>Ga0209058_1001719_pt1 | contig 18435 bp, 10 predicted proteins | sample GraSoiAngelo_147_FD_185904 | JGI IMG/M metagenome (GOLD analysis project Ga0209058, IMG submission 185904) | Grasslands soil microbial communities from the Angelo Coastal Reserve, California, USA - 14_1009_05_40cm (SPAdes) (version 2) | ecosystem: Environmental > Terrestrial > Soil > Grasslands ... | reverse complement strand
CGATCCCGGACTGCTCCAGTACTGGATGAGTACCGGTCAACTTGTCGTGCAACCACATGACCACTACCTCACCACGGGCGAGACGGTCGGCACACCGGGCGCCCGGTTCTCCGATTGTGGACTGCCGTGGATTCATATCCGGCCGCCAATCTGTCTCGATCTCTGGCCGTTCACCTATATCCCGCAGGCGGAGGCGTTCACCACAATCTCGACCTGGTTGACCACCGACTTTCTCAGAGTCAGGGAGAACGGGAAGACCGTCCTGCGGGAAAACACGAAACGCGTCGCCTTTCTGCCGTTTTTGGACCTTCCCAGCCACACGCATCAGCCGCTCGAACTCGCGCTGTATCTGACCGAACAGGATTCGGAAGACCGGGTGCGCCTCGACGAACACGGGTGGAGAGTGCGTCATTCGCGCGACACTGCCGGCAGCCCCGAGGCGTATCGCTCGTACATCCAGCAGTCGCGTGGTGAGTTCAGTTGTGCAAAGGCATCGTGCATCGATTTTCAAAACGCCTGGATCAGCGACCGGACCGTATGCTATCTGGCCAGCGGAAAACCCGCCATCGTGCAGCATACGGGACCGAGCACCTACTTACCGAACGGGGAAGGTTTGTTTCGGTTTACGACGGTCGAGGAAGCGGCGGCCGCCATCGAGTCCGTGAATACTCATTACGAGCGACACTGCCGGGCAGCGAGAGAAATCGCCGAAACGTACTTCAATGCCGAGCAGATCGTCGCCCGGCTGCTCGATGAAACGCTCGGTTCGAAGATTCCCGACCAGTACCGACCCGCTCCTGCCCGCGGAGAATCGGGCACGCCGGGTATGACGGATCGGCGTGACAACGACTCATGACTCTCACGATTTGCCTCGCACCGGCGCATACCATCGCTTACCCGAACGGCGGCGGCCATTTCTGGGTATATCTCCAGTGGGCGCTCGGGCTTCGAGCGCTTGGCTGCGACGTGATCTGGCTCGAACAGATTGATCCTGCGGATCCGGTGGAGGAGACGCGACGAAATGTCACGATCCTGCGAGAGCGCCTGGCCCGCTGGGACCTCGCGAACGCTCTCGCCTTCACGACGCCCGCGGGCGCGGCGCCGCCGGGCGACGTCGCGACCGGAGCTCTCGATTTCGAGACCGCCGCACAGGCCGATCTCCTCCTGAATCTCTGGCACTCGTTGCCGGCCGAGGTCGTGCGGCGGTTCCGCCGCTCCGCGCTGATTGATACCGATCCCGGACTGCTGCAGACGTGGATGACGAACGGCAGCGTCAAGGTTGCGCCGCATGACGTCTACTTCACCATTGGCGAAACCGTCGGCACGCCGCGGGCACTGTTCCCGGATTGCGGGTTGCAATGGATCTACACGCCGGTTCCGGTGTTTCTGCCGGAATGGCCGGCAATGCCGCCCGAGGGCGCGGCTGCATACACGACCGTGGCGCACTGGTGGGGCGGCAAATTCGAGCACGATGGCACGACGTTCTGGAACGAGAAGCGCGTTGCCTTCCTCGATTATCTCGAGCTGCCTGCGCGGGCGCGCGTCCGGTTGGAGGTCGCCGTGTGCCTGGCCCAGTGCTTCGACGAATGCCGCCAGCTCATGGAGCCGCACGGGTGGCGCGTGCGTGAAGCGTGGGACGTCAGCTCGACTCTCGAAGCGTACCGCGCTTACATTCAGCGATCGCGCGGCGAGTTCAGCTGCGCGAAACCGGCGTACGTGAGGCTGGAGACTGCGTGGATCAGCGACCGGACCCTGTGCTATCTGGCCAGCGGCAGGCCGGCGGTCGTCCAACACACGGGCCGCAGCAAATTTCTTCCCGACGGCGAAGGCCTGTTCCGATTCCGCAGTCTCGACGAAGCCGCCGCCGCTCTCTGCGCCGCCGAAGCTGACTACGAATACCATTGCCGCCAGGCTCGCGCGCTGGTCGAGGAGCACTTCGACGCTCGGCGAGTTGTGGCGCGCGTTCTGGAGCGGGCGCTCGAGCAGCCGCTGAGGCGTGCCGTGTGATCGGAGCCGGGCGCCTGCGACCGTACAACTCGACGCGCGGCTGGCCAAGAACTTCACCATGGCGCACGTCTGGCGCGGAAGCCAACGGCGTGATGCCGTCACCATCGCCGTCGACTCGGCCGTCGGCGGCCGCTGATTCATCTGCATCTGCAACCGTTGGTCTGCGCGTGACCCTCCAGCCCGGTCGCGAGGGAATGGACGGCCGTGGTTTCCCGCGGCTAAGATCCGCAGCCATGAGAAAGATCCTTCTTCTGACGCTGACTCTCCTGTCGATGGTCGCGCTCGAGCAGGCGCGCGATCACGCGCAGACATCGTCGGGCAGCGCGGTCAATCCGAACACGTATCAGGATTTGCGGTGGCGATCGATCGGCCCGCATCGCGGGGGGCGTTCGACGGCCGCGGCCGGCGTCCGCACGCAGCCCAACGTGTTCTACATGGGCGCGACCGGCGGCGGCGTGTGGAAAACGGAGAACTTCGGCATCACCTGGACGCCGGTGAGCGACGGACAGATCGCAACCGGATCGATCGGGGCCATCGACGTCGCCGATTCCAACCCGAACGTCGTCTACGTCGGCACCGGCAGCGAAGCGATTCGGTCGAACGTGATTCTCGGCCGCGGTGTATACCGCTCGGCCGACGCCGGGCGCACGTGGCAGTTCGTCGGCCTGCGGGAAGTCGGACAGATCGGCCAGCTGAAAGTACATCCGAAGAATCCCGACATCGCGTACGTCGCGGCCTCGGGCAACCCGTTCGGATGGGGACCCGATCGCGGCGTGTATCGGACGAAGGATGGCGGCAGGACCTGGCAGAAGGTGCTGTTCATCAACGATCAGACCGGCGTCGTCTCGGTCGCGATCAACTCGTCGAATCCGAACGAGATTTACGCGGGCGCGTGGCGCGCGCAGCGCAAGGCGTGGACGATCATCAGCGGCGGGCCGGCGAGCGAAGGCGGCGTCTACAAGACCACGGATGGCGGCGACCACTGGAGCCGCGTCGGCAACGGATTGCCCGACGACCTGATCGGCAAGGTCTGGGTCGACGTCGCGCAGTCGAATCCGAAAGTGGTCTACGCGCAGGTCGAAGCGAAGGGCGCGAAAGGCGGCCTGTACCGCTCCAACGACAGCGGCTCGACGTGGACGCTCGTCAACAGCAGCCAGTCGCTCCGGGCGCGGCCGTTCTACTTCAACAAGGTCTTCGTCAACCCGAAGGACGAGAACGAAGTGTACGTGACCGAGCTCGGGTTCCATCACTCGACCGACGGCGGCAAGACGTTCACGACGCTCAGTCCGCAGCACGGCGACAACCACGTGATGTGGATCAATCCCGACAACCCGAAGATCTTCATCGAGACCAACGACGGCGGCGCCAACATCACCGAGGACGGCGGACGCAGCTTCTCCTCCGAGATGAATCAGCCGACCGCGGAAATCTACATGGTCGACGCCGACGAGGAGTTTCCCTATCGGCTCGTCGGTCCACAGCAGGACAACAGCACCTACGCGGTGGCGAGCCTGCCGGCGTTCGCGTGGCCGATGGACAGCCCGACGCAGACGTGGTTCCAGGCGTCGGGTTGCGAGAGCGGCCAGATTCGCATCGTGCCCGACGGGAAGATCATCTACGGCGACTGTAAGGGTGAGTTCGGCCGCTACAACGTCGAGACCGGTCAGGAGCAGCATTACTGGATTTATCCGCAGCAGCGCTACGGGAAAAATCCGAAGGACATGAAGTACCGGTTCGTGCGGCAGGCGCCGATCGAGATCGATCCCCGCAATCCGAAAATCGTCTATCACGGGTCGCAGTACGTGCACAAGACGACCGACGGCGGCATCCACTGGACGCGCTTCAGCCCGGACGTGACGGCGAACGGCCCCGAAGGTCAGGTGACGTCGGGCGAGCCGATCACGCGCGACATGACCGGCGAGGAAGTGTACGCGGCGCTGTACTCGATGCGCGCGTCGCGGCTCGAGCCCGCGGTGTTCTGGACCGGTTCGAACGACGGCCCGGTGTGGGTGACGAAGGACGGCGGCGCGCATTGGAAGAACGTCACGCCGGCAGGGCTGCCGCCCGGCGGACGCGTGCACACCATCGAGGATTCGCCGCACCGCAAGGGATCGGCGTACGTGTCCGTGTACCGGATGTACTTCAACGACTTCAAGCCGTACCTCTATATGACCAACGATTACGGCGAGCACTGGACGCTGCTCACCGACGGCACCAACGGCATTCCCGCCGATCAGCCGATGCACGTCGTGCGCGAAGATCCCGAGCAGGAAGGATTGCTGTACGCCGGCACGCTCGAAGGCGCGTACGTGTCGTTCGATCAGGGGAAGCACTGGCAGACGCTGCAGCAGAACCTGCCCGCGACGCCCGTCACCGATCTCAAGGTGCACCATGGCGATCTGCTCGCGTCGACGATGGGGCGGTCGTTCTGGATCATGGATGACATCGCACCGCTCAGGCAGATCGCGGCGAGCGTGACGAAGCGTCCGCGTCCGCGTTCGACTGATAACCCGAATGAGCAGGAGGGGCGGGATGGGCGGGACGGACAGGAGGGGCGGGACGTTGTCCGCGCGTCGATGCAGACGCGGCCGCGCGTAGGGGCCGACCAACGTGTCGGCCCTGCGGCGACGGCCGCTCGCACGCCCATCAAACCGTTCGACGGCTCGAACGTGTTCCTCTTCACGCCGGCGCCTGCGTATCGCATGCATTTCGCCGCCTCGATGGGACGGCCCGACATGCCGGAGTTTCCACCGGCCGGCGCGCGCCTCGATTACTTCCTCGCCAGTCCGTCCGGTGAAGTGAAGCTCGAGATCGTCGACGCGGCTGGAAAAACCGTCCGCGAGTACACGAGCGTGTCGCGCGGCGCGCCGCAGGGCGGACGCGGCGGCGGACGCCGCGGCGGCAATCTGCCGTCGACGCTGCCGATCAAGACGGGGATGAATCGCTTCGTGTGGGACCTGCGCTATCCGGGCGGCCCCGCAGGTGGCGGTGACGGCGAAGGGGGCGGGATCAGCGGCGGCGGACCGCTCGCGGCGCCCGGCACCTATCGCGCGCGCCTGACGGCCAACGGCGTCACGAAGACCGAATCGTTCACGGTGAAGATCGATCCGCGCGTCGCGAAGGACGGCGTCACCGCCGCCGATCTCGCCGAGCAGACGAAGTTCGCGCTCAAAGTGCGCGACGCCCTCGCCGAAGCACGTCAGCTCGCGCAGCGCGTCCGGCAGGCCATCGACGCCAGGCGCGGCGATCAGGCGGCGCTGCAGTCGCTGCAGGAGCGCCTGATCACCAGGTCCGGTCCGTACGAAGATCAGATGTTCATCGATCAGCTGTCGAACGTCGGTCGGGAGATCGGCCAGGCCGATCAGAAAGTCGGCGCGAGCGCGTACGAGCGGTTCAACGATCTGATGAAGGAGTGGGCTGCCATCAAGGCCGACGCCGACCGCGCACTGCGCTGAACGTCCGTCCGTCGCTCGGCTGAAAGTCTCGCGCTACACCTCAATGCGCGAAAGCCGCATCTTCCGCCGCGTAGTCGAACCGGTGCGGGGTGAATCCTGACGGAGGGTTCGTCCGTTCCCATTCAACCGTGCGGCGGATCGCTTCGTCGCGCGCGATCGGTTCCGTGTACCCGAGGTCGCGACGGATCTTCGTCGAGTCGACGACCCAGTGCTGCTGCGTGTTGCCCGGCAGCCGCAGATGCTCCGGCACCTGATCGGCCGGCCGCACGACGAATTCGCCGGCCCATCCGACCGACCGCGCGATCATCTGCGCCCATTCGAGCTCGGTGAAGCTCTCGGCTTCCGCGATGTTGTAAATCTGGCCGGCCGCGCGATCGTTTGTCGCCGCGAGCGCGATCGCCGCAGCGACGTTCTCGACGAAGCCCCGCGGCGATCGCCACGCCGCGAACGACTGCTCGAACAGAATCGCCGGACGCCGATCGTCCATCCGCTTCAGCATGCCGTGAAAGCGACGGAGCGGATCGCCCGGTCCGTACACCATCGGCAGCCGCAGCACCGTTCCGGGCAGCGTCGCGTCGCTCATGATCTCCCGCTCGACCGGGATCTTGTCGTACTCGTCGTCGATCCACGGATAGAGCTGCTGCACCATCCTGAGCTGTGCCGGCGGATACGTGTGCAGCTGAGTTCTCAGCGCCGAGGTTTCCGTCAGCGGAATCGGCTCGAGCGGTCCGGGCTCGAGGCCATGCAGCACGGCGCAGGCGCGGTACACGTCCGCGCTGCTCAGCGCGACGACGCGTCCGGCCGCGCCGCGGAAGACGGTCATCACATCGCGCGCCTGGCCGCCGGAGCTGAGGATCAGGTCGATGACGACGTCCGGCTTCAGCGCGCGCAGCACGCCGGCGTACGCCGGCAGCTGTCTGCGATCGCCGATGATCTCGCGCGCGCCGGATATCGGAGTCGTGCCTCTGTGGAAGATCGTCAGATCGGGCGCGGCCCTCGAAGGGCCGCGCCACAACTCAACGACGTGACGGCCGATGAAGCCGGATCCGCCGATCAGGAGAATGCGCATGCCTCTGCCCTACGGTCGTCCTCCAAGCACCACATTCCTGATCGCGATGTTGTCGACCATGACGCCGCACGATGTGCCGGGCCGTACGAACGTGCAATCGGCGGCCGAGTCCTGAGTGTATTCGAACCGCAATTGAGCCCGGCTGCCGCCCATGCCTGGCAGCTTCATGTGCACGTGCTGGAATCCGTGCGAATCGCCCGCCCACGCGGACATGTCTTCCAGGTATACGGCGCTCGAGAAGCGCGGGAAGTGTTTCGGATAGTGCTTGGCGCTACCGGTCCTGATCTCTTTCGCGAATGCCTCCGCCAGATTGCTTCGAAGCACGCGGCCCGTTGTCAGATCGGTGATGCGAAGCACCAGACCGTCGTACGCCTGGACGTTGAAGAACGGCTCGTCCTCGGTGTTCGTGCAGACGTCCATGTCGAGCGTCACGTAGCTCGATACGGCAGGCACGTCGAAGGCCGGGCTGAACAACCGCTCGAATCGCGCCTGGTTCGGCGCTGGCGGCATCGCGACGTCGTTCGCGTTCACATGGAACGCGGCGTTGGAGGTCGTGCCGCAGAACGAGTTGCTCGTCGTCCAAGGAATGTTGTTCGGCGTGCCGTTCGCGCGAGCGACGTGCACCGCCGCCCATCCCGCCGGCAGGGTGCCTGGCGCGACTCCGTCAAAGTTCTCGGCGAGCAACTGTGTCGCCTGCGCCTGGCCGGTATCAATCGTATCGAGGAGCACCGTCGATCCTTCTTCGCTCGACACGTGCAGCACCAGCTCGATTGGCGTGCCTGCAACGAAGCTGCGTGCCAGCTTCAGCACGTAGTCGCCATCCTCGGTCTTCGTCTGGCCCGCTGCGATCGTCCGGTACTCGCGCTCGTCGTCGTCGATCGTGACACCGGGCGTCGTCGTGGACAGCCTGCCTTCGACGTTTCGTATCGCCGAAGCATTCAGCGGGTTGGTGACGTAGTTGAACAGCGGGATTTTCACGAGCTTGACGACCCCATCGTTCTCATCGTCATCGTCCTCTCCGTCATGCCTGCCCTTGCGCCGGTCGGAGGGTGGATCTGTGACGGTGATCTGTCCCTGACGCAGCGAGATCTTCTGCGGCGGATTCCGAGTGAACGAGACGTCGGGCACGGTGAACCGCAGGCCTGGTTGCCCATCTGCGAAGCCGACCTGACGGGTCGACGCGTAGGCGGCGAAGAGTTGGTTCTGCCTCGCAACCGCCTGGTTGTAGTCGCCCAGGTTCGGCTGACCCGTGTCGTTCCCGTGTCCCGCGTGGAACGCGCGCGCCGTCAGCGCCATCGGCTTGCTCCACGACAGACCGCCGTCGTTCGAGTACTGCCACGACACCGCCGTGACATCGCCGCTCGCGTCGACGTCCTGGTCGTAATAGAACACGTTCACGCGCCCGGTCGTGGCGTCGACCGCCACCCATGGAAACCACTGTGCGCGATCTTCGCCGGGGCGGCTGTTCAAGTAGATCGGCGCCGAGAACGTCACACCGTCGTCCATGCTTCGTTGAAACACGACGTCGGCGCCGTCGAACGTGTTGTTGTTGCCGTAGACGACGTACACATTGCCGCGATGTGGGCCGCGCGACGTGTCGACCGCCAGCGACGGGCTGGTGTTCACGCGATCGTTACCGAGAATCTGATCGGTCGCCGCGAACTCGCGCGACAACTCGGTCGGCTCCGACCACGTCGCGCCGTTGTCGGTGGAACGGGCGAAGGCGACCTTGTGGATGAACCCGAAGAGCGGGAACCGCGACCACGCAACGTACGCGTTGTTCGAGCCGCGTCCCGCAAACGCCGGAATGGACGACTGGCCGTCCTGCTCGTCATGCCCGACGACTCTGCGCGCCGACCACGTCGGCGGTGTCGCGGTCATCACGTTATCGGAGTAGGTCGTTGATATTTCGACGCCGCCCGGCGCCGAGGGCACCACGGCGGGATTGGTGAAATTCGACCAGCTCATGAGCACGCGTCCGGTGTCAGGGTCGACCGACATGAATTCCTTGTCGGCGGCGTCAACGGGAGAGCCGAACCTATCGATGAATCCGTTCGGATTCGTCGCGGCCGTCACCTCGAACGGTCCGGTCCACGTGTGTCCGCAGTCGGTCGACCGATGAACGCCCATCGTCTCCGCCGCCGTCGTCGGCGAGAACTTCGTGAGGATGATCGACGAGTAGATGAAATTGCACGCGCCCAAATATCTGACGTCAGGATCGCCGAACACTTGCGGGAACCTCTGGGTGCCGATGGCGTCGGTTCCGGGTGATGGCAATTGTCCGCCATCGACGAACGTCGCTCCGCCGTCATCCGAGTACATGAACCCCGAGACCGATAGTGGATTGGTTCCGTTGTCGAAGCCGCGGAAGTCGTTGAAGCCGACCACGACGTGCTGACCGGTACTGTCTACGGCAATCGAAACTTCTGACTGGGTGCTCGGAGGCCCGTCGGTCAGTCCTTCTCCTTCACCGCACTCTCCGTCGTCCGCCTCTGCGCATTGCGCTTTTCCCGGCGACTTGGTGCCGAGCAGCTCCTGAATGCGGCCGAGCGCCGGTGTCTCGAGACCGGCGTTTCTCGAACGCCGCCGGGCGGCCTGGCCTGCGGCCGACATCTTGCCGCCAAGACGTTTGCCGGCGCGTTGCGAGCTCTGTTGATCCCGCTGATCGTTCGCGCTCAGGCCGACGAACAGCCCGGCGAGTGAAAGGCACAAGACGGCTGCGAGAGCGAATCGCTTACGCATAAGTGATTCTCCTGTGACGCTGAAAGGACGCACGCCGACGACATCAGCGGCGACCGCATGAACTGAGCGAAGTGAAGGGCGCAGCCTATCAACGTCCGGCCTGCTGGCGCAAGATTCGCTACACGAGATGTTGATTTCCTCCGATGTCGGAGCGAGACTCACCGTGGTGTAATTCCTTGGAGACCCGAACCGATGAGCAGGATTACCTTGACCGTGAACGGCACGCCGCATCTGGTGGATGTCGAGCCTTCCGTTCCGCTCCTCTACGTGCTGCGCAACGATCTTGGCCTCGAGGGGCCGCGCTTCGGATGCGGCCTCGGGCAGTGCGGGGCATGCACGGTGATCATCAAAGGCGAAGCGGTGCGATCGTGCACCAGGCCCGTTTCCACTGCGCAGGGAACGGACATCACGACGCTCGAAGGGCTCGCGCGCGACGGAGTACTCCATCCGCTGCAGCGCGCCTGGATTGACGAGCAGGTGCCGCAGTGCGGCTTCTGCCAGAACGGCCAGATCCTCACGGCCAAAGCGTTGCTCGATCGAAATCCGCATCCGACCGACGCGGAGATTCGGCAGGGGATGGAGGGCGCGCTGTGCCGCTGCATGACGTATTACCGCATCCAGGCCGCTATCAAGCGTGCGGCGAAGGAGATGGCGTCATGACCTCGCCTTCGCGACGGGATTTCCTCAAGACTTCCGGCTTCCTCGTGGTCAGCGCCGGCGCCATATCGCTGGCCGACATCGCGGCGGTTCAGGACGCGGGCCCGTACGCCGATCCCGACTTCAGACAGCTCGACTCGTGGATCGTCATCCGCGGCGACAACACCGCGACGTTCTACGTCGGCAAGACCGATCTCGGTCAGGGAACCGGCACGGCATTCCGGCAGATCATGTCGGACGAGCTCGATATCCCGTACGACAAGACCACCGTCGTGATGGGGCGGACCGACATCACCGTCGATCAGGGCGGCTCGGGCGGCTCGGACGCGCTGCAGACCGACGGCTGGCCGATGCGGCGCGTCGCGGCCGAGGCACGGCGCGTGCTGCTGGAGATGGCGGCGACGCGATTTGGCGTGACGTCCGATCGCCTCGCCGTCAGCGACGGCGTCATCTCGATCAGGAACGACCCGTCGCGGCGCGTGACGTATGGCGAACTGATCGGCGGGAAGCGATTCAACGTCGCGCTGACCGGCAAGGACATCGATGCGACGGCCGGCATCGCGAAGGTCAAGACCGTCCAGGAGCTCAGGATGGTCGGCCAGTCGCCGCGGCGCTTCGACATCCCGCCGAAGGTCGACGGCTCGCTCCAGTGGGCCGTCGGCGTGAAGCTGCCGGGCATGCTTCACGCGCGCAACGTGAAGCCGCCGGTTGCCGGCGCGAAGCTCCTCGGCATCGACGAATCGTCGGTTCGCGGGATCCCGGGCTTCGTGAGAGTGGTCCGCAAGGGCAACTACGTGGCCGTCGTCTGCGAGCGCGAAGAGCAGGCGATTCGAGCGGCGCGTCAGCTGAAGGTGAACTGGCAGAAGCCGCCGGTCGCGCCTTTCCCGACGTCCGAAGATCTCTTCGACTACATGCGCGGCGCGACCCCCACGTCGACCATCGCGCCAGTCACGTCGGGCGACATCGACCGGGCGCTCGCCGGCGCCGCGAAGGTACTCGAGGCCGTCTACGACGTGCCGTTCCAGGGGCATACGGCGATCGGTCCCGCCCACGCCACCGCGGATCCGTCGAACGATCAGATGACGATCTATTCCAACGACATGAAGTCGTACGGCCTGCGGAACGGCGTCGCGCAGTTTCTGCAGATGCCGCGCGATCGCGTGCGCGTCATCTGGATGGACGGACCGCAGGCGTTCGGACGGACGGCCGCCGACGATGCGGGCTTCGAGGCGGCGTTTCTCGCAAAGGAACTGGGGCGCCCCGTTCGCGTGCAGTGGATGCGGCAGGAGGAAACGGCCTGGGATACGAAAGGCCCTGCGTACACGATCAGCATGCGCGGCGGGCTCGATGGCGACGGCAACCTCGTCGCGCTGAACTACGAGGCTCGCGCCTGCGATCACAATCACCTCGGGTACAACGAGCCCGACACGGTGCTGATCGCGCAGCTCACCGGCATGCGCCGCCCGACGCCCGCGCGCGGCGGCGTGTCGACACCGTCGGACATGTACGTGATTCCAAACCGTCGCATGGCGGGACACGTCGTCGGGCTGCCGGTCGTGTGGGAGACTCCGCTGCGCACGGGCAATCTGCGCGACCCGAACGGTCCGCAGGTGACGTTCGCCTCCGAGTCGTTCATCGACGAGCTCGCCGCCGCCGCGAAAGCCGATCCGGTCGCATTCCGATTGAAGCTGCTGACGGCGAGCGCCGACGACGACGGCGGGTTCAGGCGCGCGCGATCCATCGCGGTGATCAAGGCCGCCGCGGAGAAGTACGGGTGGGACGCTCGTCCTTCACCACGATCGCGACGCGCCGGAAACATCCTCGCCGGCCGCGGGATCGCGTACGCGTTCCGCAACCAGACCGTCGTCGCGGAAATCGCGGAAGTCGAAGTGAATCGCGCGACGGGCCGCGTGTGGGTGAAGCGACTGGTGTGCGCGCACGACTGCGGGCTCGTCGTCAACCCCGAGGCGCTGCGCCACACGATCGAGTGCGGGATGCTGCATTCGCTGAGCCGCGCGCTGCACGAAGAAGTGAGGTTCGACGGCGAAAAGGTGACCAGCGTCGATTGGGTTTCGCATCCGACGCTGACGCACGCCGATACGCCGGAGACGATCGACGTCGTCCTGGTGAACGGCGATCCGAATGCGAGCCGGCCCGATCTGCCGCATTACGGCGCCGGCGAGACGATGTGCAAGCCGACGATCGCGGCTGTGGCGAACGCGATCTACGACGCGACCGGCGTCAGGATCCGGCGAGTGCCGTTCAGATCCGACCGAGTGCTGGCCGCGATCAAGGCGAGGAGCGCGTGACGCGCCACGCGCTCAGATGAGCCGAATATTGACGTTCGGCAGAAATGCCGCCGTAGTGATGAGCCACGACGACCAAAACCGAATCGGGCGCAAAGATCACACAGTGACGATCTCGAGCAGCTCCGAGAGACCGGAGAAATCGTCCGGATTGCGAGTGTAGAGGGGCAGACCGGCGGCAATTGCCGTTGCGGCGATGAGCAGATCGAACGCGCGCCGGCCTCGTGCCTTGCGCCCTGCCACGGCGACTGCCGTGTAGACACGGCCGTACGCTCGAGCGACTGCCACATCGACTGGCAAGGGATCGAAGGTCGCTTCGGCACGTTGCAATCGATCCTGACGCCGGGCGCGTTCAGCCGGATCGGCGGTTGCGTGTGGACCCGCCGCGAGTTCAGCCATCGTAATCGCCGAGACCGCGAGCTCCAAGGGCAAGTCGGCGAGGTCTACCAGCTCCAGGTCGATGACAACGGAAGTGTCGACTAGTCCGCGGGGATGGCGTGGGTCAGCCACGCGGCGTGGGATCCTGATTGCTAACGGCGTCTACATCTTTCCGAAATCGCCGGAACGCTACGCGTGGGGCATTGGCGAAAGCCGCCAGTGCGGTTTCGGTCGGCACGTATTGCCGCTGTCGTACGGGAATCAGCTCCCCGACGGGCACACCATTGCGCGTGACGATGAAGGCTTTTCCCCTGTCCAGAGCCCGCATGATTCGTCCGCTGTCGTTGCGGAGCTCTCGTTGGGTGATCCGGTGGCTCACGGAGTCATTGTAGCACGCACGCTACACGACTGAACGCGCTCATGGATTCGATCAATTCACCAGTTTTCCAACCTCCATTTTCTCCACCACGTCGCGTCGCCCAGGCCGAGCGCGTTCCACCACGCGTCGAGCGCGTCGCGATCGAGCCGCAGGACCTGGTCGCGCGTGACGCCGGCCGGGATCGCGACCTGATCCGCGAGCGCGTCGGCGACGGCCGCCCGATCGGGTTCGCCGACGCGCGACAGCAGATGCCAGAGCGTGACCGCGTCGCCTGAATGCGTGCGCGCGAGCAGCGCGCGCAGCGCGGACGCGCGCCGCCCCGGATCCTCATCGAAGTCGAACGTATCGATCGCGTCCTGATACTCCCGATCCTCGTCGTCGTACCGCGGCGTGCCCGGACCGAGCGCCGAATCGATGCGCGCCGAGGCGCCGGCCGGCACGAACGATTCGCGCGCGGCGAGCTGCAGCGATACCCAGCCCGCGGTGACCCTCAGCAAACCGGACCCGTCTTCGTCGACGTGCAACGTGTACGCGCACCCGAGGTCGATCGCGGTTGCCGACGGCGTCTCGACGACGAACTGGCCCGGCGGCGCCGTGATGACGGCGCGGAGCGTGCCGCTCGCGAGCGCAAAGCGATGATGGCCGTCGCGCGTGGAGACGAGTCGCACGCGCGAATCGGGATCGACCGTGACCTCGCCAATCGTGCCGACCTCGACGCGCGCGCGCGAGACGGCGTCGGTGACGAGGGTTTGCCCGACCGCCAGCCGTCCCGATCCCGCGAGCGCCGTCGATCCGATCCGCGGCCGCCCCTCGATCGCCGCGACCGGCCAGTAGGAAAATGTCGACGGCGGCGACGCCACGCGAACGGTGCTCCACGTGGCGCCGACCATCATGACGATCGCGGCCGCCGCCGCGAGCGCCGGCGCGAGAAAGCGCGCCGATGTCCAGCGGACGACCGCGAGATCGGCGGCGTCCGCCTTCACGCGGAATTCACCGGCATTCCGCGTGCCGCGCAGCCGTCCGAGCAGCCGTTCCAGACGTTGGATGTCGGGATCGGGCGGGCCCGAGGCGTCCCACAAGTAGTCGTCATTCATGGCCGGTCCATCCCAGTCGCTGGCGGAGCAATTTCATCCCGCGATGCAGATTCACGCGCACCGACGCGGGCGTCAGCCCGGTGCGTTCGGCGATTTCGTTTCCGCTCATCCCCTCGACGAGCCGCATCAGCAGCGTCTCGCGGTACGCGTCGGGGAGCTTCCGCACCACGTCGAGCACGGCGAGCGTTTCCGCTTCGATCGGATCGCCGCCGGCGACCTCCTCCGGCAGTGGTTCCTGCCGCGGCGACTGCCGCAGGTAATCGGTCGCACGGTTGCGCGCGATGGCGGCGATCCAGCCGCCGAACGCCGCCGGATCGCGCAGCTCGCGGACGCGCACGTACGCGGTGAGAAACACGTCCTGCACGAGGTCGTCGACGTCGCGGCGCGGCACGCGTCCGAGCACGATCGCGTGGACCAGGCGGACGTAGTCGGCGTACAGCCGCGCGAACGCGTCCTGGTCGCCGCTCGCGACGGCGCGGATCGTCTCGGCAAGGGTCTCCGGCTCGCGGCGCCAGGTCACGACGGGAACGCGCGGAAGCTCGAGCACGTGGTCCATGCGAGGTCCGCCCCTGAGGAGGACGGCGGATCGCCGTCAGATGTTAACAGTCAACGTTTGCGCCGCTTGACGCGTGTTATGCCTTAGAGCAATATGTTGCTATGCAACATAACAACGCGATGCTCGATCGGGAGCTGAAAAAAGGGAGCGCGGAGCTGTTGATCCTCTCGCTCCTCGAAAACGAGCCGCGCCACGGATACGACCTGAGCAAGCTGATCGAGACCCGATCCGGAGGGCTGCTGAAATTCCGCGTCGCCTCGCTGTACCCGCTGCTCTACCGGCTCGAGCATCGCGGCTGGATTCAAGGGCGCTGGGTGGAGAAGGCCGGCCAGCGGCGCCGCCGCTATTACAAGCTGACGGCCGCCGGCGCCGGCGTGCTGGCGTCGCAGCGCAATACGTGGCGCGGGACGCTCGGTGAACGAGGAGATGCAGCAGCATCTCGACGACCGCTACGACGAGTTGCGCGCCGCGGGCGCCTCGCACGAGGAAGCCGTGCGCGCGACGCGGGCGGAGCTCGACCTCGACGAGCCCGCCGAGTCGCGAAAAGGCGCCGATGTGCGCGAACGATCCACGCGTCCGGCGTCTGCCGCTGCGGTGGCCTTCGGCGTCGGCGACGTCGTTGGCGATCTTCGGTATGCGGTCCGCGGGCTGGGAAAGAACCCTCTCTTCGCGACGACCGTCGTGGCGACGCTGGCGCTCGCCATCGGCGCGACCGCCGCCATCTTCAGCGTCGTCAACGCGATCGTGCTGCGTCCGCTTCCCTATCCTGACGCGGATCGTCTCGTGGTCGTCTGGGGCAACCTGCCGTCGATCCATCTGCAGGACATCGTGGTCTCGGGCGCGGAGTACGTCGACTTCCGCGATCGCAGCCGGGTCTTCGATGCGATTGGCGCCTATGACCCGGCGGCGTTCAACCTCACCGGTCAGGGTGAAGCCGAGCGCCTCAACGGCGTCGTCGTCACCGGCAGCCTGTTTCCGCTGGTCGGCGCCAGGACGGCGATCGGTCGCGTGCTGCAGGACGCCGACAATCAGCCGGGTCGCGCCCGCGTGGCCGTGCTCAGTCATGCGGTGTGGCAACGGCGCTTCGGCGGCGAACCGGGTGTCGTCGGCCGCCTCGTCGCGCTCGAAGGGCAGCTCACCGAAATCGTCGGTGTGCTGCGCCCGGGAACCGTGTTCGCTTTCGGCGAGAACGAGCCGGACGTGTGGATGCCGATCGTGATCGACGCGGAGCTGCTGAGCGACAACAACCGCGGATCGCGCACCTACACGGTGCTGGCGCGGCTGAAACCGGGCGTCACCATCGCGCAGGCGCAGGAGGCGATGAACCACGTCGCCGACTCGCTCGTGCGCGACTACCCGTCGCATTACCGCGGCGGCTTCACGACGACCGTCCGCAATCTGAAAGGCGACATCCTCAGCGCCACGACGGCCGGTTTGTATCTGCTGCTCGGCGCCGTGTCGCTGGTGCTGGCGATCGCGTGCGCGAACATCGCGGGGCTGCTGCTCGTGCGCGCTCACGCGCGGCGAAAGGAGATCGCGATTCGCGCCGCGCTTGGCGCACGGCGCTCTCGCATCGGCCGCCAGCTGCTCACCGAGAGCCTCGTGGTGTCGACAATCGGCGGCGGCGTCGGGCTCGCGCTCGCGTTCTGGGCCGTCAAGGCGCTCGTCGCACTCGCGCCGGCTGACATTCCGCGGCTGCACGAGGTCGCGCTCGATGGCCGCGTCGTCGCGTTCACGGCTGCATTGTCGATGCTCACCGGAATCGTGTTCGGCGTGGCGCCGGCGCTGCAGGCGTCGCGCGCCGATCTCACCGAAGCGCTGAAGGAGGGAAGCCGCACGATCGCCGGAGGTCATCGCGTCCGCCGGGCGCTCGTCGTCGCCGAGGTCGCACTCTCGCTCGTCGTCCTGATTGGCGCCGGACTTCTCATCAACAGCTTTGCGCGACTGCAGGACGTGGCACCGGGCTTCGATCCGAGTCGTCTCCTCACGTTCCGACTCGCGCCGTCGACGGCGAAATACACGTTCGAGAAGAGCGAGCAGCTCTATGCGGACGTATTCTCGCAGCTGGCGTCGAAGCCGGGCGTCGAGGCTGTTGCCGCGATCGACGCGCTGCCGTTCTCCGGCTACGGCGGGGATCGCTCGTTCTTTCTCGAAGCGAAGCTCAATCCGCCGCCGTCGGAGAAGCCGGACGAGCAGGTGCGCTTCGTCAGCGCCGGCTACTTCTCGGCGATGCGGATCCCGCTGCGGGTCGGCCGCGAGGTCACGCCCCGCGACACGCTACGGTCGCCGCGTGTCGCGGTCGTCAACGAGGCGCTCGCGAACAAGTACTGGCCCCATGAGGATCCGATCGGCAAGCGCGTCGCGTTCGATCGCCAGGAACCGGCGTGGTACGAAGTCGTCGGCGTCGTCGGGAACATCCGCCATCGCACGCTGGATGCAGCCGAGAAGCCCGAGCTGTACGTCCCGTACTCGCAGCCGCTCTTCCAGGGCTGGACAGCGCGGCCGATGTTCATCGTCGTGAGGACATCGTTCCAGCCGACCTCGGCCGCCGGCGCCGTGCGCGAAGTCGTCGCATCGATCGATCCCGATCAGCCGATCTCGAGCGTGCGGACGATGGAGGATCGAATCGGGGAATCGCTGGGGCGGCGCCGGTTCAATACGCTGCTGCTGTCTCTCTTCGCCGCGCTGGCGGTGACGCTGGCGGCCATCGGCATCTACGGCATCGTCGCGTTTGCGGTCGCGGAGCGCACCCACGAGATTGGCGTCCGGCTGGCGCTCGGCGCGCGGCCGCGCCACGTGCTCGCGATGATCGTCGCCGACGGCATGGCGCTCGTGCTCGCCGGCACGGCGCTGGGACTCGCAGGGGCCGCCGCGGCGACGCGCGTGATGGCGAGCCAGGTATTCGGCATCAGCGCGACCGACGCGGCGACGTTCGCCGTGGTCACAATCGCCCTCGCGCTCGTCGGCTGCTGCGCGTGCCTCGTGCCGGCGCGCCGCGCCATCATGCTCGATCCGGTGACGACTTTACGCGCGGAGTAAATTGTCGATATCAGCCCGTTCGGCGTCGATCGCCGCGGCCGCGCGCGAATCAACAGAAACCGCGGGTATACTCTTCCGCCATGCCCGACAAGGCGGAACGCCTGCGGGCTCTGCACAAGAGCCCGCCCATTCTCGTTTTACCCAACGCGTGGGACGCGGCGACGGCGCGGATCGTGGAGGCCGAAGGCTTTTCCGCGGTCGCGACGACGAGCGCCGGCGTCGCCGCGGCGCTCGGCCATCCGGATGGGGGAGCGGTTCCGCCTCACGAAATGATCGAGGCGATCGCGCGGATCGCGCGCGCGGTGTCGGTGCCGGTGACCGCCGACATCGAGCACGGATACGCGGCGACGCCGAACGCGGCCGCCGACGTCGTGCAGCGCGTCATCGCGGCGGGCGCGGTCGGCGTGAACATCGAGGACTGCGTGCCGGGCACCACCGATCTGGAGCCGGTGTCGCTCCAATGCGACAAGATCGCCACGATCGCCAAGTCGTCGGCGAAGAGCGGCGTGCGAGTGGTCATCAACGCGCGCACCGACGTGTTCCTCCGCGGCATCGGCCTGCTGCCGACGCGTCTGCCGGTCGCCATCGAGCGCGGCAACGCGTTTCTCGCCGCGGGCGCCGACTGCGTCTTCGTTCCAGGCGTGCGCGATCGCGAAACGATCGCGGCTTTGGTCCGCTCGATCCGCGGTCCGGTGAACGTCCTCGCGACCGCTGGGACGCCGCCGGTTCAGGAGCTCGAAGCGATGGGCGTCG
>Ga0209058_1001717_pt1 | contig 18449 bp, 14 predicted proteins | sample GraSoiAngelo_147_FD_185904 | JGI IMG/M metagenome (GOLD analysis project Ga0209058, IMG submission 185904) | Grasslands soil microbial communities from the Angelo Coastal Reserve, California, USA - 14_1009_05_40cm (SPAdes) (version 2) | ecosystem: Environmental > Terrestrial > Soil > Grasslands ... | reverse complement strand
CCCGTGCTGGTGCTTGGCGGGACCGGCCCGATGGACGCGACTGCGAGGCGGCCCTGGATCGATTGGATCCACACCGCATACGCGCAGGGCGAGCTCGTCCGGAACTTCACCAAGTGGGAGAACCAGCCGGCGAGCGTCGGCGCGATGCCGGAGGCTCTGCTGCGCGCGTGGCAGATCGCTCACCTCGAGCCTCGAGGCCCGGTGTACATCTGTCTGGATGCGGGGCTGCAAGAACAACGGATCGCGGCGCCGGTCGCGATCCCCGACCTAGCGAGGGTCGCCGCTCCATCGCCGGCGGCTCCGGACGCCGATGTCATCAAGCGAGCTGCCGCTCTGCTCGTAGGCGCAGAACGTCCGCTCATCATGCTCGGCCACGCGGGCGATGATTGGAACGAGGTCATCGCACTCGCGGAGTCGCTCGGCGCCGCGGTGGTCACGGACCGGCTGAGTCCGGCGGCTTTCCCTACCGAACACCCCCTCCACCAGGGGACCGCACGCACTCAGTCCAATGCCGCCGTCGTCGAGGAGATCCGTGCGGCCGACATGATCCTGGCGATCCAGAAAGTCGACGTGGCCGGGGCGGTGCGCGAGCGAGGCGGAGATCACGTCGAACTGATCGACATCTCACTCGAGCCGTACGCCACGCGCTCGTGGTCTGCCGACCACCAGGCGCTCCCGCTCGCGGACGTCGCGATCACCGCGAACGCAAGCTTGGCGGTGGCCGCGCTACGGGACGCCGTGGCGCGTGCGCTCGCCGATTCCCCGGCCGCGCAGAGACGGACCGAGGACCGGGCGCGTGCCGCGGGCGATCGGTCGCGGAAGCGCCGTGGTGAGTGGACGGCGGCCAACCAGCGTCGGAGCGCGGATCGCCCGATCCACCTCGCCCGCGCCGTCGCCGAGCTCCGGGCCGCGCTCGGCGAGCGCGCAGAGGAGACCGTCCTCGCACAGGGTCCGCTGGCACCGTGGCCCGCGGCAACGTGGGAGTTCGCGAAGCCAAAGAGCTATCTGGGCGCGGACGGCGGTGCCGGGGTCGGATCCGGCACGGGGATCGCGGTCGGCGCGGCGCTCGCCGCGCGGGACACCGGTCGGCCGGTCGCGGCGGTCGTGGGCGACGGCGAGATGCTCGCGGCCCCGACGTCTCTCTGGACCGCGGCGCATCACCACATCCCGGTGCTCTTCCTCGTCGCGAACAACCAGAGCTATTACAACGACGAGGAGCACCAGGATCACGTCGCCCGGGTACGTGCCCGTCCGCCAGAGAACCGGTGGATCGGCCAACGCATGGATCGTCCGGCCGTCGACTTCGCCGGGCTCGCGCGCGATCTCGGCGCCGAGGGAATCGGGCCGATCGACGACCCGGGTGACCTCGCCGTGACGCTGCGCCGCGCGGTGACGGCGCTCGACGAAGGCCGCCCGGTGCTCGTCGACGTGCGGATCGTCCCGCGTTGAGCATCGCGCTCGAGCACGTCGGCATCCGGTTCCGCGCCGGGGTCGAGGCGCTGCGTGACGTGACCCTTGACGTGGGGCGCGGTGAGTTCGTCGCGGTGGTGGGGCCGAGCGGCTGCGGCAAGTCGACGCTGCTCAGCGCGATCGCGAACCTGCTCGATCCAGCGGAGTGCGAGGTCGTGGGCCGAATCCTCGTCGACGGCTCGGCGCCAGGCACCAAGAGCCGCCGTGAGCTGAACCTCGGCTACGTGTTTCAGCGCGATGCTCTGCTTCCATGGCAGACCATCGATCAGAACGTCCAGCTCGGCCTCGCGATCCGCGATGTCGATCCTCGGGAGCGGCGCGAGCGCTCGCGCGCTCTGCTCGAGATGGCCGGGCTAACCGGTTTCGATCGGTACTACCCGCATCAGGTGTCCGGTGGGATGCGGCAGCGTGCGGCGTTGGTGCGCACGCTCGCCTATGACCCGCAGGTCATCCTCATGGACGAACCCTTTGGCGCGCTCGACGCGCAGAACCGGATGCTTCTCCAGTCCGAGCTGTTGCGGATCTGGCAGGCGTCGCCGCGAACGATCCTATTCGTGACACACGACCTCGCGGAAGCCATCGTTCTCGCGCAGCGTGTCGTGGTGCTCTCGCGAAGGCCAGGGGCCGTGAAGGCCGTCTATGACATCGCGCTTCCGTACCCGCGTGATGCTTTTGCGCTCCGCGGCTCCGCCGAGTTCGGCCGCCTCGAGACCACCATCTGGCAGGCCCTCCGCGACGAGTTCCGCGCGACGCTCCCTGAGCCGGGCGTCGCGTGAACCGGACGTGGTCGCTCGCGTTACGCAGAGCGGCTCTGATCGTGGCGATCTTCGCGCTCTGGGAGCTTGTGACCGGCGGATTCGGCCTCGGTTTGGTGCTCACCAGTCCGGCGATCCTGGCGCGTCCATCGAGCGCCCTCGCCGAGCTCGGCCCGTATGCCGCCTCGGGCCTCCTCTGGCGCGATCTCTCCACGACGTTGATCGAGGCGATGGTCGGGCTCGTCCTGGGCATCATCGGCGGAGCGGCCCTCGGGCTTGCGCTGGGCTACTGGCGCCGCGCGTCGGAGCTGATCGAGCCGGTGCTGGTCTCCCTGAACTCGCTGCCGCGGATCGCAGTCGCGCCGATCCTCTTGCCGTGGCTCGGCCTGGGGATCGCGTCAAAGATCGCGCTCAGCTTCTTCACGGTCTTCTTCGTCGTCTTTTTCAACACCTATCTTGGCGTGAGGTCCGTCGAGCCCGAGCTGGTCAAGGCGGTTCAGGTGATGGGCGGAGACAGGATGCACCTCGCACGTTTTGTCGTGCTGCCGTCCGTCTTCACATGGATCTTCGCCGCACTCCGGACGAGCGTGAGCTTCGCCCTGACGGGCGCCGTCGTCGGCGAGTTCGTCGGCGCGTCGTCCGGCCTCGGGTACCGTTTGAACATCGCGGCAGGACTGCTCGACACCAAGCGCGTGTATCTGATCCTGCTGATCCTCATGGTCTTCGCTGTCACACTGGTCGAGATCGCCAAGCGCGTGGAGGCGCGACTGCTCCGGTGGCGGCCCTCCGCGGTGCTGGCCGGGTAGGGGGAGAAAATGCGTCGGCTCTTCGTCGCGTTGCTTGTGACCGCGATCGCGTTCGTCGCCTGCGCCGGGCCCGTGGCCACATCGCCGTCGCCGACAGCGTCCGCCCAGGCGACGCCCAAGCCGCCCAAAGACAAGGTCACGCTCACCGGGATCAACTCGACCGAGCTCAATCTTCCGACGCTCGTGGCGATCGCCAAAGATTACTTCGGTGAGGAGAACATCGAGCTCGGCGACTTCGTCATCGGCTCGAGCGGAACGCTTCGTCAGGCGATGATCGCGAAGCAATACGACTTCGGTCTGTACGCGTTCGTACACATACCAATCGCCCGCCTCGCAGGATCTCCATTCAAGTCGGTCATCGAGCTTCACGACCAGGAGATCTTCGGGATCGTCGTGCGCACGCAGCTCAGGGATCAGGTGAAGGCGGTCAAGGACCTCAAAGGCAAGAAGATCGGCTTCACCACGCCCGGATCGGGGACCTGGGCGCTTGGGAATGTGTATTTGAAGAAAGCCGGGCTCGACCCCGACAAGGACGTCGAGTTGGTCTCGCTAGGCGGCGACAACGCGGTCTTCTACACGGCCCTTCAGTCCGGGCGGGTCGACGCGATCGTCTCATTCGAGCCCATAGCGGAACGGGTCATCGCCGACAACGTGGGTTACTTCCTCCTCGACATCTACGCGTCCGGGCAGCACCGCGATCAGATCGGTTCGGACAAGGCCGCGGCGCTCCACCTCGTCACGCGCGAGGACGTGCTCGCGACCAAGCCGGATCTCGTGAAGCGGATGGTCAACGTCCAGAAGAAAGGACTCGACTTTATCCGCGGGAACAGCGCGTCCGCGATCGCCGACCTCATCATGGGCAACACCACTTCCGCGGCGCAGTTCCAGGGCCTCGACCGCTCACTGGTCACCAAGGTCATTGATCACATCAAATCGGGGTTCGGGACCGGATGCATCAGCAGGTCGGGCTTCGATACCGAGATGAAGATATCGATGGACTACAAGCTCGTGTCCGGGCCGATCACGTTCGAGCAGTTCGCCGAGACGACCTTCGCCGGAGCCTGCTGAGCGGATTGACCATGGCTGTCAATGGTCATACCATTCGATTTCTCCGCCAGTTCGCTCCCTTGGGAGGAGGCTCGCATGGCCACGATCGAGGCTGACGTCCGGCGCACCTCAAAGAAGACCGAGCTCCGCGACCCGAAGGGGCCGCGCGCGCCGACAGAAGCCTTGCGCTCACTGCCGGAGACCATCGCGTGGCTGCGCCGTGAAGGCCTTCTCATGGAGACGGATGTCCCGGTCTCGGGCGACCTCGAGCTCACGGGGATCCAGAAACACTTCGACGGCAGCTACCCGATCCTCTTCAACAACGTCAAGGGCTATCCGCACATCCGCGCGATCACGAACTTCTTCGCGAACATGGACATCGTCGATCGTTTGTTTGGGTGGGAAGACCGCACCGCGCGCACCCGGAAGCTCGCGCACTCGCTTACGCACGCGATCCCGAGCGAAGAGATCGGCCAGGACGATGCCCCGGTCCAGCAAGAGGTCATCACCGACGATCTCGACGTGAACAAGTACATCTTCCCGATCCGCCATACCCATCTCGAGTCGGAGATCACCATCGGGTCCGGGAACAGCGTCGTCGTCGGGGACAAGTTCTGGGGCGGCAGCCACATCGGCTACAACCGCATGAATTTCCGCTGGGGCAACGTCGGCACGTTCCAGATCTCTCCCGGCTCGCACATGTGGCAGGTCATGACCAAGTACTACAAGGACGAGCCCGTTCCGCTCACCGTGAACTTCGGCCTGCCGGCCGCCGCCACCCTCCTCGCCGGCGGTGGCTTCGACTACGTCGTTCTGCCGCGCGGCGGCGACGAGCTCGGCGCCGCAGGCGCGGTGCAGGGCTTCCCGATGCGCATCGTGAAGGCGCGCACCGTGGATGCGTACGCGGTCGCGGACGCTGAGTACTCGCTCGAGGGCTACCTGCATCCGCGTGACAAGCGCTACGAGACCGCGGAGTCCGAGAAGGCCGATGTCCAGGGCCGCTACCACTTCCATCCGGAGTGGGCGGGCTACATGGGCAAGGCGTACAAGGCGCCGACGTTCCACGTCACGGCGATCACGATGCGCAAGCGCTCGGAGCGGCCGTTCATCTATCCGATGGGCGTGCATATGTATGACTGCAACAACATCGACACGACGGTGCGCGAGGCGGCATTCTTCGAATTGTGTGAAAGGATCCAGCCGGGCCTCATCCACGACGTGAACATCCCGTTCCCGATGACCGATTGGGCCGGGGCGATCCTGCAGGTGCGCAAGCGCCTCAAGACCGACGACGGATTCGTCCGCAACTTCCTCGCCGCGGCGATGGCGTGCAGCTCCGGCATGCGCCTCTGCATCGCCGTCGACACCGACGTCGACATCTACTCGATGGACGACATCATCTGGGCGCTCACTACGCGCGTGAACCCGCGCGACGACATCCTCAACCCGGTCCCTGGGGGCGCCGGGCAGACATTCATTCCATCAGAGCGCCTGACGGCCGGCGGTGCGCAGTGGACGGCGATGAACACGCGCTTCGAAGGCGGGATGGCGATCGACGCGACGGTGCCCTTCGGCTTCGAGAATGACTTCATGCGGCCGGTCTACCCGATCGACCGCGTCGATCCGGCCGGCTGGTTCGATCCGGATCAGATCGCGAAGGGCAAAGCGGCGATGAAGACGTCGTCATGGGCGGAGGTCCTCGCGCGCACCGGACGTTGACCACACGTTGATGCGTTGAGGCGCACATGATGCTCGATGGTCTGCGCGTCCTGGACATCGCCGGTCGGTCGGGCGCGTTCTGCGCGCGCATCCTCGCGGACCTTGGCGCGGACGTTGTTCGTATGGCATTCGCCGATGAGGACGACGAGTCCGCGCGCCCGCCGTTCGTCGGCGAGGCGTCGGTCTACGACGTGGCGCTGAACGCGAACAAGCGCATCGTTCTCGAATACGGACGCACCCCCTACGGCGACCTGACTCGGAGGGCCGACGTCATCGTGCAGACGCGGCACCAGGTGCGGGGGATCCATTACCGCTACGAGGACATCGCCTACCGAAACCCGCGCGGTGTTCTCGTCACGATCACGCCGTACGGCACGAGCGGACCGCTCGCCGACGCCGCGGCATCGGATCTCGAGGTGACCGCGGCGAGCGGATCGTTGTGGCTGGCTGGCGAGCCGGCCCGGCCGCCGGTCCGCACGACGCTGCCGCAGTCGCCGTTCTGGACCGGGATGTATGCCGCAATGGGTGCACTCGTCGCGATCGCGGCGCGAGAAAGAACCGGGCGTGGGCAGCATGTCGACGTGTCCGCCCAGGCCGCGATGGCGACCGTCCATCCGCCGGCGATCGTCTTCTGGGACACGCTTCGCGAGGAGCACCGTCGTCTCGGGCCGTACCTTATGGGCCGGAGCATCGTCGGCGCGAAGTTCCGCAATATCTGGCCGTGCGCCGATGGGCACGTCGCCTTTGCGGTGCAGGGCGGGCCGATCGGGCGTCACACCGGACGGATGCTCGGGGAGTGGATGCGCGAGCGCGGTGCGATCGACGATGTGGTCGGTTCGATCGACTGGGACAGCTTCGACAACCGCAAGCTCACACAGACCCAGGTCGACGAGCTCGAGGCATCGATCGCCGGGTTCCTCGCCACGCTGACCAAGCGCGAGTTCTTCGCCGGAGTGATCGCGCGGAACATGCTGGGCTACCCGGTGTCGGACGCTCGGGGCACCTTCGCGGATGAGCAGCTCAAAGCGCGCGACTTCTGGCAGGAGCTGGAGCTCGGCGGACGTCGCGTGCGGTTCCCGGGCGGGTTCGCGCTCTTCGACGGCGAGCGGCCCCGAATCCGTGCAATGAAGGAGGAGGACAGGGAAGGGGTGTGGAAGACGGCGGGGACGGGGGCCTCCGCGGCGCAGCGGGGTGCCGAACCCGGCGCAGCGGGCGAACCACGGAGACAGGGGCCCCGCGAGCACGAGGAGGCCGCCGGCCCCGCCGCGAGCCGACGGCGGTCCGCGCTCGAAGGGATCAGAGTCGTCGAGTTCGGCTGGGCGGCCGCGGGTCCGCTCGTCGGCAAGTACCTCGCGAACCACGGCGCCGAGGTGATCCACGTGGAATCGGGGACTGCGCTCGACGCCTTCCGCTCGACCTACCCGCCCTTCAAGGGCGAGCCCGCGCCGGACACGGCGGCGATGTTCGCGTTCTACAACGACGGCAAGAAGGGCGTCACCCTGAACCTGAAGCACCCGAAAGCAGTTCGCCTCGCGCTCGTGTTGATCGCGAAGGCTGACGTCGTCATCGAGAGCTTTCCCGCGGGGACGCTCGCGCGGCGTGGCCTCACCAAAGAGGCTATGCGCGCGGCACGGGGAGATCTCGTGATCCTGTCGAGCTGCAATCAGGGCCAGACGGGACCTCATGCGCAGCACCCCGGCTACGGCAGCCAGCTCACAGCGCTCGCGGGCTTCAACGAGCTTCTCGGCGAGCGTGGCCGGACGCCCGTCATTCTCTACGGGCCCTACATCGACTACATCGCGGTGGGCTACGGCGTCATCGCGATCCTCGCGGCGCTCGAACGACGCCGCCGCACCGGCGAAGGCTGCGTCATCGATCTCTCGCAGTACGAGGCAGGGCTCCAGTTCATGGCGCCGGCGCTGCTGGAGCACGCCGCGAACGGGACTCTTCCCACACGCGACGGCAACCGCGACCTCGTCGCGCGCCCGCACGGCGTGTACCGCTGCGCGGGCGAGGACCGCTGGGTCGCCTTGAGCGTCTGGACCGAACCTGAATGGGAGCTCTTCCGCGCCCTAGTCGGCCATCCCGAATGGTCGCGCGACGATCCCGAGCTCGACAGCTGCGTCGAGCAGTGGACGTCGGGGCGAGCTCGGGACGAGATCGTCGCCGCCTTGCGCGAACACGGCCTGCGGGCGGCGCCGGTCACGACGATCGCCGAGCTTGCCACCGATCCTCAGCTCGTCCATCGCGAGTTCTGGCGGACGACGACGCACCCGCTCGGGGCAGTGACCGTCATGGCGCCGCCGTTCCTCCTCTCGGACACCCCTGCCGTCCTGCAGCGCGCCGGACCCACGCTCGGCGAGCACAACGAAGAGATATGGCCCGGGCGACTCGGCCTCTCCGACACCGAGTACCGTGCGCTAGCGGCGGAAGGGGTGTTCGACTGAGCGTGCACCAATGAGCGAAGCGGAGGAGATCGCACGACGCAAGGGCGAGCATCTGAAGCTCGCCGCCGAAGCCGATGTCGAGACGCGAACGCCAGCCGGCTGGGACGACGTCCACATCGTCCACGACGCGCTGCCGGACGTCGATGCGGCCGAGGTCGATCTCCATGCGACGTTCCTCGGGCGCACGCTTGCGCTCCCGCTCGTGATCTCCGGCATGACCGGTGGCCACGGCCGCGCGCTAGCGGTGAACGAGCTCCTCGCACGCGTCGCGGAAAAACGCGGGATCGCGATGGGCGTGGGCAGCCAGCGCGCGGCACTGCGCGATCCGATGCTCGTGCCGACCTACTCGGTCGTGCGGCAGAGCGCCCCGACGGCATTCGTGATCGCGAACGTCGGCATTTCACAGCTCGTGAAGCAAGATCGCGAGGCGGCGCTCGGTGCCCGCGACCTGGGCGAGATCGTCTCGATGGTCAAAGCGGACGCGCTCGCTGTCCATCTCAACTATCTCGAGGAATCGGTACAGCCGGAAGGGCAGACGCGAGCGCGCGGCGCCCTGGCGGCCATCCGCGCGCTGACCAAACGATCGCGCGTGCCGGTCATCGCCAAGGAGACCGGTGCGGGCATCACCCGAGATGTCGCGCTGCGGCTCCGGCGCGCCGGGGTCAAGGCGATCGACGTCGGAGGCGTCGGCGGGACGTCGTTCGCTGCGATCGAAGCGATGCGCGCGGGGGCGCAATCAGACATGGCGCGCATGAGCCTCGGAAATCGCTTCCGCGACTGGGGCGTGCCGACCGCGGTCGCCGTCGCCGGCGTCGCTGGCGTGGGTCTCCCGCTGATCGCTACCGGAGGAGTGCGTAGCGGTCTCGACGCGGCGAAAGCGATCGCCCTCGGAGCGACGCTCGTCGGCGTGGGACGTCCTCTCTTGCAGGCGGCTCTGCGCGGGGAGCAAAGCGTCGAGCAATGGATCAGCGACTTCGAGCTCGAGCTCCGGACGGCCGTGTTCCTGGCGGGCGTTCGACGGGTTGTGGACCTACCAAGGACGGCTGTTGTGATCACGGGCGCGTCGCGCCAATGGGTCGAGCAGCTCGGCTACCGCCGGACTGCCCCACGCCGGCAGCGGCCTCGTCGCTAAGAGCTCGTTGAGAATTTCCGGGTCTTCTCAATGAACTGAGCACGAGACCCTGGTCGACCGTCTGTCGCCCGGGCGACCGGTGACTGAGGTTCTTCCGGAAAACTCACCGTGCGTTGTTCCGAAGATTGGGACTCACGACCACCTTCGCGATCGGGCTGCTGGCCTGGCTTCTGGCCTCGCCGGCGAGCGCCGATGGGCCGAGCCCACCACCTTCCGTACCACCCTCACCACCTGCGACCCCGACCGCGGCGCCCACGCCGGCCACGCCAACGCCGCCGCCTGGTCTAACGACCTGGCAGACACCGGCCCCGATCCCAACGCCCGTGCCGAAATCGTCCGCTCCCGCGACGCCGATCGCGTCACCGAGCCCGAGCCCATCACCGAGCGTCGATCCGGCGGAGGCGCGGGCTCGCGACGCGGCGCTCCTCGCGAACGCGACGTCACTCGCGCAGATCATCGATGCCCAGGCTCGAGTCGCCCGGGACGAGCTCGCGGCGCTGGACGAGCAGGTGGCGCAGGTGAGCAAGGATCTCGATGAGGTCAACGCGGACATCGCCACGGTGCAGACGAGATCCGCCGAGCGTGGAACGATCCACGAACGTCTCGCCCGCGATGCGTTCCGCCTCGCCGCGCTCTCCGCGAGTCCGGTACCGGCCGCCATCAGCCAGGCACAACGCGACGCGCTCGATGATCTCCGTACGCTTGAGACGGGTCTCGCGGCGGCCCAGGCCAAGCTCACCGATCGCGCGGCCGTGCTCTCGCAGCTCACGGAGTCGGTCGGCGCGAAGCATGCGCACCTCGCCCGCCTCCGCGACCGCGCGCGCGTCCTCGCCGCGGCCGCCGCCGGCAGCGACTCCGAGGCGCGTGCCGCGCAGGTGGCGGTACTGCAGGCCCTCGCCCAGGACGCGGCGGCCGCGCAGACGTCTCTCGCGCAGCTCGTCGCCTCAGCGATGGTCCAGGACGGGGTGGCCACGACCGCGTGGTCGCTTCCGCTCCGCGGACCCCTCACGCAGGCGTTCGGTCCGACGGTGCTCGCGCTCGAGCCGGCGCGGCTGTATCGCGGCGCCTACTACGACCACTTCCACGACGCGATCGACATCGCAGCGCCGCTCGGCTCGCCCGTCGTCGCCGCCGCGGACGGGCAGGTCACGTTCGTTGGCCACCTGCCCGATGGCGCGATGATCGTGCTGATCGCACATGCGGGTGGATTCGTCTCGGAGTACGCGCACCTCGACGACGCATTCGTCCTGCCTCCCGTCAGGGCGGGCCAACCAGTCAAAGCCGGACAGGTGGTCGGTTTCGTCGGTCTAACCGGGATCACGACGGGTCCACATCTGCACTTCGCGCTCATCCGCAACGGGGAGGCGGTCGACCCTCTGACGTTGATCGGGTCGTAGACGAGCTAGAGCACGGCTCGCTTCGCAGGCCGTAGCCCAACCTCGCGCGCGAGGCATTTGACCCCTGGTCACTCATCCGCTTGGACCCGACGGCCGTAGGAATCCGTCGGGAGGTCATTCACATGATTCAACGTCTCATGTCGCTTTCCACGGTCATGGCTCTCGCCGTTGCGCTCACGCTCGTGCCCTCCTCGGGCACCGCCGTCGCCGCGGACGGGCCGACGATGCTTCATCCGCTGCTTGGCGTGCGGCCAGTCGTGACAGGCCTCGTCACCCCTACGAGCATGGCGTTTCTCGGCGCGAACGATCTGCTCATCCTCGAAAAGATCAGCGGTCGCGTGAAGAGGGTGACGGACGGTGCCGTCGTCGGGGCGGTCCTGGACCTCGCGGTGAATTCGGCATCCGAGCGAGGCCTGCTTGGTATCGCACTGCACCCAGGCTTCCCGACCGTCCCATTCGTCTACCTGTACTGGACGGAGAGCTCGACAGGTGCTGACAGCAGCGCGCTCGCCGACGTGCCGCTCCTGGGTAACCGTGTCGATCGATTCGTTTGGAACGGCTCGACACTGACCTTTGACCGGAACCTCATCAAGCTGCATGCGTTCCAGGCAGACGCGGGGCAGCCGCTTCGCGGCAATCACAACGGCGGCGTGATCCGATTCGGCCCCGACGGCAAGCTCTACATCATCATCGGCGACAACGGCCGGCGCGGGCAGACGCAGAACCTGCCCCAGGGCTGGTCTCCGGGAAACCCCGATGACCAGTTCGGCGGGCCGCAGCCCGACGACGCGCATCTGACCGGGGTGATCCTTCGGCTGAACGACGACGGAAGCACCCCTACGGATAACCCCTTCAACGCCGCTGGCGCCGCCATTGGTGGGCAAGTAGGCGCGAACGTTCAGAAAGTCTTCGCCTATGGGATCCGGAACAGCTTCGGCATGGCCTTTGATCCCATCTCCGGCGCCCTCTGGGAGCAAGAGAACGGCGACGACAGCTTCGATGAGCTGAACCGCGTCGAGCCGGGCATGAATGGCGGCTGGGTCCAGATCATGGGTCCCGTCGCACGGATCGCCCAGTTCAAGTCGATCGAGGTCAACGAATTCGGCCGTAACCTGCAGCAGGTCCGCTGGCCGCCGTCGAACATCGCGGACACGCCCCAGGAGGCGCTCGCGCGGCTCTTCATGCTGCCGGGCGCCCATTACAGCGATCCGGAGTTCAGCTGGAAGTACGCGGTGCCGCCCGCAGGCATCGGGTTCATGTCGAGCGACGCACTCGGCCCGCAGTTCCGCGGCGATCTCTTCGTCGGCGCGGCGACGACCAATACCGTCGGGGGCCACCTCTTCCGCTTCAACCTCACGGGCAACCGCATGAAGATCGCGGTGGACGATCCGCGTCTCGAGGACCGCGTCGCGGACAACGTGACGAAGCACGATCTCACAGAGAGCGAGAGTCTCCTGATCGGCCGTGATTTCGGGATCGTGACCGACATCCAGACCGGTCCGAACGGAAATCTCTTCGTCGTGTCGATCTCACGAGGCGCGATCTACGAGATCTTCCGCACCAAATAGCGAATCGGAGGGCGGACGCGGGTCCGCCCTCCGTCAGTCGACAGTCTCGCGCTCGAGGCCGGCGCGCGGCTCGAGCTCCAGGGTGGCGAGAGCGAGTGCGGCCGCCGAAGAGAGCTGCGCGATCTCTCCGCGCAACAGCAGCGCCATGACGTCATGAAGTGGGACGAGAAGGATCTCCATCTCCTCGAGGTCGCCCGACGCCGGCTCAGTCACCTTTTTCGCGCGGCGCGCGAGATAGACGTGCTCGGTCGCGACGCCGTAGTTGCCGTCCACGACGTACCGACCGAGCGAGGTCCACTCGGACGCCTCGTATCCGGTCTCCTCGCGAAGCTCGCGCTTCGCGGAGGTCAGCGAATCTTCGCCTTCTTCGATGTAGCCGGCCGGGACCGCGAGGGAGACGCTGCGCAGCCCGTGCTTGTACGACCGGATCAGCACGACCTCGTGAGGTTCGGTGACCGCTACGATCGCGGCGAAGTCGCGCGTGCGGATGGAAAGGAACCCCTCGATCTCGCGGCCATCGGGAAGCGCGATGCGCTCCTCGGCGACTTCCATCCAAGGCGGGCGGGAGAGCACTACGCGCCGGGCGAGCGTCCTCCAGGGACGCATCAAGCCAGCTTGTACCTGTCGAGCTTCTTGCGGTCCAGTGACAGGCCCAGTCCAGGCCGTTCGGGAACGGCCAGTTCGCCGTTAACTGGCTGAGGAAGCGGCTCCGTGAAGATCTCTGCCAGTGGATTCTGGATCCACATCCATTCCAAACGCGAGAGGTTCGTTATAGCGGCCGATAGATGTAGCGACGCCAGCTGCGCCACGCCGCACGAGAAGCCGGTGTGCGGCGCCACCTTTACGTTGTGCGTTTGAGCAAGAGCGCCGAGACGCATCGCAGCCGTAAAGCCGCCGATGCGCGCGATCTCCGGTTGCACCACGTCGAGCGCTCGCCGCTTGAGGAGCTCGCGGAAGCCGAAGAGGCCGAACTCGGATTCGCCGGCGGCGACGGGAATGGGCTGCGAACGGCGGATGAGCTCGTAACCGTCGATGTCGTCCGGGTAGACCGGCTCTTCGATGAACCACAGGTCATGCTTCGCCACTTTGTGGCAGACGCGGATCGCGGTCGCGGCGTCGTAGGCGCTGTTCACGTCGACGCCCATCTCGATTCCCGGACCGATCGCCTCGCGGATCGCGCGGCACACGTCGACGTCGGCGGCAGGCCCGCCCCACTCGGCCGATCGTCCGACCTGGACCTTGATCGCTTTGTGCCCGCGCTCGACCGCAGCGCGAGCTTCCCTCGCCATGTGATCGAGCTCGGCCGTGTAGACCTTCGACCCGTACACCGGCACTCTCGCCCGCGCCGCGCCACCCAGCGCCTTGTAGATCGGAACGCCCTGTGCCTGCGCGACGATGTCCCAGAGTGCCTGGTCGATACCGCTCATGCCTTCCTGCACGAAGCCGCGGTAGTGACCCCACGGGCGGAGCGTCGCGAACATCGCGTCGTGAAGGCCGGAGACGTCGCGCGGATCTTTCCCTTCGATGACCGGCCACAGCAGGTCCCGGACGACGGACTCGACGACGCGCGGCGCGCGGCGCGCGATGCACTCGCCTACGCCGGTGATCCCGTCATCCGTGGTGATCTCGACGAGTGTCGCGGTGAACGTATCGTAGACACCCGCGCCGAAATGGATCGTCTTCTCTGCTTTCGCGCTGAGCGCCCAGGTGGCGAGCTTCGCGATCTTCAGTGCCGCTTTACCTCGCGGGAGCTGAAGGGGGCAGAGCCCCCTTCGACCGCGACAGGCTAGCCGAGTTGGCCCACCATGTCCGCGAAATGGCGGTGGGTGACCCGCGGGCGCGGGCCTCCTACGAGCGTCGCGTGCGCATCGCGTCCGAGGTCGCCTCCTGGGGCATCGGCGCGGCGCTTCTCGGCACCGCGGCGCTGCCCACGACCGACCAGCCGTCACGCATCGGCCTCGTCGCCAGCTCGCTGCTCCTTTTTCTGTTCGCGACGCTCTGGTTCCACGTCTTCCCGGACTCCTGGCTCGGTCGGAGCAGGTTCGCGATCGGGACGGCGATCACGCAGATCATCGCCGCGATCCTGCTCGTGCTCACGGGCGGCGTCGCGTCGCGTTACTTCCCGTACTACTTCCTTCCGATCCTCGCGACCGTGTTCGGCATGCGGATCTCCGGAACGCTCTTTACCGGCACCATCGCGACCGTGGCGTACGTCGCCACGTTCGTTGCCGAGATGTTCGTCGTCAGCAATCGGACCGAGCTCGACGACGGCGTGATCCGCTTCTTCTCACTGCTGTCGGTCATCGCGATGACGGCCCTCATTTCGCGGACCATCCAGGAGACGCGCTTCACGCTGCGGCAGCGGACCGACGAGCTCGCCACGCAGAACGCGGAGCTATCGGTCGCGCGCAACACGGCCGTCGGACTCGCGCGCGTTCGCGAGCTTCACGAGCTCGTTCGGGTCGTCTACGAATCGGCCAAGAACTCGCTTGCGATCGAGAGGCTCTACCTGTTCGCGTCGAAGCCCGATTTCACGGACGGCTACACGATCGGACCCGACGGATCCATGGAGGAGTTCCACACCGATCCCGCGCTCCCTGAGGACACGCCGCGCCGTCGCGCGGTCCGGGAGAAGCGCACGGTCGCGGTAAGCGACTCGAAGGACCAGACCGTCTCGGAGCCGGCGGGCGAGCACCAACACTTCGCCGCCGGCCTGTTCGTCCCGCTGATCCACCGCAGCGACGTGATCGGGCTCATGGCCGTCTCGAGCCACAAGGCGCGCGAATGGTCAGCGCACGAGATCCGTATCGCCGAGGTGATCGCCGATGCGTCGGCGTCGGCCGTCGCATCATTCCTCACGCTCGAGGAGGTCCAAGGACAGAGCGATCGGCTCGAGGCACGGATGAGGGTTCTCGAGAGCATGGACGACCTCGTGGACGCGCTCGCCTTGACCACCGACGAGTCGAGCCTCGCGCAGACCGCCGCCCGCAGCCTCTCGCAGGGCTTCCATCTGCCCGCGGCGACCGTCCTCTTCACCGACCCGTCCGTCGCGATCCTCGGGCGGTTCTTCGAGGTGAAGTCCGCCGAGGACCCCGTCGTATGCCCGTACATGCCGTTCCGCTCCCACTACTCGTGCCTGCCTCTCGTCGCCGGCGGCGACACCGTCGGCGCGCTCTTCCTCGAACCCGATGGGGACTCGATCGTCGACGTCACGGTGATGCGCGCGGCGGCCGATCGCGTCGCGCTCAGCCTCGCCACGCGCCGCGTAATCGAGACGGCGCAGCGCCAGGCGACCACGGACGGCCTGACCGGCCTTCACAACCGCCACTTCCTCACGGAGCAGCTACGGCTCATGCACTCGCTCGCGGCGCGCCACGGTCAGCCGTACAGCGTGATCGCGCTCGACCTCGACGGCCTCAAGAACGTCAACGACACCTTCGGGCACGAGCAGGGGGACCTCGCTCTCCGCGGACTGGCGAACACGGTACGGAAGACCGTCCGCGCGTCCGATATCAGCGTGCGGACCGGCGGCGACGAATTCCTGATCCTCATGCCGCAGTCGAGCCTCGAGGAGGCCAGGATCGCGGCCGAACGCGTGCGGGAGGCGATCGAGCTCCAGGGCCGCGCCGACCCGCGGATCGCCATAACCGTGAGCGCCGGGGTCGCCTCCTGGCGTGCCGCCCGGAGCGCCGAACAGGTCCTCGAGGCGGCCGATCTCATGCTCTATGCGGCCAAGCGAGCGGGGAAAGACCGGGTCGTCGCCGAGACACCGGCGAGGGTGGCCGAGCCGGAGGCCGCTTCCGGCGCTTGACACCGTTTCGGGCCCTCCCTAGAGTCTTAGCAGTCAAGCCCGGCGAGTGCTAATCCAGATACGTCCGCCTCAGGCGGGCCTCGCCGCGCCCAAAAACCCATAAAAACGGAGGGGAGAGCAGTGGCAGTCGCAACAGCACCCAAGCCCGCGCAGAAGCTCAAGCTCAAGCCGCTCGGCTCCCGCGTCGTGGTCAAGGCCCTCGAGCGCGAGGAGATCACGAAGAGCGGGATCGTCTTGCCGGACACCGCCAAGGAGAAGCCTCAGGAGGGCAAGGTCCTGGCCGTCGGACCGGGCGACCGGCACCCCGACACCGGCCAGCGCATCCCGGTGGAGCTCAAGGAAGGCGACCGCGTCCTCTTCCAGAAGTACGCCGGAACCGAATTCAAGCTCGACGACGAGGAGCTTCTCATCCTGAGTGAGAAGGACGTCCTCGCCAAGATCGACAACTAGAAGGGAGGGTATCGAGAAGAAATGGCAAAACAGCTCGTCTTCACAGAGGACGCACGCAAGAAGCTCAAGCAGGGCATCGACACCATGGCCAACGCCGTCAAGACCACGCTCGGCCCGAAGGGCCGCAACGTCGCGGTAGACAAGAAATTCGGCGCCCCGACCGTCACCCACGATGGCGTGACCGTCGCGCGCGAGGTCGAGCTCGAGGATCCGTTCGAGAACATGGGCGCGCAGCTTCTCAAAGAGGCCGCGACCAAGACCAACGACATCGCCGGTGACGGGACGACCACCTCGGTCGTGCTCGCGCAGGCCATCGTCCACGAAGGTATGAAGAACATCGCCGCCGGCGCCAACCCGATGCTCCTGAAGCGCGGTCTCGAGAAGGGCGTTGCGGCCGTGATCGAAGAGATCAAGGCCCAGTCCACGAAGGTCGACGGCAAGGAGCAGATCGCGCAGATCGCCACCATCTCCGCGGCCGACAAGCAAATCGGTGACCTCATCGCCGAGGTCATGGACAAGGTCGGCAAAGAGGGCGTGATCACGGTCGAGGAGTCCAAGGGCCTGCAGTTCGAGACCGAGTACGTCGAAGGCATGCAGATCGACCGCGGCTACATCTCGGCCTACTTCGTCACCAACGCCGACCGCATGGAAGCGGTCATCGAAGAGCCGTACATCCTCATCACCGACAAGAAGATCTCGGCGATCACCGACATCCTGCCGGTGCTCGAGAAGCTCGTGCAGACCACCAAGAACCTCGTGATCATCGCCGAGGACATCGACGGCGAGGCGCTCGCGACGCTCGTCGTGAACAAGCTCCGCGGCACGCTCAACGTCCTTGGCGTGAAGGCGCCGGGCTTCGGCGACCGCCGCAAGGCCATGCTCGAGGACATCGCGATCCTGACCGGCGGTCAGGTCATCACCGAAGAGGCCGGCCGCAAGCTCGATGCGACCACGATCCAGGACCTGGGTCGCGCACGCCGGGTCACGGCGAACAAGGACGAGACAACGTTCGTCGAGGGCCACGGGAAGCAGGACCAGATCATGGCCCGCGTCAAGCAGATCAAGTCGCAGATCGAAGAGACCACCAGCGACTTCGACAAGGAGAAGCTCCAGGAGCGTCTCGCCAAGCTCGCCGGCGGCGTCGCCGTCGTCAAGGTCGGCGCGGCCACCGAGGTGGAGCTCAAAGAGAAGAAGCACCGCGTCGAGGACGCGCTCTCGGCAGCCCGCGCGGGCGTCGAAGAGGGCATGGTCCCCGGCGGTGAGATCACGCTCATCAACGCGATCAAGGCCCTCGACAAGGTCAAGGCCACCGCGGGCGACGAGCAGACCGGCGTGAACATCCTCCGCCGCGCGCTCGAGGAGCCCTTCCGTCAGCTCGTCGTGAACGCCGGCGAAGGCGGCGAGGTCGTCCTCGACGCGGTCCGCCGCAAGCAGGCCGAGACGAAGTCCCAGAACTGGGGCTACGAGGTCATCTCGGGACAGATCGTCGACCTGCCCAAGGCCGGGATCATCGACCCGGTCAAGGTCGTCCGGTCAGCGGTCGAAAACGGCGCTTCGATCGCCGCGATGATCCTCACGACCGAGGCGCTCATCACCGACCTTCCCGAGAAGGACAAGGCCCCGGCAATGCCCGGTGGCGGCGGGATGGACTACTAGCTCGGCGCGGGCATTACCAGCCCGGTACTAGGCGCGGAGCCCGGCGGGATGAACCGCCGGGCTCCTTTGCTTCGTAGATGGGGCCGAGAGGAGGGTTCTTTGAATCCCAAGCAGTTCTTGCTCATCGGCGGCATCGTTCTTTTGGCGCTCGGTCTGGTCGGCTTCGCGGGTCTGTTCAGCCAGATGAACAG
>Ga0209058_1001713_pt1 | contig 18470 bp, 14 predicted proteins | sample GraSoiAngelo_147_FD_185904 | JGI IMG/M metagenome (GOLD analysis project Ga0209058, IMG submission 185904) | Grasslands soil microbial communities from the Angelo Coastal Reserve, California, USA - 14_1009_05_40cm (SPAdes) (version 2) | ecosystem: Environmental > Terrestrial > Soil > Grasslands ... | reverse complement strand
TCTTAAATCACCCGCGCATCCGGCCTCTGGCCCCCATGCAGCTACGTGTGGGTTTACATAATACCCCGGTAAACAGGCTTGGCTAGCGATTCGGTTACGGACGCTACTTTGTCGGGCTCAGAAGGAAAGCGCGGATTTCGCTGATTTCGGCCGGTTTCATCTCCGACATCACTCCCTCGTGGAATGGGCCATCGATGGAAAACATCTTTTTGGGTCCGACAATCGCTTTGAAAAGCTGCAGCCCGAGCTCGAATGGGATAACTGGATCGTTCGTGGCATGAATTACCACGACCGGAGCTTTGACTTCGCGAATTTTCGAGAGCGAATCGAAACGTGTGCTGAACAGAAAACCGATAGGCACGTGTACGATTTTTCGAGCAACAGCCGCGACGCTGGTAAAGGGTGCCTCTAAAATGATTCCGGCAACCTGTTCCCGGGTGGCAACGTCCACCACGACAGCGGTGCCCAATGACTGACCTATTAAAAAGGTGTTGTCATTGTCGAAGCCTCGGGAACGCATGTAAAGAAGTGCGCCCTGCAGATCCGAATATAGGCCGCTTTCAGAAGGACTGCCGTCACTGGCGCCATAGCCGCGGTAGTCGTACATGAATACGTTCGTTCGAAACTGCCGGTGCACGAACTCGCCCATCTCGTACCTGTCGCCGATGTTCCCGGCGTTTCCGTGACTAATCACGAAAACCTGCGAGCTCTCTTTGAACGGAATGAGCCAGCCCGATAGCCGGGTGCCATCATCTGCGGTGAAAGCCACGTTCTCGAACGGAACTCGCGGAGCTCCGTTGAGCTTGCGTGAAGGATAGAAGATGAGTCTGTTCTCGGACAATTTCACGTAAATCGCAAGGCCTACACAAACCATCAGGCCGATTCGTAGTATCGTGAAACCAAGCCGGCGGGAGCGGGCGAGATCAGTCACTATGGAAGTCTATAATCCAGCCGCGTAGCGGCGTCATTTCTCTAGCCCGCGGCTTCAGCCGGGGGCCATGGTTCCGCCTCCGGAATGCAGCAGACCTGGGCAACTCTCGCCCAAAGTAAACATGAAACGAGTTATGCAGCGCCGCCACAGCCGGAAAACGCCGCTAGTGGCGGCCGGATATTTGCGGCATGCCGTTTGATTCTCTTATCCTTACCTAGACTATCCCTTGCGTCAGGAAGGAGTGATTATGAAGCTGACTCTTTGGTTCCTGAATCGGATCACGGAATGGGAAGTAGAACGCGCGGGCGAACTCGGCAAAGGTCTCGCTGGTGTATCTACCAATGGAGCGCCGCGACACGACGTGCGACTGGGTCGTCGGATGCTCGCTGCAGCTCCGTCGAATGACGAAGTGATTGAATTGACCGTTAATAACACCGAGCCGTCTTTCCGAGGTGAATTGATGCATGAAGGGCATCAGCAGGCGGTAGACGGGATGGGCAGGAGCGCGTATGACGAATACTTTGTGCCCATTCCCCTGAAGTGTCTCGGAAGGCCGGATTACGATGACAAGGGCAATCCTCAATTAACAGCGTTCTGGAAGGGACTAATCCCCGCCGAAAAACAACCGGAGTTTCTTCGAATACTGACGCCTCAGCAGTCCGAGAACCATTGCTTCGAGCGTCACCTGGTGGAAGCGTATTGGGAGCAAGGTAAGCGGGCTGTTCAAGGGGAGTCGGAGTTGGCCAAAGAATTCAGCGACGTTCGCATGAATACTTCAACGCGAGAGAAAATCGGTTATTACGAGATTCTCCAACGAGCAAAGCAAAAACACGGGCCGAACATTTTGATCGGATACAGCCAAGGTGGGACTGTCGTGGACTACCTGGCGTACATCGACGAACATCTTGTCGCTCCGGAAAAACGCTGCATTGCCGGTGTTATTTCCGTTCAAGGAGCATTGCGCGGTTCAACGCTCGCGATGGCGTCACGGCAGGAAGCCGTGCTGAACTCGCTAGTGGATATGGTGCGTGCGGTGTGGGGCGAACGCTTACTTGAACTTCTGACCATCCCCCCACATATTCGCGCGCGCGTCGATCCCTTATTGAAACCTGGACACAAATTAGAGGTCGCTGACGTCGTCGAACTTTTGGACATTCTGTATGCGGGTGCGAAATCAGATAAAGGGTTGAGTCAGTTTGTTCGCACGGCGAGGAAATGGTTATCCGGACTCAATGGCGACAAGCAACTCGCGTTTTGGGATCTTGATTCTGTGCGCCTAAATCGCCCCGGCAGCGTTATGGAAGCATTGGATAACCACCCACTGATGGACACCTACTGCGGTGCCGTCGCCGGAGATAACTTCCATCTCGAACCGCTGCTGCACGACGTGGTTAAGTTAAAACACCCGAAAGTCGCAGAACTTGGATTCGTTGTGCGCGGGCTGTTGCGACATATCGTGCATCCTTCTGAAGTCATCTTTCAGACCCGGACATTTGACATGATGCCGGAACCGCTCACGCCATCGAATGAAGGGTTGGCGAGACTTCATTCAGACTGGCAGTCAGAGATCGTTCCCGCCGTGTGGAATATTCAAAACAAGGTGGGAATCCCCGCCCGCGCTAACGATTGCGTCATACCAACGGCCAGCCAGCTATTGAGAACAGTGGCAGGCGATCGTCCTAAGTTTTTCGGAAACTACGTTAATGAGGACGCATCTCATATTTCGGGCGCTGTTCTTGTTGATTCGGGGCCGAAGGACATCGACTTCGTGAAGGAATTGCTCGGTCGCATCAGCCAGGCTATTCCCTCTGCTGGGGCTGCAACTCCTTAATAGTCGCTCAGTCGAACAAGTCATGGATCAGTGAATTGGCGAACACGTTGTCCGGATCCGTGGGTTGCGGCGAGCCGGAGCCACGGGAGGAGGCCGCGATGGCAGGCCGAGGGAGTCGAGAATCTTACGGACCACGACGGGATCTTCGATGGCTGCCAGAATTCGCATCGGCTACGAGCGAGCGCAAATGCGAAAGAGTTGCAATTGGGCTGCTACAGAAAATTGCGGGGACGTGACCGCGCATTCGCCTGGAGAGCGTGGCCGTTCGGTTTAGCCAAAATTCTCGACGTTTGTTCCACGGAAAACCGAATTCGTGCCGGAGGCGTTCGGGAAGCAAGCCAATTCCAATCGCGCTGCCTAAAAAGAGCAGTGTCCCCTCCACCGACGGCGAAAACAGAGCACGAGCGATTTCGCGAGCTGTCTCGGCCGCCGTGATAACGCTACCGTCGAGCATGCGGCACATATACGAGCGGAATTCGGCATATGTCGATGGAGTCATGTATTCGGGGATTGCAAACAGATGCGCCAAAATCAGGCTGTCGCGGTAGTACTCCTCGCGTTCGTCGTTCGACAAGGGCGAAATGAATAACTCGTACACAACAAGAGTGGAATCGATGATCGTATTCAAAACCCAGAGCTTCAGCTCCGGATCGTTCGCATCGTAACTGGTTCCGGCGGGAAAAACGCCCTCGGGCGCCTTCAATACTCCGTGGACTTGCCGGTGCTTTTGATTTACTGACCGGATTGCCCGCAGAGCGAATTCACGGCTCCCAAAGGTAATTGCAGCGGCGGCCATCGAGGTGCGGTAGAGGCGTGCAAGGCGATGCTGACGGAACCGGCTGTGCTCAGCGACGCCGGCGGCAACCAACGGATGAGCAATTTGCATCAACACCGCGCGTGGGCCGGCAAGACCGCTGGCCAGTTCCCGATTCACGCGCCAGAAGACTGAGGAAGGTGAGAAAAGCGGTTGCCCCATACGGGCTCTTATGCGGCGCGCAGAAACTGTCTGAGCGCGGCACCCAAGTCGGCTAAATCAACCGGTTTTCGGAGATACGCATCGCACCCCGCTCTAAACGCTTTATCGACAGCCAGCGTTTCCTGGTAAGCGGTAATCCCAATGACCGGAAGATGACTCATTTCCTTAATGACTGAAATGGCTCGAAGCGCAGTCGTAGCCTGCAGTCCGTCTACTTCGGGCATACTTAAATCCATCACACAAGATCAGAATTGGAATCTAACGCTGTCTTGACAGCCTCTTTCCCGTTAGCAGCCTCAATGACGTGATGACCCAATCTCTCCATCATCGCTCGAAGAATGATCGGCTCTCGTCGACATCGTCGACCAGCAAGACTTTCATAGGTATGATCTCACTAATTCGAGCAGTGTCAATGCCGCCCTCCTCTGCGAGGATAAAAACGCGCGAACCCTGCACGCAGACCGCCAAGTACTGGGCACGCTGTAATTCAATGGCTTACGCCTGGTACGCGATTAACCACGCCGGCAAAAGGCGGTCTAAGCAAGTAAGAGCAAACGGGAGATCTACGCCTATAGAGGAGGCATTATGCGTCCGAGCATTCGACTGGGCCGAATTTTCGGGATCGATATTGGGCTGCACTACAGTTTGGGCGTCATCGCGCTGCTGATCGTATTTTCGTTGGCGGGACACTTTCAGTTCGTGAATCCTGGATGGACCGCGCGATTGCGATGGTCTTTGGCGGGCCTAACCACTCTACTGTTCTTTGCGAGCATCCTTGCGCATGAGTTATCGCATGCAGCTATAGGGAAAGCTCGTGGAATAGAAGTCAAATCGATAACGCTGTTCGCGCTTGGCGGCGTCGCAAATATGGAAAGAGAACCGTCGGATGCGGCATCCGAGTTCTGGATGGCCATCGCAGGGCCGTCTACGAGTGTCGTGATCGGATTGTTGTTCCTCGGCATTGCTCGAGTCGCTGGATGGCAGCCGCAATCAGGAACGCCGCCGGCGCCACTGGAGGCGGGTCTCGTGTGGCTCGGTTATATTAATGTCGCCCTAGCGATCTTCAACATGATTCCCGGATATCCGCTCGACGGAGGCCGCGTGCTGCGTGCCGTCGTCTGGAGAATCAACAGCGATCTCACACGGGCGACAAAGATTGCGGCGCGGGTGGGACAATTCGTCGCGATGGCCTTCATCGTGTTTGGATTCTTCCGATTCTTCTATACGGGAGCGTTCGGCGGGCTATGGCTCGCCTTTATTGGCTGGTTTCTGGCGGATGCTGCTGCCGCGAGCCACGCCAAGGTTGAAGTGTCCTTCGCGCTTGCGGATGCGCGTGTCGGTGACGTCATGTCTCAGGATTGTCCCGCGGTGGAGGGGAATATGAGTCTGCGGGCTTTTGCAGAGAACCACATTTTGCGCACGGGACGCCATTGCTTCGTCGTCCTTCAGAACGGTCGCCGATCGGGACTTGTGACTCTTGACGTCTTGAAAAAAATTGACCGCAATAAATGGCCGTTCACGATGGTCGCCGACGTTGCACGCCGTTTCGAACAGCTCTTGACCGTCTCGCCCCAGACGCCTCTCAGGCGCGCTTTGGAGTTAATGGCTCAGGACAACGTGAATGAACTGCCTGTCGTCTCGAATGGTGAGTTGGTTGGTTTCGTCAGCCGTGGTCATGTTGTGCAATTCATGCAAGCACAGCAGGAACTGAAAACGGCGTGACAGCTTCTGTAGGGGCGGTCTGACCGCCGGCTTCAGAAATGACATCTGAATCGCGGTCTGCGCCCGAGAAGCGCATTGCCCGCTTGTTGCCCTCGCAGAGCAGGGGATTATCACCGCGCGAGCGGGTTGGGCCGAAGCTGGAAGCGTGCCGCCTTCGGCCTGTTGGTCTTACCGCCCTCGAGATGGAACATTGTCCTGGTTCCAGAGGTGGACCACAGCGACTTACCTTTCCAGCCGGCGTTCGGATCGTCGATGCGGCCATCCACATTTTTGGGGAAGAATCCGCTGGGGTATGGGATACGGAAGGTAATGAACTTCCCGTCGACCAGGGCGTAAATGGAATCGCTCAAATTACCCATCGCAATCGGCACATTGCGCCCGAGACCGAATGTGTCGAACCGATCGATCCAGGTATAGTAGCTCGCCTCGCCGCTTCCGGGATCCTTTACGTCCCGCAAATTTGGCCCAGGGAACTGATAGAACGTCCAGCCTTCAGGGCAGTGTGCGCCCGTCGCGGTTGGTCCATTGAGGACTTTGCATTTGCGCCGATCAAAACTTCCGAGGTGACCGCTCGCCAGCGAGGCCCAGTACACACCATTTGAATCGACATCTCCGCCACGGGGCCCGAAGCCGGGAGATGGAACCTCATATATCTCACTCAACGCAGTCTCGGCCGGATTTGGTCCGGGTTGGACTCGTACGATGGCGCCGGGATATCCCACCACGGTTCCCCATACGGCGCCGTCAGAGGGGCTGACGCCGACGGCGTAAATATTCACCAGGACGCGCTTGTCCTTCGTGGGATCGACCGGTTGATCGGGTCCGACGAAAGCATCGCGCTTACCGTTGCCATTAGTGTCAATGACGAATGGCGTCCATCCCTGCGACTTCACCTCGTCGCCCGTTTCTTCAAACATCTTGCGATTCAACCAACCTAGGACGCCTGGACCTCCGATGCCCGTGCTGGTCCATAGTGTTTGATTGGCGTCTTTGCCGAAGTTGAGATGGTGGGTTTGGAAGCAGGTGCTGATCAGGGTGAACCTTCCGGTCGCCGGATCGTACATGGAAAGATGACGGTCCGCTTCCTCGATCGGCACGACTTTGGCGGAGGGATGATCCGATCCCTGCTTGCACACATCCGGATTTTTGGCTGGGCGAACGCGCGATGTAAACCAGATGCGTCCCTTTTCATCCATCATCGGATTGTGATCGAGCGTCTTGCTATCCCATATCGGTTCCGGGCCCCAGTAAGCAGATGCAGCGTACGGGTTGTTCTTCGAGGACGGTGTATTCGGATCACGCACTGGATGCAAGACTTCAGCTGCCGTGTGCGTTTTGGGATCGAGAACCGGTATCAGATCCGTGCTGTCCTCGGTCGAGGCGTAAATCTTACCGTTGGCATTCACACTTGGATTGCGCCGGTCCGTCGACACCTCATCGTGGAGATAAGCGGTCGGGCGGCTCCAGTCCCACAGCGTGACCACAAAGTTGCGCTCCATTCCTTGAGGCCGTTCGGGCTTCGCAAAAGGCAACTCGCCGCGTGCAATACGGTCAGTCCAATCGGCGAAATATTTGAGCGCGATTTCGGTGTCGAGCCTCGTGATATCGCGAGTCATGAGGGCCCGCGCGCCTCCCGACTGAAGCCGGCGCCTCCACGCTTCCACGGAATTCGGAAATGCGCCGAGTTCTTTCGGAATCGTGCGCATGCCCTTCGTGCCGAGGGCATGGCACGATTGGCAGGCGCCTGTCTTGACGATGTTGAGCCATTCACCCTGGCTCTTTATCTTCTGCAAAGGGAATTCGCTTTTTTCGGGCACCCGAAGCAACGAGAACCAATAGAGCGCCGGATAGTATTCGGCCGCTTGCGCTGGGGTCGGAGCAGGAACGGCCTTCAGGTCTAAAGTCTTGCCCAAAGCGGTGGTCACTTTCGGCGAGTCGACAAGCCCGTATCCACGCACCCAAACGTTGTAATTTGCCTTCGGCAGGTCGGGTATCAGATAGCGGCCCTGATCATCGGTGACCACAATTTTGGCGAGTTTGGTTGGAAGATCGGTGGTCTCGGCAATCACCCAAACACCCGCTTCAGGTCCCTTGGTGCTCGTGACGACTCCGCCGAGATCGCCGGCGCCGACTGTTACCCGGCCTGCCGTATTGCGCTGGCTTTTCACCTCAACAGGTGAAAAAGCGAACAAAATAGCAGCCGTAACTGCCACCACGCCGATATGAACGGGCCATCTTGCGATCATATGTAGTCTCCTGTGCGCGCGGATACCGGCGCGTTGTTTGCGGATTCGACTGTAGCGGCGGTCTATTTCCTGAGGCTGCGCGCTGACGCGCTTGCGCTTCGCGTTCCTGAGGCTGCGCGCTGACGCGCTTGCGCTTCGCGTTCCTGAGGCTGCGCGCTGACGCGCTTGCGCTTCGCGTTCCTGAGGCTGCGCGCTGACGCGCTTGCGCTTCGCGGACCGCCGCTACAGCAGGCACCTTAAACCGCCTACGGCTGCGCAGCCTTTTGCTCGGCGAGAATCGCGTGAAACATGGCTTCCTCGATGTCCGCCTCGAGCCTGCAGCTTGCCGAGTCGATGAAGGGATTTCGACCGCCGCTTCGGAGCTTCGCAAACTTCGTTTCCATGTCGTACTGCGCCGGGTGATCACCAACCTGGACATCACAAGGCAGCGAGCGGACCAGTTTGAAGGATCGATTGAACTCGTCGGTGATGGGCGGCGTCAAAACATTGGGAGGCCGCAGGCTGCAGTTGATAACAACGTTGTAGGTCTTGCCTCCTTCCTGAGCTTTCGTCGTCCAGGTAGTGCAGCCGCGTGTGTGGCCGGCTGTCAGATGCGCGACCAGCGTTGTACCGCCGAGAGTCACTGATTCTCCGTCGTGGAGCATCTTGTCGATTGGGTGCTCTTTGCCGCCCGGCTTCATTTCCCGAAGCGCCGGCACATCTTCCGCCATCGCCATGACCTGTGCTCCCGTCAACTGCTTGACCGCGGCATCGCCTTCCTGGTGATCCCCATGCGCATGAGTTCCGAGAAGGATCTTAATGTCGGAAAACTTGAATCCCAGTTGCTGCACCGACTTCTCGATTGTCGGCACATTCCGCTCATACGTGCTGTTGATCAGGATGTTTCCCTGAGGGGTCGTGATCAGGAATGAGCTCAGAGTACGCGTCCCCACATAATAAATGTTCCCGATGATCTTGTGCGGTGGAAACTGCGTTGTCTGATCTTCCGGCGTACCCATGTTGCGCGCCAATATGGAACGCGGCGTATACGTGCGTCCCTGGACTGTAACCGACGGATGGTCCGGTGGAGCCTGAGCCTGACCCGTTTGTGCGTAGCTCAAAGTCACGCTCAGAATGAGAACGATCATCGATACCTTCTTCATACTGCCTCCCAAACGACGTCGTGAATGGATAGGCGGATTATACGCCCGTCATCCCTGTGCTACTATAGGCTGCCCTTTTGCCTCAAGAACTATGGAGAAGAAAATGATTGAGGAGACGTGAAGATTGGCACGGTCGATATGAAAGTTGAGAGCTTTCGGCGACATGGCCGAGATCAAAGCTGCAGCCAAATAAAATCTATCAGGCTTCGGCTAGATCCGCGCGCAGCGCTTCCCGCTGTTGCTGTGTCAGTGGAGTCTCATTCCGGAGATCGTCGAGATCGACGCCGGCGGCGACAGGTACTGAACCGTTGGTTTTGAATTTCACGTACTGAACGGAGCTGAGCCGTCCTTCACCGCGCTGCCGTTCGTCAAACGTTGCTGCGATACGACTTCCATTCTCGAGGACGACATAAACTTTTTCGGGCAAGTGCCACCACTCTCGTAGCTTCCGATCGCGCAGCGCGGGTTCTTCGATCTCGATCAGCAGCGTGCAGCCAAGCTCCCCTTCATCGCCCAGGAGTTCGTTGTAGGTATCGATTTCATGAACGATCTCCGACTCCCGGACGATCCGCTCCGCGCGGACCATTTCCTGAATCTGATAGCGCACAGTCAGGTGATTTTCGAAAAGCAACGTGAGGTATTCGCCGATATGGATGCGGCGAAGTTCCTTCGCCTTCATGACCTCCGCGCGAAATTGAGATCGCATGTCCTCATATGTGACGTAGTCGACGATTTTGGCCCGCTTAACCATTCAACTCTTCTGAACTCGGCCGGACGGCTCCTTGGATTCGGCGTCACCCTTAGCAGGACTGAAACCGTTCTCGCGGTATGCACGCGCCAGGATGCTCATGGGATGCATCGGGCGGACTCCGGCGTGTTGCTGAAACTGCAGGGCGGCCAACGGGCAATCCGTTGCCCAGATTTCCGCCGCCTCCTCCTTCATGCCCTCGAATGCTTTTCTCCCGATTCGTGCCGAAGGTTCGAAACCTTCCACTGTCATCGCGTACGTGCCGTCGTGGCCGCAACATTCCATGATGGTTGACAGCGAAACTCCGGGAATCTTTCGCAACAGGTCTCTCCCTTTGAAACCGATGGCCTGTGCGCGAAGATGGCACGGCGCGTGGTAGGCGACCTTCTCTCCCGGCGTGCTGCGGAAGTTCGTATTGAAACGCGCTTCGTCACGGATGGACCAGAGGAACTCGCTTGGATCCATGACAGCAGCGGCGACCTTTTCCGCGGCCTTCCGGTCTTCCGGTCCGACGAGCGTCGGGTGTTCTCTTCGCATCATCATCGAGCAAGTCGGGTTGATGGCAATGACCTTCGCTCCTTGCTCGACGAACGGCAACAGGATTCGCAGGTTCACCTTCACGCGGCGGCGAAGCGACTCCAGGTCGCCGCGTTCCCAGGCCGGCATGCCGCAACATTCGAGACCGTTGGCGCAACGGACATCGACGACGTTGCGTTCAAGCACCTCGATGGTATCGCGGCCGATCTCCGGTTCGTTGTTTTGCACATAGCATGTTTGAAACAGGACGGCTTCGCCGCCGGCTTCCGGTCTTATTTTTCCGGCGCGCGAAGCCCATCGCTCGAAGGTCGTGCCGGCAAAGTCGGGAAGCAACTTGTCGCGATGAATGCCGAGAACCTTCTCCAGGAAGATTCGATGCAGGCGGACGCGATTGGCCACGTTGGCGATACCGAAACTCGCGCGCGCCGCAGCTCCAGCGCTGTCCGGATTGCCGAGCACGCGATCGCGCAGGCCGAGTCCTTCACGCTGCACTTTCTGCGCAACGTAGCGCTGCACGAGACGTGGAAAATCCAATTTAAACTCGTGTCCATCGCGCTCGCTGTAGGGACACTGGACCTCACAAAGCTTGCACTGAAAGCAAGAGTCCATCACTTTGGCTGTCTCGGCAGCGGTGATCTGCCGAACATCGCCATCCTTCCCGTCGATGGAGGAAAAAAGACTCGGAAAGCTGTCACAGTATTTGAAGCAGAGACGGCACCCGTGGCAGATCTCGAAGGTCCGCCGGATCTCCTTGTCGAGCGCCTCCGGATCCCAGTATTTCGCTTCCGAGGGAGCATAGGAGAGCCCGTCTGTGGGTTGGTAGGCGATGTTCTTCGTTTGTTCCATCCTCGCAGCCGATCACGAAATCGATTTCAGAAGACTGCTGAATCTGCCGGCATGAGATTTTTCCGCCTTGGCCAGAGTTTCGAACCAGTCTGCGATTTCCGCAAAACCTTCTTCGCGAGCCGTTTTCGCCATTCCCGGATACATATCCGTGTATTCGTAGGTTTCGCCGTGCACGGCGGATTTCAGATTGAGCGTGGTATCGCCGAATGGCTGGTCCGTAGCGGGATCACCCACTTTGCGTAAGTAATCAAGATGGCCATGAGCGTGGCCGGTTTCGCCTTCGGCCGTGTCGCGGAAGTTGCCGGCAATCTCCGGATAACCCTCGATGTCGGCGACCTTCGCGAAATAGAGATACCTGCGATTTGCCATGGATTCGCCGGCGAATGCATCTCGTAAGTTTCGATGAGTCTTGCTTCCTTTCAGTTCAGCCATATTTCTTCCGTCTCCTTTCTCAGTGTTTCTAGTTTCGCGTTGGACAGCCTGAACTGTCTAACACATTGTCTCTATCTCATCGATAGGCTATTCCTATCAGGATGAAGACCTATAACTTCACGCTTCGACAACTTCAATATATCGTAGCCGTGGCGGAAATGATGAGTTTCCGAGGCGCAGCAGAACTTTGCAACGTGGCACAACCATCGTTAAGCGCTCAAGTGGCGGAAATGGAGGCGGCTCTTGGTGTTTCCTTGTTCGAGCGCGACCGCCGGGGAGTACTGTTGACGTCCGCCGGACAGGAGATTATCCGCCGTGCGCGCCGCGTGCTGGTGGAAGCGGATGATTTCATCGAAGCGGCGAATCGTTTCGTCGATCCGCTCGCCGGTACGCTTCGTATCGGCGTTATTCCGACGATTGGGCCTTATCTGCTGCCTCGTGTGGTACCGGCGCTGCGCAAGGCATATCCACGTATGATGCTCATTTGGATCGAAGACAAGACCGAAGTCCTTGTGCGCAGCGTGGGCCACGGTGAGCTGGATGCGGCCCTATTGGCTCTGGAAGCCGACCTCGGAGATCTCGATCATGACGTGCTTGCCACCGATCCGTTTGTGCTGGCCACACCGCCCGAACATAAACTGAGCCGCGGCGCAAAACCGGTAAACCGCAGTCAGTTGCGGGGCGAGCGCATTTTACTGCTCGACGACGGCCACTGCTTTCGCGATCAAGTTTTGGAGTATTGTTCGAGCGCCATGCTCGAAGAGCTCGGGTTTCGCGCCACGAGCCTGCCGACCCTAGCCCAGATGGTTTCCACCGGCGCAGGCATTACGCTGCTGCCGAGCATCGCGGTACCAACGGAAGCCGGCCGTTCACAGCTTTCTGTCCGAAGCTTTTCACGGCCAGAGCCGTTCCGAACAATTGTGCTCGGATGGCGCCGGAAATCCGCTTTGGCCGGCACATTTCGCAAAATCGCGGAAACAATCCGAACTGAATTGCGAACCCTCAGCGGACGAGGCCGAAGACGACCAACAGCGGCACGATGACGGCAACGATGGCTTCGCCGGCGATGAACCCGGAAGCCAGCGGCACCATATATAACTCGTGCGACCGGCGGTCAGCGCGCCACCAAAGACGTTCCACCAAACTTCCCAAGAACATCACGAAAATCACGGCCGCGGGAACAAGCATCCCGATGCCGACGCCTGTGGGTGAAGGAACCCAGCTGGCGTGGCGGGTTTCCAGGAGCGCAAACATGATGCCGAGAACGGCGGCGATCACCACCGCTTCAACTGCACCCGGCGGCAGAGCACTTAATCCTTTGGAGAGAATTTCTGCGAATCCGGCCCACCTTCGGGAAATCGGCGACGAAAGCCCGGCGTTTTCGCCAACGATACCGTACGTGTCGCGCAACAGCGGATAGGTCCATGAAACTGCGGCCGCGCCGACAGGGGTGGCCAGGAGTTGCATGATCGTCAAGTTCTTCGGTGAGGATCCGATCATGTGACCCGCTTTATAGTCCTGCATTAGCGCTTCCGATTCGACTGCAATTGTGCCCGTAGTTCCGCTTGCGACCATATTGGCCAGAATGTGGCCGGGAGCAAGGGCGCCAAAGATGACTTGCATCACGTTCGAAAGCGAGCTGATTGGTCCCCAATTTGTTTCACCCAGCACGCGGAGTCCCACGAGCATCATCGGAACGGACAGCACGATTGCGGCAGTCGTCATCCATAGATCGAGACCGAGATTGAGCTTCTGCGTGACAATCAGTGCAATAGCAGTGACGAAGACTCCGGTGCCGACCCACTTCAACGGAAAGCTATCGGTTCCCGCGCTCACCGTCGAAAGGTTCCGGAACGTCTTCACGAGAATTTTCCAGCGCAACACGAGTGCAGCCAGCCCGCTGGCCACGAGCATGGCTGTCGCCGGCCACATCACCCAGAACAACACATCGTTTTTAGTAAAGTTCGCTTTGATCACGCCGTAGTGGAGCAGAGCGTAAGGTGCGATGATCCATGAAATAACCATACCGAGCAGCATGCTTACGTTGATCCGAAGACCGACCAGCATGCCCGATCCGAGCGACAGCAGGCTCCAGTTCAAGCCCACACCTGTTGTCATCATCACTGCGGTGCCGGCAAGCGTTATGGAGGGAAACCATGCCAGGACGCGCGCATCTTCCGTCATCAACATGACAGCCGCGGATGCGATAGCTCCGATCGCAAGAGCTCGGGCGGCCAGGCGCGCATCCGCGCCCCTGCCATCCAAGACGATGAGCGTTTCGCCGGCGGCCAAGCCGTCGGCGTATGTGAGTTTCTCGTCCACAACGAAATGCTGGCGCATCGGCACGGCTAACAGAACGCCAAGCAATCCGGCGGAGGTCAGCCACATGAAGGATTCGAGCGGCGTCAATGAAAGGTTGAACGATACGGTCTGGCTGGCCGACAACATATCGAATGCCGCCAGCAGCACGCACATGAACGCTGTTTGAGCCGCGGCCGTGCCGGCGGTTTGAACGATGTTGTTTTCCCACCGGTTGTAGTCCTTGAAGGCGATGCCGAGCGCGAGATATCCAAAGAACGCAGCGACGACGGAAACGTTCGGTCCAAAGCCGAGTTTCAATACGATGTACGGATACGACGCCCCCATCACCACCGCGACTGCCAAGCCGCAAAGAATCGACCGTAAAGACAATTCGCGGACATCCGCCGGTTTTACCGCGGCGGCATGTACGTGATCGGGGCCAGTTAATTCATTCGTGATATCACGGGCCATATTCTTCGGGATTGAAGTCCGCGCGTATTCTACTCGGAAACGGCACAGTCTAGAAGTCCGCTTTTGTGTCTTTCAAAATTTCGAAAATCGCCTTGCGATCGGTTTCGGAAAGATGGGTGAAGTCGGTGCTTGTGTCTTGACCAGATAGGATCTCTCGGAAACGGCGATAGACGTAATCTTTCAGGCTATCGGGCATGGCATCGAATGATTTGGAATAAACGAGGTAGCTCAACGGGTAGCGCAGCAGCCGGCGTTGGAGATCCAGCTCCCGGAGCGAGCGGCCGCGCTTGTCGCGCGGACCCTGGCTTTTGAATTCTGCTGCAAAACTCGACGTGCCCACGACCGTTCCCGTTAAGGGAGCTTCACCCGCGAAGAGCATCGCTCTAACAATTCGCTCGCCCGCGTCTTTAACGATCTCGTTCATTTTGCCGGAGAGGCCCTTGTCCTCTGCATCGCGTATCTCGTACACACCGGAGGTGATCATGTTGTGCACATGAGTCTGGTGCCCAAGGACCATCAACGCGACGATATCGCTATGAGGTGAAAGATATTCCTTCGTGTCGAAACGTTTGCTGAGGTCGGTGACGTTCGCACCGGCGCTCAGGTCCATGCGCGCGATGAACTTCTTCATATCGTCGATATCGTCGGCGCGCGCCCGCACAATCGTGTTCCCCAGATGCTGTTGTTTGCCATGGGTGCCGGTAACGTACCATCCACCCCACCGTTCTCGAAGAGGACTTTGATCGTTCGTGATCAAGGCTGCGGCCTTCAGCGCATTGCCGTCCGGATTCGGCAGCACCGAAAGCATGAGAAGACGCGGAACGGGTGTGTTTGCCTGGAAGGTGTCATGGCACACCAGACACTGTTCCTTCTGCGGCTCCAGGACTGGATAATGGTGATCGTCCTCTTGGCTCAGTGTATAGAACACGGGGCCTGTCTGTGGATCGACAGTCGCAACCTCGATGTACTGTCCGTGATTGACCCAACCGACATAAACATCATCATTAAAGTAAATCGCGCGGGGCGCATCCGGTGCAATTTGCATGAGTTGAAAGCTGGACTTCGAAAAAACCAATCCTTGCGAGGAAATCGGGATGTTGTAGTACTTCAAGAGAGAGGGAAGATACCCCCACTTTTCGGTGTACTCGAGCTTCAACCCCCCGAGCACCTTCGCAGAGGCTTGGTCTTGCCTTAGGGCTCGAGCGAAAACCGGGGTCACTACACACAGAACTGCGACCAAGACTCGGTTGGATACCTGAAAATGCATTGTTATTGTTAATGGGCTCGCGCTTCGCGTAACCCTCACCCGGCGCTACACCGCAAAATCATCGCACACAACCACTCTAAGTTTTGAAATATCACTTGGTAGGCTTTGAGCGGCTGTTATATTCTTTTTTGCGTCGATATATTGTCGATATATTACTGTCTTCTCAGGCGGTTAAGCCTCCTGGATCAGGGCCTCCATGAAGCGAAGAATTCTAACGATCGGTTTGTTGGCCATTTTGTCTCTTCTGGTTCCGGTGTACGGTAAGACAACCGGCCGGCAAAGCCAATCTGCGGTGACGTCATCGGATCAGGCCGCCGCTCAACGCGCAGTTGTTAATCAGTACTGTTCAACCTGCCATAGTGATAAGGCCAAAGCCGCCGGTATGGATTCGGCGCGCAAAATTGATTTCGACAGGTTGAATATCGCCGACGTCAGCCGCGATGCGGAGACGTGGGAGCGCGTCGTTCGCAAGCTTCGGGCGGGAATGATGCCGCCATCCGGCATCCGGCGGCCCGATCGAGAGACCTACAAGGGCTTAATCGCGTGGCTTGAAAACGAACTCGATCGCAACGCGGTGACCTATACTCCTCCGCCGGGCCTCCACCGTCTGAACCGCACTGAATACGCCAACGTGCTGGAGGACTTGTTGGATCTGAGTATTGATCCCGCGAAGTATCTGCCCTCCGACGACTCGACCCACGGCTTTGACAATATTGCCGGCGCTTTGGGTGTCTCATCGACACTCGTAGAAGCTTATGTCTCGGCGGCTCAAAAGATCAGCCGGCTCGCCATCGGCGAAGCTGCGACACCGTCGTTGACGGTTTACAGAACTCCGGAGGACACATCGCAAGATTACCACATCGAAGGATTGCCCTTCGGAACGAGGGGCGGAATGCTGATCAGGCATGTTTTTCCTTCCGATGGCGAATACCAGATCACGATAACGCCCATTTTCGGTGACAACATGTCACCGCAGGGTTTTGGCTCGGTTCCCTGCGAAAAACTCGAAGTGCTTTTGGATGGCGAGCGGATCGAACTTCTGGATTGGCAAGGCGGTGGTCGAACACCCCCGGCCAATTGCGGCGGTCGTCGAGTCGCGGCGGTGCAAAGTGGACAGACGGGTCAAGATCTGGGTCGTACCTCGATGAAGGTTCGAATTTCGACAAAAGCCGGCCTTCATGAGTTGGGCGTTACATTTCTGCAAACAAACTTTGCTCCAATCCTTGATCTGGATCAGCATTTCATGCGCGACACGGTGCAGACAGGCCCTACGCCCGGCTTCACCTATTTCCCGCACGTGGGGACCGTTCGAATTGAAGGACCATACAACGCCAAACAAGCCGAAGACTCGCCAAGCCGCCGCAAAATTTTCATCTGCAGACCGACGACTCCGGCTGACGAGACTGCATGCGCGCGAAAGATTATTTCGAACCTGGCGACGCACGCCTTCAGGCGGCCCGCGAATAACACGGATGTGGATTCGTTGATGGCCTTTTACCAAGAGGGTCACAAGGAGGGGAATTTCGAGAATGGCATTGAGAACGCGCTAGCCCGCATTCTGACGGATCCCAAATTTATCTACCGCATCGAAGCCGAACCGCCGAATGTGAAGCAGGGCGAAACGTACCGAATCAGCGACATCGATCTCGCTTCTCGGCTGTCCTTCTTTTTGTGGAGCACCATCCCCGACGACGAATTGATTCGGGTCGCGGGCCAGGGAAAGCTGAGAGACCCGGTCGTGCTGGAACAGCAAGTGCGGCGCATGTTGACACATCCCAAGGCAGAAGCACTCGCGGTCAACTTTGCCGGACAGTGGCTGAACCTGCGAGGTTTGCAGGCTGTGGGTCCAATCCCGATGCTCTTTCCGGACTTCGACGATCCTCTGCGGCAAGCGATGAGACGCGAAGTAGAGCTGCTGTTCGACAGTATCGTTCGCGAGGACCGAAATGTGACGGATTTGCTGACTGCCGACTACACATTCATCAACGAGAGGCTGGCCAAGCATTACGGTATTCCTAACATTTACGGTAGCCAGTTTCGCCGTGTCACGCTCGGTCCTGATATGGATGTTCGAAAGGGATTGACGGGGAAGGGCGCGTTTCTGGTGACAACGGCAAAACCTGAAAGAACTTCTCCGGTGACTCGCGGCAAATGGATCATGACCAACATTCTTGGTATGAGCCCGCCGGATCCACCGCCGAATGTTCCGCCGCTCCCTCCGCGAATGACGGATGCGGCCGGTAACGCTAAAGAACCGTCGATGCGCCAGAAGATGCTCGACCATCGCGTCCGCTCCGATTGCGTTCAGTGCCACAGCATGATGGACCCGATTGGCTTCTCACTCGAAAACTTTGATGCGATTGCATCCTGGCGAACACACGATGAAGGAAATCCGGTCGACCCGGCTGCGACAGTATTCGACGGGACCAAGATTAATGGCCCTACCGGCCTTCGGAACTGGCTGGCAACATACTCGGACCAGTTCGCTGAGGTCGTCGCGGAAAAGCTGCTGACCTATGCACTGGGGCGCGGCGTCGAGTATCAAGATCTGCCGCTCGTGCGTTCGCTGGCGCGGGACGCGGCAAAGAATGGCAATAAATTTTCAGCGCTTGTTTTGGGTATCGTTAAGAGTAAACCGTTCCAGATGAATATGAAGATGCACGAAACCAGCATCCAGCCCAATAAAGAGAAAGGAAATTAGTGCTGATTCCGGAGAGTATGCAATGTTTATAACCAAGAAACAACTGCCGCGCCGCACCTTCCTTCAGGGCGCGGGTGTGACGCTGACGTTACCGTTACTGGAAGCAATGGTGCCCGCTGCGACTGCTCTCGCCCAAACTCCGGCGAATCCAAAACCGCGATTTGTAGGTGTTTTTTATCCGCATGGTATGGGGCCGGGTCACTGGGAGCCCGAGAAAGAAGGGCCGCTTCCCGAGAAGCTGCCGTTTATCACGGAGACACTCGAAAAAGTAAAGGATCAGACAGTCGTTATCACCGGCCTGTGGTCCAAATCGGCGGAA
>Ga0209058_1001707_pt1 | contig 18499 bp, 10 predicted proteins | sample GraSoiAngelo_147_FD_185904 | JGI IMG/M metagenome (GOLD analysis project Ga0209058, IMG submission 185904) | Grasslands soil microbial communities from the Angelo Coastal Reserve, California, USA - 14_1009_05_40cm (SPAdes) (version 2) | ecosystem: Environmental > Terrestrial > Soil > Grasslands ... | reverse complement strand
TTCGCTATACTTCCTCTTCGACATGCTTCCCCCTTCCGCAAATGCGAAAATCATATATCCTCGTGCGCGGATTTTGGGGAGCAGGTCAGTCCTGCTTCATTCATCCCAACCTACGGCTACGACCTCGCTGGTAACATCACCAGCTTTGCGAATGGTATTGGCGTGACGTTCTCCTATGCAAACGACACGGCAGGACGGCCCACGCAGATCACCAGCAGCCTAGTGGACGCGCAGCACCCTGCTACACTAGCGACCGTCGACTCGACTCTGGGATACTATCCCCACGGAGCGATCCGCAAGATGACACCGGGCAATGGCTTGACCCAAACAGCGGCCTTCAACAATGCCTTGCAGCCGTGTCGAATCAACGTAAATTCCAGCGGTACAGCCCTTGGCGCTTGCGCCGACGCTATCCCTTTGGGCAACGTGCAGGACTTCACCTTCGGTTTCAACGCGGGCACTTCCGACAACGGGAACGTTGCCAGTTGGACGGCAACTGGCCAGCAAGCCTTTAGTCGCTCCTTTACGTATGATGTACTCAATCGCCTTTCAACTCTGAATCAATCCAGCGGCAGTGCTACTGGTTGCAGTGCCACGTTCAATCTTTCCTGGACCTATGACGCCTGGGGCAACCGCAGGGACCAGACTGTCAACAGCGGCACGTGCAACCCTTTCCATGCCACAGTCAACACGCAAAACCAGCTTGTCGACCCCATCAACAACAAGTACCAGTATGACGCTGCCGGGAATATGATCCAGGACGCCAACCACACGTACTTTTATGATGCCGAAAATCGACTCACTCAAGTCGACGGCACGCTCGGCACCTGTTCCGCAGCCACGGCTTGCTACCAGTACGATGCTTTCGGTCAGCGCGTAGAGAAGACTACGGGTTCAGCCAACGTAGACTATCTCTATGATCTTGCCGGAAAGGCTACCGGCGAATGGCTGACTGAGCCGGGATTCGGGGCCGGGCAGCTAGCCCACTATATCTACCTGAATGGCCAGCTCGTCGCCGAGTACACCAATGGCACGACCTATTTCGTACACCAAGACCACCTCGGCTCCGCCCGCCTGCTTACTGGCATGGGTCAGACGCAACTCTCGAACGGCGGCTTCGAGCAGGGCTCTCAAAGTTGGAATCTCTGCAGCGGGATACCCCAAGTCATAACCGACTCTGCGCGCTCTCATTCCGGTAGCAATTTCTTGTGGGCTTCCACGTCCGTATACGCCTGCGCCATTAGCACTCAGCACGCGCCCGTTTCACCCGGTGAGCAGGTTACTTTTGGCGGATGGACCTATCTGGAATCCGGGAGCAGCTTACTACGTTGGGTCTTGGTCGCTTACGATGCCAATAATAATCAGGTGGGCGCTGCGGCAGCTTCTCCTAATACCGCCAGCCTGCAGATCTGGACCCAAGAAGTCGGCACGTACACGATCCCATCTGGTGCGGCTTATGTACAGATATACTGCGAAATTTATCAGCCTAGCGTCGCCACTGCGGCACGCTTCGACGACGGTTTTCTCTACAATAACGGAGCCCCTGCCGTCATTGCCCAAAACCTTGACTATCTCCCTTTTGGCGAGCTCAACTCCAGTGACTTCTGGCACACCACGCACCAATTCACCGGCGACGAGCGCGACTCCGAAACCGGCCTCGACCACACCTGGTTCCGCCAATACTCTTCCTCCCTCGGCCGCTGGATGCACCCCGACCCCGCCGGCCTCGCCTCTGTCGATATGGCCAATCCCCAATCCTGGAACCGCTACTCCTACGTCCTAAACTCGCCGCTCACCTATATCGACCCTCTTGGCTTGACCATGCAGATGATCTGTATGCCTGGTTACTCCGTTGGCTACGACGATTACCAAGGCTCAGGCCAATGGGGCCCGATCTCTGGCTGGTGCACGTATTACGATGATGGGTTCAACTACCCGGGTAATGTCTCGCTTAGCTACAACAACAGTCCAACAACCTCCGGTGGCGGAGGTGGCGGCGGCAATAGCAGCGGCATACTCGGAGCAATTACAGACGCGCTTAAATACGCAGCTGATAGGAACCGGTGCGCGGCGAATAATGCCGGATCAGCGGCTAGCGCTATGGGCATCTCCAAAGAGAATCGGATGGGCCAGAGCCTCCTCGGCAATGACATCTCGGCCATAAGTCAGTTTATTACAGGTCCAGACCGTAGCGGTGCCGCTGGCGATCTGGCCATAAGCAATCCCACCCCTGTGAATGTCATTGGCATCGGCATAAAAGCCGGGCTTGATTGGATCCCAACTAGTGGTAGCGGGATCGTTTTGGCACAGAATGGAGCCGGCACCTATTATGGCGTAGGAGCAACAACTACAACGCTCGGGGCGAAGACCGTTGGGAAAGCAGCTAGCTCAGTTCTGGCAGCGGTTGCGGCAGTTAAGTTGACTGCCGATGTGGCGAACTACTTCGGTAGTCTAGTAGCTTGTTCCTTGGACCCTCTCAAAAAGTGATATTCAGTAGAGAGAAAGGAATCCTTTGAACCATGCGATTTGGGGAAAAAATATGGAGGCTGTACTTAGGAAAATTTGGGCTCACCGGCGATGAATACCAAGGCATTGGTCTTGACATGGCATTGGCAATTCCTATGACGCTCGCTGTCCTCGTATTGGTTGTATACCCGTCTGAAAGCCATCCGTCAGACCGCTTAAAATACGCGGCAATCGTTTCGTTGGTTGTTTTGATTGCTGGACTGCTTTTGGCAAAGCGTAAGGCAATTGTCGTTGGGTCCATTGCTGCCATTGTTGGTTTCAGAGGTCTTATCGCGATTGCTCAAGGCCTCTGGCAGGGATTAATAATCGTTGGCATCGCAGCACTTGTATTCATCCTTTGCACTCGGAGTTCGCCTGCTGACTAGGCTGATCGGGCGGTAGCGGCAATACCAACGGGGGCCCAAGTCTCTGGACAGTCTCAAAGAATTTGAACAGATGCGCAGCTCAATTGTCGGGTGGCGCAGAGATAACCCAGGAGGACGAATCTGGGTGCCGCATCCCTGCGGTTTTTCAGGGTGCGGTCGTTGACCTTGCTCTTCATTGTTCGTGTCACTCTCACAGAAACCATTCAACCACCCTAATAACCGTTCGACGTTCATTTTCGGCCTTTCACTGCAAATCACTTAGCCAAACCTTACTCCCATACTATCCTTCCGCGTGTTTGCTTGGACGGGTGGCCCAGACGACAATCGTGCGACGAATCTGGGTGCCCTGCCCTCGGTTTTGGAGGGTGGGGCTTTTGACTTTGTCTTTTTCGTTTGCCCTGTCAGTGTGAAAACCATTCAATCTGCCCCACGACCGTTCAACCCTCATTTTCGACCATTCACTGCAAAACACTTAGCCAAACCTTACTTCCATGCTATCCTTCCGCGTGTTTGCCAAGCTCCATCCTCGCCGATTCGTCTCCCCTCCTCCGCGTCATCTCCGTGGACGGCGGCTGCTCCGACCCTGTCGGGACTGTCGACTGTCAACCTCCTCTGCGCCGCCCCCCACGTTCACAACTCGCTGCCCACCCCTGCCTTAAACCCTTTATCTGCAACACTTATGGGATCCCCTCGTATGTGTTGCAAACAAAAGACTTACAGCAAAGCTAAACCCTTTAGATGCAACACTTACACAAAACACGGGGGGTGGGGGGCGAACGCCTAATGACGCCTCTTCACACAGAACTTGGAGGGAATGACTGCGGGGCCGCCCAAAGGCTGAGCCGAAGTGCTAAAATACAGTTGCACGGAGGGGGCGACACGGTTTCGACGGAAGCTGTCGCGGCCCGAAGGCATGCCGGGACCCACCTGCCCGTAACTTGGTGGAAACTAGAACTGCCAACAACAACTTGGCACTTGCCGCTTAATTAATTAAGCGCACGCTTCCCCGGGCTTTGCTCATGGGCCCGGTCAGAGGCGTCACACAGTGAGCTGGCCCGGGCCTTTCGGTCCGTAAGGCTCGGGCGAGATTCATCGGACTAGCCGGCTGCGTTTCTTGCTCATTCTGAGCGTGGCGGGCGAACCAAACGGAATTGAGCTAAGCATGTAGGCTTCGTGCCGTAGCGCTTTTCGGACGGGGGTTCGACTCCCCCCGCCTCCACCATCGTTACGCAGGTCACGCTACGTAGGTCATTTTAAGAGGGGAAGGGCTGACGGGCGCGTATGAATCAGCCCGCTAGAAGCCGGTAGTAAGCAAAGTGTCCGGCAGACTCAATCGCCGAAGCGGGCCGCCGCGCGAGCTTTCGCTTTTGCCGCCTCTTCTTCGCGATTTCTCGGCAGCGCATTTGTTTCGAGCGAGTGAAGAAGGCGGCTCGAAGCGGCCGCTACTTCGTCGATTGCAGTCTGGAACGCGGCTTCGTTCGCTTTTGATGGCTTGTTGAAGCCGCTGATTTTTCTCACGAACTGCAGCGAAGCGGCGCGAACCTCTTCGGGCGTGACGGGCGGATCAAAGTTGAAGAGTGTTTTGATGTTCCTGCACATGCGCGTGACCTCGGCCAGATTTGACTAAACGCTTTGCGCTTTTCTTTTGACGGCGGAGACTCGGCCTTTGTTTCGCTCGTTGTAACTGGAATTTGTTCTATGTCGTTCCAGCGGATTTCGTCGCCTTGGAATTGGAAGAACTACAGCGCTGGCGCGCGTAACTCGCCCAGGGACCTGTAGGATCCAAGCGCACGTACGCTTCCCAGTGCTGTCTCGCTTCGGCATACGCCTTCAGTTTTTCGCAGACGAACGCCAGGTTGTAATGCGCGTCCGGATAAATGGGATTCAGCCGGACCGCTTGCCGCAAGTGCTGGCGCGCCGCATCCACATGTCCGGTTTCATCCAGCACGCTGCCCAGATTGAAATGCGCCAGGGCGTTTTCGGGGTCAAGCACCAGCGCCTGGCGGAAATATTCCGAAGCTTTCTCCAAGTTTCCGTCTTCGTAGTAAAGCGTGCCGCAATTGATCAGCGCGTCTGGCCGCGCCGGGTCCACGCAAAACGCCCGCTCATATGCATCGATGGCTTGCGCCCTGTTTTTCCCTTCGGCTTCATACTCGAGCGCCACGGCAAGCCATTCGTCGGCGCTGCGTCCGGTCATGACCCGCACGGTTTCGGTCAATTCGCGCGTCTCGAAGTTCAGCACGAACTGACCGGACAGCGGCTCCAGCCGCGTGCCGCCGCGTTCGACGATCACCGCTCCCCCGTCCGAGAGCACTCGCAACTCCGAAAGCGGAGCTTCCGCATGCGCAAGTTTTTCGCGCAGTGCGGCAAGCGCTCGGCGCAGGCGGTTCGCAGGCACGCCATTTTCGACCAACTGCTTCACCGTGCGCAAACCGATCAAATCGCGGAAGTCGTAGTAGCGAGTCCCTTGTTCTTTTCGGGGAGAAACGAGGCGCAACCTTTCCCAGTAATCCAGCTGCTTTTCCGTGAGGCCCAAAATGCGCTGGACTTCGTCGGGGCTGAATCTGTCCGTCGAGCCCATCAAATGGTATGGCCGGAAAACTTAACCGGCGACCTTCTTTCCCTTCTTCTGCACTGTCGTAATGGCTTCCACGGCTCGCGCCGGAGGCTTTTTCCCCACCGGCACAGGTCCCGCCGCAGCAGCAGGCGGCGCCTGCTTTTCCGCAAGGCTCTTCTTGAGCGCTTCCATCAGATCAATCACGGGAGCCATGTGCGGTTGAGCAACTTCGGTTACTTCCTGGCCTTTGAGCTTGGCAGCGATCATCGCACGCACATTTTCTTGATACTCGTCGCGGTATTTTTGTGGATCGAAAGGAGCCGCAAGGCTCTCGATGAGTTGCCGCGCAAGCTTCTTTTCCTGTTCTTTCACTTCGATTTTATCGGTCGGAACAGATTCCGCCGCGCGTATCTCATTCGAATAGAACATCGTATGCAGCGTCATTCCCTTAGAACCTGGCCGTAAAATCACGATGTGTTCGCGCTGATGCATGGTGAGCTTGGCGATGGCTCCATAGCCGGACTCTTGCATGGCGCTCATTAACAGCTTGTAAGCCTTCACGCCGGCGTCCTCCGGCGCAACGTAATAAGAGGAGTCGAAATAAAGCGGGTCCATGTCGTCCAGCTTCACGAACTCCAGGATTTCCATTACTCGCGCCGAGGGAGGCTCGATCTTGTCGAGCTCTTCTTCGCTGAACAGCACGTACTGATCCTTTTCGTATTCGTAGCCCTTCACAATTTCGGATCTTTCCACATTGCGGTTGCAAACGGGACAAAACAAGGGCTGCTTGAGCCGCGAATGGCACTCTTTGTGGAGCTGGTTGAAACTGATTCGCTCGCCACGGGCTGCCGTAGACATGCGAACGGGCATCGAAATCAGCCCAAACGTGAGGTGGCCTTTCCAGACTGTGGTGGCCATGTCAACACTCCTTCGGTAAACAGGCTAGGGATAGCGCACGAGGTTTTAGATTAGCCGCCCACGCCAGCAGTAATCAAGGCGAATCCTCAGCTCGTGGTTTATTAGTCAGCTTGATGTTAGCTTGCCGCGGCGGGGAGATCCCGGGCCCTTGGAATAGTCTGGGATAGAATGCTTTCATGGCCAAGCTTGAAGAATACCGGCGAAAACGGCGCTTTGACCGGACGCCGGAGCCGTCTGGCGCGCCCGAACCTGCCGCCGGCAAGGTCCCAGAGAAGACTTCTCCGGCCCCAAAACCTGCCACAGCGGGCAAGCGTACACGCCTGCCGAAGCCGAAATTGCCACAGTTGGAAGTCCGTCCCGGGGCCGAGCACGGCGACACGTTTGTGGTTCAGAAGCATCGGGCAACGCGCCTGCACTACGATTTCCGGCTGGCGATCGATGGGACGCTGAAGTCGTGGGCCGTGCCCAAAGGACCTTCGCAAAGCCACGCGGACAAGCGGCTGGCGGTGATGACCGAGGATCATCCGCTGGACTACGGCAATTTCGAAGGGAAAATTCCTGAAGGCAATTATGGCGCGGGAACAGTGATGGTATGGGACCGTGGGACTTTTCACCTGGAGGGCAACCTCGGCGCGCTGAAGCAATTGGAAAAGGGAGAAATCAAGTTCAGCTTGAACGGGGAAAAATTGCGGGGCAGCTTTGTTTTGGTGAAACTGAAACAGAGCGAAAAAGGCAACGAATGGCTGATGATTAAGCACAAGGATGCCGCCGAAGATTCCTCCTGGAACATCGACGAGCACGACGGTTCCGCGCTCACGGGACGCACAATTGAGGAGATTAAGGAGGAGCTGCCCCCGAAACGCCAGCCAATCCCAATTCAAGCGGTTGAGGTGCAAAACGCACGCAAGGGACCAATGCCGCCCCGCGTAGAACCCATGCTGGCAACGCTCGCCGACCGCTCTTTTTCCGATCCTCACTGGCTCTTTGAGATCAAGTGGGACGGCGTGCGCGCGCTGGCACGAATCGAAAATGGCGCTTTGACGCTGCGCTCTCGTAACAGCATTGACATCACCCAGCGCTATCCCGAGATGGCCTCTCTTCCTACTGCTTTAGCCGCTCGCGATGCCATTCTTGACGGAGAGATTGTCGCGCTGGATGCGCAAGGCCGCGGCGACTTCGAGCGATTGCAGGAACGCATGCACGTACGGGCGCCCAGCGAGAACCTGGTCGCGCAGATTCCCGTCGTTTACTTTGCCTTCGATCTTCTCTACTGCGATGGATACGACCTTCGCGAAGCTCCGCTCCTCGAGCGCAAGCAACTCCTGCAGCGCTTGCTTTACACATCGGAACGGTTTCGTTACGCGGACCATCAGTTGGAGCACGGAAGAGAGCTTTTCGATCTGGCAGCGCAGAATGGTTTGGAAGGGATCGTCGCGAAGCGAGCCGACAGCCCGTACGTTTCCGATCGAAGCCTGTACTGGGTAAAGCTGAAGATTACCAAGACGGTGGACGCGGTCGTGGGCGGCTGGACAGAAGCTCGCACGTCGGCGCTTCCTCTCGGCTCATTGCTGTTAGGGCTGTATCAAGGCAAAAAACTTCGATTCATCGGGCACGTTGGCAGCGGATTTGACGCGAAGAAGCTGAAAGAATTGAGCAGCAGGTTGAATGAACTGGCAGCTTCCGCGTGTCCGTTCGACGCCGTGCCCGAAACCAACGAAAAACCGTCGTGGGTCTCTCCCGCCCTGGTCGCGCGCGTCAAATTCAGCGGATGGACGCAAGAACGCGCTCTGCGTCATCCCGTTTTCCTCGCGCTCCGGGAGGATGCGCGGCCGACAGATTGCCAATGGGAAAATGAGGTTGTCGCCGAGGCACCCGCCGCCGCGCCTGCCGTGGTTCGCGCGCCCGAGGTCGTTGGCCGAGTGCTCAGCTCAAAAGGTGAGATCGAAGCTGAGTTGTTCAAGGGGCGCTCCGAAACGGTCACTATCGAACTGGACGGCAAACGGCTGCGCCTCAGCAACCTGAACAAAGTGTATTTTCCTGAGTCCGGCTACACAAAGCGTAATCTGTTGGCCTACTACTACCGCATGGCGGATTTCATCTTGCCCTTTCTGCGCGACCGGGCCTTGGTTCTGCGGCGCTACCCCGACGGAATCAAGGGACAGGCTTTTTTTCAGAAGGACGTACGCGAAGGCTTGCCGGACTGGTTCAAGACAGTTCCGGTAGATTCCGAACATCGCGGTGAAGTCATTCAATTCGCGACGGCCAATGACCGCGTTTCCCTGCTTTTCCTGACGGGCCTGGGCTGCATCGACCACAACCCATGGTCCAATCGTTATGACGATCTCGATCATCCCGACTACTTCTTTTTTGATTTGGATCCCTCGGATGGCACGGAATTTTCCGTCGTTGTGACTATCGCTAAGGCGCTTCACGAAAAGCTGGAAGAATTGCGGTTGGCAAGCTTCCTGAAGACTTCGGGCGCGACGGGAATGCACATCTATTTGCCCGTCGAGCCGATTTACACTTATGAGCAGTTGCGCACCTTCGGCGAAATTATTGCGCGAACGGTGACTGCCGAGCATCCGAATCTGGTTACCAGCGAACGCATTGTTGCGAAGCGGCCAGCGGGCCGCGTGTTGATCGACGTGCAGCAAAATGCCCACGGCCGGCCGCTGGCTGCTGCGTATTCCGTGCGCGCTTTCCCCCAAGCGCCGGTTTCCGCTCCGCTGCTACCGTGTGAATTGCGCCCGAGCTTGCGCCCCGAAACGCTGAATATAAAGACCGTGTTCGCGCGCCTTACAGAGAAGGGCAATCTCTGGGCCGATTTCTGGAAACGGCGTCAACGACTGGAACAAGCTATCGAACTCCTCAGTACCCGCATGCCGCCAAGAACCAAGAAGGTGCCTTGATTCACAAACCGAATGCCTTTGACTTTTCCGAGTGCGAAGGCTGTGATTAAATGCCAGGGCACGGAGGTGCCCTATTCCTCGCGCAGGCCAGCTTCTTGTTGGGACTTCTGGATACTCTTATAAACAGTGGAAGGGGAGTTTTTACCCGGAGAAACTTCCGGACCGCGAAATGCTTTCCTTCTACGCCAAGCAACTCTCGACAGTCGAAATCAATCACAGTTTCTATCGCATGCCGACGGAGAGCGTGCTCCTGCAGTGGGCGCAGACTGTTCCCGAAGGCTTTCGTTTCGCGTTGAAGGCCAACCAGCAAATCACGCACATTCAAAGGCTGCGTAACTGCGAGAGTACTCTGAAACGCTTCCTGGAAGTCGCCTGCGTCCTCAACGACGGAGACCACCTCGGGCCAATCCTCGTGCAGCTCCCGCCTAATTTCAAATTCGACCGTCCGCTGCTCGAGGACTTTCTTGCTCTTCGCCCGGACGCATTCGCTTTCGCCTTCGAAGTCCGCCATCCGTCCTGGTACACCGACGAAACCTATGCCGTCCTCCGCCAGCACAAGACAGCTCTGTGCCTGTCCGAAACCGACAAGCAAACTCCCCCGGACGTGCTCACAGCAGGTTTCACTTACGCCCGACTGCGCCTGGAGGATTACACCCCGAAGCAAATCACGGCCTGGAGGAAACGCTTCGACGACTGGCTCGGCCAAGGCGTGGATGTCTACGTTTATTTCAAGCACGAGGACGCCGGAAAAGCGCCGGCCTACGCCCGTCAGCTTCTGGGAAAAACAAATTGACCATTCCCGCCAGCACCATGCAGCCCGCGGCGTAGCTAGTCGCGTTCGTGGAAGAGCGTGGCTGCTCCGGAAACGCTGGCGCCAGACTCGCCCTCGGCGGCGTCCCAAGCTTTGCGATCGAGGGGCTGGATGGGCTCCAGCTTTTTCTGTGAAAGCGTCTTGTTTACGCCGGGCAGTTCCTTGGAAACGAAGGTGTCGAACTCGCCGGCCACGTCATCCAGTTCTTTCTTCAGCGAGTCGATGCGCGCGATTTGATAGTCCCCCGGCCGTCCTTCGTAATTCAAAACGGCTCCGTAGAGTTGCGTCGTTTTTTCGCGGATGCGCTCCTCGCCGGTGATGGCGCCTCCCTCCGTGGTGGCCACGATTTTCTTCCGCATGGCTTCCACTTTGCCGGCGAAGTCCTGCAGCCGTTTGCTGAAAGCAGCGTCTCCCTTCAGCTTTGCGGCGCGCTCCGCGAGCGCGTTGTGAACGCCGTTGATGCGGTCGACATCGAAGCTCATCTCTCCAAGCAGCCGGTGGAGGCGCATCGCCGCGTCGAATTCCAGTTTGCGATCTTCCATCGTGAACTTGGCGCGCGGATCGAGCTCCAGCACAAGCTGTGTGCTGTAGGTCTCTTTTCCGCGCGTCATCTTCACCGTGTACGTGCCCGGCAAAACTCTAGGGCCCTGCGCTGCTTCAAAGGCAGCCGTAGCCGCCGGCGGAACGTGCGGCGCCTTCAGCCGCATGGGCCATTCCACACGGCTGATGCCGCGCCTGCTGTTGGGAGGGAGCGTGTCTACCAGCTTCCCCTGCGAATCGAAAATTTCCAGTTTCATTTTTCCAAAAATGTGCCGCTTGCTCTGGTAATAAGTGATCAGCGCCGCGTCCGGAGGATTGGGCCCGCTATACACCGCGCTTCCTTCCACCCAGCCGCCATTCGCAGGCAACCGCTGCTGCGCGGGCTTGGCCTGGAGGAAAACTGCCTCTTGCGCCATAACTTCGGGAGTCAGCTTGCGCAGCGGCGTGATGTTGTCCACGATCCAGATGCCGCGGCCATGCGTGGCGATGACCAGATCCGATTCGCGCGGGTGAAGCACGATATCCCGGACGGCCACCGTCGGAAACTCGTGGCCTTTGTATTGCGCCCAGTGCTTTCCGCCATCCGGCGAAATCCAGAGTCCGAACTCCGTCCCGAGAAACAATAAATTGGGCCTTACGGTATCTTCCTTAATGACGTGCGCGTAGCCGCGCACACCGCTGTCCGCCGGGACGATGGGCGTCCAAGTCTTTCCGTAGTCCGTGGTCTTGAAGACGTGCGGGTCCATATCCCCAAACGTGTGGCGATCGAACGTTGCATATGCCGTGCCCGCGTCATACAAGCTGGCTTCCACCCACGAAACCCACGAGGCCTTCGGCAGATTTGGAATATTGCCAACGACGTTTGTCCAGGACTTCGCGCCATCGCGCGTCACTTGAAGATTTCCATCGTCGGTTCCAACCCAGATCGTTTGGCCGTCGCGCGGCGACTCGCTGATCGAGTAGATCGTCGTGTGCATTTCGGCATAAGAATTGTCCACCGTCACGCCACCGGACTCCTCCTGTTTCTGTTTCTCCGGATCATTGGTGGTGAGATCCTGCGAAATGCGGTCCCAAGATTGTCCATGATCGCGCGAGCGGAACAGGAATTGCGCACCGATGTAAATCGTACCTTTCTCATTCGGGCTCATGTGGATCGGCGTGTTCCAGTTGAACCGCAGCTTCCCTTCTCCGTAATTCTGTTCGGGCTTGATTAAGCGCCCCTCCAGCGTGATCCGATTGACTCGCCCAATAAAGCCGCCTTGCGATTCGGCGTAAACGTAATTTGCATCGGCCGGATCAGGAAATACCCAAAAGCCGTCTCCTCCAAAAATATTTTCCCAGCGCCCGTTGGTGATTCCTCCTGGGTATTGCGAATCGCCGATCCACACGCTGTTGTCTTGCAGCCCGCCAAAGACGTGGTAAGGATCGGCGCTGTCGACACTCACGTGATAGAACTGCGAGATCGGAAGGTTATTGCCCTTCCACCAGGTATTGCCGCCATCGTAGGAATACCAAACGCCCCCGTCATCACAGGCGATGAGGTGATCGGTATTGTCGGGATTCACCCATACGTCGTGAAAATCTCCGTGCGCGCCGTTCCCAATTCCGCTGAAGCTTCTGCCGCCGTCCTCGCTCATGATCAAGGTAAGGTCCGGTTTGTAAACTTTGTTTTCATTTCTCGGATCGACGATCAGGTTTGCGAAATAAAAAGGCCGCCACACCATCCAATTGCTGCGGTCTCGCTCTTCCCACGTTTTGCTGCCATCATCGGAACGGAAGAGTGCGCTTCGCGTCGACTCGATCATGGCGTACACAACATTTGGCTTTGACGGCGCGATCGTGACCGCAATGCGGCCCCACGGCTTCGCCGGAAGCCCTTTGGCGCTCTTTTCATCCAGCTCTTTCCACGTGGCTCCACCGTCCGCCGTCTGGAAAAATCCGCTGCCGCTCGCCGCGGTGGCATTCTCTCCGCCCGATCGGAAAGTCCAGCCCTTCCGCCGGAAGTCCCACATGGCCGCGAAAAGCGTTTTCGGATCTTGCGAATTCATGGAGATCATCGAGCATCCCGTCGAGAGATTCGCGCCCTTCAGAATCTTGTTCCAGCTCTTGCCACCGTCCGTCGTCTTGTAAACGCCGCGATCTTCGCTATCGCTCCACAATTTTCCGGGCACGCAGACGTAAACCGTATCGCTGTTCTTTGGATCGACGATAATTTTCGCGATGCGCTCTGAATTTTGCAGCCCCATGTTGGTCCAACTATCGCCGCCATCCGTCGACTTGTAGATGCCGTTGCCAATCGAAACGCTATTGCGCGTCCATGACTCACCCGTGCCTGCCCAAATTGTTTTCGGCCCTTGTGGATCGATGGCCACCGCACCAATCGACTGGGCACTCTCCTTGTCGAAAACCGGCTTGAACGTTGTGCCGCCGTTTGAGGATTTCCAGACGCCGCCGCTGGCTGCGCCAATGTACACGGTCAGCCGGCCGTCTTCTTTCACGGCGGCAATCGCGGCCACGCGCCCGCTCATGGCAGCGGAACCGATGTTCCGCGCGCCGAGGCCTGAGATTGTGTCCGAGTCGAACTTGGCCTCTTGGGCTGGCGCGGGCCCGGCGAAAATCATCGTCACGACAAACACAATCGTCACGGCAGCAAAGCAACGGATTGATTTGCGCATATCAGCGGATTCCTCAGCGATAGAGTCGAGAGTAAATCTCTTGAGTTGTGGTCGATCCATGGATATTCGTGTAGTGGACAGTCACTTTCCGGCCGGCGGAGCCTTCGTGTCCGGTTTGGACACCGGCATCGAGAAGTGCGCATCTTCCAGCGGTATGTTTTGTTCGATTTTCTCGACGGAGAATTGCGCCCGCGAAGCGCTGCCCTTTTGCGCCTGTTCGACGGCAAAGGGATAATAAATGCCGTTCACCTGTTCGTAGTCACCGTAATACACCTCGGATTCCTGCAGGGCGCCGCGAATCGTGGTTTGAATTTCCACTTTCAACTCGAGATAGGAGTCCGCATCCAGGTAGTAGTAGCGCACGTCCCCGTTTTTCATGTTCAGTTTGATTTTGAAGCAATCCGTTCCTTCCATCGAATCGTGCCCCACGAGCTCGGCCTTATGCCCCTTTTCTTTGTAATCCACCAGCGGCCCATCGATATCGGCGTTCACGATCAGGCTTTTCAAATCGTCCTGCGAGAGCAGCTCCGGATCCTTGCGCCCGCCGAACGGAGAAATTTGCCACCCGGTCTTGCCATCGTAGGCCTGCACCTGCGCCAGGCCCTGAATGATAAATTCTTCCCGAACTTTGTCCGCGCGCTTGATCTCTTGACGAAACTCGGCGCGAAAGGATCCCTGGCTGAACTTCGTTGTGATGCGCACGGTGCGCACCGATTTCAGTTTGTCGGCTCCGCCTTTCGCCTGGATATTCTTGGCGATAACCTCATCAACGGTCTGCGCGCTGGCGGCGAACGAAAAGAATCCGATCGTCGCGGACATTATGAGGAAAAAACGGAAGACGCTTGCGATCTCCCTAAACGGAGTCCGCCGCAACTTTGCTTTCATGAACTCACCCCACCCCAATGGGTCGCACACTACTCTAAACGGAAGGAACCGAAACGGCCAATCTTTATTACTCGGACGAAATTAGCAGCACTTAGTTAGCAGACTTTCGCCCCGCTGCCAAGCAGTTTCGCTCGTGGCCTCGGGAAAGGCTGCTTTCCCTAGAGGCTGTCGCCGAGTCATCCAAATCCTCCGCAATTATTTCAGATGATCAGAAGAGAGTCGCCTTTCGAACGATTTTTCTATATCTTCTTTGCACCGATACTCCTGTGGCTGGAATCAAAGGAGATCCCGCGGTGCGAAGAATCTTCATGACTTTCGTGTTCGCCACATTCCTGAACGCGCCAGCGGCGCGCGGGCAAGCCGGCCCTGTTGAGGGCGGTCATGAATTGCAGGTCTGGACCGGCGGGGGCCACGGAGTCAGTGGCAGCCAGTCCGGCGACGGCCTATGGAACGCGGGCTTCCGCTATGGCCTGATCCTCACCGCGCCACACGGCCCCGGTTTCCTGCGCGGCCGGTTGGAATATGCGGTGGACGCTGTTCCAGTCTTCCTGATAGTTCAGAAAACGAACACGGCCTACGGCGTCGGCGTAAATCCGTTCGCCTTCAAATGGGTGCTCGCCACGCGCAGCAGCATAGTTCCGTATGTCGAGATCGGCGGCGGCGTTCTCTTTACCAATAACAAGGTCCCCGAAGGAACATCCCACACCAATTTCACCAGCGGCGGCGCTTTCGGTTTGCACTTCCTGCGCAGCAAATACAACATCAGCACGGAAGTCCGCTACATGCATATTTCTAACGCCGGGCTTGCCACTCCGAATCCCGGGATCAATACCATTCAATTTCGTTTGGGTTTCGGTCTGTTCAGCCAAAAAGAATAGTAGGGGCTGCGCGACCCGTCCCGTTCAAAACCAGAGTTGAGTGTGCGAGATGAAAATGATTGGAATCTTCGTAGCTGTTTTCGTTCTCCTCATCGGAATTGCCGTCGTCCGCGCCATGCGCACCGGAGGCAAAGCGCCTTCTTCAGGCGCCACTGCGCCGGACTTCACGTTGAATTCGCAGGATGGCAAGCCGCTCAGCCTGCGTGATCTTCGCGGCAAGTGGGTCGTGCTCTACTTCTATCCCAAGGATTTCACCAGCGGCTGCACCAAGGAAGCCCACAATTTCCAGCGCGACCTCGGCCAGTACGAACAGAAAAACGCCATCATTCTAGGTGTAAGCGTTCAGGATGAAGCTACCCACCAGAAGTTTTGCGCCAAAGAAGGCCTCGGTTTCAAGCTGCTGGCAGATACAAAGTACGAAGTGTCTTCCTCCTACGATTCCCTTGTGAACCTCGGCGTCGCTAAACTTTCCGCCCGCCATACCTTCCTCATTGATCCCCAGGGCGTCGTCCGCAAAACCTATCTCAACGTGAACGCCGAAAAACACAGCTTCGAAGTCCTCGCCGATCTAGCCCAACTCCAGAAGCCCGGAACTTAGGCCCTATCGTGTAATCCATGTCATCCTGAGCGAAGCGCGCTTTTTGCGCTCCGAACGGGTCTACCGAGTAATGGATCCCACCCGTTCCCTACCTCAACATATCCATCCAGTTGAGTTTCTGCTTTTCAATTTCCGCATTCCACCTCAGCAGCCAGATTCGGAAATTCGGGCAACGCCGCGAGATTGCTCTTCCCGAGCAGGACGTTCAGCGTAGCTACATCTTTGTTCTTCAGGTCTTGCCAACCCGCAAGCGCTTCATTCTCTCCCTTACAGATTCGCCGGTATGCCGCGAATGATTCCTCCGATGGCGCAAAGTCCGCTCCATCCACCAGCGCCATCAAAGCCGTCAAAGTATCATTCACAGCCATGAAGCTTGTGGTTTTGGGTGTCTCCAAAATTGGAGTGGCTTCGCCTTGGAGGGCTGCGACTTTCACATCCAGCGCGCTCCCCGCGACGGCAACGGGGTCTTCCTTCGCACGCTTCATCAAATCGGCCAGCCTCTTGCGCAACTCCTTTGCCTGCTGGTAGCCGTCAGAGTTTTTCTCGAGCAGCGCGGAGATTTTCAATTGCAGTTCCAGCGAACTCTGCAACTCGTTGCGCGCCACTGTCACCCGTGGATCCATCTTGATTTCCAGCGGCTGGCGAGAAACCTGACTCCCTGCCTTTAGCCGCACTTCATACTTTCCGGGCAGCACTAGTGGCCCCTGCGGAGGCAGCGGCGTGGAGCCCACAATCGCGGCTATTGGGTAGTTATAAGGAGACTGCGGATGCATGGCGCGTGGATCGGCGTACCGCAGATTCCAAACAAAACGGTGCATTCCCGCAGCTTTCGAGGGCGGCTCAGGATGCGCAATCCAATACGCTGCGACGAATGACGTTTCCTCTGGTTCTTTCGGTACGGACGTGCTGGAAAAACTCCGCACCAGTTTCTCGTCCGCGTCGTAAATCTCCAGTTGAATGTCTCCGCTGGAATTCGCCGGCAAAACGTAATTCAGGATCGCGCCGTCGGGCGGATTCTTTCCCGCGGGAACTTCCGGCGGCAGCGGCGTGTCTTGATTTTCGTCGCGCCGCACGCGGATGGCGGTTCGGGGTGCAAAAAGATGTGCGCCCGGTGACGCTGCGCGCGTGTCCGACTGTCGCAGCGGCGTCACGTCGTCCAAAATCCAGAACGCCCGGCCATACGTCGCGGCTACCAAATCGTCCTGCTCGATCGCCAGGTCGTGAATGGCCACCACTGGCATATTCAGACGCAGCGATTGCCAGTGCTCCCCGCCATCAAACGAGACATAAACTCCTCGCTCCGTCCCCGCATACAACAAGCCCTTGCGAACAGGATCTTCTCGCACGGTTCGGACAAAATCGCCGTCTCGAATCCCGCCGACAGTCTCCTGCCAGGTCTTTCCAAAGTCGTGCGTCCGGAAGATGTGCGGATGCAAATCATCCAGAGCGTTTCGATTCACTGCGGCGTAAGCGGTGCCTGCATCAAAATGGGATGCTTCCACAATACTAACCGTGCTCCATTCAGAGACGCTCGGCGGCGTAACGTTTTGCCAGCTCTTTCCTGCGTCTTTCGTCAACTGAATGTTTCCGTCGTCCGTCCCAACCCAGATCACTCCTTCTTTCACTTCCGAAGGCGCGACGGTCAGGATCGTCCCTCGCGCTTGTTTCTCATCCTTTTCATCCGCGCGGACACGCGTCAGGTCCCCGCTCACGGCTTCCCAGCTCGTGCCGCCGTTGACCGTCTTCAGCAAAAACTGCGTTCCGAGATAAAGCAGGTATGGGTCCTGCGGCGAAAAAACCATCGGAATAGTCCAGTTGAACCTGTACTTGCTGCCAAAAGAAACCGGCGCAGGCGAAATATCCCGCACCTGTCCGGTTGTTCTTGACAGTCGCACCACGCTCCCGCCGGGTCCCGCGTTGTAGACCACGTCCGCGTCCAGCGGATCGGGAATCGTATAGCCGCTCTCTCCCGGCCCGACAGGGAACCAATCGCGCTCCGTAATTTGTCCGTTGTTTCCGCGGCTCACGATTCCCGCCGTGCCGCTGTCCTGCTGCGGACCGTACACCCAGTAAGGAAACCTGTGATCCGTCGCCACACGGTAGAATTCTCCCGTCGGCTGGTTGTACCAGGGACTCCAGGATTCTCCTCCGTCCAGGCTGATCGTCGCTCCCTGATCGACTCCCAGCATGATTCGCTGCGAATTTGTCAGATCGATCCAAACGCTGTGATAGTCATCTCCACCCGGCGCGCCTTTTATCGCAGTAAACGTGCGCCCGCCGTCCGTCGAACGGTACAGGTTTTGTGACGGCACATAGACAATGTCGGCGTTCTTCGGGTCCACGAAAATCTCGCTCATGTACCAAAGGCCTACGATCCGCTTGTCCTCCGTCGCTTTTTTCCACGTCGCTCCCGCGTCGTCGGACCGGTACAGTCCGCCTTTTTTCTCCTTCGCTTCCACAATCACGTACACGCGTTGTCCATGATTTCCCGGCGCAACTGCAACTCCCGCTCGTCCCCACTCTCCTTCCGGAAGCCCGTGCCCCGTAATTTGCGTCCACGTAACGCCTTCATCTAGGGACTTGTACAGCCCGCTTCCGGGCCCGTACGAGGTTCCCTTTTGTCCCGGCTTTCGAATGCCGTGCCACAGTGTCGCGTACACCACGCGCGGATTTCCCGGCTCAAAACAAAGATCAATCGCCGCCGTGACATTGTCTTTGTACAGGACTTTCTTCCAGCTTCGTCCTCCATCCGTCGACCGAAAAACTCCGCGCTCTTCGTTCGGCCCCGAACTGCGTCCCATCGCCGCAACCAGCACGAGGTCCGGATTTCGCGGATC
>Ga0209058_1001706_pt1 | contig 18514 bp, 19 predicted proteins | sample GraSoiAngelo_147_FD_185904 | JGI IMG/M metagenome (GOLD analysis project Ga0209058, IMG submission 185904) | Grasslands soil microbial communities from the Angelo Coastal Reserve, California, USA - 14_1009_05_40cm (SPAdes) (version 2) | ecosystem: Environmental > Terrestrial > Soil > Grasslands ... | reverse complement strand
TGTCCGGAAGCGGCTTCGGCCATGAGGGATCGACCCGCAGGCGTCTCGATTTGTCCTCGTCGTCCGCGTTCGCGACGCCCGCCGCGAGCGCGGTGACCGCGGGCGCGACCGCCGCCGCCGCGCCGAGCTCCAGGACCTTTCGTCGGGTCATGCCGGTGGAAAGGAGTCGCCCTTCGTGATCGTGCATCGAACTCTCCTCTCGACACGCGCGGCTCCGCGAGGTCCGCGCCGCCGGCCGCATCACCTCCTCCGCTCCGCAATCGGAAAGGCTCGTACCTGCAGGCCTCCGCGCGGCGGGCAGGCTATCCCGCCGCGTCGAGAGGTCAAGCACAGAGACTCGCGGCTCACTTCCTCGGACTCTTGGCTCACTGCGTGCCGCTACAGCCCGAGATACGCCTTCCGGACGGACTCCATCCCGCGGACCTCGCGCGCCTCGCCGTCGATCTCGACCTTTCCGTGGCTCAGGACGTATGCGTAGTCGGATACGGCGAGGGCCTGCGCTTCTGAGATCGGCCCAGGCGTCGGAGCGGGAAGAATCAGTATGATGATTGGTCATACCGGAGGTGCGGACGATGCCCAGCGCGAAGGTCGCGGTCAGCATTGAGGCCAAACTCCTGCGTGAGGTCGATCGCTGGGTGGAGGCGGGGGAGTACCCGAACCGTAGCCGTGCCGTGCAGGACGGACTCCTCTCGCTTCGAGACCGGCGGGCGCGGCGCCGGCGACTTCTGCGCGAGCTTGCCAAATTCGACCCACAGGCTGAGCGGGCGTTGGCGGAGGAACGGTTGCGCGACGAGATTCCGTGGCCCGCGCGCTGAGAGGAGAGATCCGCTGGGCGGAGCTAGCCGAGACGCGGGGGCGAGAACAGACCGGCCCACGGCCTGTGCTGATCTTGAGCCATGACGTATTCAACGATCGCTCCGAAACGGCGATCGCGATGGCGATCACAAGCAGTCCGCAGCGCGTCGGCTACCCACTGACCTGGCAAATCCCGGACGGTCTGCTGCCGCGTCCGTCGTGGGTGAAGGTGTCCCAGCTTCGAACCCTGTCGACGCAGCGGATCGGGAGGCCGATCGCCAAGCTGGACGACGAACAGATGGATGAGCTCGTCTCGGCGCTCCTCGAGCTTGTGGGCTGATCGGCGACGGTGGGCTACAGCCCGAGATACGCCTTCCGCACCGCTTCCATCTGCCGGACCTCGCGCGCCTCGCCCTCGATCTCGACCTTTCCGTGGCTCAGGACGTACGCGTAGTCGGATACGGCGAGGGCCAGCTGCACGTTCTGCTCGACGAGCAGCATCGTCAGGCCCTCGCGCTTGAGGCGGCGGATGATCTCGAAGAGGTTCATCGTGAAGAGCGGCGAGAGCCCGAGCGAGGGCTCGTCGAACATGAGGATCGTCGGCTTCGCCATGAGCCCGCGCGCGATCGCGAGCATCTGCTGCTCGCCGCCGGACAGTGTCGCCGCGAGCTGGCCGCGTCGCTCCGCGAGGCGGGGAAAGAGCGTGAAGACCTGATCGAAGCTGCGCTTCCTGTCGGCGCGGGCGCGGCGGCACGTCGCGCCCATCTCGAGGTTCTCGACGACGCTCATGGTCGAGAAGAGCTGCCGGCCCTCGGGGACGAGCACCATGCCGAGGTCCGCCTTCTCGTGCGCGGAGAGCCTGGTGACGTCGCGGTCGTCGAAGCGCACGGTCCCCTTCCACGCGGGGAGCAGCCCCATGACCGTGCGCAGGAGCGTCGTCTTCCCGGCGCCGTTCGAGCCGAGCACCGTCGTGAGCTTCCCGGGCGCGAGCGCAAGGCTCGCGCCCCAGAGGATCTGCACCTCGCCGTAGCCGGACTGGAGGCCCTCGACGGCGAGCGCGGCGGCTGAGGGCGCGGCGAATCGGACGCGCCCTCCTCGAGGAAGCGCGCGGCGACCTTCGGGTCGCCGAGGTACGCCTCGATCACCTTGGGGTCGTTCTGCACCTCGGCCGGCGTGCCCTCGGCGATCTTTTTCCCGTAATCGAGGACGACGACGCGGTCGGACACGTTCATGACCGCGTGCATGAGGTGCTCGATCATGATCACGGTCACGCCCCGCTCCTTGATGCGCCGGAACGTGCCGAGCATCTCGGCGACCTCCTGTGGGTTGAGGCCGGCGAGCACCTCGTCGGCGAGGAGCAGCAGCGGCTTTGCGGCGAGCGCGCGCGCGAGCTCGAGGCGCTTTTTCTCCGCCACGTTCAGCTTCCCGGCGGGGAGCTCGGCCTTTTGCGCGAGCCCGAGAGAGGAGAGCATCTCCTCGGCGACCGTCGTCGCCGCGCGCAGCGACAGGTTCTCGCGGCCGAAGCACGCGCCGACGGTGACGTTCGCGAGGCAGCTGAGGTCGTTGAGCGGCCGCACGACCTGGTGTGCGCGCGCGACCCCGCGGCGCGCGACCTGGAACGGCCGCAGCCCGGTGATGTCCTCGCCCTTGAACGTGATGCGCCCGGCCCGCGGCCGGTAGACGCCGTTGATCGTGTTGAAGAGCGTCGTCTTGCCCGCGCCGTTCGGGCCGATGAGCCCCAGGATCGCGCCCTCCTCGACGCCGAAGCTCGCGCCGTCGACCGCGACGAGCCCGCCGAAGCGGACGGTGACGCCGTCGACGGCGAGGATCGTCACTGGATGTACGCCCGCAGTCGCGGGAAGCGGTTGCGCAGCGACCCCACGAGCCCGGCCGTGACGAAGAGCACGGTGACGAGGAGCAGCAGGCCGGCGAGCGCGAGCTGGAGGTTCGCGAACGTCGCGTTCGTGATGAGGAATCCGCGGAGCCACTCGTAGAGCGCCGCGCCGACGATCGGTCCGGCGACCGTGCCGATGCCGCCGAGGACGACCATCACGAGCGATTCGATCGAGCGGAGCAGGTCGAACGCGTGCCCCGGCTCGATGATCCCGTTCTTGAAGAAGAACGTCGCGCCGGCGAGCGCGGGGAAGAACGCGGAGATGACGTACGCGATCACCTTCGCGCGCGCGGGGTCGATGCCCACGACCATCGCGACGTCCTGGTCCTCGCGGATCGCCATGAGCGAGAGGCCGAACTTCGAGCGGCGGACGAAGTACGACGTCGTGATCGTGGCGAGCGCGACGACGGTCATCGTGTAGTACGCCAGGAAAGCGGCCTCGCGGGCGCCGCCGTACTGCGTGTAGATCGAGAAGTTGAAGAACATCCCGAGCGCGCCGCCGAAGGGCTCGAAGTTCGTCATGAACGTCTTCATCGCCTCGTTGATGCCGACGGTCGAGAGCGCGAAGTACGCGCCGCGCAGGCGCAGGATCGGGATGCCGATGAGCGCGGCCATGAGCGCCGCGGGGATCGCGCTCGCGATCGCCGCGAGGAGGAAATGCGTGTTGAACGTGAGCATGAGCCAGAACGCGATGTAGCCGCCGATCCCGAAGAAGACGATGTGCCCGAAGGAGACGTAGCCGGTGTAGCCCATGATCATGTTCACGCTCGAGGCGAGCGTGACGAGCATGAGGACGAGGAAGAGCTCCTCGCGCAGGCTCGGGTTGTTCGTGACGATCGGGATCGCCGCCACGAGCGCGATCACCAGAAGGACGAACGGCAGGAACGGGACGCGGACCTTGATCACGGTCTGCGGCGTTCCCTCACGCGCGTGACCCGAGGAGGCCCGCCGGCCGCAGCTGCAGCATGACGAGGAAGATCAGGTACTCGAAGACCGGCACCCAGGCCACCGGGATGAAGACGGTGAGCACGCCCTCGAGGAGGCCGATGACGAGGCCGCCGACGAGCGCGCCGGTCGGGTTGCCGAGGCCGCCGAGCACGACGATGACGAAGCTCTTGAGCTCGTAGGTCCCGCCGGAGAGGATCGTGAACGCGAAGAGCGTCGAGAGGAGCGCGCCGCTCGTCATCGCGAGCGCCGTGCCGATACCGAAGGCGAGGGCGAGCATGCGGCGCGAGTCGATGCCCATGAGCTCCGCCGCGGCGCGGTTGTTCGCGACGGCGCGGACCTGTTTGCCGACGCGCGTGCGGAAGAGGAAGCCGTAGAGCGCCGCGGCGGCGAGCACGGCGATGACGACGGCGACCGCGTGCGTGCCGAGGATCGTGACGCCGCTCCCCCGGAGCGCCCCGAGGTCGATGTCGACGGAGCGCGGGCTCGTGGTGAAGAGCACGGTGCCGACGCCGATGATCATGAGGTTCACGCTGAACGTCGCGAGCAGCGTCGTGAGCTCGGGCGCGTTGATGACGCGGTCGACGGCGACGAAGTAGATGAGCGTGCCGAACAGGAGCCCGATGACCGCCGCGGCGAGGACGCCGAGGTACGGATTGATCCCGAAGCTCGAGGAGAGGAGGAATACGGCGAACATGCCGAGCGCGATGACAGGGCCGTGCGAGAGGTTGATGACCTTCATGACGCCGAAGATGAGCGTGAGGCCCATCGCCGCGAGGCCGTAGACAAAGCCGAGCATGAGGCCGTCGATCGCCGACGGGAGCAGCGCCTCGAGGCTCATGCCCGGCTTGTCGCGCTACCTATGCGGTTTGTGTCGCTATTTGCGGAGCTGCGCTTGCGCGGTCGCCGCGTCCTGCGGCCAGACGAGCTGGGTCGCGAGCTTGCCGTCGCTGCCCTTCTGCCACTGCATGTAGACCATGTCGTGCGCGATCTGCTTGCCGTGCGTCTTGGCGTCGAGCGAGAACTTCACGCGGCCGTAGAACAGCATGACGTCGATCTTGTCGAGCGCGGCCTGCAGCTTCTGCGGGTCGGTGCTGCCGGCGTCCTCGAGCGCCTTCTGCAGGACGAGGCCCGCGGCGTAGCCGCCGGACGACTGGTACGACGGCTGCGAGCCGTACTTCGCGACGTAGCGGTCCGTGAACTCCTTCGGCGTCGGGCCGAAATACGGGACGTTCGCCGCCTTCGCCGTCTCGGCGGAGTACTTGGCGGCCGGCTCCCACTGGCTCGGGCCGACGATGAACTGCGCGGCGTCGCCGATGTCCTTGAAGGTCGGCTCGGCCGGCGCGACGAGGAGCGCGACGAAGCGCGCGTTCACGCGCTTGTCGAAGAGCTGCTTCGCGAACGTCGTGCCGTCCTCGAAGTGACCGCCGCCGATGATGGCGTCCGGCCCGGCGGCCTGGATCTTGTTGATGAAGGGGTTGAAGTCGGTCGTGCCGGTGTCGTAGCCCTCCGCGACGACGACGTCGAGACCCTTGCTCTTCGCGTACGGGTTCGCGGCGGCGACGACCGAGGCCGAGAAGCTGTCCTTCTCGTTCACGATCGCGACCTTCTTGATCGTCGGGTCGAGCTTGAGCATGAGGTCGATGGCGCCGATGAGGTACTTCGAGCCTGGGGCGTAGACCTGATAGACGCCCTTGAAGCCCTGCTCCATGGTGACGTCGTCCGCGCCGCCGGCGGTGACCATGAGCCGGGCGTTCTGCTCGGTGATGACCGCGGCCGCCTTCACGAGGCCGCTCGAGTAGGGCGAGAGCAGGAAGTCGACCTTGTCGTCGTTGATGAGCCGGGTGTAGAGCGCCTGCACGCGGTCCGTCTTGGACTCGTCGTCGTAGAACTTGACCTGCGGCATGAGGACGGTGCCGTCCTTGAGCTTGATGCCGCCGGCTTTCGTGACGTCTTCGACCCACAGCTGGATGCCCTCGGTCTGCCGCTTCGAGGTGACGTTCTGGTTGCCGGTCTGCGACTGGGTGAACCCGATCGTGAACGTCTTCGTCTGTGTCGCCGGCGCGCTGCTGCCGGACACGCTGGACGCCGGCGTCGGCGTCGTACCGCCGCACGCCGCGGCGACGAGCCCGGCCACCGCGAGCGCGGCGGCGGCGAGGCGAATGCCCCTCATGTGTCCCTCCTTGGCCTTCGTTCGCAGAGATTGTCCGCTCCTTGGTACGGCTGCGGAAGCCGCGCGGTTCTGACCCGTTTCAGCCCGCGGAAGGCATCGGGCGGGAGCGGCGCACACGCTCGAACGAGTAGTAGGCCACGACGGCCGCGGCGAGCCAGGTGAGGGCGGCGATGATCGGGGAGGTGAGGTCGGTCCCGGAGAGGATCGCGTGGCTGAAAAGCACGAAGAAGCCGAGGTAGCTGAGGCGGTGGAAGAGCTGCCAGGCCGCGAGGCTCATACGCCGGCGCAGCCACGTCGTCACGAGGACGACGACGAGAAGATCGAACGAGATCGTGCCGAGCCCGATCGCGAGCCGGCCGTAGCTCGTGACGAACGGCACGAAGACGTCGAGGACGCCGATGCGCGCGGTGGCGTCGAGGATGAGCGCGACGACGTGTGTGAGGACGAGCGGGATGATGAGCCAGGGCGACCAATCGTGGAGCGCGCGCACGGCGCGGTTCTGCGCGAGGAAGGCGAGCGCCGCGGTCCGCGGGGCGAGCCCGCTGATCGTCGCGATGCAGAGCGCGGCGTACGCGCCGAGGCCGCTCGCCCGCGCGAGCTCCCAGAGGAAGAGGTCCATCTAGGAGCTGGCGGTCTTCGTGACGGGGGCGCGGGTCGTGGTCGACACGGTCGGGCTCAGTGCGACCGTGGGCCTCGTGCTCGCCGCGACCGCGACGACGGTGGGCTGAAGTGGCGCGTTCGCCGTCGCGAGGTGCTGCGATGCGTAGTCGAACGAACCGCCGAAGACGGCGAACGCGAAGAGCGCGCTCCCGAGCTTGAGCGCCCAGGCGGGAGTCCTCCCGGTCGGCTTGCGGTTCTTCGGTCCGGGCTTGGCGGGGCGCTGCTCGCCGGTCGTGACGGGGCGCTGCTCGGCGTTCAGGTTTCTCTCCTCCTGTGTCTCTCGCACAGGGATACCCGGCGCGAGCGTGCGGCTCATGAGAACAAGGTCAGAACGCATCAGAAAGCACTGAGCCGCGCCGACTTCTTAGCGCGCTCTTAGCGACGGGGTAGGCTCGCCGCGGTGCGCCGCAAGGACCTCGAGACGCTCTTCGACTTCAGCTACTGGATGAAGGACCGGATCCTCGACCGCGCGGGCAGGCTCACCGGGGCAGAGTTCACGGTGCCGTCCGCGCTCACGACGCGCGACCTTCGCGGCACGCTCGTGCACACGCTCGACGTCGAGTTGAGCTGGCGGGCGCGGCTGCAACGTCGGCCCGAGGCGGTCTGGAAGAAAGCCCTCCCCGTGACCGACTACCCGTCGGTGGCCGCGCTCGCGGAACACTGGCGCCGTGACGAAGCGGAGATGCGCGCCTGGCTCGCGTCGCTCGACGACGACCTGCTCGCGCGCGAGTTCGATCTGATGGCGAGCGCGGCCACGGCCACGCCGGAGCAGCGCTATCCGCTCTGGTATTACGTCCTGCATATCCATACGCACACCCAGCAACAGCTGAGCGACGCCGCGGTGCTGCTCACGCGCATGGGCCAGTCCCCTGGCAACGTCGAGTTCCTCGATTACGCCGACGCCGCCCGCGCGCGAGCCGCCGGGCGGACATGAGTACGGCCTGGCCCTGAAGGCGATGGTGGATCGCTGGGCGGCCGCCTGTCGGCCGGCCTCACGCTCGTCGTCTTCGGCATCGCGATCCTCGCGAGCGCCGCTCATCCGCCCTGGCTCGGCTGGCTCGCGTTGCTCGGCGGGGTGGGCACGGTCGCCGGCGGCGCGTTGCAGGCGGCCACGGGCTTCTCGCCCGCCGCGATGACCGTGAGCTCCTTCGCGAGCGTTGGCGCTCCTGGTCTGGGCGATCGTGGTCGGGGTGCTCATGTGGCGGACCGCGCCGCGTGGGGCGGCCGGCGCTGCACCCGGCGGGGCCGCGGACTAGGCTCACCGCGTGCCGGAGATCCGACCGCGCTCGCGCACCCTTGTCGATGGCCCCGACCGCGCGGGCGCCCGCGCGATGATGCGCGCGGTCGGCTACGGCGACGACGACTTCAAGCAGCCGCTCGTCGGTGTCGCGCATGCGTGGATCGAGATCATGCCCTGCAACTTCAACCACCGCGAGCAGGCCGAGTGGGTGAAGGAGGGGATCCGCGAGGCCGGCGGCACGCCGGTCGAGATGAACACGATCGCGATCTCCGACGGCATCGCCATGGGCACCGAGGGCATGAAGGCGTCGCTCGTCTCGCGCGAGGTCGTGGCCGATTCCATCGAGCTCGTGACCCGCGGGCACCTCCTCGACGCGCTCGTCTGTATCTCCGGATGTGACAAGACGATCCCCGGCATGGTCATGGCGCTCGCGCGCCTCGATCTCCCTGGCCTGATGGTCTACGGCGGCTCGATCATGCCCGGACGCTTCCAGGGGAAGGACGTCACGATCGGCGATGTCTACGAGGCGGTGGGACGGCACGCGGTCGGGAAGATGACCGATGAGGAGCTGCACGAGCTCGAGACCCTCGCGTGCCCCGGCGCCGGCGCGTGCGGCGGCCAGTTCACGGCGAACACCATGGCCACCGCGTTCGAGGCGCTCGGCATCTCGCCCGCCGGCAGCTCGCGCGTGCCCGCGATCGACAAGCATCGCCGCCGCGACGTCATGAAGGCGGCGGGAAAGCGCGCGGTCGAGATGCTCAAAGAAGATTTCCGCCCCTCACGGGTGCTCAAGCGCGAGAACTTCGACAACGCGATCGCCGCGGTCATGGCGACCGGCGGCTCGACGAACGCGGTGCTGCATCTGCTCGCGTGCGCGCGGGAGGCGGGGACGCCGCTCGCGCTCCAGGACTTCGACGACATCAGCGCGCGGACGCCGCTCCTCGCGGACATGAAGCCGTGGGGCCGTTTCACCGCGGTCGACATGGACCGGGCCGGCGGGATCATGCTCGTGCTCCAGCGCCTCGCCGAGGCGAAGGTCCTCAACGAGCACGCGATGACCGTGACGGGAAAGATGATCGGCGACGAGGCCCGCGCGGCGAAGGAGACGCACGGCCAGGAGGTGGTGCGGCCGCTCGCGAACCCGATCGCGAAAAGCGGCGGCATGATGATCCTCAAGGGCTCGCTCGCGCCGGATGGCGCGGTCATGAAGGTCGCGGGACACCTCATGAAGCCGTCGCGATTCAGCGCGCGCGTGTTCGAACGCGAAGAGGACGCGCTGACCGCGGTCCTCGCCGGCCAGATCAAGGAAGGCGACGTCGTGGTGATCCGCTATGAAGGGCCGAAGGGCGGGCCGGGGATGCGCGAGATGCTGAGCGTCACGGGCGCGATCGTCGGCGCGGGGCTCGCCGAGAAGGTCGCGCTCATCACCGACGGGCGCTTCTCGGGCGCGACGCACGGCCACGTCGTGGGGCACATCGCGCCCGAGGCCGCGGACGGCGGCCCGATCGCGCTCGTCCGCGACGGCGACACGATCCTCATCGACCCCGAGAGCCGGCGCATCGACCTGCAGATCCCGGACGCCGAGGTGCGGGGCCGGCGCGCGACGACGCTCCCGCCGGAGCCGCGCTACCGGACCGGCGCGATGGCGAAATACGCGCGCCTTGTCTCATCCGCCTCCGAAGGAGCGGTCACCGGCCTCTCGTAAACGCGGCGTCAAAGGGTTTCAGACCGGCGACTTCTTCGTAATGCGCCGAACGGGTGCTCGTTAGGCAGGCATGCGGGGGGACGCCGCCCACCGTCTCGACGTGGAGCGGGCCTGCCTGCGTCTGCGGCTGGCGGCGGCCGCGCTCGCCACGACCCTCGCCCTGGTCGCGCTCCCGCGGGCGGACGCCCTCGCCGCCGTCGTCATCCCGATCGCGCTCGCGGCGGCGGTCGTGCTCCGGTACCTCGACCCCGGCCGCGCGCCGACGGCGCGGATCGCCGCGGGGCACGTCGTCGACGTCGTGCTCGCGAGCGGGATGGTGTATGCGCTTCCGGTCGCGTCGCCCGCCTGGATCCTCTACGGCTTCGTCATCGCGATCGCGGCGCTGCGGCACGGACCGATGGGCGCCTTCGCGGGCACGGCGGCGTCGATCATCGCGTACGACCTCACGCTCTTCGTGCGCGCCGAGGAGGCGCCGATCGACGCGCTCTGGAACGTGCAGGCGCTCGTCGCCGTCGGGCTCATCGGCGCCGAGCTCGCGTGGGCGACGGTGCGCTCGGTCACGGAGCGCGAGCGGATCCGCCGCCATGCCACGGCGCTGCGCGCGATCACCGCCGGCAAGGACCTCACCTCCGTGCTCGGCATGCTCGTCACGCAGCTCATCGCACTCGGTCTCGAGGTGTGGGTCGGGGACGACCCCGACGCGCTCCGGCGCGCGATGGGGACGCGTCGTGGCTTCGTCGAGCCGCTGCCCATGGAGAGTGCGCGCCACATCGCGGTGGCGGTCCCCGAGGACGCGCTCGACGGCGCGCGGCTCGAGACGGTGGCGCGGGATCTCGTCGCCGACGCCGGCCCGCTCATCACGTCGGCGGATCGCATCCTCCGCGGCGAGCGTCTCGTGGGCGCGACCGGGCGTTCGCTCGAGGCGCTCCTCGAGATGGCGCGCGACGAGAGCGAGGCGGCGGCGCTCGCGTCGCTCACGATCGCCGCGTCGTCGATCGCGGGTCGCGCCGCGATCGTGCGCCTTGCCGGCGGCACGCTGGTCACCGGCGAGGTCGACGCGGACGCGGCGCGCGACCTCGTGCGTGGCGCGCGCATGCCGGCGCTCATCACGCCAGGCGGCGCGGCGTGGACGACACCGCTGCTCGCGCGCCTCGGCGCGCGCTCGGCGGCGATCGTCGCCGCCGGCGAAGGCCGCGCGCTCCTCGCGCTCAGTCTCGATCGAACGCTCGCCTCTGACGAGGTCGGCATCCTGCAGCGGCTCGCCGTCGCGGCCGGCGCGATCGCCGACCAGCTGCGTGATCGCGATCGGCTGCGCACCGAAGCGGGCCGTCTCCGCGCCGAGGCCGAGCGCATCGGCGGCGAGCTCCGCGCGCGCGAGGACGCGGTCGCGATGGCGGTGCACGAGCTGCGCAACCCGCTCACCTCGGTGCGTGGCTACGCCTCGCTCATGTCCCGCAACCTCACCGCCGTGCAGACGCAGCTCCACAACGTGGAGCAGCTCATCAGCGATCTCCTCGGGCGCTCGCCCGCCGAGGGCGGCGAGACCTCGGACGTGGTCCGCGAAGCGCGCGAGGCCATCGCGCGGACGCGGACGATCACCGGACGCATCGTCGAGCTCGTCGGACCGGGACTGCCGGTCGCGGCGGGCATCGAGGCGGTCCGGCTCGCGCAGATCCTCGACAACCTGCTTCGGAACGCGGCGAAGTACTCGCCGGAGAGGTCGCCGATCGTCGTCGAGATCGCGGCGGCCGACGACGAGGTGGTCGTCGCGGTCCGCGATCAGGGCTCCGGCGTGGAGGCGGACGACCTTGAGCAGATCTTCACGCCGGGATTCCGCTCGTCGCGACACGCCGAGGTCGCCGGCGAAGGCCTCGGCCTCGCCGTCTGCCGGAAGATCGTCGAGTCGTGCGGCGGCCGCATCTGGGCGACGAGCCCGGGCCGCGACCGCGGGAGCACGTTCCACGTGGCGCTCCCGCGCGTTGCCGAGGTGATGGCGCTCTAGTCGCGTGGCCGGTCAGCGGGCCAGGCGGGGAGCCTCGGCAGCGCCGGCAGGTGCGCGTGCGGTGACGACGAGGCCCCAGACGAGGACGGCGACGATCGTGGCGTGATAGGCGAGGTCAGGGACCGTCCGCGGACCGACGCCGATCGCGATCGTGAACAGGCCGACGAGCGTGCCCGCCAGCGCGAGGCCTTGAGCGGCGAGACCGATGGTTCTCGGCGGCAGCGGGCCGCTCCAGGTGAGGATCAGACCCGCCGCGAGGACGACGGCGATGAGCCCCTCGGCGATGCCGGCCTGCTCGTGCTGATAGCCGGAGACGAACAGTCCGTGGTGGATCGAGGAGGCGGCTGCGAAGCTCGCCGCCTCCACGAGCAGGAAGGCTCGGATCGTCCGCGTCGCGCTCACGACGCGCTCCCGAGCCCGCGAGGCTCCAGCGACGTGGCGGACGGCCGCGATGTCGCGAACGCGGCGACCGCACCCGCGACGGCGAACGCGACGAGAGTCACGATCGCTCCGACGACGTCCGGCTTCGCCGTCATCAGCAGAACGATCCCGAGCGCGATCGCGACCCTGACCTGGATCGACGACCAGAGGAGCGGATCGCGCAGGCGCGCGCGCAGAGCGACGTCGAGCGGACCGCGCAGCGGCCCGATCGACCGACCGAGAGCGGGCATCCGCGATGCGTTCGCTGCCGCGCCGAGCGCGGCGATCACGACCATCGCCGCGAGGCTGCTGACGTTCCAGCCCTGCCAGCCGACCGAGGTGGCCGTCAGGTAGAGGCCGGCCACGAGGATCGCGGCGAGCGAAAGCGGACCGATCACGCGGGTCGGCGCCAATGCGCCGAGCGCGCCTCGCGCCTCCTCCGCCGTCGCCGCGCCGCGGAGCCGCGCGAGCGCGGTCCATTCGAGGCCGAGCGCCACGAACAGCCCCAGCGCGCCGACGATGTGTACGTAAAGGACGATCGAATGGACGTTCATCTTGCGAGCCTCCCCGTTGATGTGCGGTCTCAGCACCGTACCGCAGATACTTTGTGTAGTCAAACTATCTTGCGACCCAAACTATTTCGGGGTAGCCTCGGGACGTGGCGGATCGCGCGCGCAGTCGTAAGGCGGCCGTCGCCGCCGAAGCCTGGCGACGGATCTTCGACTTCATCGCGACGACCGCCGATCAGCGCGACCGTGTGCTCGAGCGGCTCGACCTCACGCCGGGCGACGCTCGCACGCTCGGCAGCCTGAACCAAGACGAGGGCCGCACCATGCGAGCGCTCGCGAGGGAGTGGCGGTGCGACGCGTCGACGGCGACCTGGCTGGTCGACCGCCTGGAGCGGCGAGGCTTCGCCAAGCGCGGATCGTCGCCGGAGGACCGTCGGGTGAAGCTCGTCACGCTGACGCCGCGGGGAGCGAAGACCCAGGCGCGACTGCGGGCGGCGCTGTTCGCGCCGCCTCCGGAGCTGCTGAGCCTCGAGGTCGCGGACCTCGTCGCCCTCCGCGACGCGGCCGCGAAGCTGCCGTCCGGGCCTTGGCCCGCGCCGCGCGCGGCCGCCGAGCTTCAGCGCGTCAAGAGAAGGTCATGAGCGCGACGGCGAGCTCAGGCCTCGTAGTCCCGCACGGTCGTGCCGGTGAGCGCGAGCCAGGCCGCGTAGCCCAGCGTGAGCGCGCCGCCGACCGCGAGCGCGAGCGGTGCGCCGAGCGCGGTCGCGAGGGCGCCCAGCTGCGCCTGACCGAGCGCCGGCCCGCCGCGCGCGCTCATCTGATAGAGCGAGGTGACGCGGCCGCGCAGCCGGTCGGGCGTCTCCAGCTGCACGACGGCCTGACGGATCGTCGTCGTGATCGCGTCGAAGAGGCCTAACGCGCCCGCGAGCACGAGGGCGAGCGCGAACGTCGGCGCGTAGCCGAGCCCGATCGCGGCGATCGCGTAGGCCATCGTCGCGAGGAGCACGAGCAGCCCCTTCCGCGGCATCCGCCGTAGCCGGTACACGATCGCCGCGCCGACGATCCCGCCGAGCGCGGGGACCGCGGCGAGGAAGCCGTAGCCCTGCGCGCCGACGACGAACACGTCGCGCGCGAGCGCGGGGAGCACGACGCGGTAGGCGGCGAAGAAGACCGCCGCGAGGTCGAGCGCCATGAGCTGCCAGATGAGCGGCTTGCCCCGGACGTAGCGCAGGCCCTCGAGCACGCTGTGCCACCAGTGCTGCGGCGGGCCGAGCTCGTAGCGGCCGAACGCGACGAACGCGAGCGACGCGATGAGCCCGGCGTACGTGACGACGTCGAAGACGTACACCGCGCCCACGCCCCAGCCGGCGATGAGGAGGCCGGCGATCGCGGGTCCGACGAGCCGCGCGAGGTTGCCGAGCGGCTGGATGAGCGCGTACGCGTCGATGAGGCGATCGCGCGGCACGAGCGCGGGGATGAGCGCCTGCCGCGCGGGCGTGTCGAAGGTCGCGGCGCCGGACACGACGGCGGTCGCGGCGTAGATCCAGAGGGGCGTGATCGTGTTCGTGAACGTCGTTATCGCAAGGACGATGGACGAGAGGAGCGCGGCGCCCTGTGCGATCTGCAGGAGGCGCTTGCGGTCCATCCGGTCGGCGATCGTGCCGCCGAGCGGCGCGATACCGATGACGGCGACGCCTTCGACGAGCGAGACGACGCCGACCGCGAAGATCGAGTCCGTGAGGTCCTGGATCTGCCAGAGGTTCGCGGCGGCCGTGGCGCGCGAGCCGATCTGCGTGAAGGCGACCCCGAGCCAGAACAGGCGGAAACCGGGCTGACGGAGGAGCGGGGGGAGGGAGAGCACGTGTGCCAGATTGTGTCGATTCGGACGAAAGGAAGTGTCTCGATGGCGGGTCGTCTCTACGAAGAAGGGCTTCGCGTGCGGCGCGAGGTGCTCGGCGCGGAGTACGTCGACAAGGCAGTCGCCTCAGCGACCGACTTCAACCGCGAGTTCCAGGAGCTCGTGACCGAGTACTGCTGGGGGAAGGTCTGGACGCGGCCCGGTCTCGACCGGAAGACGCGCAGCCTCATCAACATCGCGATGCTGACCGCGCTCAACCGGCCGCACGAGGTCGCGCTGCACGTGCGCGGCGCCCTCAACAACGGCTGCACGCGCGACGACATCAAAGAGGTGCTGCTCCAGACGGCAATCTACTGCGGCGTCCCGGCCGCGGTCGACAGCTTCCGGATCGCGCGCGAGGTGCTCGAGGGCTAGGCGACCGCGACGCGCTCGAACGCGGGGAGGATCTCCTTGACGAGCCGCTGGTACTGCCGGCGCTGCTCGAACGAGGTGATGCGGAACGTGATCTCCTTCGCGCCGGCGTCGGCGAACTCGCGGACCTTTCCGATGACCTCCTCGGGCGGGCCGTACGCGACCCAGATGTCGAGGCGCGGTCGCGAGATGTCGAAGCTGTAGTACGCGTCGAGGAACTTCTTCGACTCGGCCGCGGCGGCCTCGCGGTCCTCGTTGACGTTCACGTTGTAGTAGAGCGTGTTGTCGAACGCGTCCGCGTCGCGGCCGACCTCGCGCAGCGAGCCGCGCAAGAGCTCCCAGCGGTCGCGGAAGTCCGCGGGGGTGAGCCACGTCGTCATCCAGCCGTCGGCGTGGCGCGTGATGCGCTCGGTCGCGCGCTTCACGTTCGTCGCCATGTCCGCGTTGCGTGACGGGCGCGGGTTCGCGGCGATCCAGATCGCCGGCCGGGGTTTCGTCACCGGGCGCGGCTCGCTGATGATGTCCTTGAACGAGTAGTACTTCCCCTCGAAGGTCGCGCGCTCCTGGGTCCAGAGCGCCTTCAGCGCCTTGATGCCCTCGACCATGCGGCCGATGCGCTCGCCCTGAGGCACGCCGAACGCGTCGTTCTCCATCTGCCAGTCCCCGCCGCCGCCCTCTCCCCCGATGCACGCGGCGAGGAGCGCGCGGCCGGGACCGGCGATCTGGTCGAGCGTCGCCCACTGCGCCGCGAGGAGCACCGGGTGACGCACCGGGAAGCTGGCCATGCACCCGACGGCGAGGCGCACCTTCTTCGTGCGCGCGGCGAGCGCGGAGAGGAGCGACACCGATTCGGGCCGCCGCTTCGCGAGGATCGAGTCGCCGACCCAGAGGCTCCGGAAAAGACCGCTTTCGTCCGCCTCCTGCCCCATGTCGAGCAGGTTGGCCATCGTCTCGACGCCGAAGAGGACTCCGCGGTTGGGGAGCGTCAGGCCGAATCTCAACGGTGTCATCGCTTCACCTCCGGGGCTGCTGCCGGCTTGTCCTCGCGCGCCGTGAAGTCCCCACGGGCCTCGGCGACCTTCGCGGGATCGGCGAGGAGGTCGACGGCCACGAGCGCGAGCGTCGCCGGGGAGTGCCCCGGTGTCGGCGTCTCGGCGACCTTGAAGCTCACCGCGAGCGAGGGCACGACCTGCGACACGTTGCCGAAGTCGCTCGACGCGCCGCCCGCGCCGCCGCGCGGGCTCGGCGGCGGTTGGTCGAGGGCCAGGCCGGCGCGCGGGGCGTTCGCGATCGCCAAACGCGCGAGGGCCGCGTTCGGCCGCGCCTCCTCGTATGGCCGGTGGGTGCCGCGGTGGGTCGGGAAGGGGTAGTACGGGGTGACCTCGAGCCGGGCGCCGGTCTCGAGCGCCGCGCCCTCGGCGACCGCGCGGACCTTTTCGACGACGACCTTGAGATGGTCGCGGTCTCGCGCGCGCAGCATGAAGTTCGCGGCGGCGAAATCGGGGACGACGTTCGGCGCCTTCCCGCCGTCGGTGATCACGCCGTGTATGCGCACGTCGTCGCGCACGTGCTGGCGCAGCGTGTCGATCCCGCTGAAGAGCCGCAGCACGGCGTTGAGCGCGTTGATGCCCTCCTGCGGAGCCATCGCTGCGTGCGCGGCCTTGCCGTGGTACGCGTAGCGGTAGCCGATGAGCGCGAGGCCCCAGGGAAGCTTGGGATCGGGATCGATGAGCGTGAGGTGCGATCCCGGGTGCGACGAGAGCGCCACGTCCACGCCCTCGAAGACGCCTGCCTCGAGGAGGCGGATCTTCCCGCCGCCGCCCTCCTCCGCGGGTGTCCCGATGACCTGGATCGTCCCGGCGAGCTCGTCGAGCGCGGCCTTCGCGCCCAGGCCTGCGCCCAGGTTCGAGATGGCGATGAGGTTGTGGCCACAGGCGTGGCCGATCTCGGGAAGTGCGTCGTACTCGGCCAGGAAGGCGATGGTCGGCGCGGCCGTGGTGGACCCGTTGCCTCCGCGATCGGACGCCCGAGAGCGCGCGCGTCCGCGGGCGCTCGCGCGGAAGGCGGTCTCGACGCCGCCGACGCCGCGCTCGACGACGAAGCCCCAGCGCTCGAGGTCAACTGCGAGGACCTGCGCCGCGTGGCGCTCCTCGAAGTTGAGCTCCGGATGGGCGTGGATGTCGCGGGAGATCGCGATCAGCTCGTCGGCCTTCGCGTCGACCGCGGCGACGACGTTGTCCCGGACGGCGGTGCGCTCGGTGGCGACGGTCATGACGGCGCCCCCGCCGCGGCACGCTCGCGCTGGTAGACCACGCGTCCGCCGATGATCGTGGCGACGACGCTCCGCAGCTGCCCGAGGTCGGTGCTCGGGTAGCCCTCGAGCAGCACGAGATCGGCGGTGCGGCCGGGCGCGAGCTGACCGAGGTCGTCGCGGCCGAGCGCGGAGGCCGCCGCGCGCGTCGCGGTGCGGATCGTCTCGAGGGGCGTGAGGAAGTCGGCGAAGTGCCGGAGCTCGCGGTGCAGGAGGATCCCGCCGAAGCCGAGGTCCGTGCCCGTCACGAGCGATCCGCCGGCCTTCACGAACGCGCCGAGGAACTCCTTCATCGCCTCGAGCGCCTTGGCCTGCGCCGCGAAGTCGTCCTTGGTCCACTCGCTCGAGATGTACGCGTTGTGCCGGTCGTACTGCGTGACGCGCGGGTCCTGGCCCTGCGGCCAGTCGCGCTCGGCCTTCACCTCTTTCTCACTGAGGCCGGCCCAGGCCTCGAACGAGACGAGCTCCGGCGCGAGCCACACGCCCCGCTCCGCGAGGAGCCCGCCGATGTCCTCGAGCCGGTACTTATCGGCGGTCGACCAGAGGTGCGCGAGCGTGGCGATGCGGCCGGACACCGAATGGCGCGCGTGGAGCCGCTCGTGGCTGAATCCGGGGTCCTCGGGGATGCGCGAAGTGTTCTCGAGGCCGTCCATGCCGGCCTCCGCGGCCTCGCGCGCCGACGCGCTCCAGAGCTGGCCCGTGACGGGGACGCCCAGGACGTGCGCCTCGTCGACGATCGCGTCCAGGATCGCGCGCGTGATGCGGTGCGTGGCGAGGATCGCGTCGACCTTCTCCGTCGTGACCGCTCGGCGCACGATGCGCCGCGCCTCGAGCGGAGAGTCGGCCGCGTAGCTGCCGGGCCAGACGTGCGGCGTCGCGTCGAGCGCGTGCCCGCAGGAGAAGACGCGCGGTCCCGGGGTCTCGCCGCGCTCGATGCGGTCCCTCAGCTGAAGGAGCGCGCGCTGCTGGCCGCCGGCGAAGCGGATCGACGTCACGCCGCTCTTGACGTACAGCGCCATGTTCGCGTCGGAGGCGTCGTGCACGTGCACGTCGATGAGCCCGGGGACGACGCTCTTGCCCGTCCCGTCGATGATCTCCGCGCCGGGCGGGACCTCGATCGGGGCGCCGTACGGCCCCGCTCCGACGCGAGGGCCGGCGGCGGTGATCCGCTCCCCCTCGATCACCACGCGGCCCTCGCCCAGCGGCGGGTTGCCCGGACCTTCGACGATGCGAACGTTGTCGATGACGAGCGTCATGTGCGGTACCACTCCTTGATCGCCCGGATGGTCAGATATCCCGTCGGCTTCTTCGGCACGTTGAGACCTTTCCGAATTCCCCAGATCTCATTGGGCACGCCGAGCCAGAGGTGAGGGACATCCTGCGCCAAGGTCTCCTGGAAGTCGAAGTACCGCTGCTTGCGCTGCTCGCGGTCGAGCGTGACCGTGGCCTGGCCGATGAGCGCGTCGACCTTCTCATTCTTGTATTTGTTGCGGTTGAGCGAGCTGTGGAAGTACCCGGTGAGCGGGTAGTCCGGGTCGAGGTAGAGCCCGAACGGGAGGTTGAGGCCCGCGAGCTCGGTCTTGCCCTGCAG
>Ga0209058_1001700_pt1 | contig 18539 bp, 22 predicted proteins | sample GraSoiAngelo_147_FD_185904 | JGI IMG/M metagenome (GOLD analysis project Ga0209058, IMG submission 185904) | Grasslands soil microbial communities from the Angelo Coastal Reserve, California, USA - 14_1009_05_40cm (SPAdes) (version 2) | ecosystem: Environmental > Terrestrial > Soil > Grasslands ... | reverse complement strand
CGGCGCGGAAGCGATTCTTGCACTGCTTGCAGTCGACCAGGGGGTCCGTGAATCCGGAGACGTGTCCCGACGCTTCCCAGACTTTGGGATGCATCAGGATCGCCGCATCGAGACCCTCGATGTCGTGCCGCTCGTGGACCATCGAGCGCCACCAGCGTTCCTTGATGTTGTTCTTGAGCTCGACGCCGAGCGGGCCGTAATCCCACACGGAGCCGAGGCCGCCGTAGATCTCGGACGATTGGAAGACAAAGCCGCGCCGCTTGGCCAGCGACACGAGCTTGTCCATGATTTTTTCGGATGTTACAGGCGCGGGCATAGGGAGCCGGAAGTTAAATGTGCAGCGCCTCGCGCGCGACCTGTTCGGCCATCTGCGCGAGTGCCGGCCCGTCGAGCATCCGACCGCCGCCGTCGCTGTCGCCGCCCACGGTATGCACCCCGATCATACCTTCGACGCGCCCGGCAACGACCGCCACCTTCTTCCTCGCCGCCTGGGCGCGGCGCACGACCTCGCCCGGCGCCTTCCCGACCAGGGACGTCTTGTCGAAGATCCCTTCGCCGGTGATCACGAGGTCGGCCTTGGCGAGCGCGGCATCGAACCCCGCGCGCTCGAGCACCCATTCCGCGCCGTTCTTCAGCTCCGCTTTCGCAAAGAACACCAATCCCGCCCCCAGACCGCCAGCGGCGCCGCCCATCGGCATCGTTCCCAACTCAGGCCGGCCCGCCTGCTTCCAGAGCTCTGCGAGCCGGGTGAGGCCGGCGGCGAGCTGGGGAATCTCCTCGGGGCGCGCGCCTTTCTGGGGACCAAAGACGGGCGCGGCGCCGCCCGGCCCAAGGAGTGGCGTGGCGACGTCCGCCAACGCCACCACGCGCGACGCAATTCCCCAGCCGGACCCGAACGACGCGAGCTCCGTCAGCGCGCCGCCGCCGTCGAGGAGTGGCTCACCCGCGGCATTTTCGAAGGTCCAGCCAAACCCGCGCGCGGCGCCCGTGCCCCCGTCCACGGTCGCGGTACCGCCCAGGCCGACAACGATCGTCTTGGCCCCGCGGTCCGCGGCTGTCCAGATCAGCTCGCCCACCCCGCGTGTGGTGGTGCGCATCGGATCGCGGTCTTCGGGCTCAACCAGTGCGAGGCCGCAGGCGGACGCGCTTTCGATGATGGCGGTCTCGCCGTCGATCCAGCCGAGCTCCGCCGAGACGGAATCGCCGATCGGCCCGGTCACCTGCAGCCGCTCGCGCAGCGCGCCGGCCGGCAGCACGACATCCAGCAGCCCGTTGCCTCCGTCGGCGACCGGACACACCAGCACCGTCGCGCCCGGGACGGCGCGGCGCACGCCGGTGGCGATCGCCTCTGCGACCTGACGAGGTCCAAGCGTTCCTTTGAAGGCCGCGGGAGCGACGAGGATGACGGGAGGCATGGTGGCAACATAAAACGAGAAACCCCCTGAGTTGCCCCAGGGGGTGATCGCCTGCCGCACACCGTGCGCCCTAGAACCCGATGTGAGCGAAGCGAACAACTTTCTCGCAAAATCGGGCGGCGCACCGTGGACTCTGGCAGCCGGGCTGTCTCCGAGGAGACCCCTAGCTTTGCGCCCCGCCGTCGCCGGCGGTTTGCCCTTTTCGAGAGTTCTGGCCAATACGGAAGCAAAAACGGTGCCCTGTTGTATCGCCTGTCACAGCAACAGCAAGTCAGATGACCTAGGTGAAGTACCTAACTGTTTTCTGCACTAATAACTGCAGAATGCGGCACAGCAATTCGAACTTAGAAGGCGCCAAGACGCTAAGGCGCCTGAGTGGTGAACGGTCGATCAGCTCATAGAAGCCGCCGTCGAGAGCTTCCGAAGCAAACCATAGACCGTCCTCGCGCATTCATCGGCGTCTTAGCGTCTTGGCGCCTTCTATCGCCGGGGTGCTCAGTTCTCAGACTTCTATGATCTGGTCTCTCCGAGTCCCCACGCTGACATAGCGAACAGGGGCTCCAGCCAAATCCTGCAACCTATCGACATAGGCCCTGGCCGCAGGCGGCAGATCAGCCAGTCGCCTGACGTCCTTAAGCGGTTTTTGCCAGCCTGTGACCGTTTCATAGATGGGCTCAACGCGACTGATCGTCTCGATGTCCGCTGGCATACTGTCGATCGTGTCTCCGTCCAGCCGATAGCCCACTGCGACTGGTATCTCCGCAAACGTGTCCAACACATCCAGCTTCGTCACCGCGAGTCCTGTTAGCCCATTCACTCGCACCGCATACCTCACCACCACCGCATCAAACCATCCACACCGCCTCGGCCTCCCTGTGGTGGCGCCAAACTCCCCTCCGAGCTCGCGAATCCGTTCGGCAACGGCCGGTTCAGCTTCCGTGGGCAGCGGTCCATTGCCGACCCGCGTCGTATACGCCTTGACGACCCCGATGACGGCATCGATTGCGGTGGGTCCAATGCCGACGCCGACCGCCGCACCGCCGGCGGTCGTGGTGGACGACGTGACGTAGGGATAGGTGCCATGATCGACATCGAGCAGCGCCCCTTGGGCCCCCTCGAGCAGCACCGACTCGCCGCGCTGCAACGCATCCCACACGACCCGCCCAGCATCCACGGCCAGCGGCAGCAGGCGAGGCGCCAGGCGCTCGAGGAGATGGACGTGCTCCTCCGCACTCGCCCGCTCCATGTCCTTTAGGGCCGCGCTCCCCGCCCCCAGCATGCCCAGCATCTGGTTCGCCGCATCGACGCGTGCGCGGACCACGTCCTGCGCCCGGGCCAGATTGCGCAGATCGCCGACGCGCACCCCGCGCCGCCCGTACTTGTCCTCGTACGTCGGGCCAATCCCCCGCCCCGTCGTGCCGATCTGCTCTCGTCTTTCGCGCGCCCGATCCAGCAGCTTGTGATAGGGCAGCGTCAAATGCGCGCGATCGGAGACGTGCAGCTTGTGCTCCGTGCGCACGCCCCGCCGCTCGAGCGCGTCGAGCTCCGCGAACAACTGCTCGGGGTCGAGCACCACGCCGTTGCCGACCACGCACACCGCGCCCTGGAGGATGCCCGACGGGATCTGGTGCAGGACGAACGACTTCCCCTCGCCCGTGTCCACCGTGTGGCCGGCGTTGGCGCCGCCCTGATAGCGCACCACGAGATCCGCGCGCTCGGCCAGGACGTCGACGATCTTGCCCTTGCCCTCATCGCCCCACTGCGCACCAACTACTACGACACATTGTGTCTTCGGTCCGAACACGCGTGATTCTCCTCACGGGCAACAAAAAGGGCCCCCGGCGGGGGCCCAAGTACCGGGGCCATGGCCCGGTATCCTCTGTGGGAAGCTATCCGGCGCGCAGGACGCGCGCCAGCCCTGCGGCAACGTGCGCCGCGCCGTCGAGCCGCAACCGGTCAATCGAGTCCTGGGGCCGGTGCACAACCCGCATCGTGCGCCAGTTGCCCTTCATGATCGTCACGCATTCCTTGGCGACGCGGCCCAACGCAATGCCGTCCACAATGACCGGCAACCACCGCCACCGTCGCGCGTTCACGGCCTGCGCCGCGGCGGCGCCGAGGCTGCCGGGCCGATGCACGAATGCCGTGGCGCGACCGCCGTCATCGAGGCTATCGAGGTTGATGACGCTGGCTTGGGCAAACAGGTCGCCGCGCTCAACGGCCAGCGCACGTGCACCCACGAGGCCGTACTCCTCGGCATCCGGAAAAATGACGCCGACCAGCGCTCTGGCCGGGAGTTGATCGATGGCCATGAAAATCGCGACGAGGGCACTCGCGTTATCGAGCGCGCCCGGCGAGTTGTCGTTCACGCGATTGAGCAATGCGATGCCCGTCCCCGCGGCGAGCAACGCGAGTCCTGGAAACGGGGCAACAAGAATAATCAGCAATCCGACCAATAACGCAGCGAATCCCAGGAGACGCACCGCCATCGAGATGGGTTGACCTTTGGAGTCGTAATGTGCAACGAGCCAGACCTTCCCACCCTGAAGGGTGGCTTCAGCCTGGGAACGCTGCGCGATGAGGTTGATGCCCTGTATCAATCGCGGCGTTCCGAGCAGCGCGCGCGCCGGTCGGCCGCTGAAGCCATGCTCTTCGACCGTGAATCCGCGCGCGATCAGCTCGCGCTTCAGGATCTCACGAACTCGTTGATGATTGGTTGTGCCCACGAGCCGCGGAATCGCCAGCTCGCGGAACAGCACGGCGTAGTCAGTCACCGCGTACGAGCGCACTCACGCGCTCGCGATCTTTGTCCGAGAGTGGCGCGAGGGGCGCGCGCACCGGACCGCCGTACAACCCGACAGCGTCCATCGCGGCCTTCACTCCGGCGGGGCCGAGCTTGCCGACGATCTCCTTGTCGAGTGGCGTGATGCGCTCCTGGAGCGCCCCGGCCGCGGCGCGATGTCCCTGCTCGAACTCGCGCAGGAGCTGCACGCAGAGGCCAGGCTGAAAGCACGCCACGCCGACGATCCCGCCCTGACACCCCAACTCCAATGCCGTGAGCAACAATGATGCACCACCCACCACGATGGTCCATTGCGGCACCGCCTCGCGGTAGGCCGCGACGTTCTTGAGATCGCCCGACGAATCCTTGACGCCGATGATGCGCTCGTGGCCGGCGAGCTGCTGCAACAGGCCGGGCGCCAGCGTGATGTGCGTGTACTTGGGAATGTTGTAGATCAATACCGGCACTGGGCTCGCATCCGCGACGGCGCGAAAGTGGGTCACGAGCGTCGCCGGGCTCGCGGCTGCCGAAAAATAGGACGGCGGACGCACCAGCACGGCATCGGCACCCGCCGCCGCCGCCGCGCGGCTCAACGCAATCGTCTCGCGCGTCGATTCGCCGCCCGTGCCCGCGATCAACCACGCGCCGTCGGTCATTGCGTCGCGCGCGATCTCTACCACCCGGCGCTGCTCATCGGCATCCAGCAATGCTGCCTCACCGGTGGACCCGGAGACGACGATGCCACTGACGCCCGCCGCCAGGAGGCGTTCGATGTTCTGCCGGAACGGCACGGGGGCGATGTCGCCCGTCGCGCGGTCGAACGGCGTGGTGATCGGCGGAAAGACTCCTCTCACGATGGCAACATCTCCGAAAGGTCGTCGGCGAGACCGGCAGGCTTGGCGTCGGCCTGCGCCCGTGCCGGTTCCGTCTTCGGAGCCACGCGCGACCGTCGGCGCAGCGTGCGGAGCTGCAGCTGAAAGTCGGACGGATTCGACGCCGCCGCCAGTGCGGTCTCGAAGGTCACGATGTCGTCGGCCACCAGATCCATGAGATGCTGATCGAACGTCTGCATGCCGTATTGCTCACGCGATTCCTTGATGAAGTCCTGCAGCGACGGCGTGCGCTTCTTCTCGCGGATCATGTCGCGCGCCGTGCCGGTCGCGAGCAGCACCTCGAGCGCCGCCGCACGACCACGCCCATCCGCGCGCGGCAACAGCCGCTGCGAGACGACGGCGTGCAGTGCCTCCGAAAAGCGCAACCGCGCAATCTCCTGCTCTTCGGGCGGAAACATGGACACCACACGGTTCACGGTCGTCACCGCATCGGGCGTATGCAACGTGGACACCAGCAGATGACCCGTCTCGGCCGCTTTCATCGCGGTCTCGATCGTCTCGGCGTCACGCATCTCGCCAATCAGGATGACGTCGGGATCCTGGCGCAGCGCCGCCCGCAGACCGGTGCGGAAGTCGTCGGTGTCCACGCCGATCTCGCGCTGCGTCACCGAGCAGTTGATATCGCGGTGCAGGAATTCGATGGGGTTCTCGAGTGTGAGGATGTGGCGATGCTGGTTCTGGTTGATGTGATTGATGATCGCCGCCATCGTCGAGCTCTTGCCGGAGCCCGTCACGCCTGTGACCAGGATCATGCCCCGTTCGGCGCTGGCCACCTGCCCCAGCACGTCGGGGAGTTTCAACGATTCGAAGGTGGGCACGTCGAACGGAATGACGCGCATCACGATCATGAACGACGAGCGCTGTCGCAGGATGTTCACGCGGAACCGGCCGATGCCGGGCATGCCCCACGAGCAGTCGTAATCGCGCATCCTGTCGATGCGCCCGCGATCTTCCTCGTTGGCAATCAGGCGCTGCGCGATCGCCTTGGTCTGCTCGGGCGTCAGGCGCTGCTTCGTCAGTGGAACGAGTTTGCCGTCGATGCGGGCGCGAAACACGTCGCCCGCCTTGATGTGGAGGTCGGACGCCCCGCGATCCACCGCGGCCTTGATGATCTTTTCCATTCAGTACCCAGCTTCCAGGTCGACGACGTTCGTGAGGGGCGCCCCTGCAAGATAGCGCCGGATGTTCTCGACAATGAGGGCCGTTTCCCGCTCCCAGAATCCCGCCGTCACCGCGCTCACGTGCGGGCTCACGAGCACGCGCGCATGCCGCCAAAAGGGGTGCTCGGGCGGCAGCGGCTCCGTGGCAAACACGTCGAGCGCCGCCCCACGCAGGCGCCGCAGCTCGAGCAGCTCGAGGAGTGCCTTCTCATCGAGCAGCGAGCCCCGCGAGACATTGATGACGATTGCGTGGAGCGGGAGACGCTCGAGCACGCGGCGATCGACGGCGCCCGCCGTTTCCGCCGTGTGCGGCGCCGCGATGACGAGCACGTCGCTCCCGCTGGCGAGGCGTGGCAAGTCGGCGAGCGCCCCGACCCAGTCCACGTTCCGTGGTCCGCCGCGTTCCGGATGCCGCCGCACGCCGGCGACGGACATGCCGAGGCCCAGGGCGCGCCGGGCGACGGCACTGCCGATCCCGCCAAGCCCGACGATCCCCACCCGCAGCTCCCGGAACTCGCGCATCGGGATCGCGCCATCGGTGAAATCCTCTTTGGCCCAGCGGCCCTGCCGCTGCGCGGAGACCATGCGGTCGAGCCCGCGTGTGAAATACGCGATCGCGGCGATGACCCAGTCGGCCATGGGGTCGGCGTGGATGCCGGCGGAGTTGGTGAGCACGACACCGCTACCTGCGAGGCGCGCGAGACTCGAGCCGACCCCGGCGGTGGCGGTGTGTGCCCAGCGCAGCGTCCCCTGGCCGGCCGCGGCGACGCCCGACGGGACACCATACCCGAGATAGATCTCGGCGCCGCGGGCTGCGGCGATCGCTTCAGGAGACCCCGATCCCCCATCGCCATCCGACACGGCGGGGGATTTGACTTCCGCGACGTCCCACCCCTGACCCAGCGCACTCGTGATCTCGACGACGCGGGCGCGCGGAATGCGCCAGACGGTGCGTGGCGAAGCGAGATCGACGACGAGACGTCTCACTCTCCCGTCGACACTGTCCGGACGTGGTTATGGTGCAGCAGCGTGATGACGGCCTGGTCGTACAGACGCTTCGAACCTCGCAGCTCGAAATCGATCACCAGATCCACATTCTCCTGCCGATTCGAGACGGTCAGCACTTCGAGTCCGCTGCGGCGCACCAGCGTTTCCAAGTCTTCTAGCACCGTGGGGCCGGTGTGCGCGTGGATCGTGATCGTCGATCGCATGGAGTGACTCTGTACGATTCTCTCGACGCGTCCCAAGCCGGCCAGGACGACGATGACGGCGAGTGTCGTGCCCACACCTTCGAGGTAGTAGCCACTGCCCAGCGCGATCCCGATCGCCGCGACAACCCAGATCGTTGCAGCGCTGGTCAAGCCGACCACGGCACCGCGCGCGTGCAGAATCGTCCCCGCGCCGATGAAACCGACGCCGGTGACGATCTGCGCGGCCACGCGGGTCGTATCCGTGCCCGCCGGGATCGTGCCGGTGCTCGCCGTCAGCATAGCGAGGGAAAGGTGCGTGTACAGCACCGAGCCGATGCAGATCAGGATGTTGGTGCGAAGCCCGGCAGGTTTGCTCTTGAATTCGCGCTCCAAGCCGATGGCACCGCCCAGCACGGTCGCGAGACCGATCTGCAGCATGAGGTCGAGACGGAAAATCTCGACCATCCGCGTAAACACATCACGCATGGAGCAATCCCATTTTGTCGCGCACCTCCGCGATCGTGCGCTGCGCGAGCGATCGCGCCCGACTCGCGCAGTCCCGCAGCCGTTCAAGCACGCCGGCCGGCTTCCGTTTCAGCTCGGCCGCGCGCTCGCGCATTGGCGCGAGCGTCTTGATCATATTGTCCGCCAGCACCCGCTTGCAATCGAGACAGCCCCATCCCGCCGTGCGGCACTTCTGCGCGACCTCGGCGACGGTCTCCGGCGGCGAGAATCCCTGATGCAGGGTGTAAATGTTGCAGATCTCGGGTGTGCCGGGGTCCTTACGCGTCTTGCGGGCCGGATCGGTTGCGGCGGGCCTGAGCTTCTCCCAGATCGACTCTGGGGATTCGAATAGCCCGATCGTGTTTCCCAAACTCTTGGACATCTTGGCTTTGCCGTCGAGTCCCAGCACGCGCTTGGTCTTGGTCAAGAGTGGCTGCGGTTCCGGGAAAAAACCCTCGGCATAGCGGACGTTCCAGCGGCGCGCGATTTCGCGCATCAGCTCCAGATGCTGGACCTGATCCTCCCCCACCGGTACCAGACTAGCTTTATAGAGGAGTACGTCAGCCGCCTGCAATACGGGGTAGGCCAGCAGTCCCATGGCGACGCTCTCCTGGCGCTGCGCCTTGTCCTTGTATTGCGTCTGGCGCTCGAGCTCGCCGACCGGCGTCACGGTCGTGAGCAGCCAGTTGAGCTCGGTGTGCTCGGCGACGTGCGACTGGACGAAGACAATGCTCTTGTCGGGGTCCAGGCCGACCGCGAAGAGACTCACCGCCATATCGAGAGTCAAGGACGACAGGGTGCCGGGCTCGTACGGCTGCGTGATGGCGTGCAGATCGACCACACAGAAGAGGCAGTCGTACTCGGTTTGCAGGCGCACCCAATTCTGCACGGCGCCGAGGTAATTACCGATGTGCAACTCGCCGGAGGGCTGGATGCCGCTGAAGACGCGCTTGGCAGTCACGGGGCAGCAAGGTGCGTGATTACAATGACTTAGTCAAGCTCGCCGAGCAGGCCGCCGTGCGGGCGGCGGACTATTTGCGCACCGCGGACCGACCCGCGCTGCACACCTGGACGGAAAAATCGCAGCACGACTTCGTGACGGAGGTCGACCGCGCCGCCGAAGCGATGATCGCCGAAGTGATCGTCCGCGAGGCACCCGAGTCCGTCATCGTCGGCGAGGAGCTGTCGCCGAGGGGGATCGTGCGCGGCGAGCTCGTCTGGATCGTGGACCCGCTGGATGGGACGACAAATTTTTTGCACGGTTATCCGCAGTATGCGGTCAGCATCGGTTGCGTCGCCGAGGGCAAACTGGTCGCGGGGGTCGTGCACGACGTGTGCCGCAAGCGCACGTACAAGGCGACGCGTGGGGGTGGTGCGTTCGAGGAAGACACTCGGCTGAGCGTGTCCGCCGTGGGCGAGCCGCGGCGCGCGCTCATCGGGACGGGCTTTCCCTTCAAGGCGCTGAAGGTGCTGCACGTCTATCTGGCACAATTCGCGGCCGTGACCGGCGCCGCGAGCGGCATCCGGCGCGCCGGCGCCGCCGCACTCGACCTGGCCGACGTCGCAGCGGGGCGGCTCGAGGGCTTTTGGGAGCTGCAGCTCGCGCCGTGGGACATCGCGGCGGGCACATTGCTGATTCGCGAAGCGGGCGGGATCGTGACGCGGCTCGACGGCGCGTCGGACGTGCTGAGTAGCGAGAGCGACGGCTCCCTGGTCGCGGGCAACGCCGCGATCCATAAGTGGCTCAGCGATCTTTTGAGGAGAAGCTGATGACGGCGCCGCTGGTCGAGTGCGTACCAAATTTCTCCGAAGGCCACGATCGCGGGACGATCGACGCACTCCGCGCCGCGATTACCGCGGTGTCCGGCGTGCAACTGCTCGACGTGCAGACCGACGCGTCGCACAATCGCTCCGTGTTCACGTTCGTGGCGCCGCCCGGGGCCGCCGCCGACGCCGCGTTCGCGGCGATGCGGGTCGCGACGGAGCGGATCGATCTGACCAAACACAGCGGCGAGCATCCGCGCATGGGTGCGACGGATGTCGTGCCGTTCGTGCCGGTTGCCGGCGTGACGATGGACGACTGCGTCGCGCTGGCGCGGCGGCTCGGTGAGCGCGTGGGGAAGGAACTGGAGATCCCGGTGTTCCTCTACGCGCGCGCCGCCACGCGCTCCGATCGCGTGTTGCTTCCCGACGTGCGCAAGGGCGAGTTCGAGGGCATGCGCGGGCGCATGCTGGAACCCGACTTCGGTCCCAACCGCGTCCATCCGACCGCGGGCGCTACCGCCATCGGCGCTCGCCCATTCCTCGTCGCCTTCAACGTCTATTTGGACACTCAGGACGTGACGGTTGCCAAGGAGATCGCGAAACAGATCCGCACCTCGAGTGGTGGCTTGCCCGGCGTGCAGGCGAGCGGCTTCATCGTCGACGGTCTCGCCCAGGTCTCCATGAATCTCCTAGATATCGACATCACCTCGCCGGCCGTGGTGTTCAACGCGATCAAAGTCCGGGCGGAAAAGCGGGGCGTAGCGGTGCAGAAGAGCGAAATTGTGGGTCTCATTCCGCAGCGCGCGCTCATCGGCGCCGCCGAAACGGCGCTGCGATTATCGAATGCGCCCAGTCATGTCCTGGAAACGAAGATCCGCGCCGCCGCGCCGTCCACGGACGCACCCCCCCTCCCCCTCCCTCCCGTCGCAAGCGCTACGCCCTCTCTCGACGCGTGGATCGATGAGCTCGCGGGCGCGTCGCCAACGCCTGGCGGCGGGAGCGCCGCCGCGCTTGCGGGCACGCTCGCCGCGGCACTCGTCGCGATGGTCGCGCGGCTGACGGTGGGACGGAAGGCGTATGCCGCCGTCGAGCCCCGAGCCCGCGAGATCCTCGCCGAAGCCGAGCGGCTGCGCGCCGAGCTGCGCCGGCTGGTGGATGAAGACGCAGCGGCCTACGAAGGTGTCAGCCAGGCATACAAGATTCCGAAGCGCGATCCCGAGCGCGCTCAGGCGATCGATGAGGCCCTGCTGGCAGCGGCGCGTCCTCCCGCGGAAGTCGTGAAACTCGCGGGTCGCGTGCTCGCGCTCGCTCAAACCATCGAGCACATCGGCAACAAGAACGCCGTCAGCGACGCGCGTGTGGCGGCGATGCTGGCGCGCACCGCAATCGATGGGGCCACGGAGAACGTCAACGCAAATCTGGCTGGGATGTCGGATCACGCGAGGGCAAAACAGTCCGGCGTAGGCTGATCAGGCGGCGGTCAGGATGCGTGGCGGGTCCCCGTTCTCGCCGATGGCGACCGTATGCTCGAAGTGCGCCGACAGCGAGCCGTCCTGGGTCACCACGGTCCATTTGTCGTCGAGCGTTCGGATTCCCGAGCCGCCGATGTTGATCATCGGCTCGATCGCGATCGTCATACCGGGGACGAGCCGCGGGCCGCGCTTCGGCTTGCCGTAGTTCGGCACCTGCGGCTCCTCATGGAACGACGCGCCAATCCCGTGACCTACCAGCTCCCGCACGACTGAGTACCCCGCCTGCTCTGCCACTTGCTGCACCGCGTGGCCGATATCGCCGACGTGATTGCCGGCGCGTGCCTGCGCCACGCCGGCCGCCAGCGCCTCCTGCGTCACGGCCAGCAGGCGCGCCACCTCCGGTTTGACGTCCCCGACAGGGAACGTGGCCGCGGAATCGGCATGCAGCCCTTCGAGCCATACCCCGACGTCGATGCTCACGATGTCGCCATCGTGCAGCACGCGCTTGTGCGAGGGGATGCCGTGCACGATCTCCTGGTTGATCGAGGTGCAGAGCGTCGCGGGAAAATCGTACAGTCCTTTGAACGACGGCTGCGCGCCCGGATGGCTGCGAATGAACGATTCGGCGAGCTGGTCGAGCTCCTCGGTGGTGACGTCGGGCCGGATATTCCGCCCCACCAGCGCCAGCGTCTCGGCGACGATGCGGCCGGCGGCGGCCATCGTCTCGATCTCGCGCGGCGACTTGATCGTGATCATCGCCCGATGATCCGCTTGATCTCTCCGGCGATCTGATCAACCGTCCCGGTGCCGGGGACGCGGTGCACGATGCCGCGCTGGGCATAGTGCGCGATGAGCGGCGCGGTGTCGCGCTGGTAAACCTGGAGGCGCGTCGCGACGGCCTCCGGAGAATCGTCGGTGCGGCCCTCGACCTGCGCGCGCGCGCGCAAGCGGCGCACGAGCTCGTCCTCGGTGACGTCGAGCAGCAGAATGTGATTCAGGCGCTGGCCGCGCTCGGCCAGCGTCCGGTCCACCAGCTCGGCCTGCGCGGCGGTGCGCGGGAAGCCGTCGAGGATCGCGCCGGTCTTCGCCTCCGGGCGGTCCAACTGCTCCTTGATCATGCCGAGGATGATGCTGTCGGGCACCAGCTTGCCTTCGTCGTAGTACGTCTTGAACTCGAGCCCGAGCGGCGTCCCGTCCTGCATCGCCTGCCGGATGAGATCCCCGGTCGTGATTTTGAGCAGCCCGAGCCGCTCGCCGAGGATCTTCCCTTGTGTCCCCTTCCCCGAGCCCGGCGCTCCCAGGATGAGAATGAACACTTACCGTGCAGGCACTAGCGGCGGAAGCGAACGCGCGAGGTGCCGCCGCCCGGGCCACCACCCTTCATGAAACCGTCGTACTGCCGCAGCAACAGATGCTGCTGCACCTGCTGGACCGTGTCGAGCGCCACGCCGACGACGATGAGCAGCGCCGTGCCGCCGAAACCGAACGGCATGTTGAGCGTGGTCGAGATCACCATGGGCAACAGTGCCACGAACGTGAGGAACAGGGAGCCAGGCAACGTGATACGGGTCAGCACCTCGTCGATGTAATCCGCGGTCGGCGCGCCCGGCTTCACGCCGGGGATGAAGGCGCCCTGCTTCTTCAGGTTCTCCGCCAGATCGACCGGATTGAAAATGATCGAGGTGTAGAAGTAGGCGAAGAACACGATCAGCACGGCGCTCGCCACGATGTACCACACGGACGTCGTGTTGAAGTATTCGGCGAAGTTCTTCAGCCACTGGATCCCGCTGAACGTCGCGACCGTGCCCGGGACGATGATCAGCGACTGCGCGAAGATGATCGGCATCACGCCCGCGCTGTTGATGCGCAGCGGGATGAACGTCTTCTGGCCTTCCCGAATGCGGCCGCGGCCCATCACCTTGCGCGGGATCTGGACCGGAATCCGTCGCGCGGCCACAGTGATCGCGACGGTGCCCGCGACCACGAGCACCATCATGAACAGCACGATGAGCAGCACGGGAAAGCTGAGCGTGCCGGTCTTCAACGCCTCGAAGGTGTTCACCGTCTCGGGCAGGATCCGCTCGATAATCGAGAAGAAGATCAGCAGGCTCATACCGTTCCCGATGCCCCGCTCGGTGATCTGCTCGCCGAGCCACATGACGAAGATGCCCCCCGTCGTCAGCGTGAGCACGGTGGTCATGCGGAAGCCCCACCCCGGTTGCGCGACGGCGTTGGGGAGCTGCTCGGTGAAGATCGCGAACCCGTACGCCTGGAAGAGGCAGAGCACGACGGTCAGATAGCGCGTCCACTGCGTGAGCGTCTTCTTGCCCTCTTCGTCGCGCTGCATCTTCTCGATGACCGGGAACACCGGGCCCGCCAGCTGGAAGACGATGCTCGCGGAGATGTACGGCATGATGCCGAGCGCGAAGACCGTCGCGCGGCGCAGGCCGCCGCCCGAGAACAGGTCGTAGAGTCCGAACAGCGTGCCGGTGCCGCGCGTAGTCATGAAGTCGGCGAGGGCGTCGACGTTCACGCCCGGTGTCGCGATGTGCGCCCCGATGCGGTAGATCACGAGGCACAGCAAGGTGAAGAGGAGCTTTTCCTTGAGCTCCGGTACCTTGAACAGATTGGGAATCGGCGCCGTCACGCGATCGTTCCGCCCGCCTGCTCGATTTTCTGTTTCGCGCTCGCCGACACCGCAACGCCTTTCACGACGAACTTCCGCCCCGCGACGTCGCCCGTCCCGAGCAGCTTGATCGGGTGATCGGGCCGGCGCACCAGGCCGGCGCCGAACAGCGTCTCCGGCGTGACCTCGACGCCTTCGGCGAGCAGCACCAGGTGGCGCACGTTCACGACCTGCGCCGGCTGCTTGAACGGATTCGTGAAGCCGCGCTTCGGAATGCGCCGGATGAGTGGCATCTGGCCGCCCTCGAATCCGGGCCGTACGTGGCCGCCCTGCCGCGCGGTCTGACCCTTACCGCCGCGGCCCGCCGTCTTCCCGATGCCCGATCCCGGGCCGCGGCCCTTCCGGATGCGCGCGCGATGCGAGCCCACCGGAGGCTTCAGGTCGTGCAGCGCGAGGCGCGGAAATTGGGCCTCGGGGTTAGGGGCTCGGGGCTTGGCCCTCGCCCGAGGCTTCCGCGTCGCTTTTGCCTTCGGCTTTGGCATCTTACTTCTTTCCTTCCTTCTCCGGCGTCACCTCGACGAGGTGCCGCACTTGTTGTAGCATGCCGCGCAGCGCGGGATGATCCGCGTGCACGACTTCATCCTGATGATGCTTGAGACCCAGGGCCTCGAGCGTCCGCTTCATGCGGTAGGAATGGCCGCTGCCCGAGCGTACCTGCTTGATGCGCAGCTTGCCTTTCACTACCGGCGGCAGCACCCGATCGCGGCCCGATTTGCGTTTTCGGTATTTCCGGGTGGGGGGGAGCCTACCCATGGGTCACCCCCGTGGGAACGGCGGACTCCTGGCGCGCGCGATACGGAATCGCCTCCGGCTCGATGCCGCGCTCGCGCGCGACGCGTCGCGCGGTCGTGAGACGCTTCAAGCCATCCATGGTGGCCCGCACCATGTTGTGCGGATTGGTCGAGCCGAGGCTTTTCGTCAAGATGTCGCGGATACCGGCGCACTCGAGCACCGCGCGCACCGGACCACCCGCGATCACGCCCGTTCCCGAAGCGGCGGGCTTGAGCAGCACCCGGCCCGCGCCATGCTTCCCGATGATCTCGTGGGGGATCGTGCCACCGGTCAGCGGCACTTCGGACATACGGCGGCGCGCGGCTTCGACCGCCTTCCGCACCGCTTCGCTGACCTCGTTCGCCTTGCCCGTCGCGATCCCGACCTGCCCTTTGCCGTCGCCGACGGCCACGAGCGCATTGAAGCTGAAGCGCCGGCCGCCCTTCACCACCTTCGCCACGCGATTGATCGCGACGACGTTCTCGACCATGCCGTCGCCTTCCCGTTGGCCGCCCCGATCGCCGCCTTCGCGGCGGTCACCGCCGCGACCACGGCCACGTCCACCGCGACCGCCGCCGCCGGGGCCGCGCGGACCGCGTGGGGGCCTGCGCTCCTCGGCCGCTGCCGCAGGGGCGGGGGCGGCGGGAGGGGCCGGGGCCGCGACTTCAGGAGCCGGCGTGCTCTCGCTCTTCGGGGCTTCCTGGTTCTCTTGATCCATTGCCATCAGAACTCCAATCCCCCTTTGCGGGCGCCGTCAGCCACGGCCTTCACGCGCCCGTGATACTGATAACCGCCGCGGTCGAACACGACTTTGGCGATGCCTTTCTCCTTGGCCTTCGCGGCGATCAGCTTCCCGACCGCGAAGCTCCGCGCCACCTTGCCCTTGCCCTCGACCTGCACGCCTTCGGACGTGTCCGCCGCGCCGGCGATCGTGACGCCCCGCTGGTCGTCCACCAGCTGCGCGTAGATGTGCTTGGACGAGCGGAACACGACGAGGCGCGGGCGCTCCGGCGTCCCCTCGATCTTCTTGCGAACACGCAGATGCCGGCGGTAGCGGCTATCGGACGCGGTTTTGATTTTCCGAATCGAGCGCATGGGTTATTTCGCCGCCGCCTGGGCCGTCTTGCCCGCCTTGCGCCGGACCTGCTCACCGACGTAGCGGATACCCTTGCCCTTGTAGGGTTCGGGTGGCCGGACATTGCGCAGCTCCGCGGCCACCTGACCCACCAGTTCCTTGTCGACGCCCTCGACCTTTAGCAGGACGTTATTGGTCACCGTGATCTTGATGCCTTTCGGCGCATGGTAGGGGACGGGATGCGACAGTCCCACCACCAGCTGTACGCCGAACGGCTTCGGCTCGGCCTTGTAGCCGACGCCCTGAATCTCGAGCGACTTCGCGAAGCCGTTGGTGACGCCTTCCACCATATTCGCGACGAGCGTGCGCGTGAGCCCATGCAACGCCCGGTGCCGCGCCTCGTCGGACGGGCGCTTCACAACCACCGTGCTGTCCTCGAGGGCCAACGCCATGTCCTCGTGCAGCGTGCGGCTGATCTCGCCCTTCGGCCCCTTCACCGTGATTGTGTGTCCGTCGATTTGCGCCGTCACCCCTTTGGGCAACGCGACGGGCTTCTTCCCGATTCGTGACATGTGTAGTCCCTAGTCCCTAACCCAAGTCCCTTACCACACCACCGCGAGCACTTCGCCGCCCACCCGGGCGGTGCGCGCTTCGCGGTCGGTCATGAGGCCCTGCGGCGTGCTGAGGATCGCCATGCCGAGGCCGTTCTTGATGCGTGGGATCTCGCGCGCTTTGACGTACCGCCGCAGCCCGGGCGACGACACGCGCTGCAGCTCCCGGATGACGGGAGCGTCGTTGTGATACTTCAAGTACAGCCGCAGCAGCCCGTGCTGCCCATCGTCCAGCACCTTGAAGTCCTGGACGTAGTGGTTGTCACGCAGAATCGTGGCGATCGCGACCTTCAGCTTCGACACCGGCATGTCGACCCGGCGGTGCCCCGCCATGCAGGCGTTGCGCACCCGGGTGAGCATATCGGCAACGGGATCAATAACGCTCATTCGTGTCCCCTCTTACCAGCTGGCTTTGCGCACGCCGGGAATCTCCCCGCGCAACGCCAGCTCACGGAAGCAGATGCGGCACAGCTTGAACTTGCGCAGCGTGCCGCGGCTCCGGCCGCAGCGCTGGCAGCGGTAGTAGCCCCGCACCTTGAACTTCGGGCCCTTCTTCACTCTCTCGATCCACGCCTTCTTCGCCATGACGTCTCCTAGGCCGCTGCCGGGGTTTCCACCCGGAACGGCATGCCCAACTCTCGCAACAGGGCCAGCGCGGTGTCGTCGCGCCCGGCGCTCGTCACGAACGTGATGTCCATCCCGTGAATCCGCTCGACCTTGTCGTAGTCGATCTCCGGGAAAATCATCTGCTCCTTGATGCCCAGCGTGTAGTTGCCGCGCCCGTCGAAGCTCTTCGTGGGCAGCCCGCGGAAATCGCGCATGCGCGGCACCGCGATCGAGATGAAGCGATCGAGGAACTCGTACATGCGGCCGCCGCGCAGCGTCACGGCGCAGCCGATCGCCTGCCCTTCGCGCAAGTTGAAGTTCGCGATCGCCTTCTTGGCGCGCGTCACGACCGGATGCTGCCCGCTGATCGCCGCCAGTTCGGCCGCCGCGGCGTCCAGGCCCTTGGGGTTCTTCGACGCGTCCCCCATGCCGACGTTCAGCACGATCTTCTTCAGCTTGGGAATCTCGTGCGGATTCTTGAACCCGAACTGCTGTTGCAGCTTGGCCCGAACCTGCTGGTCGTAGAAGTCCCAGAGCCGCGCGCGCGGCGCCGGCTCTGCCGGGGGCTCGGGGCTAGGGGCCGAGGCCTCGGGCTTCTCTCCACCCTTCGGCGGCTTTCCGGCGCCCTTCGGCGCCTTGGGCTTCTTTTCCTGTTTCTCTTGTTCGTCTGCCATCGCTATCTCACTCTCGGAATCGGTTGACCCGATTTCACCGCGATCCGTTCCAGCTTGCCTTCCTTGTCGTGACGCCGGCGCACGCGCGTCGGCGCGCCCGACTTCGGGTCGAGCAGCATCACGTTCGACGCGGCGATGCTCGCGGGAAACTCGATGATGCCGCTCTCCCCCTGGGGCGTCGTCGCGCGCTTGTGCTTCTTCACGATGTTCACGCCCTCCACGACGACCCGGAACCTCTTGGGATAGACGTGCAGGATCTTGCCTTCCTTGCCGCGGTGCTCGCCGCTGATCACGCGCACGACATCGCCCTTGGCCACGTGCAGCTTGTGCCGCTCCGGCACCATGCCACGCTCGCGCCGGGACTTCTTGTAGACGAGCGGCTTCATGTCAGATCACCTCCGGCGCCAGCGACACGATCTTCATGAACTTTTTCTCACGCAGCTCGCGGCCCACCGGGCCGAAGATGCGCGTGGCGCGCGGCTCGCCTTCGTCGTTGATCAGCACCGCGGCGTTTTCGTCGAAGCGGATGTAGGAGCCGTCCTTGCGCTTGGTCTCCTTGGCCGTCCGCACGATGACCGCCTTCGCCACCTCGCCCTTTTTCACCTGGCCGGTGGGGATCGCGTCCTTGATCGTGACGACGACGACGTCGCCGAGCCCCGCGTAGCGGCGCTTGGACCCGCCGAGCACGCGGATCACGAGCGCGCGGCGCGCGCCCGAGTTGTCCGCGATCTTGACCTGCGATTCTTGCTGCACCATGGCTATTTCGCCTTCTCAATTATCTCGACTACCCGCCAACGTTTCCGTTTCGACAAGGGCCGCGTTTCCACAATGCGCACCGTGTCGCCCAGCTTGGCGCCCGTCTCGTCGTGTGCCGCGACCGTTTTGGTGCGGTTGATTTGCTTGCCGTAAAAGCCGTGCGCGAAGCGACGGACCATC
>Ga0209058_1001698_pt1 | contig 18548 bp, 20 predicted proteins | sample GraSoiAngelo_147_FD_185904 | JGI IMG/M metagenome (GOLD analysis project Ga0209058, IMG submission 185904) | Grasslands soil microbial communities from the Angelo Coastal Reserve, California, USA - 14_1009_05_40cm (SPAdes) (version 2) | ecosystem: Environmental > Terrestrial > Soil > Grasslands ... | reverse complement strand
GCTGGCGGCGCTCGTCGTGTGGCTGGGCGGCATCCTGGCCATCCTCTTCGGTGACGCGCTGCGGCGCGACCAGCTCATCACCTACGCGTGCGGCGGCACCGTGTTCCTGAGCCTGCTGGTGATGAAATTCGTCGGGCCGCCGCCGCGCGCCTTCGTCCCGCGTGCGGTCATCGTGCTCGTCATGCTGGCGGTGGCGCTGCTCGCCACACTCAATCGTGTTCCCGTGAGCACATTCGCTGCGCTGGACCTCGCGCTCGGATTCGTTCTCCTTTTCTGGTACGTGCACGAGTAGTTGCTCGCACAGCGAGTCAGCGGGTGATGGCCTCGAATGAAACACACGATCACGCTGATCCCCGGTGACGGCATCGGGCCTGAAGTCACCGAAGCCGTTGTCCGCATCCTGAACGCGTCGGGCGTTCAGATCGAGTGGGAGCCGCAGCTCGCCGGCGTCCTGGCGCTCGAGCGCACGGGGCACACGCTGCCGGTCGACCTGCTCGACTCGATCCGCCGGAACAAGGTTGCCCTGAAGGGGCCAGTGACGACGCCGATCGCCGAGGGGTTCACGAGCGTGAACGTCGGCCTGCGCAAGGCGCTCGATCTGTTCGCGAACCTGCGGCCGGTGTGGAACCTGCCGGGCGTCGATTCGAGATTCCAGGGCGTCGACCTGGTGGTCGTGCGCGAAAACACCGAGGACCTCTATGCCGGCCTCGAACATCAGGTCGTCGACGGCGTGGTCGAGAGCCTGAAGATCATCACCGAGCGCGCGTCGACGCGGATCGCGCAGTTCGCCTTCTCGCACGCGCGCCGGCATGGGCGCAGGAAGGTGACCGCGATTCACAAAGCGAACATCATGAAGTTGAGCGACGGGCTGTTTCTCGAGTGCAGCCGCCGCACCGCGCGCGAATACGCCGACATCAAGTACGACGAGCGCATCGTCGATGCCGCGTGCATGCATCTGGTGATCAATCCGGCGCAGTTCGACGTGCTGCTGCTGCCGAACCTGTACGGCGACATCGTCTCGGACCTGTGCGCCGGACTCGTCGGCGGCCTCGGCGTCGTCGGCGCCGCGAACCTCGGAACCGAAGTCGCCGTGTTCGAAGCGGTGCATGGCAGCGCGCCCGACATCGCCGGCAAGCTGATGGCGAATCCGACCGCACTGCTCCTCTCGGCCGTCTTGATGCTCGAGCACATCGACGAGCGGGACGCGGCCCGGAGGATCATGCACGCGCTCGGCGCCGTGCTGAGCGCGGGCGCCGTTCGGACGCGGGATCTTGGCGGCGCGGCGTCGACGCTGGAATTCGCCGACGCCGTGTGCCGCGCGCTCGCCGACTGATCGCCGGCAACTTCGAACTCCCGCCGTGCTATAGTCGCCGTGACGGCCCAATGCACGACGATATTTCACAGGCCGTGCTCGCGCGCGCGGAAGTACTGAAGTACCTGCGCGGCGGGTACGGCGAGAGCGGCGCGCAGGCTCGCGAGAGAATTCACGGGTATCTCGACGAGCTGCGCACGACGCAGCGGTATCCGATTTACCGCGCGCTGCAGCATCCTCTCTTTCCCATCCTCCGCAAGATCGAACGCCATCACGAACAACTCCATTACGTCGCCAACGCGGTCCGGTCGCACCGCATCATCTACGCGTCGAATCACAAGAGCCACACCGACTACCTCGTCGAGCCGCTCGTGCTCGACGACAACGGCATTCGACCGCCGCTCATCGCCGCCGGCATCAACCTTTTCGGCGGACCGCTCGGGCTGCTCCACAAGCACGTCACCGGCGCGATTCCGATTCGCCGCAACACCAAAGACCCGGCGTACCTGATCACGCTGAAGGCGTATGTCGCGGAGATTCTCAAGAAGCACGACCTGTTCTTCTATCCGGAAGGCGGGCGCAGCTACAGCGGCGAGCTGAAGCTCGCCAAGACCGGACTGCTCCAGGCGGCGCTGACCGCCGGACGCGCCGACCTGCTCATCATTCCGGTGGCGGTCGCGTACGATCTCGTGCTCGAGGATCGCATCCTCGCGCATCAGCAGGTCAAGAAGCGGCAGCGGCCGTTCACGCGCGAGCTCGCCGAAATGGTGCGCTACGCCGTCGGCTATCGTTCGCGCGCGTTCGTGACGTTCGGCGCGCCTATTGCCGCGGGCGCGTGCGATGGTCAGTCCCGCACCGAAGTGCTCGACCTCGCGCGCCTCGTGCGCGCGCGCATCGGCGCGCTGTACAAGGTGGTGCCGACTGCTGTCGTCGCCGCCGCCATGCGGCCGTCGATCGCGCGCCGCGATCTCGAATCGCGCATCGACCACCTGCTCGACGAGCTCGCCGCCCGCCGCGCCAATCTCGGCGTGACGAGCGGACGCGAGGCGATCGAGCAAGGGGCCGAGCTCCTCGAGACGCGAGGCATCATCGTCGCGGAGCGCGGCCGATTCCGCGTGCGCGAACGCACGGTGCTTCGCTACTACGCGCGCACGATCGAGCATCTGCTGGTGACGACGGGCCGGACGCATTGAATGTTTGGCGCGGCGTCAAAAGGCTTCTTCAACCTCCTCGCTCGCAGCCGCATCCTGAACACGCTGGCGTCGCGCTACGGCATGCGGCGTCCGAACAGCTTCGCGCGTAGATTCATCGCCGGAGAGACGATCTCCGAGGCCATCGAGGCGGCGCGCCGCGTCGAGGCGCGCGGCCTGACGCACACCCTCGACCTGCTCGGCGAGAGCGTCACCACGCTCGAGCAAGCCGACGCAGCCGCGCGCGCGTACCTGAAGGTCGTCGACGCCATCGTGCAGTCGGGGATCGGCCGCAACCTCTCGCTGAAGCTGACGCAGCTCGGCCTCGACGTCGACAAGGCGAGCGCCATCGACAACCTTCGCAAGATTCTCGAGCGCGCGGAGCCGGCCGCCTTCTTCGTCCGCGTCGACATGGAGAGCTCCCACTACACCGACGTGACGCTCGAAGTCTTCGAAACGCTCTGGCAGCAGGGCCACAGGCAGATCGGCATCGTGCTGCAGTCGGCCCTGCACCGGAGCGATCAAGATCTGCGGCGCATCAACGCGCTCGGCGCGCGCGTGCGTCTCGTCAAGGGCGCGTACAACGAACCGAAGTCGGTCGCGTATCAGAAGAAGGCCGACGTCGACGCCGCGTACGCGCGGATGATGAGGACGTTGCTGACCGAGGGCGTCTATCCGGCGATCGCGACCCATGATCCGAAAATGATCGAGCTGACGCGTACGTACGCCAATGAGCATGGCGTCGCGCCCGATCGCTTCGAGTTCCAGATGTTGTACGGAGTCCGCCGCGATCTTCAGGCGCGCCTGGTCAGGGATGGATACCGGCTGCGTGTCTACATACCTTTCGGACGGGAATGGTTCCCTTACTTCATGCGCCGGCTCGGCGAACGACCGGCGAACATCGGATTCGTGCTTCGCGGGATCCTTGGGGAAACTGGGTAAGGTCTTTCCACTGTTGCCGGTCGAAACACATCTCTCTCACGCCTCACCGCCGCCTCTTCGAAGCAACCACGGCACATCGTGCGGGTTACACCAAACAGGCTCAGCACGGCACGCCTCTTGATATCACCTGAACCGCACGGAGCGCCGGCGGCGTCCTTACCAGGGGACCCGTAGCGGCGGGAGGAGCGGGAGAATGGTTACCGAAGGATTGCACGCGGTCGACGCGATCCAAACCGACGAAGGCGTCGGCACGCGCGTCGTCGAGCGGCTGCGGCAGATGTTGTGCGGTCTGCATGGACACGACACGATGTTGCAGTTCCGACAGGATCGCATGTTCCTGCGCTGCGTCACCTGTGGTCACGAAACTCCCGGGTGGGAGCTGAATGAGACGCGGCCGAACGTCACGATCCGCGGCGACAGCCGGCGTCACGCCCTCGTCAGACCGCAGCTCATCAGTGCGCGCCGGATTGCGTAGCCAATCCCGACAGCGTGCGAATGGGTTTGAGCATAAACGCGCCGGGACCGGCCGAAAGCAAACGGTCCATCGCTTTCAGGTCCGGCCCGGGCGCGACCCTTCGCAAAAACATCTCACAACCTCAGCTAAGGCATCGCGACAAACGACGACGTCCGCCACGTTGACGTATTCCTCGGTTGAATGAAGTCCGGCGCCGCCGGGGCCGAACAGCACCGACGGAATCTCGGCATGTCCGAGTACTGCACTATCGGCCCAAAAACTCGCGCCGCACGTTCCGCCGTCATGGCGCCCGCCGCTGACTGCCTGAATTGCTTTCGCAAGCAACGTCGGCAGCTCATGGCGTGCGGCGATTTCATACGCGGGTCGGCTGAACAGTGGACGAGCCGTCGCACGGAACGTCGGATCCTCGTCGACAAGGCAACGCACGATGTGCTGCACTTCGTCGTAAGCCTGCGTCCCGGGATCGTGCGGCAGCGTCCGCCGCTCCATCTGCAGCGTCGCGCGATCCGGATAGCTGCTCAACTCCCGTCCCCCTTCGACGAATGACGCATGCAGCGATCCGGTGCCGAGCAGCGCGTGGGGCGGCCGGGCCTGCAGCGCGCGATCGAGCGATTCGAGTCGAGCGAGAACACGGCCGAGACGGAGAATCGCGTCCTGCCCTTCGGTCGGCCGGCTGCCGTGCGCCGCCTTTCCCAGCACTTCGACTTCGACCCACGCGAAGCCTTTGTGCGCGATCGCGATGGCGAGGTCGGTGGGCTCGGTGACGATCGCGGCATCCGCGGTCCAGCGGCGCACCAGCGCATCGGCGCCGATGCTCGAATGCTCTTCGTCGACGACCGCCGCGATGATGAGCCGGCCCGATTCGAGCCGGCGCTGCGCGACGACGCGCGCGGCGTCGATCATCGCGGCGACACCCGCCTTCATGTCCTGCGCGCCGCGCCCGTACAGCCGGCCGTCGCGCTCGACCGGATTGAACGGGTCGCTCATGCCTGCGACGCCGACCGTGTCGGTGTGTCCGCAGAACATCATCGCCCGACCCTTCGATCGACCTTCCAGCACACCGACGACGTTCGGGCGACCGGGCGCTGCGGCTTCAACTGTCACGTCGAGGCCGATCCGCCGCATCTCGATCGCAATCGCGTCGGCGACCTGCTGCTCGCCGGGCGCGCCAGGGACAAGCGTCGGATTGACGGAGTTGATGGCGACGAGATCGCGAAGCAGGCGGATCGCTGGATCCATGGCGCTGTAGCTTACAGCCATCAGCTCTCAGCTTTCCGTGTAGCGCGAGCCTTTCAGGCGAGCGGCGATAAAGGCAGCGGCCCCGCTCGGCTAAGAGCCTCGCGGTACGCGTGTAAGCTGGTGACATGCGCGTCGTGGCCATCACCGGCGCTTCGGCGGGCATCGGACGGGCGACGGCGGTGCGGCTGGCGCGCGATGGTGCGGTGGTCGCGATGTGCGCGCGGCGGAGGGAGATGCTCGAGGCCGCGGCGCGTGACGTCGACGCGGCGGGCGGCGAGGCGCTGCCGATCGTCGCGGACGTCACGTCGGTCGACGACATGGAGCGATTCGTGTCCGCGGCGGTCGATCGGTTCGGTCGGCTCGACGTGATCGTCTGCAACGCCGGCTTCGGCATTGCAGGCACGATCGACGACATCAGTCCCGATCAGATGCGGAAGCTCGTCGACATCAACTACATGGGAACGTTCTACGCCGCGCGCGCGGCGCTGCGCGTGTTTCGCCGCCAGCACCACGGTCACGTCGTGATCATCTCTTCGATCGTCGGCAAACGCGGCGTCCCGTACATGGGCGCGTACGCTGCGACGAAGTTCGCGCAGGTCGGCATGGCCGAGTGCCTGCGCGCCGAAGTCGCAGGATCGCCCATCCACGTGAGCGTGGTGTACCCCGTGTCCACCGAATCGGAGTTCTTCGACGTGATGTCGCGCGAAACCGGAACGGCGATTACGCACGCCTTCGGTCCGCGGCAGGACACCTCTATCGTCGCAGATGCCATCGCGCGCGCGATCGAACGTCCCGTGCCGGAAGTTTTCCCGCACTTCCAGTCGCGCGCGCTCGTGTGGCTCAACACGATGGCGCCCGGCCTGTGCGATCGCGTCGTCAAGCGTTTCGGCCGAAAACCTGTACGATAAAAGCAACCGCAGAGATCGCAGCGGCCGCAGAGAAAATAATCGTCGGCGAACTCTGCGTTCTCCGCGTTCCGTGCGTTCTCGATCATGACGACACCCCTCGAACGGGCCACCGCAATCGCCCTCGCGGTCCGCGACGCGGGCGGGCGCGCGTTGATCGTCGGCGGCTGGGTCCGCGATCGACTGATGGGGCGCGACTCCCCCGACATCGACATCGAAGTGTTTCAACTGCCGTCCGACCGCCTCCGGCAGGTGCTCGAGTCGTTGGGCCGCGTCGAAGCCGTCGGCGAAAGCTTTCAGGTCTACAAAGTCGGCGACATCGACGTGTCGCTGCCTCGACGCGACTCGAAGGCCGGACGCGGGCACAAAGGATTCATCGTCGTCGGCGACCCCGACATGATGATCGAGGAGGCGGCGCGCCGCCGCGATTTCACCGTGAACGCGGTCTCGTGGGATCCGCTGACCGGCGACTACTTCGATCCGTTCGACGGACGGGGCGATCTCGCGCGCCGGGTGCTGCGCGCGGTCGACCCGGCGACCTTTCCCGACGACAGCCTGAGAGTGCTGCGCGCGATCCAGTTCGCCGCGCGCCTCGAGTTCGCGGTCGACGATGACACGCGCGCGCTGTGCCGCGCGATTCCGCTCGACGATCTGCCCGCCGAGCGCGTGTGGGGCGAGATCGAGAAGCTTCTGTTCGCGAGCCGTCCGTCGATTGGTTTCGCGCTCGCGCTGGACCTCGGCGCCGTCGACAAGCTGTTTCCGGAGCTTCGCGCGCTCGTTGGATGCGCGCAGGAGCCCGAGTGGCATCCCGAAGGCGACGTGTGGGTGCACACCCTCCAGGTGATCGATCAGGCCCGCCTGCGCATCGACGACCTCTCGCGGCCGGAACGGATCGCTGTAATGCTGGGCGCCGTCTGCCACGATTTCGGCAAGCCGGCAACCACGGCGTTCATCGACGGCAGGATTCGATCGATGGATCACGAGGAGCAGGGCGTCGCGCCGGCGACCGCGTTTCTCGATCGCCTCAACGTCCAGTCGTTCGACGGGTACGACGTGCGGCGACAGGTGCTCGGCATTACCGCGCAGCACCTCAAGCCGGGATCCTGGTACAAGGCGCGCGATGAGGTGGGCGACGGCGCGTTCCGCCGGCTCGCGCAGAAAGTCGACCTCGAGCTGCTCGCGCGCGTTGCGAAGGCCGATTGCGAGGGGCGCAAGCCGGGAGCGTTCGATTGCTCGGCGATGGACTGGTTTCGCGAGCGCGCGCACGCGCTCGGCGTCGAGCATCGCCCGCCGGCGCCGATCCTGCTGGGTCGCCATCTGCTGGCGCTCGGCCTTCAGCCGGGGCCGCGTATCGGCGAGATTCTCAAAGCGGTCTATGACCAGCAACTCGATGGATCGGTGACCACGATCGATCAAGCCGTGGAATCGGCGAAGCGCATGATTAAATGACCCTATGGCAAGGTACACGCTCGTCTACGGTGTCCGGCTGATTCCCGAAGGCACATTGAAGGGAGTCGAGGAAGCGACGCTGAAACTCGCCGATGGCTCGATTGCGGGCCTGACACTTCATACGTTCGACGGTACGATTCCACAACTGCGCCGCTCGCTCGATCGCAGCCTCGACGCCTTCTTCGATCTGCTGCCCGGGGCCGCCGACGAGGACGTCGAGCAATTCGGCGAGTGATCGTTCGCCCTGAAGCCCGACCGACCATGCTGCGCGCGATCGCGGACAATCGTCTCAACATCCTGCTCGGCGTCGTCCCCGTTTGCTGGGCGATGCGCGTCGCGGCGCCCGGCTCGCCGTGGATCTTCATCACGGCCGCGGTGTCGCTGATCCCGCTCGCCGGCCTCATCGGCCTCGGCACCGAGACGCTCGCCGAACGCGCCGGACCTGCGTGGGGTGGCTTCCTGAACGCGACATTCGGCAACGCCGCGGAACTCATCATCGCGATCGTCGCGCTGAACGGCGGTCACGTGTCGCTCGTGAAGGCCTCGGTCAGCGGAAGCATCATCGGCAATCTGCTGCTCGTGCTCGGACTGTCGTTCTTCGTCGGCGGACTCGGCCGCACTTCTCAGAAATTTCACCGGACGTCGGCTACCAACGCGGCAGCGATGCTCTTCCTCGCCGTCGTCGCGCTGGTCACGCCGGCGGTGGTCGAACTGACGCTGTACGGCAGCCTCGCGCCGCGACCGCCGGCTATCGATCGTCTCAGCCTCTTCAGCGCCCTGATTCTGATCGCGGCCTATGTCGGCAGCGTCATCTACGGCTTCACCGCGCACCGCGACCTGTTTCGATCGACCCGTCGCGGTGATGGCGACGAAGCGACAGTATCGACGGGCGTGGCGATCGCGATGCTCTCCGTCGGGACGGTGCTGACGACGATTCAGGCCGAAGTTCTGGTCGGCGCCATCGAACCGGCGCTGGCGCGGTTCGGGTTCACGGAATTGTTCGCCGGCGTGATCGTCGTCGCGCTCATTGGCAACGCCGCGGAGCACTATTCCGCCGTCGCGGCGGCGCATCGGGATCACATGACGCTGGCCGTGGAGATTGCCGTGGGCAGCAGCGCGCAGATCGCGCTGCTCGTCGGACCGGTCCTCGTGCTGTACTCGTGGATCATCGGCCACCCGATGTCGCTCGTCCTGCATCCGCTCGAAATTGCGGCCGTGACCGTCTCGGTTCTCGCGACGAGCATGGTGGTCGTCGACGGCGAGAGCAACTGGGTGGAAGGACTGCAGTTGCTGGCGGTATATCTCATCCTGGCGCTCGCGTTCTATCTCATGCCCGCCGACGGGTCGCGACAGGCGTTCGGACCCCGCGGCTGAGGTCCGACCGCGTGCGATAATGATTTTCGATGGCTGACCTGAGCGATCGCTTGATCGCCGAGCTCGTCGACGCCGTCCGCGCCCAGTTGCGGCGCGAAATCGTCGAGCGCCTTCGCGATGTCTATCTGATTGGCGACATAGAGAAAGACACCGCACGCCAGGCGATCGAGCGGCTGCGCGACCTGGCGAACGACAACAACCGTCCCATCACGCTCTACATCAACAGCGCGGGCGGCAACGTCACAGACGGTCTCGCGATCCACGACGCCGTACGGCACATCGTCAGCCGCGGCATCGAGGTCACGATCATCGTGCAGGGCATGGCCTATTCGATGGGTTCAATCGTGCTGCAGGCGGCCAGCGACGGGCGGCGACTCGCATTCCCCCACTCGTGGATCATGATTCACGAGCCGGCGAAATGGGCCGGCTGGCAGTCGACGACCGCCGCGGCGCAGCATCTCGAACGGCTGAAGCAGATGCAGGATCAGATCTACAAGATCCTGTCGGTGCGTTCGGGAAAACCGCTGCGTCAGATCATCAAGGACACGAAGCGCACTGATTTCTACCTCGACGCGCAGAACGCGCTCGAATACGGGTTGATCGATGCGGTCGTCGCGGGAGAGCTGCCGGCGCCGAAATCGTCGGTGGTGGAACTGCGCGAGGTGTCGAGCGAGCCGGCACCACAAATTCAAGCGCCTGCCATGGCGCCGGCTGCGAAAGCTCCTGTCGATTCCTGATCAGTTCCTCGACGCACGCCACTCTTCGAGCAGGCGCGCCGCGTTGCCGGCGACCGAGTGCAGCGTCGGCATCCACCCCAGCGCGCGGGCGCGCGGACTGCGGACGACCTGATCGAGCGCGAGCGCGTCGGCGTACGCGCCCATCTTGTTGCGCGCCTCGTCGATCGGCACGTAGCGGACGTCGGGCTTCACCGGCAGATACGGTTTGATCGCGTCCACGATGTCGTTCACGCGCTCGTCGCCTTCGTCGTTCGCGTGGTAAATGCCGGCGGCGTCGTCGCGCGCCGCGATTCGCGCGTAGAGATCGGCGAGGTCGCGCTCGTAGACGAGGGGCCAGTGATTGTTGCCGTCGCCGATCACGCGCACGAGGCCGTTGCTGGCCGACTTGAAGAGGTCCGCGATCATGCCGTTGCCGCCGCCGTACACGACGCCAGGCCGCACGACGATCGTCCGCAGCCGATCGTCGGCCGCGTCGAGCACCAGCCGTTCGTGCTTCGGGCGGAACGACGCCATGGCAATCGGATTGATCGGCGCGTCTTCGGTGGCGGGCTCCGGCGTCTTGCCGAGGATCCAGACGCCCGACGTGTAGATGATGAACCGCGTCGCCGGCGCCGCCGAAGCGACGGTCCGCGGACGCCTCGCCGCCGCGATGATCGATTGCAGCGCCGTCTGCTCCACGGACGGACCGCCGGCGGCCGAGTAATCGAACGCCGCGTGGATGTAGCCGTCCTGCGCTTCCACCGCGTCCGCGAACGAATCGGGCTCCGCAAGATTGCCGATGACTGGCCGCGCGCCGCGCTTGGCGACGCCTTTCGCCTTCTCGTTCGTGCGCACGAGCGCCGTGACGTCGTGGCCCGCGCGCACGAGCGCGTCGAGCACTCCGCCGCCGATGTAGCCGGTTGCACCAGTGAGGAAAATCCGCATCGCGTCCGGTCCGCGCGGTCTTCGCCGCGCAGCGGCCGTATATCATAGTTCACTCGTGGTCCGCGACACGCTGCTTGATTTTTTCGGCGATCTGGCTCTTGCGCGCGGCGAGTTTCTCGTCCACGACGATGGCTTTCGAAGCCGCGGTTACACATACGAAGAAGTGGCGCGCGCCGCGCGTGGATTCGCCGCGCGGCTCGCCGCGGCCGGCGTCGGAAAAAACGACAAGGTTGTCTTCTGGAGCGAGAACCGTCCCGAATGGATCGTCGCCTTCTGGGGCTGTCTGCTCGCGGGCGTCGTCGTCGTCCCGATCGACTATCGCGCGTCGCCCGATTTTCTCGCCCGCGTCGGCCGCATCGTCTCCGCCAAACTGATCCTCATCGGTCAGGACGTTCCTCCGGTGCCTGGAACGGCCGCTCCGCTCTGGAAACTCCATGAGATCGATTGGCGCGGCGGCCAGCCGCCGCCCGTGGCGATCGTAAAAGACGATGTCGCCGAAATCATCTTCACGTCAGGTGCGACGGCGGAGCCGAAAGGCGTCGTCATCACGCACCGCAACATCCTGGCGAACATCGTTCCGGTGGAGCGCGAGGTTCACAAACATCGGAAATGGGGAAGACCCTTCTATCCGCTGCGCTTTCTGAACCTGCTGCCGCTCAGCCACATGTTCGGTCAGGCGATGGCCACGTTCATTCCGCCGATGATTCCCGGCGTGGTCGTCTTCATGCGCGGCTACAGCCCGGTCGACATCGTTTCGCAGATCAAAACGCGACGCATTTCGGTGCTCGTGTCCGTGCCGAAGATTCTCGACGTGCTGCGCGAATATGTGATCGCGCGAGCCTTTCCGCCTTCGCCAAACGCTTCGGCGGACCACCGTAGCCTTGGCGGTCAGGCGAGCGGTACGATTCAGCCGAGCGGGAGACATTTCCTGATCCGCTGGTGGCAGTACCGCAAGATCCACCACATGTTCGGCTGGAAGTTCTGGGCGTTCGTCGTCGGCGCCGCGCCGCTCCACGGCGATCTCGAATCGTTCTGGCGCGAGCTCGGATACGTGGTCATCCAGGGCTATGGCCTGACCGAAACGGCGCCCATCGTCACCCTGAATCACCCGTTCGAGACGAAGAAAGGTTCCGTGGGCAAGCCGATCGCAGGCGTGGAAATGAAAATTGCGCCGGACGGCGAGATTCTCGTGCGCGGCGACAACGTGACGAAAGGGTACTTCAACGCGGGTGAAGAAGCGGCCGGCGCGTTCGAGGATGGATGGTTCCACACCGGCGACGTCGGCGTGCTCGGCGCCGACGGGCAGCTCTACATCCGCGGCCGTAAGAAGGAAATGATCGTCACGCCGGAAGGGCTGAACGTCTTTCCGGAAGACGTCGAGCGCGTCCTCGATCGGATCCCCGGCGTGCGAGAGTCCGGCGTCGTCGGTGTGCCGATCGGGTCCGAGGAGCGGGTGCACGCCGTCCTCATCCTCGATCCCGGCGTCGACGCCGACGCGGTGGTGCGCGCGGCCAACGCGCAGCTGCAGGACGCGCAGAAGATCAGGCGCGCTGTCGTGTGGCCCGGGCGCGAGCTGCCAAGGACCGAAGGCACACGCAAGCTGAAACGCGCGGCGATCCGCGAATGGGTGAAGAGCGGCTCGACGGCGTCGCCCGCCATGCAGGCGGGAACCGATCGGCTCGCGGCGCTGCTGACGAAATATGGAGCGCGCGCGGACATCGCGCCGAAGACGACGCTCGAAGAGCTGGGACTGAGCTCCCTCGATCGCGTTGAGCTGATGGTCGCGATCGAGGACGCCTTTCAGACGCGCATCGACGAGAGCGCGTTCTCGGAAGCGCGCGACGTCGGTCAGCTGCGATCGCTGGTGGATCGTGCGGCCGCGTCCGATCAACCGCCGATCGACCCGGTGGAATTTCCCTCATGGAACCGATCGTTGGCCGCGCGCGCGATTCGACGGGTGAGCCTGCCGACGTGGATTCTGCCGCTCGCGCGCGCGTTCGCGTGGCTGCGCGTCGAAGGACGCGAGCATCTGCGTGCGATCGACGCGCCGGTCATCTTCGCGTCGAATCATTTGAGCCACATGGATGCGCCGGTCATTCTCGCCGCGCTGCCGCCGCGGCTGCGGTACCGCGTGGCGCCGGCGATGGCGAAGGAAGTCTTCAAAGCGCATTTCTTCCCAGAACAGCACGGTCGGCTGGCGCGGTTCACGAACAGTCTCAATTACTACCTGGCCGCGTTGTTTTTCAACGCCTTCCCCCTGCCGCAGCGCGAAGCGGGGGCGCGGCAGACGCTCCGCTACATCGGCGACGTGCTCGAGGACGGATTCTCGGTGCTCATCTTTCCTGAGGGCGAGCGCAGCGAGTCGGGCGCGATCAGGCCGTTTCGGCCCGGAATCGGGATGATCGCGTCGCGGCTCGGCGTGCCGGTCGTGCCGGTCAGGATCCAGGGACTCGAGCACGTCCTGCGAGTCGGCTGGGGGATGGCGCGTCCGGGCCGCGTCCGCGTCGCGTTCGGCTCTCCTATCCGATTGACCGGCGACGACTATCACGCGCTCGCCGGACAGGTCGAGAAGGCGGTTCGGCAGTTATGAATGTGGCATAATAGTTGTCTGAGAAAGGACTTCTAGCAGTTGAGCAAGGACGATCTGATTGACATGCAGGGTACCGTGGTGGCGGTTCACAGCGGCGGACTTTACCGCGTGCAATGCGACGCTGGCCACGAGGTGCTGGCCCAGCTCAGCGGCCGCATGCGTCGCTTCCGCATCAAAGTGGTGCCGGGGGATCGAGTCACCGTGGGCGTCTCGCCGTACGATCCAGTCCGCGGCATCATCACGTTCCGCGCCCGCTAGAACAGAAACCAGTTTTGAATTCCAATACAACCGATCGATCCCAGGGAAAACGGGGACCTCGCCGGGGTCCGCGCCGTGGCTCGCGGCGGCCCGGACATACTCATGGCGGCAGCCAGGGTGTGGCGCGGCCCGTTCAGGGCCGCGAGGACGGCGGGCCTGAAAGGTCCTCTGCGCACAGCGCTCCCGCGCTCGAGGCCACGCCGTGCGACTCCACGCCGGTACCGTTCACATCGCTCGGCCTCGATGCGCGTCTGCTCGAAGGCGTCCGCGATCTCGGGTTCGTCGAAACGCGGCCGATTCAGAGCGCCGTCATTCCGTTCGCCCTGGCCGGGCACGATCTGATCGCGTGCGCCGAGACCGGCACCGGTAAGACCGCTGCCTTCGTCGTGCCGACGCTGCAGTGGCTGGTGAATGCGGGAGCACCGCTAAAGGCCTGCGCTAGGGATGCGCGGGAAACGACTATGGACGCGCGAGGATCGACGGCCGAAGCGGTAGCGCAGTCCTTTAGCGCTGCCAAATCGCGCGTGCTCGTGCTCGCGCCGACGCGCGAGCTCGCCGTGCAGATCGAAGACGAGATCCACGGCCTCGCGTACCACACGACCGTCACGAGCGCCGCGGTCTACGGAGGCGTCGAAATGGGCGCGCAGGAACGTGCGCTCAAGGCCGGCGTCGATATCATCGTCGCCACGCCGGGGCGGCTGATGGATCACATGCGCCAGCAGAACGCCGACCTGAGCGCCATCGAGCTGCTCGTGCTCGACGAAGCCGATCGCATGATGGATATGGGCTTCTGGCCCGACGTCCGCCGCATCATCGCGGCGCTGCCGACGGTGCGACAGACGCTGCTGTTCTCTGCGACGATGCCGAACGAAGTCGTGCGCGACGCGCTTGAGATCACGCGCGACGCGAAGTACGTGCAAATCGGTCAGCGCAGCGCGCCGCCGAAGAGCATCACGCACCGCGTCGAGCACGTCGCGTCGGGCGAGAAACTGAAGTGGCTGATCGAGCATCTACGCCGTCCCGAAGGCCCGGTGCTCGTCTTCACCCGCACGAAGATCGGCGCCGATCGCCTCGCACGGCAGCTCGCCTCCGCCGGCGTGCGCTGCACAGCGTTGCACGCCAATCGGAGCCAGGATCAGCGGCGCATCGCCGTCGAGGGATTCAAGGGCGGCCGATTCAACGTCCTGGTCGCGACCGACATCGCGGCGCGCGGACTCGACATCGACGCCATTCACACCGTCATCAATTACGAAGTTCCGGATTCCGCCGAGACATATGTGCACCGCGTCGGGCGCACCGGCCGCGCCGATGAGGTGGGACAAGCCATCACGCTCGTGGCGCCCGAGGAGCGCCGCGCGCTCGGCTATGTGGCGAAGGCCATCGGCGTTCGCTTAGAATAAGGGCAGCAATGTCTGATCCGTTTTCGACGCCTCCCGCACCGACGACGCCTCAACCGCAGTCGCCCTCAGCAGTGGAATCTGCATGGACGCCGGCGATGGCGAAGTTCAAGTCGTGCCGCTGGCGGCGGCCACCGGACGAAGGCGTGGAATGCTGCGGCCACCGCGACGTGCTGCCGATGGCAGGCACGACCGGATTCGATCCCGAGGCCTGGTGCCCGGATTGCACGTTCTACAAGCTGCGCCGTACCCCGAAAAAACGATCGCCCGACGAATACCGCTATTAGCGGTTCGGCGTCCGGCCGAAGGCGAACACGACCGATTCACGCACGCGCGCGCGACAACCCGACCGCGAAGACCGCGGCGGCCCCCGTCGCCGTAATCGCGATCGCGGTCGGCGACCACCCGTCACTCAGCCACGCCGACCACCACCCGGGACGGCGCGAACTGCCCTGCAGCGACGGCACGCGAGTACCCGCAGCGTGTGTCGTGAGACGGCTGTCAACGCTGCAAACGCCGCGAACGTTTTCTACTCCCGACACAATCGCATCGACCTCGGACGCCAGCGCGTCACCGGTCAATCTCACGCAGCCGTTCTCGACGATCACCGTGATCGCACGCGGATGCGATGAGACGCGACCCAGCTTCGCGCGCACGCGTTCGCCGATCGTCCAGTCGTCGGCCCCGTCGCCGCTGAGCTGTGAGCGGACCTCTGCCGCCGCGCCGCTAAGGCGATTGCCGAAGTCGCGGCGCGTCGCGTCGTAGGCATCCCGGGTCTTGTGCGCTGCGCGCACGACTCTGTCGCGGACCATCGACCGCCGCCGGGCTCCCCGCGCGGGATCGAACAGAAACATGAGGCCGGCGCCGATCCCGGCGCCGCATATCGTCGAGCGGAGCGCGCTATCCATAGTCGTCCTCCCGGTTACGCCGGAAAAACGTTCAAGGCATGTGCCCGATGGAGCGCTCTATTCGGAAAATTCTCTGGCGAGCTCGACCCACTCGCCATTGGGCTCGAGCTGCTGGTAAGCGCGCCAGTGCGGACGAGCCTGCTGGGAAAGTCCCATCTTTTCGAACGTGACCGCGAGATAGAAATGGGCATCGGCGTAGGAGGGATTCAGTTTGATCGCTTCGCTGTAGCAGGTCTGCGCTTCGGCAAATCGGCCGAGATCGTGGTAGATGTTCCCGAGGTTGAAATGCGCCTCGAAAAAATCCGGCTCGAGGCCTATCGCCCGCTCGTAAAGCGCCTGCGCCTCCACGATCTCGTCGCGGCTGTAATGAATATTGGCGAGATTGATCATCGCGGCGACCAGATACGGGTCGAACTCGAGCGCCTTCCGGTACTCCGCCGCCGCTTCTTCCCGCTTCGATTCATCGCCGTCGTCGAGCGCCGACCCTGTGCGGAAGTGGGCTTCGGCCTTGAACGTGTCGCGCACGCGCGGGTGCGGTGGATCGGACGCCATCGCGGCGAACGTCTGCTTCGATGCAGGACGGCGAAGCGTCAGGATTTTCGCCGGCGCCGCATCGATGCGGAAGTCGAATTCGAGCTGTCCCTGGCGCGACGCCAGCAGCGTGCGCACGATACTCTTGAACGAGAGCCCCTGCTCGAGGCCGTCGTTCAGTTGCTTGACGACCGGCAAATCAGGAAACGCGAAGAAGGTGTCGGCATTGGTGCGCACGACCGGGCGGATGATGCCGCACTTCACGAGGTACCGAAGGTGATCCTCGCGGACGGCGCGATAGCGCTGCGCGAGATCGCGCATGGCGTGATATTGCCGCTTCAGCGCGTGGTGCGAGGGCATTCCCGCGAGACGGCAGAATTCCTCTTCGCTGACGACCCGGACGTTTAGTTCTTCGGCACGCCTGAGCTTCTGACTCTTCTCGCCCTCGGGTGACGGACCGAAGCCTTCGCCGCCGACGACGACCATCGTGGTCCGCACGTTGACGTCGTCGCCGGTCGCGCCGCCAAGCTGCGCGACAAGGGCGCGCGCGTCTTTGCGTCCGAGCGAGCTGAGTTTTCCGGTAAAAACGACGATCTGTCCTGCGAGCGGCTGCAGACCCATCGTCAGAAACGAACCTGAGGGCAAGCGACTCGAAGATGAAGGAGAATGAAGCGAATGTCAACGACAAAAGACGTTCGCGCATGCTGCTAGCCGGCGACATCGGCGGCACGAAGACGCTGCTGGGGCTGTTCGATTGCGCGTCGCCGCGTCCGGAGCCGATCGCGACCGATTCTTTTCCGACGCTCGAGTACGACGATCTGTCCGCGATGATCGCCGCGTTCCTCCAGCAGCACGAGTCCCGCCGGGAATCCATCTCTGCCGCTTGCTTCGGCGTCGCGGGACCCGTCATCGGCGACACAGCCGAGCTGACGAACGTGCCGTGGCGCGTCGACGCGCGTCGCGTGGCCGAGGCATTTCGCCTCAAACGCACCGCCCTCCTCAACGATCTGCAGGCGATGGCGTACGCCGTGCCGCTGCTGCGACCTTCGGAGATTCACGTGCTGCAGACCGGCGCGCCGAAGCCGGGAGGGAACATCGCGGTCATCGCGGCCGGCACCGGACTCGGCCAGGCGCTTCTTCACAACGTGAACGGCCGCTTCCTGCCGTCGCCGACCGAAGCCGGGCACGCCGATTTCTGCGCACGTACCGAGCGCGAGATCGTCCTGCTGCGCGAGCTCACGGCGAGGTTCGGCCGCGTGGAGGTCGAGCGCGTCGTGTCGGGACGAGGACTCTCGAACATCCACCGCGTCGTCCACGACGGAACGTGCGCCGCCGGCATCGATCCCGACGATCTGGAATCGCCCGCGGCCATCTCCACGGCGGCCCTCGAGCGGCGCTGCGCGGAATGCGTCGAAGCGTTCGACATTTTCATCGAAGCGTACGGCGCCGAAGCGGGCAATCTCGCGCTGCGCGCGATGGCGACGGCGGGCGTGTTTCTCGGCGGCGGCATCGCGCCGAAAATTCTCGACGCTCTCGGCGGCGGCGCGTTCATGCGCGCGTTTCGCGCGAAGACGCCGCTCGAACCGCTGCTCGAAGCGGTGCCGGTCAACGTGATCCTGAACGCCGAAGCAGGTTTGCTCGGCGCCGCTGTTTTTGCCGCAGCGCAATAAGGCGACAGAGAGGTCACCGAGCGAACTGTGGCGACGAGCGCGAAAGAGCGCGGCGTACGGCGCGCTGCGCTGTTGTATTCTTGAACTTCAATGATCTGGTTCTTCGACAAGGACGGCGAGAAACTTCGCTACGAAATCAGCCGCTACCGCGGCGGTCGCTATCGTGTCGTCATCACGCGTCCTGATGGAACGGAATCGGTTGAGGAAGTCGACGAGCCGACCGAGTTAATCGAGCGCTCCGTCCAAATCATGAACTCGCTGCGCGGCGACGGCTGGCGCGTGGCATAGTGGCGAGCTCGTACATCTCCACCGCCGCCGCCAGCGCCATCGCCCCTCCACGATCGTCGGCGCCGGTAATCGCCTGCCGATCCATGTAATACCGCTTCGTCGGACCCGACCCGGTGCTCGTGCACACATCGATCACGGTGCCGTCGTCGGCGACGTGCGCCGCCAGCCCGCGCCACGCGCGGTCGACCGTGCCGCGGTACGACGCGTCGAGCCAGCCGAGGCGGATGCCGCGCGCCATCGCCGTCATCAGCATCGCCGTCGCCGTCTCTTCGCGATAACTGGCGGGCTCGTCGATGACTTCACGCCACATCCCATCCGGCGCAACGTGCTGCTTCACGGCAGCCATGTGACGTCGAAAC
>Ga0209058_1001696_pt1 | contig 18555 bp, 15 predicted proteins | sample GraSoiAngelo_147_FD_185904 | JGI IMG/M metagenome (GOLD analysis project Ga0209058, IMG submission 185904) | Grasslands soil microbial communities from the Angelo Coastal Reserve, California, USA - 14_1009_05_40cm (SPAdes) (version 2) | ecosystem: Environmental > Terrestrial > Soil > Grasslands ... | reverse complement strand
GGATGCGCTGGCCGACCGCGGTGTCGAAATTACCCGCGTCCCCCTCACCGCCGCCAGCGTGTGGGAGGCGCTGCGGGACGCGCGGCGGCCGTCGGGATCGGCCTGAGCGCCCTTCCACCCTTCAGCGCCCACCGCCCGTATACCTTTCGAGATGGACGAGCGCACGTTCGCTCGCGCAGCTGAGGATTACGCGGCCCGCCTCTACGCCGTGGCGTACCGGCTCCTCGGCAACCGCGCCGACGCCGAGGATGCGGTCCAGCGGGCCTTGCTGAAGGCGTTCGAGGCGAGGGCGTCGTATGCCCCGCGCTGGGCGCTGTCGACGTGGCTCTATCGGGTGCTCACGAACGTCTGCATCGACGAGCTCCGCCGGCGCCGCCACGTTCCACCCGAACCGCTTCCCCGCGGACGACCGGGAACGTCGGTGGAGCGCCTCGACCTCAGGCGGGCGCTCGAAACGGTGCCGCGCGAGGCGCGCGTGCTGCTCGCCCTCCATTACGTGAACGGCCTCGGGTACCGCGAGCTCGCGGCCATTCGAGGCATCAGCGTCAACACGGTCAAGAGCCAGCTCGCCCGAGGCAAGGCGATCCTCAGGCGAGCGCTGGAGGATTAGCGTCATGGATCGGATCGACACGATGCTCGAAGAATTCTTCGCGCCCGAGGCTCCGCCCCGCTTGTCGGCCCGGCTCCTCGGCGCTCTCCGCACGAAGCGGGCCGTCCTGGACGCGCTGGCCGAGAAGTTCCGGATCGAGGCGACCGAGCGCGGCGTGTTCCGGCTGCAGCTCGGGCGCGGCAGTCACGGCGCCTCCGCGCGAGCCCGCGCTCACGCCGAGCGCGCGCGTGAGGAGCTGCGCGAGTATTTCGCGGGTCGCCGGACGTTCTTCACGGTAGCGGTGGACCTGGCCGGCGTGGCTGAGTTCCAGGCCCGGGTGCTCGCCGAGGCCCGGCGCATCCCGTTCGGCGCGGTCGACTCGTACGCGGCCCTCGCGCGCCGCGTCGGCCATCCGCGCGCGGCCCGGGCCGTCGGCAACGCGCTGGGCGCCAATCCGGTGCCGGTGATCGTTCCCTGTCACCGCATCATCCGCGGTGACGGCACGTGGGGTCACTACGCGTTCGGCGGCGCGATGAAGACGCAGCTCCTTCAGCTCGAGCGCACGACGCCCGTGCTCACGGGCTGCACGAGCACGCGGATCGTCTGCCGTCGCGGCTGCGTCCACGAGCAGCGGGTCGCCGAGGCGAACCGGATCGTGTTCGCCTCGGTCCGCGACGCCGAGAGCGTCGGCTACCGCCCGTGCCGGGTGTGCCGGCCCCCGCGGGCCGCGTGACCCGGCCGCCGCGCCGCGTGTAGCACGGGCCTCGCGCGGCGTGAGGCGCGGTGCGTGGTAGGATCGCGCCGATGCGCGGATCTCTGCCGCTGATCGTCATGCTGTGGATCCTGAGCGGCGTCGCGCCGGCCGCCGCCCAGTTTCCGCTCTTCGACGCTCACATCCACTACAGCCGGCCCGACTGGGACGCCTACACGCCGGAGCGTGTGCTCTCGATCCTCGCCGCCGCAGGCGTGCGGCGCGCGATCGTATCGAGCACGCCGGACGACGGCACGCTGAAGCTCTACGAGAAGGCGCCGAAGGGCATCGTCCCCTTCCTCCGGCCGTATCGTACGCGTGACGACATGGGCAGCTGGCACAACGACCCCGGCGTGAAGGCTTACGTCGAGGAGCGGCTCAAGCGCGGGATCTACCGGGGAATCGGCGAGTTCCACCTTAGCGCGGCCGACGCGGGCGCGCCGGTCGTCAAGCGTGTGGCCGAGCTGGCGGCGGCCCGCGGTCTGTTCCTCCAGGCCCACGTGGACGACACCGCCATCGAGAAGCTGCTGACGCTCTATCCCGAGGTGAGGGTCTTGTGGGCGCACGCGGGCATGTCGGCCTCCGCGTCCACGGTGGGGCGGCTCCTCGAGCGCTATCCGAAGCTCTGGGTCGAGCTGGCGCTACGGACCGACGTGGCGCCCGGCGGCACGCTCGATCCTGAGTGGCAAACGGTCTTCGTGAAATATCCCGACCGCTTCATGGTGGGCACCGACACCTGGGCCACGTCTCGGTGGGAGATCGTCCGCGACTACCATCGCGACGTCCAGCGCTGGCTCGGCCAGCTCCCGCGCGAGGTCGCCGAAGCGATCGCCTGGAAGAACGGCGAGCGCCTCTTTCCCGCGCCCTAGGCCGGGGACGTCCGCCGCTCCGCGCGCTTGGCGAGCGACCGCACGCGCGCGGCGAGTCGGCGCGGCTCGACCGGCTTGCTCATGTAGTCGTCGGCGCCCACGGCAAGGCCCTCCTCCTCTCGCTCCGGGCTCGTGTCCGAGGTCAACATCAAGATCGCCGCGCGCGCGGTCCTGGGATCGGCGCGCAGCGCCTGCACGAGCGCGATGCCGTCCATTCCGGGCATGCTGCGGTCGGTGACGACCACGTCGGGCAGCTCCTGAAACGCCAGCGCGAGACCCTGGTTGCCGTCGGCGGCCACCGTCACCGTGAAGCCTTCGAGCTCCAGGTAGTACTTGACGACGGTGACGATGGTCGCACTGTCCTCGACCACGAGCACCTTCGCGTTCGCCGGCCCCGTCGGCGGCGTGGCCCGCTTCCCTGCGTCGGCGACCGCCGCGAGAGCGGCCGGCGCGGTCGTGGGAGCCGCCGGCACGGTCGCGACGCTGACGCGACTGGAGTCCGGCGGAACGACGCGTGCAAGCTCATCCAGCGTCGTGGCGCCGTGTGCGGCCTTGGCGATCCCATCCTCCATGAGCGTGCGCATGCCGGCGCGCTTTGCGGCCTCGCGCAGCTCGTCTTCGGATGCCCGCCGTGAGATCAGCTCGCGCAGCTCTTCGGTCACGTACATCAGCTCGTGGACGGCCAGCCGTCCGCGAAAGCCGCTGTCCCCGCACGCCTTGCAGCCGGCGCCGGCCTTCCACGCGGCCCCGGCGGGCAAGCGGGCGGCGCCGCCGATTCGCTCGACGTCCTCGGCGGCGGGCGACACGGGCTTGGCGCAGGCGGTACAGGGTCGCCGCACGAGGCGCTGGGCGAGCACCCCGACGAGCGAGGAGGCGATCAAGAACGGCTCGACGCCGAGGTCGAAGAGCCGCGTGATCGTGCTGGCCGCGTCGTTGGCGTGAACGGTGCTCAACAGCAGGTGACCCGTCTGCGCCGCCTCGAGGGCGATGTTGGCGGTTTCCTGATCGCGGATCTCACCGACCAGCACGATGTTGGGATCCTGGCGCAGGATCGACCGAAGGCCGGACGCGAAGGTCACGCCCGCCCTTTGGTTGATCTGGACCTGATTGATGCCCGCGAGCTGATACTCGATCGGATCCTCGACCGTGATGATGTTCTTGGTCGACGACCGCAGCCAGCTCAGCGCGGCGTAGAGCGTGGTGGTCTTGCCGCTGCCGGTGGGCGCGGCGACGAGCAGCATCCCCTGCGGGCGCGACAGCAGCTCGCGCAACTTCTGGAGACAATCCGGCGACCCGATCAGCTTGGCCAGGTCGAGTTGGCGGCGGTCGGTGTCGAGCAGGCGCACGACGATCTTCTCGCCGAATTGCGTCGGCAGGCTCGAGAGCCGGAGGTCGATGCGCCGGTCGCCGAGGCGGAGCGTGCTACGCCCGTCCTGCGGCTTGCGGCGCTCCGCGATGTCCATGCTGGCGATGATCTTGAGACGGGAGATGATCGCGTTTTGCATGTCCCGCTGGATGCGCATCACGTCCTCCAGCAGCCCGTCGATCCGCCGGCGCACCAGCAGGTGGTTCTCCTGCGGCTCGATGTGCACATCGCTGGCCCCCACGCGTGCCGCATCGCTCAAGATCATGTTCACGACGCGGATCACCGGCGGCAGCGCGCCGCCCCGCCCCGGGTCGCCGTCGCTCGGCGCCTCCCATTCGACCTCGCCCGCGGGCGTCATCTCCTGGAAGAGGTCGAAGGTGTCATCGCCGGCGCTGCCGGTCACGGCACGCTCCAGCTTCGACCGGAGGGCGGTCTCCGACGCGACGACCGCGACCACCCGCTTGCCGCTGCGGAACTCGACGTCCTGCAGCGTTCGGTAGTCGAGCGGATTGGCCATCGCCAGCCGGAGCGCCCCGCCCTCGATGCCGAGGGCCAAGACGAGCCGCTCGCGGGAGAAGTCGGCCGGGAGCAGCGACATCGTCGCGTCGCCGAGCCCGGAAACCGCGTCCGGTTCGAGGTAGCTCAGACGCAGGCCGTCGGCGATCGTCGCGCACGCCTTTTCCTCGTCGGCCAGCCCCAACGACGACAAGATCCGGGGCAGCGTTCCGCCCTTCGCCGTCTGGATCTGGACGGCACGATCGAGCGAGGCCGCGTCGACGATGCCGCCGCGCACGAGCAGGTTCGCGATGATCCCGTGCTTGGTCTCGCCCTCTGTCTTCATGACGTCGTTCCCTCCGGTGGATACGATCCACCGCTCGTGCCCGGTTCCACCACGCTCGAGGCGCCCAGAACGCCGGTGATGTGGTTGGCCAGATCGTCGAGACGTAGATCGGCCTTGACCAAATAGCCGACGGCGCCCAGCCGCGTCACCTCGTCGAGGTACTGCTCCCGGGGCGAGTTGGACACGACGAGAACGGGAATCTGCCGCGTCTCCTCGGTCTGCTTGAGCGCACGAAGCGCCTCGAGCCCGGACATTCTCGGCATGATGAGATCGAGCAGGATCAGGTTGGGACGGTCGGCCAGCGCCCGCTGGACCCCGTCCGCGCCGTCGACGGCGGAGGTCACGCTGAAGCCGCGCGCGGTGAGGCCGATCTCGCACGCGCGCCGCAGAAACTGGTTGTCCTCGATCACCAAGATCCGCGCGCCGCCGGTCGTCACGCCGTCTCCGGCGCGATCGTCTTTCCCGGTGCGGGCGTCGTCAGCCGCGTTTCCACCCACTGAAAAACTCGCGCCATCTCCTTGTCGAACTGCTCGACGACGGGCCCGAGGCCCTCGAGCTGCGAGGAGCGGCCGCCGATCTCAAGCTGCTCGGCGAGCAGCGCCGTCGCCGGCGCGCCCAGCAGGCGCAGCGAGCCTTTGAGCGTGTGCGCCAGATCCATCACGTCGCCCGCGCGCCCCGCGCGGAAGGCGTCACGCAACGCGGTGACGTGGCCTCGCGCCTCCTGGAGAAACACGGCGAACAGCTCGCCAAGCAGCGCCTCGTCATCGCCGGCATACTCGCGGGCGGACTCGAGATCGATCGGGCACTCTCCGTCGACGTCCTGCTCAGCCATGTCTCATCCCTCGGGCCAGGCGGTCGTCGCCGGAGCCGCCTCGGGCTCGCGCAGGACCCAGCGGTCCAACATCTCGACGAGATCCCCCTGCTTGATTGGCTTGGTGAGAAACGCGTCCATCCCACTGGCGAGACAGCGCTCGCGATCCGCGTCCATGGCGCTCGCGGTCAGCGCGATGATCGGCAGGTGGCGATCCGTGCCCGATTCGGCCTTGCGGATCGCCGCGGTGGCTTCGAATCCGTCCATCACCGGCATCCGGCAGTCCATGAGGACGGCGTCGTAGTGCTGGCGCGCCACCGCCTCGACGGCCTGGGCGCCGTTGTCCACGACGTCGACGTCATACGCGGCCTTCTTGAGCAATCGGACGATCACCATCTTGTTCACCGTGTTGTCCTCGGCCGCCAGGATGCGACCGAGGCACGCGCGGGTGCTCTCCGCCTCCACCGCCGGCGCCGCGTGGGCGTCGGGATGTGCGGGCGTGAGGGTTGCGCCGACGACGGTGAGAAGGCTGTCGAGGAGTCTCCGCGTCCGAATGGGCTTCGGCAGGCACTCGGCGATCCCCACCTCGCGAGCCGCGGTGCCGATGCCGGGCTGGAGCCACGAGGTCAGGAGAATCATGGGCACCGGGGGCACGCTCGGATCGTTGCTGACGGCCCGGGCGACGTCGAGCCCGCTCATGTCGGGCATCTGCATGTCCAGGATGACCACGCGGTACGGGGCGGCGGTGTTCGCGGCGGAACGGATGCGGCCGAGCCCGGCCGGGCCGTTCTCCGTCTCGTCGACCAGCATGCCCCACGACTGCAGCTGCTCGCGGAGGATGCGCCGGTTGGTGCGGTTGTCGTCGATGACGAGGGCCCGGAGGCCGCGGAGAATCTCCGGCGAGTGCAGGGGCAAGGTCGGCAGGGCCTCGGCGGGCGCCATCCGAATGGTGAACCAGAACGTGCTGCCGACGCCGGCCTCGCTCTCCAGCCCGATCTGGCCGCCCATCAGCTCGACGAGGCGTCGGCAGATCACGAGCCCGAGGCCCGTTCCCCCGAAGCGCCGCGTCGTCGACGTGTCGGCCTGGCTGAAGGCCTGGAACAGGCGGCCCTGCACGTTCGCCGGGATCCCGATTCCGGTGTCGCGGACCTCCACCCGGAGATCGAGCGAGTCGGTCTGCGTCGCCGCCACCGTCACCGACGCGACGACCTCGCCGCGCTCGGTGAACTTGATGGCGTTGCCGATCAGGTTCGTGAGGACCTGACGGACGCGGCCGGGGTCGCCGCGCAGCGCTCCCGGCACCCCGGGATCCACCGCGCACAGCAGCTCCACTCCCTTGCTCTGCGCCCGCTCGGCCAGCAGCTCCACGACCTCCTGGAGCGCCAACCGCGGGTCGAAGTCGACGACCTCGAGCTCGAGGCGACCGGCCTCGATCTTCGAGAAGTCGAGGATGTCGTTGAGGATCGACAGCAGCGCGTTCGCCGAGTTCTGCACGGTCTCGACGAACTCGCGCTGCTCCGCCGACAGGTGCGTATCGAGCAGTAGCCCGCTCATGCCGAGGACGCCGTTCATCGGGGTGCGAATCTCGTGGCTCATCATCGCCAGGAACTCGGACTTGGCGCGCGCGCCCCCCTCGGCCTGGGTCCGGGCCTCGCGCAGCTCGGTGTCGCGCGCCTGGATCTCGGTCAGCATCGCGTTGAAGCCGTCGACGAGGTCGCCGACCTCGTCGCCCGTGCGCCGCTCGGCTCGCAGCGTGTAGTCGCCCTCGTGCCGCACGCGATCGGTCAACCGCGCGAGATCGAGCAGCGGCCTGGCGAAGACGCGGGCCAGCACCAGCGACAGAACGACGCTCGCCAGGATCGCGCCTCCGATGACGCCCGCCGTCCGGAGCAACGTCCGCTTCGCCTCCGCGCGCTGGCTGTCGACGGCCGCGTCGGCCGAGAGACGCGATTCATCGATGAGGAGCGCGAAGCTCTGGCTCACGCTCCGGTACTCCGTGTTGGCGACTTTCATGAACCAGCGCGACATGTGCGGCGCCATGGCCGATCGTTCGATCGCGCCGGTCACGCCGGCGGTGTAGGCCTGGAGCGCTTGGACCAGGATCACGTGCAGGCGCAGCTCGTCGGCATCCAACGCATGCGCGGTGGGCAGGCCTTCGACGTCCGTTCGCACGATGCGGACCGCGTCGATCAGCGGCTGACCGAGCTCATACGTGCGCTCCTCGCCGAGGCCTTGCCCCGCCTCGACCAGCAGGTCGTAGATCGCCGCGTGCGTGCGCGAGAGCTGATCGGACAACACCGTCAAGCGATTGATCTTGGCCAGATCCTTCTCGGTGCGCTCGAGCAGACGGGACTGGGATCGCACGATCTCCAGGCCGGCCACCGAGAACAGCACCGCGAACAGGACGCAGATCCCCGGGAAGGCGAGGAACTTCGTCCGGATGCGCAGCTTCATCGCGCGGCCGCGGCCCCCGCGAAGCGCACCCATTCCTCGGCGGTCACGTCGCCGACGTAGACGAAGCCGCCGGCGCCCGGCCGGAACACGTGGGCGTCCCCTTCCTTCTTGGGCCACACGCCCGTGGCCTCCTTGAGGTTCGCGTTGTGGCCGACCAGGATGGTGTTGCTGTTGGCCGCCGGAGGCGTCGAGAGCATCTCGCGGAGCTTCTGACTCTGCCGCGCTCGCTCTTCCTTCTCGATTCCGACCGCGAAATACAGCATCGGCGACACTTCGTGCCGCCCGAAGGCGAGCTGCGCGGTCTCGACCGTCCGGCAGTACGGGCTGGTGACGACCTTGTCGACACGGATCCCCAGCGCCTTGACGGCCACGCCGATGTCGCGCGCCACCCGACGCCCGTCGCCGGAGAGGTTCCGCTGCGTCTCGCAACGCGCAAAGTCCGGCTTGTCGGTGTCGACCTGGGCCGCGTCCGTCGCGGCGTGGCGGAAGTAGACGACGTAGCCGCCCCCGCGCAGCGCTTCCGCGAGAGGTCGGCCGCGAACGATCTGACCCGAGGGAGACTCTTGCCCCGAGACAGCCGACGATCCGAGGGCGATCACGAGACTCGAGACGAGGCAGAACAGGAGTGTCTTCGGCTCAATGCGACCCATAGCGCCCCCACCCTTCAGCGAGATTCGGAGCGACAATCTGAGCGGGCATTAGTACCTATTGAGCAACTGTAGTGCCAGCGAAGGTCCAAGGTGATTTGTTCACGAAAACACCCGGATCAAGGACAGCGGAGCCCCGGAATCGCAGGCGTCCTGGGACGGATTGTCAGATCTGACGCGAAGCGCGACCAGCGTCTTACCGCACGGCGGGCAGAGTCTCTTCGGTCCTAGGCTCCACTCAGCAGGCGGCGATCGGAGTCGTAGCGGAGCCTGGCGAGGGCGTCGTTTCTATCCGCCCACAGCACCTCGTCGACTTCGTGGTCGTGCTCGCCGACCTTTTCGAGCGGTCGCATGAGGTACCAGTGGACCGTCTTCTTGATTTGCCGGCCGTCGCGCCGAAACCAGTAGGTCACCGGCTCCAGCTCACGCACGACCTCGCAGCGGTAGCCGGTCTCTTCGCGCACCTCGCGGAGCGCCGCGTCCGTGTTGGTCTCGCCGGACGCCAGCGCGCCCTTGGGCAGCGTCCACACGGGCTGGCCGCGCAGATCGCGGGCGCGGATCAGCAGGACGCGGCCCTGATCGTCGAGGACGAGGCCACCGGCGGAGAACTCGAATCGCACGCGGGGAGTGTCGCCGGGCACGATCTGATCATACCCACGTCGGCCCGCGTGATACCATTCCGAGCGGCTGCCCAGTTGCTGGCACCGAGGGCCATGCCCGCGTGACGGATCGCGTCGACCTGCTCGCGCATTTCCCGCCCGGCGTCGCGCCGCGCCCCCAGCAGGCCCGATTGCTCGCGGCCCTTGCCGATGCCATCGCGGAAGCGCTCGACGACCCGGCCGCGCCCCGCGTGTTCTTCGTCGAGGCTCCGCCGGGTGTGGGCAAGAGCCACGTCGCGATGACGCTGGCGCGCTGGAGCGGCGACGCCTATCTCCTCACGTCGCAGAAGCTGCTGCAGGACCAGTACGAGCGGGAGTTCGGCGACGATCTGCAGCTGGTGAAGGGGCGCGACAACTACGTGTGCGAGCGCTACGGCGAGGTGCCTGTGCCGACCTCGCGCGGCATGTGCCGGCGGCCGCGGGGGCCGCAGTGCCAGTGCCCGTACGCGCGGGCGAAGGCGGCCGCGCTGGCCGGCCCGATCTTCTGCACCAACACCTCGTACTTCGCCACGCTCCGTCACTGGCGCGCCGAGCAGCTCCGCAAGCGCCGCCTGCTGATCGTCGACGAGGCGCACAACCTGGAATCTCAGCTGGTCTCCGTCTTCACCGCCGCCTTCCCGCTCGAGCAGACCCGGGCGTGGTTCGGCGGACCGCTGCCGCGTCTGGGCGACGCCGACGAGTACCGCGCGCTCATGCGCGATCACCTGGACCGGCTGGAAGGCCGGCTCGAGACGCTCGGCCGCGAGCTCGAGGCCCTGCGGCCCACCGGCGCCGCGGCCGAGAGCTTCTTGAGCATGCCGCCCTCGCGCGAGGAGCAGGCGCTAATGGCGGAGCATGAGATCCTCGAGGCCGCGCTCGCGCGCATCCGCTTCTTCGTCGATGCGGAGGACCGCGAGTGGATCGTGCGCTACCCGCCCGACAGCGGCGCGACGCTCGAGCTGGTGCCACTCACCGTGACGTCGATGGCCCGTGAGCTGCTCAGCGAGTCGGCGGACCTCGTCGTGCTCTCGTCGGCGTACCTCGGTCACCGGAGCGCGCTCGCCGAGTGCTTCGGCCTCGCGGAGGCCACCGTGCGATCGTTGACGTCCGATTCGCCGTTCGCGCTGGCTCAGCGGCGGATCGACTACCGTCCGGTCGGGCGGCTCTCCGTGACCAGCCTTCCACGGCTGGAGCCGGCGCTCTTCGACGCGGTCGCCGCGATCCTCGCGGAGCACCCGCGTGAGAAGGGGTTGATCCACGCGCCGTCGTACGCCGCCGGGCGCCGCCTCGTCGCCGACCTAGCCGGCCGCGGGCCCGCGTTCTCGCGCCGGCTCATCTGGGTGGAGTCCGCCGAGGCCAAGACGCGGTCGCTGGATCAACACCGCGCCGCCGCGGCGCCCACCGTGCTGGTCTCGCCGTCGTTGCGGGAAGGGGTGGACCTCCCCGATGATTTCCTACGCTTCCAGGTCGTGACGAAGATGCCGTACCCGGATCTCGGCGACCCGTGGACCGCGGCCCGCCGGTCGCGGGATCCACGATGGTATGCGCTCGAGACCGCGAAGGCGCTGGTGCAGGCCTACGGACGGTCCTGTCGCCACGCCGATGACCACGGAATCACGTACGTGCTCGACGGCCAGTTCGAGCGCTTCCTGACCCACTATCGGCCGCTGCTGCCGCCCTGGTTCCTCGACGCAGCCCATTCCGCGCTGCGCGCGCGGCTTCCGGACGCGTCGAGCGAGTGGTGCTGATCCAGTTCCGCAATTTTCGGAATCGCGTGTTTTGTCAGGAGTGGCAGACCGATTCTCGCGGCGTGGAGGGTATCTGATCACCCCCGGTTCGCGGCGGCCGAGCGTCCGGCGATCCGGCCGAAGACGGCGCCGGCCATCAAGCCGGCCCCGCCCGGATAGTTGTGATAGAAGAGCCCGCCCACCAGCTCGCCCGCGGCGAAGAGCCCGGGAATCGGACGCTGCTCGCAATCGACGACCTGGCCCGTTGGCGTGATCCGCAGACCGCCGAACGTGAACGTGATACCCGTCGTGACGGCGAAGCCCACGTAGGGCGGCGTGTCGAGCGTCTGCGCCCAGTTGGACTTCGGCGGCGAGATCCCACGCGTGGCCTTGCCGTCCTTGATCGCGGGGTTGTACGGGGTGGGCTGCACGGCCGCGTTGTAGGCGCGGATCGTGGCCACGAAACCGTCGACGTCGATCTCGAGCTTGCGCGCGAGCCCCTCCAGCGTCATGTCCTCCGCCTTCGTCACCTCGCGGATCCGGTATTCCTCGCGGAGGAGGTCGATCACTTTCTGGTCGAAGATCTGAAACGCGGTGCGGCGCGGCTGGCCGATGACCGCGCGCCCGTACTTCACATAGGTGTAGTTGCGGAAGTCGGCGCCCTCGTCGACGAAGCGCTCGCCTTTGAGATTCACGATGAGGCCGAGCGGGTACGAGTGCTTCTGGAAGTTGTCGCCGACCTTGCGGTCGCCGTGCCACGGCGCGTTCAGGTCCCACTGCACGGAGTGGCAACCGCTCCAGTGGCCCCACGGCAGCGCGCCGATGTCGAGCGCCATGCGGATCCCGTCGCCGGTGTTGTACGGGGTGCCGCGGACACGCGCCAGCTCCCAGTTGGGGCCGAGATACCGCGTGCGCATCTCCGTGTTGGCCTCGAAGCCGCCGGACGCCAGCACGACCGCGCGCGCGGGGATCGTCTCGGTGCCGGCGGCCGTCCGTACGACGAGGCCGGTGACGGCGCCGCGGTCGTCCGTCACGAGCCGCGTGGCCTTGGTGTCGAAGCGCACGTCGATGCCGTTCTTCGCCGCGGCCTGGTAGTGCATCTCGATGAGACCGGGGCCGCCGCCGACCGCTTCCAGCACGAGTCCGCCCCAGAAGCGGAACTTCCCGCCGACCTTGTAGGCCTGCCGGCCGAACATCGGGATCCAGCGGATGCCGCGATCGCGCATCCAGCGCACCGTCGGGAGCGACTCGCGCACCAGCTGCATCGCCATGTCGGGATCGGAGCACTCCTCGGTGACCCGCATGAGGTCGTCGTAGAACTGCTCCTCCGTGTACGGATCGACCTCCATCGAGGCCTTCTCCTCGTCGGAGAGGTCGCCGACCAGATCGCACAGCTCCTCGAAGCTCTTGAAGGCGAACCGGAAGCCACCAGCGGTGAAGAAGCCGTTGCCGCCGCGCCAGGCCTCGGGCGCCTTCTCGACGACGAGCACGCGCGCGCCCCCCTCGCGGGCCGAGAGCGCCGCGCACATGGCCGCGTTGCCACCACCGATCACGATCACGTCGTAGTTCGCGTTTGGCACGTTCGTCTATCCTATGATTTCGCTGATCTGGATCTGGGGCGGGATGTTCGTGTAGTTGGGCACGTCACCCATGATCTCCTTGCCGTGCTGGCCCATCCCCTTCTGGAACCCGTCGAGGGAATTGAAGTACACGTGACCGATCGCGACGTACGGCGCCGGCGCGCCCGGCGCGCCGCCCGCCATACCCTTGTCGACCTCGGTGCGGATCAGCCCGAAGCTGCCGAGGCGCTCGCGCACCAGCTTCATGTGCCGGTTCACGTAGTAGTCGTGGTCGAACTTCTTGCCTTCGCTCGTCGCGTAGAACACGGAAATACGGACCATGGTGACCTCCTGACTGGCCGGATGGATACGCCAGCGGGGCTCAACGTATTCAAGCGCGGCGTTCATGTCAACAGCGGAGACGCGCCGCCGCGGGCCGGTGCGTCAAGCCGTTGCGCCGCGGGCTTGCTGCAGCATCTCGATCAGGACTGTGCGGCTCTCGGCCGCCGTCGCGAGCGGCCGCGGGAACGCGATGCGCACGGCGTGCAGCCGCTCGCCCTGTCGCAGCCGCAACCGGAAGCCCAGACGGTCCACCGCCACCATCGTGGCGGCGTCGGCGGGCTCGCCGGCGAAGTGCCGCGCGTAGGCGACCAGGGCATCGGCGTGGTCGCGGTTCATGTGGTCCATGATGCCGGTCGCGGCGTCGGCCAGTGGGTCGGGCTGCGCCGCGCGGTAGGCCTCGGGCGTCACCCAGTCCATCGCCGCGAAGCCGCCGACGAAGTAGATGTCCGTGACGTCGATCCGCCAGAAGCTAAAGTCGTCGAAGTCCACCCAGTAAGCGGCGCGCGCGTGACGGGCGAGGTACGCCTGCCGCGCCGGCGCGACGTCGTGGCCGTCCAGACGGCGCGCCTCGCCCATCAACGTCAGCCGGCTGGCGGCGAGTGGATGGCCCGATTCGCCGGTGGGGTTCACCTGCGTGATGAGGAGGCTCGTGCGCGGATCGGCCTGGAGGTTCTGGGTGTGCATCGCCATCGCGCTGATCAAGAGTATCGGCCGGCCGCTCTCGTCGAGCGCGTAGGTCATGACCGATCCGAACGGATGGCCCCCATGGCGGCGCGAGATCGTCGCCAGCGCGCCGGTACGCCCGAGATAGGCGAGCGTGCGCGCCCGCTCGGCGTAGGTCGGCTCGGGGACCGAGGGCGTGTCACTGGAGCGCGGCGGGCCGGCGTGGTGGCTCACCGCAGCGCGCTAGTGTCAGTCTTCGGCATCGCGCCCCCGTATCCTCTCTATGATTCGCAGAATCGGGCGAGCGAGGTACAGTCGGCCCCACGCACGTCCTGTGATCTCGCTCAGCAACTTTAGCTTCTCGAGTCTGGAGACGACCTGGCGGGCGGTCGGGTTGGACACCTTCAGGAGCCTCTGAGCTCTGGCAACAGTCATGTACGGGTTTACCAGGAGAGCGTCAACGAGCTCGATCGCCTTCGGGGAGCCGACCAAGCGCCTCCGCCACCGCTCCCGTAGATCCATCAACTTACCCGCCTGTGAGACGGCATCGCGCGCAGTCTGCTCAACACCGGACAGAAAGAACCCAAGCCAGCCCTTCCAGGCGCCGTCGGTGCGGACGGCCTGGAGACTGTCGTAGTACTCGCGCCTATGCTGCTCGATGTACGCCGACAGATACAGAAGCGGTTGTGACAGCCGTCCGCGCTCGATGAGGAAGAGCGTGATCAGTAGGCGCCCTACGCGGCCGTTGCCGTCCAAGAATGGGTGAATCGTCTCGAACTGCTCGTGCACGAGCGCGCATTGCACGAGATCGGGTACGCGGTTTCTCTCGTGGAGAAACTGCTCCCACGCTCCGAGAACCTCCATCAGATGCTCTACGGGCGGAGGCACGTAGACGGCAGTCTCCAGCGTGCCGCCCGGGGCTCCGATCCAGTTCTGGGAGCGCCGGAACTCCCCCGGTGTGGCGTGTTCGCCGCGCACCCCCTTCATGAGTCGCGCGTGCAACTCACGGACTAGGCGGAGGGACAAGGGCAAGGTTCGCAGCCGCGTGACGCCGTATTGCAGCGCTGTCACGTAGTTTCGCACTTCCTGGACGTCGTCTGGGTCGCGAGGCGTCGAACCCGCAGCGACTTCATCGAGCAGCAGCTCGGCCAGGCTCGTCGTCGTGCCTTCAATCCGCGACGACAAGACAGCCTCTCGGCGGACATAGGGCGCGATGAGAAGGTGGGGATTGAGTAGGTGGCGGCCGAGACCCGAGAGCTCGCTCAGTGCCGCGTCAGCGCGCGAAAGGGCAAGGACAAGTTCGTCGTCATAGGACAACTTCGGCGGCAGCGGCGCTGGGATGAACGCGTGATACCCTCCCCGCGCTCGGATCACCCGACCCGTCTCAGACGCTCGAAAGTCGGTCGGATTCACAGTGTCTCCTCGATCTTTGAACGTCCGATCTCACAGGCCTTTTAGCTTTTAAACATTTGCCGTAATTCTTTCAAAGCCCTCGCCGCTTTGCAAGCAATCTTTCAAACCCCGAGTTAAACGCCTGGCGCAGCCGTACTTCATCCAGCCGCGCGCACGGCGCCGTGGCCGCCCTTCATCAATCACGCGTCGCGGTGTACGGGCAGATCTGGTTGTAGGCGCAGTGGCGGCAGGCGCCCCACGAGGGGGTCGGGTCGAACCGCCGGGCGCGAATGCCGGCGGCCGCCGCCTTGACCGCATGCATTGCCACCTCGAGATCGTCGGCGTTCGGCGTGTGGCGGCCGACGACGTTTGAGTCGATGAAGCGCAGCTCCAGGCGCTGGGGCAGGCTGCCGGTCATCTCCTGCCAGGCCAGCGCGTACATCTTGAGCTGGAGGCTGCCCGACACGCGGCGGTCGGCGTCCTTCTGGCGCGTGACCTCGGTTGTCTTGTAGTCGACGATCACCGCGCCCAGCAGGTCTTCGTCCACGCGGTCGTAGCGTCCGCGTACGCGATCGGGCCCGAGCGCGAAGCCGAATTCTTTTTCCACCCACGTCGGCTTGGTGCCCTCGGCCTCTTCGTGGTTCCAGAAGCGCCGGAGCGCCTCGCGCCCGGCTGCTTTGCGCGCCTCTTCGTGCTCGCGGGTGAGGAAGCCTTCGGCCGGCTCGGTGCCGGGGCGATCGTGCACGATGTCCTCGCCGGCCCAGGCGCGCTCGTACACCGCCAGCAGATCGTCGAGCGGCGTGTAGTTCCCCACGACCCGCCGGCGCAGGTAGTACTCGACCACCTTGTGCATGACCGCGCCGTAGGCGACGGCGTGATGGCGGCGGATCGGGATGCGTCGGACGTGCACGTTGAAGTACTTGAGCGGACACGTCTGGTAGTCGTCGATCTGCTTGTGGCTCAGATTCAGCTCGGCGTCCGGCGCCAGCGGCTGCAGCGCGGGGTCCTCGATCTCCGCCGGCGGCGCGTGGTGCTCGATCTCCTCGACCGGGCGCACGCGGAACGGCCGGCTGGCCTCGCGCGGCAGGTCGAGGGCCTCGAGCACGAACAGGCTCGTCTTACGCTGGCGGCTGCCGCCGTAATCGCCGGCGCTCGTGAGATAGAGCACGCGGCGCGCCCGCGTCATGCCGACGTAGAAGAGGCGGCGCTCCTCCTGCAAATGGAAGTCGCCGGTCGGCACCGCGTCCTTCATCAGGGCCACCGGCAGCTCCAGCGGATCGCGACGGCGGCGCAGCGGGAACTTCTCCTGCACCAGGTGCACCAGGAATACGACGGGAAACTCGAGCCCCTTGGCCTTGTGGATGGTGAGGACGCGCACGGCCGGGGTCTCGATCTCCGCCTCGGCGACCGCCGGGTCCTCGCCGGCCTCGATCAGCTCGTCCAGGTGCTTCACGAACTCCCGCACGTTGTCGTACCGGAGGGCGCGCGACGCCGACTTCACCCGATCGAAGAATTTCGCGATGTTCTTGCTCTCGGCGACGTCGCGGGCCGTCTCCTCGCGGTACATCCGGCCGAGCCACCCCGAGTCCTTGATGAACAGGTAGAGGAGCTCACCGGTCGGCATCTCGCGGCCGAGCTCCATGTAGCGCTCGAGATCGCGGACGAGGTGCTGGATGGCCGCGTGCCCCTCCTCGGTGATCTCGTTGCGAAGCTCGGGAATCGTCTCGGTCTTTCGGAAGACGTCGAACAGATAGACGTGCCGCCGGTCCGCGTGGGTCGAGCAGCGCGTGAGGTCGACGACCGGCACCTGATAGAGATCCGACGAGGCCAGATAGTGCAGGCTCACCGACTCGTCAGTGTGGACGAGCGCGCGCAGGAACGCGATCAGCAGCCTGATCTCGGGCCGGCCGTAGAGCCCGGAGTTCCCCGAGAACGTCCACGGGATGCCCTTGAGGTTGAGCGAGCGCAGGAACTGCTCGGCGTCGTCGTTGGAGCGGACCAGAATGGCCACGTCGTCGTACCGCCACTGGCCGCCGTCGACCTTCTCGCGGATCGCGTGGGCGACGGCGTCCGACTCCTGTGTGCCGGTCTCGTAGTGCAGGTGCGCGGGCGCCGGGCCCTCCGGCTCGTGCACGGCCACCAGGTGCTTGCTGATCCCGCTGCGCACTTCGAGACGGTCCGGGTTGTTGTTGACGATGAGCCGGTACGCGGCATCGAGGACCTTCTGGTGCGACCGGTAGTTCTCGGTGAGCACGACCTGGCGCGCCTCCGGATAGCGGTCCAGAAAAGCGAGCACGTTGGAGATGGCCGCCCCGCGCCACCGGTAGATCGCCTGGTCGTCGTCGCAGACACAGGCGACGTTGCCGTGCCGGGCGCCCAGCAGCTTCACCAGCTCGAACTGGGCGTGATTCGTATCCTGGAACTCGTCCACCATGACGTACTTGAAGCGGCGCTGCAGGTTGGCACGCACGTTGGCCCGCGCCCGCAAGAGCTTCATGACGAGCACGATCTGATCGCCGAAGTCGACGCAGCCCTCGCGGGCCATCAGCTCCTGATACTTGGCGTAGGTGGCGGCCAGCTCGCGCTGCTCGGCGATGCGTTCGCGCGCTTCCTCGTAGTCGTCGGCCGTCGGCACCTCGGCCGCCACCTGCTCGACGTACGCCTGATACTCCTCGGGCGAGATGTCCTCGTCCTTGCAGCGGCTGATCAGCGTCATGATCGCGCGGATGTGCCGGGCCGGGTCGCCGAGCGGGCGGTAATGCACGAGCGGGAACTCGAACAGGCGGTCGCGGAAGAAGATCACCTGCTCGGCGCGGTTGAGGACGCGGAAATCGGGCTGGAGCCCGATCTCGAGCGCGTGCTCGCGCAGGAGCCGGTCGCCGAACGCGTGGAACGTCGAGATCTCGACGTCGGCGTAGCCATACTGCACCAGCGTATCGACGCGCTCCTCCATCTCGGCCGCGGCCTTGTCGGTGAAGGTGAGCGCGAGGATCTCTTCGGGACGCGCCTTCTTCTGGGCGATGAGCCAGGCGATCCGCCGGGTGATGACCGTCGTCTTGCCGGTGCCGGCGCCGGCGACGATCAGCAGGGGGCCGGCGTCGTGCGTGACGGCCCGTCGCTGCTCGTCGTTCAGGCCGTCGAGGATCCGCTCACCCGCCATGCCGCCTCGACTATAACAGCAGGCGAGCGGAGAGCGGCGCGAACGTCACCGCCGGACGTCGGGTCCGCCGGCCAGGAGGTCGGTGACGTCCGCTTCGCTGACCAGCGCGATGTCGCCCCACGTGGAGCACTTGAGCGCCCCGACCGCCGTGCCCGCGTCGACCGCATCTTGCAGATCGCGTCCGCGCAGCATGGCCCAGAGAAAGCCGGCGGCGTAGGCATCGCCCGCTCCGATCGGGTCGACGACCTGGACGGCAGGACGCACGCGCGGCCGGTACAGGCGTCCGCCGTCGAGCACGGTGGAGCCCTCCCCGCCTTGCTGGAGGCTGATCGTCGCCTTCGGAGCGAGACGGGCGAGCGCGTCGAGCGTGGGTTCGGGCGCGCCGGAGAGTCCGAACAGCGTCTGCGCTTCCGCTTGGCCGATGAAGAGGTAGCGAACGCGCGGCAGCACGGTCTCGAGAAACGCGCAAGCGTCGGCCGGTGACCAGAGGGTCGCGCGATAGTTGACGTCGAACGACACCGTGGCCGCCTCACGCAGCGCCCGCTCGACGAGGGCGCGGGCCGCGTCACCGAGCGCGGGCGTGATGCCGGTGAGGTGCACGAGCCGTGCGCTCCGAAGCGGCGCCCAGTCGACCTCGGCCGGCGTCAGCCGAGCGAACGCGGAGTCGCCGCGGTCGTAGAGCACTCGCACCGGACGCGGCGGCACGCCGTACTCGAGAAAGTAGGTCCCGACCCGCGTGTTCGGCG
>Ga0209058_1001687_pt1 | contig 18603 bp, 17 predicted proteins | sample GraSoiAngelo_147_FD_185904 | JGI IMG/M metagenome (GOLD analysis project Ga0209058, IMG submission 185904) | Grasslands soil microbial communities from the Angelo Coastal Reserve, California, USA - 14_1009_05_40cm (SPAdes) (version 2) | ecosystem: Environmental > Terrestrial > Soil > Grasslands ... | reverse complement strand
CACTTTAGATCTAGTTTTATTCTCATTTTTGGATATGTTGAGTACGTCCTTGTTAGTTATGTTACATATCACATCAGTCCCAATTTTTGCCACAGATTTTTTATTTATTGCTGACAATACCATATCAACATCAACAACAATGTAGCACCCCTTTTTGAATGCCTCAAAGGCGCATTGTATGGCGTTAGCTGAGAAGATAATTCTATTTTTGTCAGGTTTTGCAAAATCAAAATCGGCAGTAGCATGAATAACACGTCTGACAATATTCCATTGTAATGTGCTATAACCATGAGTTCCTATCTCTGATTCAATTATTTTCATACTCTTTTCTTCTATACCCAAGGAAGCCTCTGACATGTCCCTAGACTTTGCCCTGATTGCCCTTTTTACTGTGTCGTTACTTTCAGCCAACTTTTTCCTCTGCCTCCTTTGCCCTTTCAAGTACCATATTTACTAGTTTTGGGTCTACTCCAAAATGCTCTGTAATATATACCGGAATATTTTTTAGATTATATTTTGTCAAAGCAAATTTGATATCTTTGACAACGTCATTTTTTATGTGGGCTCCTTTGTGTAGGAAGTAGGGAACGATGATCATTGCATTAGGATTGCTGGAAATTATTTTTTCTATCCCATTAGCTATCCGTGGCTCATCCAGTTCCAGAAAACAAAAAGTAACAGTTCTAAAATATGGTTTTAATTTATTAACCGTATGTACAAATGCCGTCCTAGCACTCTTGTCGCTGCTCCCGTGACCTATTACAAGTATGTCGCATTTGTTGTCTGCTGGTACTATCTTATTTTTTTCTCTGGTAAAACTAATTCTATCTCTTATAAGCGAATTAAGTGTATTATGATAGCTCAAGGGTTTGGCAATGACCACCTTTATTTTTTTATCGTAACATATTTTAGCTGTCTTTTTTACAGAATCTTTCAGCTTCATTCCTGGATATAGGAAGTAGGGCATGACGGTAATAGAATCTACATTGTTGGAGATGCATGTGTTAATGCCCTCCTCAATGTAGGGGGGTATAACCTCAAGGAAGCAATGACCCACGTAGACGTATTTACTTTCTTGCTTAATTAAAGTGCACAATTGCGAAAGTTCTTCTTGGGCCTCAGGTTCCCTACTGCCTCTATCAATTAGTAACAGAGCCCTATTCAAACTACTTACCTTCCTTAGTGTAATTTATCCGACAGATTGCAACTGTAAGATTGGGAGGGAATTTTTGCTTCGTGACTATAAGCTCACCGCCTGAACTAAGAATGGATGAAGCTTCTGAAACACTTGACGTTCCTTCGTATTTTTTTACCACGTCCGAGGGGTTTGGGACCATCACCTTATTTAGTTTCTCTTTATCAAAAAAGTCTAGAGGAATTCCATGTTTATCCGAGAAGGATCCTAGTGAGGTACTAGACTTTCCCCTACTTATGGTTGAGAGATTTCTGATGCTAAGAAAAGACAGTCCATTCTCCGTCAACACTTTCATAATTCCGTCTTCTAAATCTTTCTCAGCAGTGTCCCAGTGAAAACCTAATCCTACAACAAGACTCTTTGGTCTATAAATTACAGATTTTCTAATCACCAGGGGATCTGTTATGATTTTATCAGAGATGATTAAACCTGCCTTGAAATTATCTGATTTCAATTCATCAATATTTTGTATTATTGTCACGTTTTTTGGTAATTCTTTATCCCACCATTTTGTTTCACCAGTATCTTGGTAAACTCCTATTTTTTCTTCATTTACCATATGCGCACTAACCTTGGTAACGTTTTCAAAGTTTTCGATACGCCATTCAAAGTTTTTACCTAAAAGATCAACTGCTATTGTTTCATTAACATCTGCGGCGGTGGTGATTACAGCTGTTGAATTCAAAATATGTGCAATGGATTTAGATAAGGCGTTTGCACCTCCCAAGTGACCAGAGAGTGCGCTTATTACAAAATTTGCTTTATCATCTATCACGATAACTGCAGGGTCCGTCTTCTTATCCACCAAAAGATTTGATATTAAACGGATGACAGCTCCCAATGAAAAAATGCATATGATACTATCATATTCTTTGAAAACCTCTTCAATCATATTTTTTGTATTTTTTTCAAACCAGATAATCCCATCAGAAGAATCTTTATGTTTTGACTGTGCGTAAATTGATGCCGATGGAATCTTTTCTTTTATTCTCTTTGATATATTGATTCCATTTTTAGTAATACAAATAATAGCAACCTTGCTACTCATGCAATACTTTATAAAATTTATTCAAATAATATACTTTATGTTTATCTCATGTCTTAATTAAATATAAATATTCAAATATTCAAACAACAATATTCCTGTTGAATTCAAATGATACTTACCTTCTTTTGTAAAAGGAATCGTCATACCGAATGTCCTGGTGAATGGCCGATAGGGGATTCATGCGGATCGGATCATGACTGCTCTTTTGACGTAAAGATGTCAAAATGCGAGTGCTCTTGTCATGTATGAATATTGTTCACGTCGTGCAAAAGCTTAGTATTATAATTTTGAAATTTTCACAAAAAATGATCTTAGCGGGGTCAGAAAATTATGTTTTTTCGATCACTTCTATTTCAAACAGCCACCACATCATCATACCCCGTTAATAATTTATTATTTATTGATTTCATTAATTCTTTAGCTTTTCGCCGTATAGAATCATTGACCTTGATAATAACTAATCCTTTCAATGGCTGACCATAACATACTACTGAATTACGCGGTGCAAAATAACAGACAGGTAGAGTCAATAAATCCTCTTCACCAACAACCTGCAAAACAAAGTTCTTCTCAACCGAAAGTGCAAATTTGATTTTAGTGACTGCTTCAAGTGTAATAGATCCAGCTGGATTAATACAAGAAATTCTTGTTATGCCTTTAGCTTTTAGATCGTTCAGTTTATGAGGCAAAGTAGAACTTTTGTCTTGCCTTCTTTCAACTCCGTCAATTATAGCCAGGTTAGGAAAAATATCAAAGGAAATAAATCTCTCCGTAGAACGGTCGCCTATTGTTATTATCTTTTGGTTAGGGCCATCAATTTCTTTTCTTATTTTTTTTTCTGTGATATCACTATCTAAAATTAACTTACCTAATGGTTTTTTCAGTTCTTTAAGAATATCAGGTGGTATTGACACTTTGAGGTTCTTTTTCTTTTGGCTGTTCATTTGCTGATTTTTCTTGATCCTGCAATTCAGAGGCGATAATACTGATTCTTCCAGCAACAGTACGGGAAATTTTGTCAAATATGATTGCCTGGCCATTATTTGCTCCTGAAATTGTTACTGGGTTACCGCTGTCACTTGCAGTCATTATCTGTTGATGGAGAGGAATTTCCCCAATGAAAGGAACATTGAACTGCTCACTAACTTTCTGACCACCTCCAGTACCGAAAATATTTATCTTATTATTACAATGTTGACATTCTAGATAGCTCATATTTTCTAAGACTCCTATAATAGGTACATTCAATTTGTTAAACATGCCCACCGCCTTTACCGCGACATTCATTGCTACATCTTGAGGAGTAGTAACTATAATTATTCCAGTTATAGGGATTGTTTGTGCTAATGTTAAAGGTGCGTCTCCTGTACCTGGGGGTAAATCAATTATTAAATAATCAAGCTCACCCCAGTTTACATCAGTTAGAAATTGTTTTACAATTCCTGCCACTATTGGACCTCTATAGATTCCTGCTTGCTGTGATTGTTCATAAAAGAATCCCATTGAAATCACTTTTACTCCTTGAGCCAAGACAGGTTCTATTTTATTATTAATTACTTCAGGTGCGTTTTTGAGTCCTAACATCAGAGGAATACTTGGACCATATACATCAGCATCTAATAAACCAACTTTTGCACCGGTCTTTGACAAAGCCAGAGCGAGGTTAACAGCAACTGTTGTTTTTCCCACACCTCCTTTACCACTTGCAATAGCAAGTATATTCTTGACACCAGGAAGCAATTCATCCATTGAAATTGAACGTCCTTCCATTACTCTTGCAGTTACTTTGAGATCAAGATCCTTAATCCCCAGGTCCATCATAGAATTGCGAACCGATTCTTCTATTTCACTATTAAAAGGACAAGCAGGGGTAGTAAGTTCTAATGTAAATCCAACTTTTCCATCGTTAATCGTAAGGTCTTTAATCATGCCCATTGACACTATGTCTTTATGCAATTCGGGATCTTCTATTGTTTGTAATTTTGACATGATTTGCTCTATTGAGACCATACTATCGTACTCTTCCCGAGAATATTTAAATCATACAATAGTATGCATCTTGATACTAAAAATCAAGAATAATGAAAAGGTTCATAAATTGATAATTTAAACCAATTGACAATAAGTAATGTTTGCCATAATACACATGGATGATGTTGTAAGAATACCTCCTCGTATGATGAAAAAATCTCTTAATGAGACCACGATGGAGATTCTCAGGGAGAAATATGAAAGTATGATAAATCCTGAATTGGGCTATGTTATTATGATTATTGATGCAAAAACAAATAAGGTTGGAAAATTGGTTTCCGGTGATGGTGCCACCTTTCACAAGGTGTCTTTTAAGGCCTTAACATTTTATCCCAAATTGCAAGAAATTGTGGAAGGAGAAATTGTTGAAATTACGGATTTTGGTGCATTTGTAAGAATAGGGCCAACTGATGCACTGTTACACCTTTCTCAAATTACCGATGATTATCTGAAAAGCGATGTGAAGCAAGGGGTGATAGTTGCAAATCAATCAGCCAAATCGCTTAAGATTGGTTCAAAGCTCAGAGCTAGAGTAACTGCAATTAGTTTGGGGAAAGGTTCGGCCATGGGTAAAATTGGAATTACCTGTAGACAGCCATTTCTGGGTGCTCTTGAGTGGATTGAAGAAGAGATAAAGAAGGCTAAAACCCCTGTCACAACTAGCCAAAAAGAAAAGAAAGGAACAGTGCCAGCTTAAATGGCTAAGGAACTAGCGTGTAAAAAATGTAAAGCAATTAGTATTGGAAAGGTATGTCCCGTCTGCAGGTCTACCGAACTTTCGTCTGACTGGTCGGGTACAATAGTAATATTTGATTCAAAGAATTCACTGGTCGCGTCCACACTTCAAATATCAACTCCACATAAATATGCACTAAAAGTAACTTGATTTGACTTTTAAAAAAAAATCAAAAGATCTAAATCAATATTTTAATTTACGAGAATCCCTCATTAGATTTCTCAGAGAAGATATCGGACAAGGCGATCTCACAAGTGAGTACACAGTTGATGAAGATTTGAAATCTTCATCGTCTATTATTTGTAAATCAGAAGTTGCAGTGATTGCAGGGCTGGAGGAAGCTCGTACAATATTTGATATTTGCAATTGTAAATCAAACGCACTAGTTAAAGACGGCGATATTGTAAAAAATGGCCGGAAAGTCATGAAGATCAAGGGAAATACGAGGTCGATTCTAAAAGCCGAAAGAACCGCGTTAAATTTGATAATGCGTATGAGCGGAATTGCTACCGATACTAAGAAATTTGTGGATATAGTAAGAACTGTATCAAATGATATAAAGATCACGGGCACCAGAAAGACTGCACCGGGTTTAAGATTCTTTGACAAGAAATCAATAGTATTGGGCGGAGGATATGCACATAGAAATTCTTTAGACGAAATGATACTAATAAAGGATAATCATCATGCTGTAACCAGTTCGATTAGACGCTCTATATTAAAGGCTAAACTGAAAGCTGGTAAAAATATCATGATAGAATGTGAAGTTAGCGATAGGAAATCGTCAGTAGAGGCTATTAAAAGTGGTGCAGATATTATAATGCTAGATAATTTTTCACCCCAAGAAGCTCAGAAAACCATATCGTATTTGAAGAGATCTGGTTTACGAGAAAAAATTTTAGTAGAAATTTCAGGAGGTGTGAATATTTCAAATATCAAAGATTATGCAACTGCTTTACCAGATATGATATCAGTAGGCTCATTAACTCATTCTAGTCAGTCAATTGATTTTTCCATGGAAATCAATTAATCAAATTATTAATTGTTATCAAAATTCGTTACTTCAATAATGATATCATTGACTCCTTGATCAGGATATCGTCAACATACGCTCAATAGCAGTTCTCGCTCTATCTGCAATATGTTTTGGAACCTTGACCTCATATTGTTTGTGTACAAGAGATTCTACCACTTTTTCTATTGTTATTTTTTTCATATATTTACAGACGGCATTTTCCTTAACGGGTATGAACATTTTGTCTGGATTTTCTTTCTTCATTCTATACATGATACCTGTCTCAGTTGCAACAACAAATTGATTACTCTCTGATTTTTTAGCATGTTGCATCATTCCTTCAGTAGACAATATGTGAGCTTTTTTAGAAATATCGCCAGATGCCAAGCTGTACAAGGTTGATGAAGTACATCCACATTCAGGATGGATCATAAATTCTGCATTTTTGTATTTTTGAAATATATTATTAATGTCAGCTGTAGTGATACCCGCATGAACATGACACTCTCCTGGCCATACATACAGATTCTTCCTGCCAGTGACCTGTCCTACGTATGAACCTAGAAACATGTCAGGTAAGAATAAGATATCGGTATCACATGGTATGCTCTTTACAACCTTAACTGCATTAGATGAAGTACAACAATAATCAGAAAGGGCTTTTACTTTTGCGCTGGTATTAACATAACTTACCACGACAGCATTAGGATGTTCTTCTTTCCATTTCTTTAATTCATTAGAATTAATGGTCGATGCAAGTGAGCAACCTGCTTCTAGATCGGGGATAAGGACTGTCTTTTCAGGGCATAGTATAGAAGCAGTTTCTGCCATAAAATGTACACCACAAAACACAATAATGTCAGCATCAGTTTTGGCAGCTTCTCGTGATAATGCCAATGAATCGCCAATAAAATCAGCTACATCTTGGACTTCTGGAATTTGGTAATTGTGTGCCAAAACGACAGCGTTGCACTCTTTCTTCAGTGAGTTTATCTGATCGAAATGCATTGATTGGACTAATGTCATCTTATGCGCTTGTTTTACATAGTTATAGATTTAAAGTAACATAATTTAGGATAACATTGCCTATTTCACATATGGTAAGGGCAATACTTGCCACATCGATTTAATTTTGAGAAAATAGGAAAAATTGTGCAGTAATAGATATATTATATCACAGTCAACATAAGTCAAATGCCAACTCATGGATCGTTAACAAAGGCGGGAAAAGTAAGAGGTCAAACTCCTAAAATTGAAGGAAAGAAGAGAGTAAGCCCGATATCAAAATTAAGAAACAAGATAAATTTTGTCAAGAGATTTGAAAAAAGACGTCAACCTGGACAAAGAAAACCAGAACGTACAGGTAGAAGACGTTGATTTGAATATCTAAACGCTTTTATCTTATTTCGGACATCTCAGTATAATCTAGGAATTATGTAAATCCAAATATTGAATAAGTGAAACTAATAAAAGATGGAAAAAAAAGTTGGAGTAATAGGCTATGGTAGCATTGGTAGAGAGATCATAGCAGCAATAAGAAGACAAGAGATTCCAAATGCCAAAATCGTAGCATTATTTGATAAAGAATCTCAAGTCATTAGCTCAGTCGATTATGATAGTCAATTGCACTTATTTTCAGATTTTAATGAATTCTATAATTCTCCGATTTATACCAGTTTAGACATTGTAATTGAATGTGCTTCGAAAGAAGCTGTTAGGGAATATGGTAAAAAAATCATCGAGTCAAATAAGGATCTCATGGTATTGAGTGTAGGCGCTTTTTCAGATAAAGAATATTTGTCAGAATTGCAAAATTTATCGAATTTGAATAATACTAGAATATTGATACCTACTGGTGCCATAGCGGGATTAGACTCCATTAGGAGCGTAAAAAAGTATCTAGATTATTTAACCATTACAACAACAAAGCATCCCAAATCATTTGTAGGCGCTCCATTTTTCAAAAACTCAATAATAAAATTGGAAGAGATTTCACATGAAGAAACCCTCTTTGAAGGGAATGCTATTACAGCTATACAATTATTTCCTCAAAATGTTAATGTAGCGGTTTCAATTGCATTGGCTGGAATTGGTTTAGAGAAGACTCGAGTAAAGATCATAGCAGACCCGAAGATATCGGTAAACAGGCATGAGATACTAGGTAAAGGGAGCTTTGGAGAAATCCATATTATTGTTCAGAATGTGCCGAGTCCTACAAATCCCAAAACTAGTTATCTGGCATCACTATCAGCTATCGAATGTCTGAGAAGTATGTGCAATGAAAATTTCAGAATAGGAACTTGATTTGGACAAATTTTGACAGTTTATATGTGGAATATATATTTGACAAGGTTAACTATGAGTTACAACGGATTTAAGACGAACGACATGTTTGGACCTAAACCAGTGGAAGTTGGAAAGGAATACGACGTTCAGATCACAGAGTTAAGTAGAAAGGGAGATGGAATTGCAAGGATACAGCGATTTGTAATATTCGTAAAGAATGGAAAGGTCGGCCAAAATACAAAGATAAAGATAATCCAGGTCGGAAATAGATTTGCAACAGCAGAGATTGTCAATGATTCTAAAAGTAATCAGAGTCAGACTGAGAACGCACCAGCAAGTGCTGATGCCAAAACAGAAAGTAGTACGGAATAGTCGACCTACCGCAGATACATTTTAAACTTCTATTTATTTTATAACTTTACAAAATATTTGATTTCTAAAAATATTATTGATCAATTTTAATATTTGTCAATACCGATTTCTAATTTAGAAAATTGGCTTGAACAATAACATTATAGCTATTATCGCGATTTCCTTTATCGTTGTTGGTTCATTATGGGGAATTGGGAATCTAATTTCTCATAATAATACCCAATTGTCCAAAAGTGAGGGAATGCTATTGTTAATGAAAGATAATAAATTTAATGTTACTAATCCAGAAATTACTGTTAAAGTCAATCAGCCATTAAAAATTACTATTGCAAATCAAGATTTTAGAAAGCATGATTTTATAATTGATGAACTGAATATAAATACCGGGTTTATTTCAAGTGGACAAGATTTTACGACAATAATTGCCTCAGATAAAATAGGCTCTTATAGATACTACTGCTCAATTCACCCCGGTATAATGGAAGGAAAAATTATGATCAAAAACTAAAGAGAAACATCATTGGTCTACCATACTATCGACAGAAAAATATTTAGAAATGATTGATTAAAAAATCATTTGAAAAGTTGTATCAGCTCTTAAACGAATCAGTTAGTTTTTTATGATACATGCTCTTGCAGCTTTCTTTAGATAATGTATGGTCCGGTATCGCACGTAGATACTTCATTTTCCTCTTATCGTAGATAGTACTCAAAAATTTGTAGCAGATAGAACAGACAAATTCTGTCTCCATTTCCTCTATCATCTCATAGTTGGGAATTTATCTTTAGTCTTTTATTTGGGTTGACCTGTCAGATATTCGAATCAATCCTCCACTAACATCAAGGGATGTTAGGCGTAACATGGTTGCATGATTCTGATTCTGACCTAAGGTCAAGAAATTAAACCAACACTTAAAATTAGGCAAAAAACCAGTCTAAAAAAATGGCTGCACGAAAGAATACATCGAGAAAAAAGAGACTGATAAAGAGAGTCAAGCAAAATAGACCTGTGCCAGCCTGGGTAATAATTAGAACCCATCGTCACGTTAGAACAAATCCAAAGCGGAGAGCTTGGAGAAGGTCGGATGTGAACGTAGGATAGATAGAATAGAGTGAGATAAAATGTCTGAAGAAAATACAACAAGAATATACACGGTGAATTTAGCGAAGGCCTGGGATACTCCAAAATACAGAAGAACTGATAGAGTAATAAACATCATAAAGGAATTTACACAGCGCCATATGCAGACTGACAAAGTCAAGATAGATCAAGATTTGAATAGACATATCTGGTCTAGAGGAAAAACTAACCCACCTAGGAAGATAAGGTTGAGAATGATAAAAGAGGATGACGATACAGTCGTAGTCAGTTCATTTATCGAAGAAAAAATGTCAGAGCCAGAAACTGAGGAGTCAGAGGCAGAGGAGTCAGTAGCGAGAGCAGAAAAAGAAGAAACGCAAAAAAGTAAATAGAAAATAAAGAATTATTTAGAGTGTTGAATTAAATTTTGAACTAATTTCTGAAAGGTATGTGGTTGAAATTCATTTAGATAAAATGAATTTCTAACTAATCGATTAAGGGTAACGGTAGATTTATGTTCGGATGTGATTCGGGTATATCCCAATCTAAAATGTTTTCGTCAGGTATGAGATTGAGGGGATCGTAGGAATCAAATTTTGTTCTTCCTTTTATTGACGCTATGAGATGCATGTTGTTTTTAGAAGAATCAGTAACTACAAACGAAACATCATTTGTATCTCCTTCCATTGAATTTTGAAAATTACTCAACATTTCATTTAGTCTTCCAATTGGCTCATTTCTTGCACCATTTACATATAGAACAGATTTTGTTATTGAGGATGTGCCCAATGATGAATAAAGTTGTGCAATTAGATCTTTTATGCCCACCTCAATATTGTTCTCTTTCAAAGTTCCAGAAACTAGGTTTGTTCCCAAGTTCAATGTTATCTGGGGAATTAATTTGATTGCATTGAGGACTATTTCATCCGTTAGTTTCGAACAATCTTCAATTGTGAGGTGTGGATTTATTTCCACGTAACCGTCATTGTCAACAACAAAGTTAATGTCAGAATCTAATGATATTCTTTTTAGCGATATACTAGATTGAAATAATCGATCCTTTTCATGACCAAATGGCATGGTCGCAACTGAGATAAGTCTTTTGTTCAGTAAGTTCTTTGCAATATGCGAAATTATAGGTGCAATCGCAATACCTGTTTTTTCCCCTAAACTAGTTACTAAAATAATGGTTTGGTATTCTGATAATTTTGAGCATATCTCTTCTTTATGAAACTCTAGAAAAGATCGGATTTTGTAAGTCGAAGGATTTATCCAAGATTTACAATTAATATGAAGCGAGCTGGAAGCTTCAATGTCTTCTTTATTGTTGCTTATTAATAAAAAATCATGTTCCATACCGTTTAATTTCGATACGATATCTTTGCCAATTTTACCGATTCCGATTAACAACGCAGGTTTTCTTAATTCAATACAATCCTCTGACAATCAAATCAACTCCTAATCAGAATATTGATTATTAGAATAAAAATTTAGTTGATTAAATCAAATATCTTATTTGGTACAAAAATGTTGATAAAAGTATAGGAATTAGAAAGTTAATTCTCCTAACAAGGAATAATTTGAAATTTCTACCACTTTTACTGATAGATACTGTCCGAGTAACCATTTTGGATTAATTTTTTTTACTTTTGATAAATCGATTATTACAGGCCTGTAAGCGTAATTTCTACCTTCTATCTTGTCATTTTCTAAAAGTTCATCGATCAAAATCTTACCGTTCCATCCGTTCCATAATTGATTTCTTCTCATTGATGTTTTCTTGATTGTTTGATGTAGTCTGGTACTTCTTTCTCTTACAATCTTTGTATTTAATCTTGGATATTCTGATGCAACCGTTCCAGGACGAGGACTAAATCTTGAAGAATTAACGACGTCTGGTTGGCATTCTTCAATAAGGCTTAGCGTCTCTTCAAAATCTCTTTCGGATTCTGAGGGGAATCCAGTAATAATATCTGTAGCAATTGTTATCTCTGGGATTTTTTTCCTTAGTTCTTTTACTACATCAAGAAAAATTTTAGCAGTGTGTCCCCTTTTCATTTTACGCAGAATTTTTTCACTCCCACTCTGAACCGGCATATGAAGAAACTTGAAGAGCTTGTCATTATGCTGATAAAGATGAATCAATCTATCTAGAAACCTTGGAACATACATTGGATTCATCATGCCAACTCGGATTTTATATTCTCCCTCAATATTGGAACACTTTTCTAGTAACTCAACTAGATCAGTTTTCATGTCCAATCCATAGCAACCATTGTCTGTTGAAGTTAACCAAATTTCCTTACAATTTGCTGCTAGATCATCTTCTACTTGTCTTACTATATCACCAATTCTATAGCTCTTTAGAGTCCCTTTTGCTAATTTCGTTTGACAAAAACTACATTCGCTAAGGCATCCACTGGATATTTCAATAATACTGACTACTGGATTTAGCCTGATTCTTGGAAGATTTACTTTTGTTGGCACGGAGTCTTCTAATGCCACAACTTTTTGACCGTTTAAAGAAGCATCAACTACATCCAGCGTTCTATCTAACGACTGTGGGCCTAAAAGAGATGAATAAGGAGAAAAGGATTCAACCAGTTTTTTACTTGTCTTTGGAAGACACCCAGCAACAACAAGCGGTTTTTCTTTTGAATATTTTTTTATTTTTGAAATCATTCTGTGTTCGGTAGCATCCTTTACGGCGCATGTGACTATGATGTTAACGTCTGAATTTTTTCTACTGGAAGTCAAGTCATATCCGTTATTGTAAAGTATACCTTTGATTATTTCCGCATCTCCAAAATTAGCCGAACATCCAAAAGCTTCTACCCATACTTTTTTTTTATCACAGGTTTTAAAATTTTGAAAATCAACATTAGTTTTATATCTTGAAAAAGCTGAGAGATGTTTAACCTTCCCCAAGATGATCAAGTATAATGGAATTTATCGGTACTATATCAACTAATTTATTGCAAAACTGTTGAGTGACTCGTTATCCTGTAACTTTTGCCTTCAAGTTAGTAAGTTTAAATTTCATAACAAATTTGAATTCTACTAGTTTTTCATTATCGTCAAGATATCAGATTCAATTATTTTTTCGGTAGCATTAATGAGACTCTGAATATCTTTTACATCATGAACAATTGAGATAGCGCCCATCTTGTGAGGCAAGAAGAATATTCCATATTTTGCCATCAATGAGAAATGATATTTAGTAAGCGTATCATTATCAGACAAAGCTACATCATTTGCGTTCGTTATTTCATTTACTTTATTCGAAAGAAAATGTGTAAGAAAAAGGGAACCAAGACCGGTTACCTCTGTTTTCAATCCATAATCTGAAAATAATTTTTTTAAATCATTCCTTGCTGTGTCTCCTAACTTATTAATTTTATTATAAACTGTTTGACGATTTTTACTGATGTAATCTAAGGTGGCGTATCCAGCAGTCATTGTTAGAGGATTTGAAGAGAAAGTTCCACCACCAATATAACATAGCTGTTCCTTATTTCTATTCTCTACAGGGTTAGCTACTTTCATTATCTCCTTTTTGCCACATACTACTCCTATTGGAAGCCCTCCTCCGACAATTTTTCCGAGTGTAATGATATCTGGATTCAAATGATATAGGGAGGAAACACTTCCAAAATTCAATCTAAATCCAGTAACAATTTCATCTAAAATAAACAATATATCATTTCTTTTGCAATACTCTTCCAAACCTTTCAAGAAATTGATATCTGCAGGAATACAACCTCCACCTCCTAATAACGGTTCTATAATTATGCATGCCAGATCATCCTTTACACTTTCTAGTAATCTGATAGATCTGTCTAAATCATTAAATGGAATTGATTCAACAAAATCACCCTCCCTGGCAGTCATACCTACTCCTTCATCAATTTCAAATGGATAATTTACAGACTGCATCAAATCTGTATTAAATCCATGCCAACCACCAATAGTTTTACAAATAATCCTTTTTTTAGTCACAGCTCTAGCAATTCTAATTGCATACATTGTAGCTTCAGAGCCTGTAGTGCAAAATCTTAAAAGTTCGCTAATAGGGATCGATTTTTTTATGGTTTCTCCTAGCTTAATGCTAATATCATTCGCAGTACCATATAGTGTACCCTGACGTATTTGCCTATCAAGCTTCTTAACAACTACATTTGGGGAATGACCTAGAATTAATGCCCAATGTCCCATCCAGTAGTCTACATACCTATTGCCATCAACGTCAATGAGATGTTTATTTGTTGCCTTATTCACAAAAAATGGATAGGGTCTAAAAAATCGAATATTGTGACTAATACCTCCAGGGAAGATCTTTACACAATCATTATAAAATTTTCTTGAGTTATGAGTTTTTTTTTTATACAGATCCCTTAGACTCTTGGATATCACTATAACAATCCATTACAAGACCTATTTATTACGATTATGAAATATCAAAAAGAAATAAAAAAAGGTGTCATACAAAAGAACAATTTGACGAACTGAACAAAACAGTGAATTCTATCGTATTGAATGATTTTGAATCCAATCATCTAGTTAGTTATAGATCAGGTGCGTTGGGCTATTAGTAATGGCAGGCTGAACATCTCGCAAAAAGCTCGATGCGTACACCTCCATTCTATCAATGCTATCTTCTATAGCCGCCCTCCTCTTTACAGAAGGCTGTCTTTTCTCGGGAAAGGTTTCCTCCTTAGATGCTTTCAGGAGTTATCCTAAACAGCTTAGCGGCTCAGCTTGCCCTGTCGGACAACTGATAAACCAGAGGCTGCGCTGCCCTGTTCCTCTCGTACTATGGGCAACTTCCCCTCAAACAACTACACCCCTGTCAGGCAGAGACCGACCTGTCTCACGACGGTCTAAACCCAGCTCACGTTCCCCTTTAATGGGCGAGCAGCCCCACCCTTGGCTCCTGCTGCAGAACCAGGATGGGAAGAGCCGACATCGAGGTACCAAACCGCGGGGTCGATGGGAGCTCTCGCCCGCGACGAGCCTGTTATCCCTAGGGTAACTTTTCTGTCACCACCAGCCCCCAATAGTGGGGACATGATGGATCGCTAAGCCCGGATTTCTCCTCTGTATTCCGTATCATTGGGAACACAGTCAGACTGGCTTTTGGCTTTGCCCTCACCGGCGGAGTTCTGTCCCGCCTGAGCCAATCTTTGGGCCCCCTCGATACTTTTTCAAGGGGGTGCCGCCCCAGCCGAACTGCCCACCTGCCGTTGTCCCCGTGAGAACGGGTTAGCGATACGGTAACGAATGGCTGGTGTTACAACGGCGCCTCCACCTGCCCCGGAGGGCAGGCTTCGAAGGCTCCCAGCTACGCTCTGCATCCGCAACCATACCGCAGCAACAGGCTGCAGTAAAGCTCCACAGGGTCTTCTCTCCCCGACAGAGGTTTGTGGACTGTTCGTCCACATTATGTGGCTTCACCGGGCTGCAGGCGGGGACAGCGGGGCCCTCGTTGTTCCATTCATGCACGTCGGAACTTACCCGACAAGGCATTTGGCTCACATCTGTTGCTTTGTATGACCTCGATTCTTAAAAACCGAGGCGGGCTTGCTACTGCAAACCTCCCTGTATCGCTACAGGGGTCGGACTATATCTTAATCGCTTGCGCGATTTCTGGCGTATAGTCTCTGAGGATTCTAGAAAGCGCGGTTTCACTTTTCGGTTCATTGCCCAGCAAAGATTGGCAATCTTTGTCAGGCCTGCGACAGTTAGATGTTCCCTTTGTTCCATTAGTTCCAAGATCTGCTCGAATATTTCTAGGTCTTTTTCCTTCTTTGTTTTCAGCGGATATCGCTTAAAGAAAGAAACGATCTCCTTAAGCTCGCTCAGCTTTCTTATTCTTAGTTCCTTCCTACTACCGTGGTTTACAACAACCTTCCCGGCGCTGAAGAATCTTCGTAGTTCTTCGAGCACCGATTGATCGCGTTCATGTTGAACCACGCGAAATTCAGGAAGTACTTGCCAGCCAATGGACATTTCTCGAACTTTATTTATGGAAACATGGAAGCATCCTTCTCCGTCTACGAACCCAGTGACCCACTGCGCATCTAGTCTTTCCTGCTGATCATCTGCAGTCATGGCATTGTCAGATTATCCAAAGCTCCTTTTAAGCTTGGACAAGCTAGCCTGACATTCACAGATTTTCCAGCATATAGCCAGATTTTGTTAAGGCAAACCAAGTTTACCTTAAGAGAGTCAGAGTTACTCCCGGCGTTTAGCGGCCCTTAGCCCAGTTGAACCCAGGTTTTAGGTACCGCCACTGGCCAGGATACAGAGGCCATACTCATCCTTTCGGACTAGCGGCCACCTGTGTTTTTATTAAACAGTCGGGACCCCCTTGTCACTGCGACCTGAGGCCCCTGCTCCTCGCAAAAGCCTCAGGCACTCCTTATACCTTAGGTACGGAGCTATTTTGCCGAGTTCCCTCGCCTTACGGTATGCCCGACAGACCTTAGTCTACTAAACCAGGGCACCAGTGTCGGTTCTCGGTACGGTCCTGAAGAGATCTCCCTAACCTTGCTTTCAGTGTCTCCTGGACTTGGCCAAACCCGCCTTGCGGCAGGCCACTCGCCCCTCGCATGAGATCTCGCCATTACAGCACTCCCCCACGCTCGAAAACTTGGGCAGAACGACGGTTCTGCTTGCCCTATCCTGAAGCAACAAGGCAGGTAAAAACGATCCCTTCAAGGCACTTGAATATTAACAAGTTTCCCATTCGGACAGCTCTGTTGAGGCTGCTCTTAGGACCGGCTAACTCCCGGCTGATGACGCATTGCCGGGAAACCCTTGCCCTTGCGGTCGCCGAGATTCTCACCCGGCTATGCTGTTACTGCCACCAGGATCTGCAATAGTTCGTTCGGTCCACTGGACTTCACAGCCCAGCTTCGACCCAAACACTACGCCCACCTACCACGCACCGGCATTACCGGTGGTCTAAAGTATCGGTGGCCTACTTGAGCCCCGTCCATTTTCAGGGCTTCCGAGCTCGGCAGGTGAGCTGTTACGCACTCTTTGAAGGATGGCTGCTTCTGAGCCTACCTCCCTGCTGTCTTCGCTCGAAAACGCCTTTTTGTTTGACACTTAGCAGACACTTAGGGACCTTAACTTTAGTCTGGGTTGTCCCCCTTTCGGTTATGAGGCTTACCCCACATAAACCCGCCTCCCAGCTTCTACGACGCCTGTACATTCGGAGTTCGAATGGGCGGCGAGCCCTTTCGAGCCCTTACCGTCCGATCGGTGCTCTACAATACAAGCAGTCTCCACTGAGGCAGGACTGCGATCCACTTCGGTGGGAACTAGCGATCACCGGACTAGATTGGTTTTTGACCCCTAATCCCAGATCTGGGGACCGATTTGCACGTCAGGACCCTTGCAGACCTCCAGCGGGCGTTAGCCCGCCTTCGTCTTATCCAGGACTAGATCGTCCGGTTTCTAGCCTTACTGCCATGACTGAAGACCCTTTCGGATCCTTCGCCTCGCCGAAGCTGCGCGAATTCGGTTTCCCTTCGCCTCCCCTTCGTCAGGTTAGGCTCGCCATGACAGCAATCTCCCTGGCCCGTGTTTCTAGACGGAACGTACGACTCTGGAAGGCTTCAATCCCTTGCGGGACCTCTACCAAACTCCTTTCAAGCCGTACACGTCTGTAACCGGTTGGTTTCAGACACTTTTCATCCCCCTTCCGGGGTACTTTTCAACTTTCCTTCACAGTACTAGTATGCTATCGGTCTTGGTGAATATTTAGCCTTGGATGCTACTTTCACCCATAGTCACTGGCCACTGCCAAGGCCAGATACTCTTGCTATAACAGAATCCCATTCCCTTACGCTTACGGGGGTATCACCCTCTTCGCCAGCACGTTCCAGAGCACTTCAGCTCGGAGAACGGCATCCTATACGCCATAGCACACCACATCTCTACCACGTTACCGTGACAGATTCAGTTTGGGCTCTTCCGTTTTCGCTCGCCGCTACTAGCGGAATCTCGTGTTGATTTCTCTTCCTCATCCTACTCAGATGCTTCACTTCGGACAGTTCGCCCTCCCAAGCGAAAAGCAAGGGAGTCTAAAGAGAGACCTCATTCGGAAATCCCAGGATCAACGGTCGCTTGCACCTACCCCGGGCTTATCGCAGCTTGCCACGTCCTTCATCACTTACCAAGCCGAGTCATTCCCCAACCGGCGTCTTTGCACTATTCCAGGTACATCATTTTTTACTATTGCAGCCCCGGAAATTCTACGCGAACATTTCCGTAAAGCCACATTTTCCACTCTGTCAGTTGACATTGTGGCGTGTTTCTGTGATCCTTTGCACGACGATCATTGTGAGTCACCCCACTGCGTCCTTCACTCCCAATTTTCATAGGGAGCTGCATGATTTCGGTCACACGAACATACAATCCGACCCTTTACACAAAAGTTGTCCGGACCGTTAAACTAAGGAGGTGATCCAGCCGCAGGTTCCCCTACGACTACCTTGTTACGACTTCTCCCCCGTTGCTGACCCCAGGTTCGATAGCGCCAATTAGGCGCCACCTCGCCAAGAACCAGCTTCGGTGAAGCGACGGGCGGTGTGTGCAAGGAGCAGGGACGTATTCACCGCGCGATGGTGACACGCGGTTACTAGGGATTCCATATTCATGAGGGCGAGTTTCAGCCCTCAATCATAACTGAGGTAAGGTTTGTGGGATTGCCTCCCCCTTTCGGGATCGGAACCCGTTGTCCTTACCATTGCAGCCCGCGTGTGGCCCGAGGGTTTCGGGGCATACTGACCTGCCGTAGCCCCCTCCTTCCTCCGCTTTAACAGCGGCG
>Ga0209058_1001686_pt1 | contig 18614 bp, 19 predicted proteins | sample GraSoiAngelo_147_FD_185904 | JGI IMG/M metagenome (GOLD analysis project Ga0209058, IMG submission 185904) | Grasslands soil microbial communities from the Angelo Coastal Reserve, California, USA - 14_1009_05_40cm (SPAdes) (version 2) | ecosystem: Environmental > Terrestrial > Soil > Grasslands ... | reverse complement strand
TTTCAGGCAACTAGCCCCACACAAAACCAAACCCGGAGCCAGCTGCGCTCCGGGTTGGCGAGGTCGGGCCAAGTGGCCGTCGACACTTGGATCCGCGACCTACTCTCTCCTGCTCCGAATGTAGACCGGTTCTTGCCGCGCTTTTGTCAGGGAAACGTCCAGCCAAGTTCACAAACTGTTGCCCGGTCCGAGTCTAAGAGGGATTCTTCAAACGATGACTCGTTTCCGGGTGAGACGCGGCGCCGTGGTCGCGGTCCTGCTGGTGCTGGTGTTCGCAGTCGCGGCCGCGCTCGCCATCCAGGCGTACGAGACGGCCCGCTATCACCGCGCGCAGGCGGATCGCGTGCTCCGAGACTACGCGGCGCTGGCCGCGGCGCGCGTCGCGCAGATTTGCGCGCGCGAGATCTATTACGCCGTGATCCCGCCCTTGAAGGCGCTCCAGCACGCGCAGGGAATGGCGCCGCACAAGTCGCTGCCCCGCCCCGCGGACCTGCACTTTGACGTCATGGAGCACGAGTTCTCACTGGCGCCGTTCCTCCGTTTCACCTTCCGCATGGACCTCAAGGCGCGAGTGCTGCAGACATCCGGGCAGCCAGTTCCGCCGCCTGTCCGGAAATGGTTGATCGACACGCTGCCCGTGCACACGCGCACCGTCTACGACACGTCCTGGCACATGGGCAGCATCCTGGGGCAGCCGGACTGGGATCGGCGGTATGTCGTCTATACTGTGCTGCGCGATTCCGACGGCTCGCTCCGCACGGCCATCGGCTTCGAAGCCAAGCCGGCCGCACTGCGGCCACTCGTCGTGCAGGCGACCGAGAAATTTCCGCTGCTGCCACGGCCGCTGACGGGTGGAGTCCAGTACGACTCGATGGGCTCGATCATCATCACGGACCGGTACGGCGTCGAGATCTATCGCTCCGCCGTGCAGTACACGTCTGAGTACACAGCACGCGACACGATCGGCACGGACATGGGGGATCTCTACGCCCAGGCGACATTGCGGGGCGCGGTGGCAGACAAGCTGATCATCGGTGGATTGCCGAAATCACGGCTGCCGCTGATCCTCGGCCTGCTCGGACTGACAGCGGTGCTTATCGGGACCACGCTCTTCCAGCTGCGCCGCGAATCCCAGCTGACGCGCCTTCGCACCGATTTCATTTCCGGCGTCTCGCACGAGCTGCGCACACCGCTCGCCCAGATCCGGATGTTTTCGGAGACGCTGACGCTCGGCCGCGTGCGCTCCGACGAGGAGCGCCGCCGCTCGCTGGCGATCATCGATCAGGAAGCCCGGCGGCTGACGCACCTCGTGGAGAACCTTTTGCATTTCTCCCGCTCGGAGCGCCAGACCGCGCATATCACGCCCGAACCGACCGCGCTCGGTCCGCTGGTGCAGGAAGTGATCGACGGATTTGCGCCGCTCGCCGCAGCGCGGGGCGCGACGCTCGCCGCCGCGGTTCCCGACGATCTCGTCGTCACCGCCGATCCGGGCGCGGTGCGCCAGATGCTGCTCAATCTCCTCGACAACGCGGTGAAGTACGGACCCGCGGGCCAGGAAGTGCGCATCGGCGCAACGCGAGAGAACGGCGTCGCCAAGTTGTGGGTGGACGACGGTGGACCGGGCATCCCACGGGGCGACCGCGAGCGGGTGTGGGAGCGTTTCTGGCGGCTGGAACGCGACCGCGAGTCGGCGGTTGCGGGCAGCGGCATCGGACTCGCGGTCGTCCGCGAGTTGGCAACGCTGCATCACGGGCGCGCGTGGATCGATGACAACGGGCCTGCCGCGGGAACCGGGACCCGCGTGGTGATCGAGCTGCCGGTATGAGCGCGTCCCCACCCGTGGCTCATGCCAAACGGATCCTGGTGATCGAGGACAATCCGGACCTCGCGTACGGGCTGCGAAATAACCTCGAGATCGAAGGCTACGAGGTCGAAGTCGCCAAGGACGGTGCCCGTGGCCTGACGCGGGCGAAGACCGCCAAGCCCGATCTCATTGTGCTCGACTTGATGCTCCCCGGGATGGATGGCTTCCGTGTGCTGCGCGCGCTGCGCGAGGAGGGCCACGGGATGCCCGTCCTCATCCTGACGGCACGGGGCGAAGAGGCCGACAAGGTTCGCGGCCTGCGGCTGGGTGCGGACGACTACGTCACGAAGCCGTTCGGCGTGCTCGAGCTGCTCGCGCGCATCGAGGCGCTGCTGCGACGCGTCGGCGAGCCGCGGAAGAATGGCGGGCCGCCGGCGCCGCCGTTCGAGACGTTCGGCGACATCGAGGTGCTCACGCCGTCGCGGACCGTATTGCGCGAAGGCGCGCCGGTCGCGCTGACCCCCAAGGAGTACGATCTCCTGCTGGCGCTCATCCGGCGCGACGGCGCCTGCATCACGCGCTCCGAGCTGCTGACGGAAGTCTGGGGCTACAGCGCCGAAGTCATGAGTCGCACCGTGGACACGCACGTGGCCGAGCTGCGGCGTAAGCTGGAGCGCGACCCGGCCAACCCGAAGCATATTCTCACCGTTCGAAAAACCGGTTATCGTCTCGCGCGGTGAGCGCGAGTAACGCCGAAGTCCTGCGCCGGCTCCACATCGAGGGGCCGATGCTCGTCCTGCCGAACGCGTGGGATGCGGGCAGCGCCCGGATCTTCGTCGAGGCCGGCTTCCCCGCGCTCGCGACGACGAGCGCGGGGATCGCGTACAGTCTCGGGTTTCCCGACGGCGAGCGCATCAGCCGGGATGAGATGCTCGCGGCGGTAGCGCGGATCACACGCCGCATTCCCGTTCCCATCACCGCCGACCTGGAGGCCGGCTACGGCCGCGAGCCGGCGGCGGTCGCCGAGACGGTGCGCCGGGCGATCGACGCCGGCGCGGTGGGAATGAATCTCGAAGATCGGATGGAAGAGCAGCACCTGATCGACTTCACGCTGGCGGTGGAGCGGGTGCGGGCTGCGCGGACGGCCGCCGACGCCACGGGTGTGCGCCTCGTGCTCAACGCGCGCACCGACGCATTCGAAGCATCCGAGATCCCGCGCGACCAGCGATTGGCCGAGGCGGTGCGGCGCGGCAACGCGTTTCGCGAGGCGGGGGCCGACTCGGTGTTCGTCCCGTTCGTCGGCGACCGGGACACGATCGAACGGCTGGTCCAGCGGATCAAAGCCCCGGTCAACATCCTCGGCACACCCAATGCGCCGACGCTCAAGGAGCTCGAGGCACTCGGCGTCCGGCGCGTGACGTTCGGCTCGGGTCCGATGCGCGCGACGCTCGGCCTGGTGCGCCGGATGGCTCGGGAGTGGAAGGAGAAGGGGACCTACGGAACACTGGAAGCCTACGGGATCCCGTTCGCTGAGCTGCAGAAGCTCTTCGCCTAGTGCAACTCAACATGCAAATGATCGGCGGTGCCGACGTGCCGCCGAGTGTCGAAGCCCATCAGCCAGAAGTAGAACTGCACTCCACGGTTCTTCATGAAGCCGCGTCCCGTCGTGCGCAGGTCGACGGCATGAATCCAGCCGTCGGCTTGTTTGTAATGACGGGTGCGACTGTTGGTGGGCAGTCCCATCCGCGCGTAATCCTCGGGCAGCCGGCCGGAGTCAGTGATCAGCATGTCGTGGTCGACGAGAATCAGGGTGGAGAGCGCGAGGCGCAATAGCGGGTGCACAGAGCGGTAATACGCGCGGACCGGCGCGGACTTGGCGTTGACACTCGCCAGATAGACGAGGGAGTAGCCGCAGTAGAAGACGACCAACGGCAGCGCCACCCACTTTGCCAGCGGCATCACGAGCGCCCGGCCGCCTCGACCACCACGACTGGTGAACTTCCGGGCGATCCACACAGCATATGCCGTTACGACGCCGGCCGTCAGAATGCCGGCCGTCAGCACCGCCAGCCAGACCGACCTCGTCCCGTGCTCGTAGATGAACACCGAGCCGCGCACCAGAACCCCAAACGGCAGTGCGATGATCAGCGCGATCTTGAGCAGCGCGATCCCCACCTCGCCGGCGAGCGCGCGCCATTCGGCGGCGTTGGCTGGAGCCGCCTTCCGCAGCTTCTGGCGCCACTTGCGCTTCCACTCGCGGCGCGCTTCGCGCTTCAAGCGCTCGAGCTTTACCGCAATGCCGTCCATGTCGGGAATCTACGTTCACCGAATCGTCATGTTTCCGTGCGGTAGGTGTCATCGAACGATGTGCAAGCCGCCATGTGCGCACCGTCTCTTTCGGAGTCAGCCACGCCTGGAGCGTCCCAATGAAACCGCATTCGACGATTCTGCTTTGTGTCGCCGCACTCATGGCCTGCACAACCGAACCTGCCGAAGTCGCCACGGATACCGCGCACGGCTACCTGAATCAGGAGACTCGGGCGCGGCCCGTGGCGGCGCTCGCGGTGCCGGCGATTGCGCAGGCTGACCGGTTTGCGGCCAAGGACTATGGGGCAGGCGAGGGCCTTCCGGACATGACGTCCTCCATCGTTCCGACGAACATGATCATCCGTACCGCGACGGCATCGATCGAGGTGGATTCCCTGGAGGTGGCAGTCGCGCAGGTGAAGCAGCTGGCGGCGCGGCTCGGCGGATATGTCGGCAGCTCCGGAATCGTGACAGGTAAACATCAGCTCCGGCAGGCAGCCATCGAGGTGAAAGTCCCTGCGGCGCGGTTCGACGAAGTCTCGTCGGGTCTGGCGCCCATCGGGAAGCTGGAATCGTTCAACGTCGAGGCCCAAGACGTCGGCGAAGAGTACGTGGACGTCAACGCCCGCATGGAGAACGCCCGGCGGCTGGAACGGCGGCTGATCGATCTTCTCGCCACGCGCACCGGGAAGCTCAAGGATGTGCTGGACGTCGAGCAATCACTGGCTCGCGTGCGCGAAGAGATCGAGCGTTACGAAGGCCGCATCCGCTACCTCCAGGCCCACACCGCCATGAGTACGCTGAGCGTCACCGTGCATGAGCCGCTGCCGGTCGTGGGAACAGCCGGCCAGAGCGTCATGGGAGCGGCGGTCAAGCAGGCGTGGCGCAATTTCGTGGCCCTCGCATCGCTCGTGGTACAATCGCTTGGCGTCGTGCTTCCCTTGGGTGTCGTTGCGATCGTCGGTTGGGTGGTCACGCGCCGGTGGCGACTGGCCAGACAGCGGGCGGCGTGAATGGCGGGTAGATTGACCTCCTCAAGGAGGAAGCCATGGCAGAGACCATCCGCAGAGCCGACTACCACTATTTCAAGGCGCCGGACAAACCCGGTGAAGGCGCGCGCATCTTCGGCGCGTTGCGCGACGCTGGCGTGAACCTGCTCGCGGTGCACGCGTTTCCGAGTGCGCGCAAATCGCAGATCGACGTCGTGCCCGCCGACGCGGTGACGTTTCTCGCGGCCGCGAAGCATGCGAAGCTCAAGGTCTCGAAGCCCAAGACGGTGTTCCTGATAGAAGGCGACGACCGCGCGGGCGCCATGGCGTCGACGCTGTCGCGGCTCGGCTCCGCCGGCATCAATGTGACCGCGGTGAGCGCGGTCCGTACGGGGATGGGGCGCTATGGCGGGCTGCTGTGGGTGAAACCGAAGGACGTACGGAAGGCCGCCGAAACTCTCGGGGCCTGACGGCGTAGCAATAGGCGACCCTTACCAAGGGAGCGCGTCATGGCTTCACGCGCGGATCGTTTTAAGCAGGCGGCCGTCAAGGCAGCCAGGACAGCCCGGACATGGGCACAGACTGCTGCACGCGAAGCAGACCGGCTGTTGAAGGAAGCGCAGAAACGGGTCGAGACCGAGCAGCGTCGCAGGCGCCTCAAGGCGGTGCTGCGGCGCACGGGGAAGGTGCTGAAGGCCGCTGGACGGGCGGCCATCGTGGCCGGCGTGGCCGCGGGAATCGCGTCGGCGCGCGCGGAGCGGCGCGCGCGCAAGGTCAGCAGGCGACCGAGGCGCTAGTCTTCCGCACCACTCAAGTGCAGCACGCGCTTCCACTGGGGCGCCGTCACGGGACTCACTGACAGGCGCCCCTGTCGTACAATCGGCAGATCCGCAAACGTCTGATCGGATTTGATCTGTGCAAGCGTCACCGCTTGTGGCAAGCGGCGGTGTGCTTTGAGATCGATCACGACCAGGTTCGCGTTTTTCTGTTTGGGATCCGGATACGGGGCAGAGACCACGGTCGCCCATCCCACGACGGCTTTCTCGTCGCCGGTGTGATAGACCAGCACCTGATCGCCCGGATGCATGGATCGGAGGTTGCGGAGCGCCACCGGATTCTTGACGCCATCCCACACCGCCGTCTGTTCGCGCTCCAGGTCGTCGTAGCTGTAGGTGCTCGGTTCGGTTTTGACTAGCCAGTAGTTAGCCATTTGCCCGCCCATTGCACGAAGGTATCCGCCAGCTCGTTCATCACGTCTGCTTCGCTCTTGCCCGTGCGCTTCGGCACCTTGAACGAATGATCGCCCGCTTCGACGAGGTGCAACGTTGCACGACCTCCCAGGCCTCGGACCACCTGCCGCAGCAAGTCGAGTTGCGCGAACTCATCGCGGGTGCCCTGCAGAAATAACATCGGTACATCAACCGACGTTAAATGCTCCGCACGGGTCGTCCCCGGCCGGCCGGGTGGATGCAAGGGAAAGCCAAAAAAGACTAGGCCGCGCACCCCCGGCATCGGTTGCGAGCCTTGAGCTTGCGATGTCATGCGCCCGCCGAACGATTTCCCGCCCGCCAAGATCGGCAACCCCGGATGCTTGCGCGCCGCCTCGTCGACCGCCTGGCGCACTGCTGCTTCGGCAACCACCGGAGGATCAGGCCGACTCTTCTTCGCTTGCACGTAAGGAAAGTCGAACCGATGCGTCGCGATCCCTCGCGTTTCCAGCGCTTCCGCCGCACGCTGCATGAACGGATGGTTCATCCCCGCGCCCGCGCCGTGCGCGAATACATACACCAGTCTCGCGTCAATCTTCGCCAATCAGCTTGTTGAGGCGTTCGAGAACGCCCATGAGTTTTGGTTTCGACTCCAGCACTTTTACCACCGGATCGTGGCCGAGCTTCTCCATCCGCTTGCGCGCATTGGCGATCGTAAAGTTGCTGTTGCGCAGCCTGGCGTTGACTTCATCCCACTCGATCGGCATCGAGACCGGCGCACCCGGCGTCGGGCGCACGCTGTACGGCGCGACCATCAGCTGGCCGGCGCGGTTTTGGAAGGCGTCGACATAGACCTTGCCCTCGCGCTTGCTGATCGTGCGCTGCGTCGTCGCGATGTCGTGATGCCGATCGGTCACGAGCCGCGCAAAGAGCATCGCGAATTTGAGGCTCTGGTCGTACGTCATCTGGCGGCCGAGCGGCAGCATGATGTGCAGACCTGACTTTCCGGTGGTCTTGACGAACGCGGGCATTTCGACCTGCTCGCACACGGCCCGCGTCGTCTTCGCGAGCGTGATGACGTGCTCGAAAGGCGCCTCTTTCGGATCGAGATCAATGAGGCACCAATCGGGCTTCGTGAGATCGTCGATGCGGCTCATCCAGATGTGCAGCGGGATCGTGCCGAGGTTCACGAGATAGACGAGGGTTTCGACATCGTTCGCGACGAAGTACTGGATGTCGCGCTGCGTGTCTTCGCTCCAGATCGGAATCGTTTGAATCCAGTCGGGCACAAAGCCGGGTGCGTCTTTTTGATAGAAGGATTTCCCGTTGATGCCGTCGGGATAGCGCGTGAGCACCACCGGGCGATCCTTGAGATACGGCAGCAGCCATGGCGCCATCGATCTGTAATACTCGATGAGATCGCCTTTTGTGTAACCCTCGTCCGGCCAGAAGACTTTCGCGAGGTTCGAGAATTTGACCTCTCGGGGAGGGGGGACGGGGGACGGGGGACGGGTAGAGGCCACCTCCGGTTCCCCCGTCCCCCGTCCCGCGTCCCGCGTCCCCGGCATTGTCACGTCCTCGGGTTTCTTATCATCTCGAAAGCGCACAAATACCGACTGGCGTAAGAGTCCGTCCCGCGTCAGCTCCTTGTAGCGTACGTCGCAGACCAGCTTCGGCTCGACCCAGACGTGATCGGGCCCCTTCGGCAACTCGCCGCCTGGAGGCGGCTCGCACGGGGGCGTCTTGCGCACGAGGGCTTGCAGCTGCGTGCTAATCTCCTCGAGCTCGTCGCCGGTAAACCCCGAGCCCGCGCGCCCGGAGTAAACCAGCTTGCCGTCCTTGAACGCGCCGACGTGCAATGATCCGAAGCCGCCGCGCGCGCCTTTGGGCTTTGTGAAACCGACCACGACGAAGTCATCGATGCGGTCGGCGCGAATCTTCAGCCAGTCGCTCGAGCGGCCGCTGCGGTAGGGTCTCTCCGCCTTCTTGGCCATGATGCCTTCGAGTCCCAGCTTCACCACCTGTTCGTAGAGCGCCTCGCCGTTCTTCTCGAAGTGCTCGGAATAGCGCAGCGGCCCCTTATCGGGCAGGATCTTCCGCAGGATTTCTTTGCGTTTGATCAGCGGCAACTTGCGCAGATCGTAGCCTTCGAACGCGAGCAGATCGAAGACGTAGAGTGTCGCGGGTGATTCGATCGCGGCGCGTTTGGCCTCGCGCGCGCCCAGCTTGGCCCGTGCCTGGAGCTTGTTGAAATTCGGGCGCCCCGCGTCGTCCGTCACCACCAGCTCACCGTCCAGAATCACGCCCTCGAACGGAATCGCCTTCACCGCGCGCGCGATTTCGGGAAACGACTCGGTGAAGTCGAGCCCTTTGCGCGAGTACAGGATCGGCTCGCCATCTTGCCGGGCGCCGCGCATGCGGTAGCCGTCGAGCTTCACCTCGAACAGCCAACCCTCTTTGGTAAACGGTTGCTCGCGCGTCTCCGCCAACATCAGCTCCGTGTCTTCCACTCGCAGCGCGCGCTGGGGCGCGCCCAGCTTCTCTAGCTCCTGCTTGACCGGCTCGGCGCGCTGCTTCGCATTGCCCAGCTCGTCGTTCGTGAGGCCGGAAAGAACGGACTCGTTGGAGTACGGTTCCGTTGAGACGTACTCGTCACGCTCCTTGATCAGCAGCCATTCCTTCTCGGTCTTCTTGAGTTTGATCAGCGTCCAGCGACCCCGAAGCTTGTAGCCCTTCAGGTTGAACAGCAGCTTGCCCTTCTCAAGCCCTTCATGTGGATCCTCGAGCGGCTCCCAGATGCCGCGATCCCATACGATCACGGTGCCGGCGCCGTAGTTGCCCTCCGGAATGACCCCCTCGAAGTCACCGTACTCGAGCGGGTGATCTTCGACTTTGACGGCCAGGCGTTTGTCGGCAGGGTTGGCGGACGGTCCTTTTGGAACGGCCCACGACCTGAGGACGCCGTCCATCTCGAGCCGTACGTCCCAATGGAGACGCGTGGCGTCATGCATGTGCACAATCAGCAACCCACCCTGCTTCGGGCTGGGCTTCGGGACTACGCCGCCGGGCTCGGGGGTCTGATCGAACGCGCGCTTCGCACGATACGTGCTAAGCGCGTCGCCGTTGCCCTCTTCCGGCCGGGCCTTCCGACGGGTAGGCATGGAGGCGTATGATACCCCCATATGGCCGCCCATTCCATCGGTTCAGCCACGGTCTCCTTCGGCCTGGTGTCCGTGCCCGTGCAGCTGTTCGCCGCCGGCGAGTCGAAGGCCGCGATCTCGTTCAACATGCTCCACAAGAAGGACGGGGCTCGTCTGAAGCAGCAGTACATTTGCTCCAAGGACGGCGAAAAGGTCGAACGAAGCGACACGATGAAGGGCTATGAGTTCCAGAAGGGACAGTACGTCACCTTCACGACCGAGGAGCTGAAGGCGCTCGAGGAGCGCGGTACCGGCGCCATCGAGATCAAGGAGTTCTTGCCCGCACAGCAAGTCGATCGCATCTGGCTCGACCGCACCTATTACCTAGGGCCGGACAAGGGTGGCGAACGCGCCTACACGCTCCTCGCGGAGGCGCTCGAGCAGACCAAGCGCGTGGCGATCGGTCAGTATGCCGCGCGCGGCAAGCAGTACCTCATCATGGTCCGGCCGATGGCAGGGCGGCTCGTTATGGAGCAGCTGCGCTATGCCGACGAGATCCGTGACATCGCAGAGGTGCCGGTTCCGAAGGCCGACGTGAAGAAGCCCGAGCTGGATCTCGCCGTGAAGTTGATCGACCAGGCGGCTAGCGACGCATTCGAGCCCAAGAAGTACAAGGACAACGTGCGCGAGCGAATGCAGGAGCAGATCGATCGCAAGGTCGAAGGCAAGCAGATCACCGAAGAGCCGGAAGAGGCACCGAAGGCCAAGGTGCTCGACCTCATGCAGGCGTTGAGGCAGAGTCTCGAGACTGCACCGGCGGAAGAAAAAGAGAAACCGGTCAAGCGACGCAAGGTCGCCGGCAAGCGCTAACCGAAGAGCTGCTGGAACTCGGCCGCCAGCTTGGGGCCCATCCCCTGCTCTTCGTGCTTGAAGAAAACGTAGGCCTCAGTCCAGGCGCTGCCCAGCGCCTGGACTTTTTGTGCCCACGCCTTCAAGCCGTCCTCCGAATAGCCTTCGTCGCGGAGCCGCACGTAGCCGAAGTCCGCCGTCGCCACCTCCGGCGTCGTGCTTTCCTCTGTATCCGCGATGCACAGCGCCGTGTTGGTGCTGCGCAGCAGCTCGTAGACGTCGTCTGACCACCAGGATGCGTGACGGAACTCACACGCGGCGCGGACATCCGTCGGGAATTGGGTGAGGAGATCACCCAATCGCGCGAGGTCTTTCTTGAAATTGGGGGGTAATTGGAATAGCACCGCCCCAAGTTTGGTGTTCAATTTGCGAACTGTATCACAGAAGAAGCGGAGTGATTCGTCGATGTTTCGCAAGCGCGCAAAGTGCGTGATGCGTTGCGGCGCCTTCACCACGAAGGTGAATCCCTCCGGGGTCGCGGCATTCCAACCGGCGACCGTTTTGGCGTTGGGCGTGCGGTAAAACGTGTAATTGATCTCGACCGCGCCTAAATGTTGGGCATAGTACTCGAGCCACTTCGCGGTCGGGAGTTTGGGCGGATAGAAGCTTCCCTTCCATTCCGGGAAGTTGTAGCCGGACGTACCGACGTGGAGCCGCGTCATCGCGGCAAAGCTAGTCTCACCACTCTCGATGGGGGAGTTGTCGCAATGAAGAAGCTCATGTACACGCTGGCGCCGTTGGCGTTCGCACTCGCCGCCTGCGGAACATCGGCGGAGACCGAGCGCAAGCTGGCCGAGCTGGAGCAGGTCAATGCGCAGAAGGACAGCCTGATGCAGGAGGTCGCCATCAGCTCTCGGCTGATCAGCGACGTCAACACCGAGCTCGCGAAGGCACGGATCCGCAACAATCGCCTCCACGTGTCGAGCGAGAGTCCGGTCACGGCGTCGAACGACACCCTCATTGCCAAGCTCCGTTATGTCGTGGCCCGCGTCGGCGAAACCGAGCGCTCGCTGAACGAGAGCCGCGAGCGGATCAAGAGCCTCACGACGCTGTCCGACAGCCTGCGCTCGACCTACGATACGACCGTCGGGAATCTCCAGTCGGTCGTCGCGTCGCAGCGGACGACAATCGACTTGCTGACGGAGCAGGTGAACACGCTGACCGAGGAGAACGTGGCGCTGCGCGACAGCTTGTCGACCGGCTACTACGTGATCGGGACGCGGACCGAGCTCAAGAAGAAGGGGATTCTCACCGAGCAGGGCGGCGGACGCGTGCTCTTCATCCTCTGGCGAACCGGCAAGACGCTGCAGCCGGCGCGCAATCTCGATCCGTCGCTCTTCACGGCGATCGACACGCGCAAGGTGACGGCGATTCCGCTCCCGAACGCGCGCGCGCAGTACCAGGTCGCCTCGCTCCAGGATCTGGACTACATCGCCGAGCAACGCGGCGACCACAACAAGTACACCGGCGTACCGAGCCTCACGATCACCTCGCCGGTCGATTTCTGGCGGACCTCGAAGTTCCTCGTGATCATTCTCGAGGGATCATCGGGCGCGGTCTCTGATCGCCCCGCGGTGACCTCCGAGGAGAAGGCCCTCAGCCGCTAACGGACTTGGGGAGCCAGCAATGGGAGAGGCCAGGAAGAAATTCCTGGCCTCTTTGATTGATGCTAGTTTCCAGGGCATGCAAACACGCTGCCCGTGGCCTTCCGATAACACCCAGATGATCGCCTACCATGACACGGAATGGGGTGTCCCCGTGCACGATGATCGCCAGCTCTTCGGGAAGCTCGTGCTCGACGGATTTCAAGCCGGTCTATCGTGGGCCATCATTCTTCGCAAGCGGAACGCGTTTCTCAGAGCCTTCGATGGCTTCAATCCCGACAAGATGGCGCGCTACGACGCCCCGAGGGTCGCCAAGATCCTTCGGGATCCGGGCATCGTCCGCAACAAACAGAAGGTGAAATCGGCGCTCGGGAATGCCCGCGCCTTCCTAAAAATGAAGGACCGAGGCGAGTCATTCGATCGGTTTCTCTGGCAATTCGTCGGCGGCAAGCCCAAGGTGAACGCGTGGAAGACGCTGCGCCGGCTGCCGGCTGAGACGAAAGAATCGCAGGCGATGAGCAAGGCGCTCGTGGAGCGAGGCTTTCGCTTCGTGGGACCGACCATCTGCTACGCGTTCATGCAGGCGGTGGGAATGGTCAACGACCACCTCGTCACCTGCTTCCGCTATCGCCAGCTGACTACTTAGCGCGCTCCAGGTACTGCCCCGACCGCGGATCGACCCGGACCTTCTCGCCGGGGTTGATGAACTCCGGTACTTGCACCGTCACGCCGTTCGAGAGCTTCGCGGGCTTCGTGCTCGCGGTCTTCGTGGCAGTTTTCATCACGGGCGACGTCTCGACCACCTTGAGCTCGATCACGGACGGCAGCTCGATCGCGATCGGCCGGCCGTCCAGCCACTCCACCTGCACAACCATCTCCGGCTGCAACCAGGGCGTGTCCTCGCCTACGGCTCGCTCGTCAAGGGTGAACTGCTCGTACGTCTGCTGATCCATGACGTGCACGCCACCCTGGTCCTGATAGAGGACCTGCATCTCCTTGGTGTCGAGACGCGCTTCGTTGAGGAAATCGGTAGCCGCGAGCCGCTGATCGAACGTGTTGCCCGAAACCAGGTTTCTGAATCGCACCTGGACGAATGCTCGGAGATTGCCGGGAGTGCGGTGGGTGAAGTCCATGACGCGGCACGGCTGGCCGTCGATCATAAGGACGTGACCTTTGCGAATGTCTGTGGCTTTCATGGGAGCGGGAACTTAAACCGACCGCCTTGGCACTCCAAGGGGCCGAGTGCTATCTGCTTGTCTGACAAGGCGCCGTTTACTAGCGTGAGCAGCCTCACACACCGTTGCCGTGTCGGATTGCAGCTTTCCGCTGCAGGGCGTCCACAACGTAGGAAACCGGTTTCTAGCATAAGGTATTGAGTAACAGTCAGATAGATGACCGGCACCAAGCTTGCCTCTAAGTCCGACGTAAGGAGGGAAGCATGATCAGGCCAATCATCCATCGTCAGCTCACCCGCGGCGACCTCGCCTGTCTGGTGGACGAGATCGCGCGGATGGATGTCTCGGAAGGACGCGAAGCCGACGAGGCGCTGCAAGCCGGCGCCGTCGACACCGTGCTCGATTCCCCCGCGGCCCTTGAGGCGGTCCTGGGCCGCGGCGGTGCGCCTGCACCACTTCCCTTGACGCTCCTTTGGTATGTGCCGATCCGCGCGCAACTGCGCACCCGCGGCGTGACCGACATTCTGCTCGCCGACTACGCCGCGACGCTGCCCGTGGTCTTCGCTACCTCGAAATCGCAGCGCGCGATCGCGCAGGGCGAGAACGGCATGGCCGAGTGGTGGCGCTTCGTCGCGGCACTGCCGCAAGGCACTGTGGCGCAAGCCGAAGCCGCTGCCGACGCCGCCGCGCTCGCGCTGTGGTGGGCCGGCTGCTTCCCGGAATGGGTCGAACGCGGCAGCTCCGGTCACGGCATGGTGCGGGCGTACGTGACCTTCGCCGGCCGCATGTTGGCGCTCGCCGCCGATCTGCTCGAGTCGTCCGCGCCCGAAGAAGCCTCGCTCTGCGGACGCGCCGCCGAGGCGCGCACCGAGCTCCACGCCGCGCTCGCCGAGGCTCGTGTCGATTATATCGGCGAGGATCCGCACAGCAGCGAAAGCCGCCTCAACCGATTCTTGAAGCGGCTCGCTCAGGATAATTAGGTACCGGCGCAGCATGCTGCGCCCCTACCGTCCTACCATTTCGTAATCCCGTCCTGGAACTGCTTCGACCGCTCCACGAGGTCGATCGGAGTGATTGAAGGATCCTGCTTCACCTGTTCCACCCGCTGCAGATTCGCAACAGCCTTTCCATACGTCCCCTCGATCGCAAGCGCCGCGCGATACTGCGTGATCGCGTCCGCAAAGCGGCCAGTCAGCTCGAGCGCCATGCCAAGGTTGTTGCGGAAGGCCGCGACCTTGTCCTCGAGCTCGTTGGCGCGGGCCAGCGGACCGATCGCGTCCTCGAACCGCTGCAGCTGCATGTACAGCACGCCCAGGTTGTTCATCGCCCAGGTATCGCTGTCGTTCTTCACGATCGCGCGCTGATAGGCGACGACCGCGTCATCGGTCTTGCCCTGCGCTTCGAACGCGCGACCCTGCAGCCGTAGCGGTTCGCTCGACGTCGAATCGAGCGCGATCGCCTGTTCGATGTGCTCGAGCGCGCTGTCGGGCTTCCCTTCCTCCAGCAACACGCGGCTCAGGTTGAGGTGACTCTTGACGTGCGTCGAATCGAGCGTCAGCGCCTGCACGAACGCGGTTTCGGCTTGCGTCGGGTCGCCGGACTTCCACGCCGACAAACCGAGCATGTAGAAGCCCCACGCATTGCTGGGGCGACCTTCGGTGTAGGTCTTGAAGAGCACGGTCGCATCGTCGTAGCGCCGCTCGCGATAGGCGGAATCCGCCATCTCGAAGGTCACCGGGCCGCTGATGACGAGCGCCGGCTTGTCGGTGCTGCCGTTGCTGGCCGGCACAGCACCCGTCGGCTGGGAGATAGGCTCACTGGCACGTGCCTGATCGGGCGAACGCTCGCCGCACGCGGCAAAGGCGTAGGCGGCGATCACGAGGCTGACAATTCCGGCCATCAGCATGACCGGGAACCGCAGCGAACGATTGGACTGATCCAGCTCAAACTGGTACGACATGGCTCCTCCGGGAGCAGGGTTCGCTCGTCGGAAGAGCAGAGGCGGTGCCAGGTGTCCGGTATCTGGTGTCAGTTGGTAATCAACGACTTACGAATGCACCACGAGGGCATCGTGTGCGGGCAAACACTTCCCGCTATGCATCCTTCGTGTCTCGCTGGACACCCAGGCGGCGCATGATTTTCAGCAGGCTCGCATGATCGGCGAGACCGAGTTCCTTCGCCGTCTTCGTCACGTGCCACTCATTTCGCTCTAACGCCTGTATGACGATCTGCCGCTCGGCCTCTTGCTTCTGCTCCTCAAACGTGCGTGGTGCGTCGGAAGACGTGCGGCGTGCGGCGTGCGGCGTGCGTGAGTTGCGAATTTCGGCCGGCACCACCTCGCGCGTGAGCGCGTCACCATCGCTCGCGATCAGCATCCGCTCGATCACGTTCCGTAGCTCGCGGATGTTGTTGCGGCGCCAATCGTAGGCCATCAGCGCTTCGAGGACATCCGGCGCAACGGTCTTCCGCTTCATGCCGAAGCGCTCGCAGGTCGCGGCGACCAGGTGCTCGACCAGCGCCGGGACATCGGAGAGCCGATCGCGCAGCGGCGGCACGCGCAGCACATGCACGTTCAGCCGAAAGAACAGATCCTCGCGGAACCGTCCTTCCGGAACCTCCTGCTCGAGATCGTGATGGGTCGCGGCGACGACGCGGGCGTTGACGTCGATCGTCTTGTTCGCGCCGATGCGGGTGACTTTCCGCTCCTCGAGCACGCGCAGCAGCTTGGCCTGGGCGGCGGCCGGCAGATCGCCGATCTCGTCCAAGAACAAAGTACCGCCGCTGGCCGCTTCGAACGCCCCTTTTCGCGTGGCGGTGGCGCCCGTGAACGCGCCACGCTCATGGCCGAACAGCTCGCTTTCTACCAGTTCGTGCGGCAGCGCCGCACTGTTGAGCGCGATGAATGGGCCTTTGAGGTTGGGACCTAGGCGATGAAGTTCGCGAGCGACCAACTCCTTGCCGGTGCCGCTCTCACCGATGATGAGTACAGGACTCGGCACCGGCGCGACGCGGACGATTGCCTCCTTGAGCTTCGCGAGCGCAGGACTCGTCCCGACGAGCGGGGACTCGAGCCCGAAGCCGTGTCGGAGCAGCGTGACCTCGGCCGCGAGGCGGCGGCGCTCGATCGCATTCTCGACCTCCTGCGCGACCCGCTCCATCGACTCGGCCTTGTCGATGAAACTGTAAGCGCCAAGCCGGATCGCCTGCGCGCAGCGGTCGTAATCGCCCGTTCCCGTATACACGATCACCGGCACACGCAGTCCCAGGCGCTCGACCGAGCGCAGCACTTCGAAGCCATCCATGCCGGGCATCTCGAGATCGAGAATGACGCAATCGATCGAGTCGCGCGTCAGGCTCTCGAGTGCCGAGCGGCCGCTCTGGGCGATGAGCGTCTCGTAGCCGCGCAGGCGCTTCAAGTCGTACGCGTACTGCTCAGCCATCGCGGGAACGTCATCAACAAGGAGAACGACGGTCATGGGTGTTGCACCGGGATCTCCACGATGAACGTGGATCCCTTTCCTGGTTCTGTCTCAACATTGAGGGAGCCATTGGAATCGAGCACCAGCCGGCGCACGATCGAGAGACCGAGCCCGGTTCCGCCTGGCTTGGTCGTGTAGAAGTCATCGAACGCGCGATCCAGCTCAGCCTTGCTCATCCCCCGCCCCGTGTCACTCACGGCGATACGGACGATGCCCTTCCCCTGCTCGGTCGTGACCGTGACCGTACCGTTCTTCCCGTCGAGGCTGTCGACGGCGTTGCTCACGAGGTTCTCGATCACGCGTCGTAACACGAGCGCGTCGGCAGACACCGGAGGAAGCCCATCTGCCAGCTTTGCTTTCACGGCGCCCGAGCCACCGATCGTCTCACGCACGACCGCATTGACATCCGTTGCCTTCCGTTCCGTCTGCGGCGACAGCTTTGCGTAATTGGCTGCGAGCGTCTCGAGATAGTTGATGCTCGATTCTACCGTTCCTTGTCGCTCGGTGAACACCTGCCGCAATTCGTCGGGCTTGTCGCGCGCCACCTGTGTGAGGTGGCGGAACACGTTGCGCAGGGGCGCGAGTCCGTTCTTGACGTCGTGATTGACCTGACGTGCCAGGTCGCCGATGGCGACGCGACGCTCCATGTCTCGGAAGCCGGCCTCCACCGGTTCGCTGATGCGCGTCGACAGCCATCCCGCGAGCAGCAAAGCGGCCAGCGCGGCGATGAGAACGGCGACTCCAAACCAGAGATTGACGTTGTTCTGCAAGGCGGCCAGCAGGCCGGAACTGTGCGTCAGCACGATCTGTGCGGCCCTGATCGTGTTCGGTTCATCCACCGCGTCGACGTACGGCAGCGGCAGCTTGCCGACCACCTGCGCCGCCGAATCAGCACTCGTCCCCAGCACGATATCCAACGCCACCTGAACCGCGACACCGAACTCGGGATCCGGCGTGAGCCGCGCCAGGTACGCCGAATCCACGGCGATTCCGCCGATGAGATCGAACCACTGGCCGGCGATGCGAACGGTGTCGGGCCGCGCGAGCACCAGGAACGGACCCTCGGCGGCAGGCGCCCGAATCAGGGTCACGCCGCCCGGTGTCGCAAAAGCCCCGACACGGTCGAACTCGTTGCGGAAATGGCCGGAGGAGACGACGCGGTGCTCGCCGTCCTGAATCTGCAGGAAATCGAGACCCGCAAGCTTCATCACGTCACCGGCATAGTCCAGCACATAGCCGCGGTCATCGCCACGCACCATCGCGGTCCGCAGATGATTGTCGGCGAGCATGTTCTTCTTCACTGCGCTCAGCCGCGAGCTGATGCGATCCTCTTCGCGCACCAGGTCGGCGCGGATCACATTTTCCAGCGAGTTCACGCGTCCTACATACGCGGCGGCTACGCGTCTCGACATCGCGATGCGGATGCCGAGGCCAAAGACGAGCAGCGGAATCATCACCACCACCCCGAACGAGATGAGGAGGCGGGTGCGAAATTTCATGGGGCGAGGTGCACCGACCCGTCCTGATCCACGGTCCAGCGCGCGACCCCGCGGCGCACGATCGCGGTAGGACGCGTGTCGACGAGCGCCGTGAAGGCGGCCGGCCACGTCGGCAACAGATCCCTGGCGGAGCGACAGGCATCGGCCGTCATCCGCGGCAGCGCGACGACGTAACCCCAGTCTTTGCCCCCGGCGAGCGCCGCGCGGAAGTCGTCCGGCGCGCGGCCCGTGGCGACCGCGTGCGTCAGCGCCGCCAAGCGACCCGCCAGCTCACGCGCGGTCTGATCGCCGCGCGAGTACAGAATGCGCTTACTCGTGGGTGCGGGCGGTGCGGTGTCTCGCGCGATGCCACAGGCTCGTAGATCGCGCCACCAGAAGTCACCCTCGGCACGCCGCGCTTCGGCACGGACGGCTTGCTCGAGGCCGTCAAACCGCGTGGTCCCTGCCTCGGCGCTGATGTACACGTACGTGCGATCCCAGGGGAGCGCGACCACAGCGTG
>Ga0209058_1001682_pt1 | contig 18660 bp, 16 predicted proteins | sample GraSoiAngelo_147_FD_185904 | JGI IMG/M metagenome (GOLD analysis project Ga0209058, IMG submission 185904) | Grasslands soil microbial communities from the Angelo Coastal Reserve, California, USA - 14_1009_05_40cm (SPAdes) (version 2) | ecosystem: Environmental > Terrestrial > Soil > Grasslands ... | reverse complement strand
CGGGTCCGGTATGGGAATCGCGGACAACAAGGCCACCGTGTACGGGTGCAGTGGGTTAGCGAAGAGTTCTTCAGTTTCCGCTATTTCGACCAGCTTTCCAAGATACATGACTGCTACTCTGTCACAAATGTGTTTGACGGTGCTGAGGTCGTGCGAGATGTACAGGTAGGTCAGACCGAGTTGCTGCTGAAGGTCTCTCAAAAGGTTCAAAATCTGAGCCCGAATGGAGACGTCTAGGGACGCCACTGGCTCGTCGGCAATAATCAGTTTCGGGTCGACCGCTAGGGCACGGGCGATGCAGATTCTCTGCCGCTGCCCACCACTGAACTCATGCGGATACCTCTCCGCATGGTAGTCTTCAAGACCCACCATCTTCAGCAATTCGTACATTCTGTCAAGCCAACGATCCTTGGGTATGTGGCCGTGAACCGCAAATGGCTCCATGATTATGTCGGCCACGCTCATCCGCGGGTCTAGAGAAGAGTAGGGATTCTGGAAAATATACTGCATCCGACGTCTCAGCGCGAGCACATGTCGTTTGTTTCCCTTCTTGAAGACCTGGACAACGTCTTCCCCATTGAAGACTACCTCCCCGGATGTCGGAGGATCAAGGTAGAGTGCACACCTGGCTATTGTGGTCTTTCCGCAACCGCTTTCCCCGACCAGCCCAAATGTTTCGCCGCGGTCAAGTGAGAAGGATACTCCGTCTACAGCGTGCACGTCCCCGATTTTCCGCTTGAGAAGGACGCCCCTCTCATAGACGGGATAGTGTTTTGTCAGGTTCTTGACTTCAAGGGCTACGTCGCTCGTCTGAAGGTCAGCTCGTCACCGGTGATTTGAGTTTGAGTTCTCGAGCAAAATGGCAGGCTGCAAGGTGTCCCTCTTCCATTGGCTCCAGCTCCGGGACCTTATCGATGCAGATCTGTTGCGCATACTTACAGCGCGGGTGAAACCGACACCCTGACGGAGGCTCTATGAGGTTGGGTATGTTTCCTTGAATAACCGAAAGCCTCTCCCTCTTCAAAGCCAAGTGCGGAACAGAGGTCAGCAGTGCTTCTGTGTACGGATGCTTTGGGTTTTCAAAGACCTGCTCGGTTGTGCCTGTTTCGTACACTTGGCCTGCGTAGAGTATGACCACCCGGTCGCATGTCTCGGCGACGATGCCCATGTCGTGAGTGATTAGAACCATTGACATGTTGAATCTATCCTTTAACCCCTTCAAGGTCTCAAGGATCTGCGCCTGAATAGTCACGTCTAGCGCAGTTGTAGGCTCGTCAGCCAATAGGAGGCTTGGACTACAGCAGATGGCTCTAGCGATTGCGATTCTCTGCTTTGTCCCACCGCTCAGTTGGTGGGGATACTGGTTGATTCTGATCTCAGGGTCAGGAATCTCCACGATCCGAAGCAGCTCGACAGCTCTGTCCATTGCGCTTTTCTTGTCAAGGTTCTGATGGCGCACCAAGACCTCGGAAAGTTGTTCTCCCACTGTGTAGACAGGATCTAGTGTCGAGGTGGGGTCTTGGAAAATATATCCGATTTCCCTCCCGCGTAGCTTCCGCATCTCCTCATCCGATTCAGCAAGAAGATTCTTCCGCTGAAATTCTATTTTCCCCTCGATAATCTTCCCTGGCGCGGGCACGATCCTCATTATCGACAGGGCAGTGACAGTCTTGCCAGATCCCGACTCTCCCACAATTCCCAGAGTCTCTCCTTTGTTTACGTGTAGGCTCACGCCGTCAACGGCTTTGACCACTCCCGCCCAAGTGTAAAAGTAGGTTCTAAGTCCCTCAACGCGCAGAAGCGTCTCTGCCATCGCTGGTCCTCTTGCCTACTCTCTTAGCCTAGGGTCCAAGGCATCCCTGAGACCATTGCCCAAGAGGTTGAAACCCATCACCAGTAGTGTGATGAATATTCCGGGAGCAAGACCTGCCCACCAGGCCTGCTTCACCGCCTCGGACGCGTCGGCCAACTGCCTCCCCCACGTGATTGAGTTGGGATCACCGAACCCGAGAAAGCTTACAGCGGCTTCTGTGAGAATTGAGCCCGCTATCTGAAGAGTGCTTAGGACGATTATGATGTGCAGGGTGTTCGGGAAGAGGTGGCGGAAGAGTATTCTGAACCCCGACGCGCCAATCTGACGAGATGCAGCGACATATTCGAACTCTCTGACTCGGAGAACCTCCCCACGTATTATCCTAGCCGGTCCAGGCCATGAGAAGGCCCCTATTACTAGAATGATAACCAGGAGTCCTCCGGACGCTCCGGGTGAGAGGGTGAAGAGTATCCGAAGGAAGACGAGGAGAATGAGGAAGAAAGGGAGGACGAGGACTACCTCTGTAAGTCTCATCAAGACATTGTCCACCCAGCCTCCGAAATATCCGGCAACGAGGCCGATCAATGTCGCAATGGCTAATGCGATGGCCGTAGCTCCAATTCCGACAAGAAATGCGGCCCGGGCCCCGTAAACAATCTGGCTATACACATCTTGGCCAGCGAGGTTGGTGCCGAACGGAAACGACCAGGAGGGAGGGATTCCAATTGCCCACACATCAGGCTTCGGGCCAGGATTCGGGCAGTTCGGGGTAGTTCCTACGTTGCAGTTTGGTGGGTATAGAGCGATCAACTGATCGAGTAAAGCCATTACTCCAATCACCCCTACTATCACAAGGCCCGCGAGAGCTGCCTTGTTCATCTTGAGCCTTCTCCAGGCAAGTTCCCACTGACTCACACCGCTTACCCGTCGTTTTCGAGGCCTACTAGATAGACTAGCCATGAACCAAAAGCCTCTGCTAATCGATGCGAATCCTCGGGTCTATGTACGCATAGGTCAGGTCAGTAACGAGGTTGGCCACGAGAGTCATCAAAGTAATCAAGACGACCACACCTTGGATTACGGGGAAGTCCAGAACGTTAGTTTTCACAACAAAGAGTGCGCCCACACCAGGCCAGTTGAAGACGGTCTCTGTGACCGGAGCGCCCGCTAGCAGTCCACCAAAGTAAAGGCCAACATATGTCACAATCGGTATGAGAGCGTTTCTCAAAGCATGCTTGTACAATATAGCCCGATCACCCAAGCCGCTTGCACGAGCCGCGAGAATGTAGTCCTGCCTCAAGACTTCTAGCATGCTGGACCTGACTAGCAAAACGACGGGAGCCAAGATTGCGAAAGTGTAAACTAGCGTTGGGAGGGTCAGATGCCAGAGTTGGTCCAAAATCACGTTCCCATACAGGTATTGTGACTGTATGGTCGACTGAGCACCGCCCGATGGAAAGAGGTTAAGGTAGTATCCAAAAATAAGTATGAACGCAATGCCCATGAAGGAGATTGGGATGGACGTTCCGACAAGAGCAGAACTGCTAAGCGTGACATCTAGAACGGAGTATCGTCTCTTGGCAGAGTAAATGCCAATTGGAATAGCTATTACCAAAGACAAGAAGAGACCGAGAAGCTGTAGCTCTAAAGTCGCCAAAATTCCTTGGCCAACGAGATTGGAGACAGAACCACCGCCAAAAGAGTCTCCAAGGTTCAGAACAAGAAGCTCTGAAAGCCAATGGAGGTATTGAAGGTAGACTGGCTTGTCTAGTCCGTAATACTGTCTAATCCTTTGCCTTTGGTCTTCAGTTATGTGCGTGTTCCCGAATGTGGCAATCTGGACCGGGTCCCCGGCTAACCGTTCGATTGAGAACACCAGTAGAGTAATTCCAAGGAAGACTGGAATGAGGTAAAGGGATCGTCGTATCAGGTATTTGATAAGAGACACTAGGCAAAGCACTCCAGGTTCCGAATTCCGCACCCAGAACCGAGAATCCGAAGGGGCCTGACCATGTCGACGACCACATTACAATTGGCCAAGTTGATTATTAGGAATATCGTAGCACCGGTCACAAAGTTCAGACCTTGCCAAGCTCGCGAGGGGATTATGCGCTTCGCCATAATGATTATACGCGTCAAGAAAGCTCCTTTTGCCTGTGGCGCAAAATTCTGAAAACCACTAATTTGAAACACTTCCAAGCCATCGTTCTGTGCTTTCTGGCCCTATCCCCCTTCCTCAGCTTCCTGATTCCCCCTGCTCAGGCAGCGGGCACGCTTAGTCCGAATCTCAAAATCACGCTACTTGTCCCAACGTCCAACAGCGCGCGAAGGGCCTGGGCAACAATAATCCAGAACAACCTCAACTTTCTCGGAATCGACACCGGGAGAGTAGAACTCCCATTCAGCCCCAACATATTCGACAGAGCACTGACCCCTGGTGCAAGTGCCCTTGGCAAGACCTACGACCAAGGCGGATTCGACATCCTTTTCGTTGGATACAATCTTGGAATCGATGCCGACCCCTGGTCGCTCTACCACAGCTCACAATTCGCCCCAACAGGGCAAAACTACTACCTCTGGAACAACACTCAAAATGACCAGCAGACAACCCAGATCAAAGAAAACATCAACAAGACCCAACGCCTCAACTTGGTGAAGCAATGGCAGGTCCTAGCCGCGGATGAACTACCCTCCATTCCGATATTGTACACCCGCGAGAATGTAGCGTTCGACGGGACAGCTTCCAATGCCCAGGCTATCTTCACAGCATACCATGCCCCCGCGTGGCCACCGATCGAACATCTCACGACTGCCCTAGACGCAAACTTGATCCTCGCTCAGACAGGTCAGGCACCCGGAGAGGGAATGATACCAGAACTCAGCACGTCATACTACGACACAACGGTCTTCAACGAAATATTCAGCTCGCTGGCAATCAGAAACGACACAACATTCAAGACAATGATTCCGCAGCTCGCCTCGGGAACAGTCGCAAGCCCTGGTTGGTCAGTCGCATCCGACTCCAAGACTTGGACCGTTACGCTTCGGCCAGGCATAAAGTGGCATGATGGCATAGATTTCAACGCGACCGACGTAAAATTCACGTTTGACGCAATCCAAGACGACCTACTAGCGGCGCCCACCGAAGCCTTCGTCAAAGGACTCGTCGGAGGGAAGAGTAACGTCACGATCGTCGACCGGATGACAGTGAAGTTTGACCTCCCGAAGCCCTACGCATACTTTGTCGAGAACATTCTCACATACCCGATTCTTCCGCAGCACATTCTCAAGAGCATCGCGCTGGACCAGTGGCAGAAGAGCCAATTCAACAGGCCGGACACGGGAACCGTAACGTCTCCTCCACCCACGGGCACGGGACCCTACAAATGGGTCGACTGGACCGCTACCACAAAGACAGTCCACCTGACCAGGAATGATGCCTACTTCGACTTCCCGGACAAAGGCAGAGCCGCACTCCTACTCAAGGGACAGTTCACAGTCAAAGAATACTACGTGAAGAATATCGTGGACACAGATGTAGCTATCACCGCGCTCAAGAATCACGAAGTCAATGTCCTAGACAGCCAATACCATATTGAAATCCAGCCCAGCTTCCTCATCGAGTGGGGCGCGAGCAAGATCGCGAGCTATGACGCATTCGGCGTCCAGGAAATGGGCGTCAACATGAAACATCCACTGATAGGAACCGGAGTAGACACACCTCTGGGTAAGTCAGACCCGACAAAGGCCGCACTCGCCGCCAAGTATCTCCGCCAAGCGATCAGCGAGGCGGTCCCACGAGAGCAAATTGTGGGTCAGTTGCTCAACGGCTATGGAGTCTCCGCGATAACAACGCCAGTGGTCGGCAACTACAAGACCGGCATCCCAGTTACCGAAGGCTTCAACGCGGCACTGAAGCCCTACGACTTCAACCTAACCCGGGCATCGGAGCTTATCAAAGCTGCTGGCTACGTCCCGGCCCCACCAGCGCCAGGCTTCTTTGAAGCCTACGGACTCTACCTAACCATCGCGCTCGTCGCTGTCATTGTCGCGCTCGCTGGCATCTACGTTTGGAGGACCAGGCGCAAGCCTATGGCTGCTTCGACAACAATGCCTCAACCATCGATGCCAACAAGTCCCTAGCAGAAGCTTTGCCGTCATCTTCCCCTTTTTCCTTTCGCTCAGTGCTAGACCAAAGACGCTAGGAATCCTAGTAGGACTAGGAAGCTGGAAGCGAGCATCCATCTCGAACCCACTTTCTCAGCGTGTTTCTCTGATTCACGAGTCCATGGAGACGTCCCGAAGAGGGTCTGGCCCACTCTGGATGCTGAAGGACTAGACGATAGTGAAATTACGACGCCCAGCAACAGCCCAAGCCCTCCCTCAAGAAAGAGGACGAGTACCAGCGTTGACCTTGACAACTGTCGTAGGCCTATGAGTAGCCCCAGACTGTCGCAGGCCGCGATGACAAGCGCTGCGGATAATGGCGTTTTCAAGTAGGAGAAGAGACGTCTCGAGCTTTTTCCCGCCCGAATCTTCCCCATTAGCCCAGCAGTCCTAGAACAGTTGGCAAAATGCCGAGCCAGATTGGGAGAGGAAGCCCTGGAGCTTTGGTTCGAGCCCGAGCCATTTGAAATGTTGCAAGGGATCCTATGAGGATGAGGGCAAGGGTCGCGATGCCAGTGAATACGTTGATTCTGACTGAGCTCGCGGCAAGAATAGAATAGGCCGCGAAGTCGCCAAACCCAACGGTGTACTTTTCCAAGGGAAGGGATGTCGTCGCTGTCATTACACCGCACTCACCTTCTCCCACACTTTTCCTTAGCAAGTCACTTTCTACTAGGAAAAAGTCCACCATGGAGAGGGCAAGGAGAAGCAAGATGACAAATGTCAGGGAGAATACTGTGCCGATCAGCGAGCCAAGAAAAGTGAGGGAGCCAATGATGAGGATACTCCTCTTCCTTTGCGAGAGGGTGCCGTAATAGCTGCGGAAGGAGGAATAGATTCCCAAGAAGCCTAGGGGAGTCGCTAGGAGATAGAATGGCCCCGCGAAAGCCCTTGAAGAATCAACCCAGGTCTTCCACAATATCAAGCCTGAGAGAGTCCCTAGGAGAGTTGTTCCTGCCATGAGTAGTCTGGCAGCCTCTTCCACATGCCGCCTTAGACCGTAGAAGATGAATAGAAGGGCCAGGATGCAAACGGATGCAGCTGTGAGAAAGTCAAAGCTCGGCAGGCCCGTGGCAGAATTGGAGACAAAAGCTGGACGAGCTGACAGCACGGCTTGGGAAATGAGCGCGGAAACTACGAGGGGGAGAGACAACTTAGCCATGTCCTTTAGAAGAACGGGACGTGTAGGGTCCCTTTGACTCAAGAGGGTCTCGGGTAGGAATCGACGTCTCCAACTCATAAAGGACGTGGGGGGACATTCTCATGCTCAAGGCTGTCCATTCTGACGCCTCAGTAGAGGGCAAATTCTGAGCATCTGAACGTCTCTTCTCAGCGTTAGGGTTATGAACATCCAGTTCCCCGGAAACTTGAACGCGACCGGGAGCTTGACCCTGATTGGAACAAGACTACGTGGCTAATGGCATTCTTTCAAAGCACAAGCCGTTCGCGCTTCCCGGCTCGAAGGTCCATTATGCCCGCGACCGGGATTTTGATGTTCAACATGTCAAGCTTGAGTTAGCTGTTGACCCTGAGAAGAAGAAGCTCGAGGGAGCAGTCCACGTAACACTATCTCCCATCGTCGACAACGTCACACGGCTCGAGTTTGACGCTGTGGACCTGGACATTGAGGATGTAAAGCTCTCTCTCGGCAAAATCTCCATTTTCGAGAACACTGGACGTAAGCTCATCATCAACTTGGACAAGGCGTTGAAAATGTCCGAGAACCTAACGGTGAGCATACGCTACTCAGCAGAGCCACGCAGAGGACTCTACTTCATCGGCCCCGACAAGTACTACTCAGACAGGCCATATCAAGCGTGGACGCAGGGCGAAGATGAGGACAGCCGATACTGGTTCCCGTGCTACGACTATCCTAACGACAAAGCAACCAGTGAGATGATCGCCACAGTCCCGTTAAAGTACACGGTGATATCAAATGGCGTCCTGTTCGAGACAAAGGAGGACAAGGCCAGAGGAACCAAGACCTGCCGCTGGAAACAGGACATCTCACACTCCAGCTATCTCACAAGCCTCGTCGTCGGCGAGTTCTCCCTTGTCAAGGAGAAGGTTGATGATGTCGAGCTGCAATACTATGTTCCTAAGGGCCGGGAGGAAGATGCCAAACGGAGCTTCGAGAAGACTCCAAAGATGATCCGGTTCTTCGGCGACTATTTTGGCGTGAAGTATCCTTATCCAAAATATGCGCAGGTCACAGTTTCTGATTTTATCTTCGGCGGAATGGAAAACATCTCCGCTACAACCCTGACCGAGAGAACACTCCACGACAGACGTGCTCACCTAGACTTCTCCAGTGACGACCTCGTCTCTCACGAACTAGCCCATCAATGGTGGGGGGACCTCATCACCTGCCGCGACTGGTCACATGGATGGTTGAATGAGGGTTTCGCCACATACTCTGAGACGCTTTTCAAAGAGGAGGATCTAGGAAAAGACGAAGCCTCCCACTTCATCATGCGGGAGTTCGATACCTACGTCGAAGAGGATTCGGAACGTTATCGTCGGCCAATTGTGAGCAGGATCTACATCGACCCGACAGACCTCTTCGACCGGCACCTCTACCAGAAAGGGGGGCTTGTACTTCATACCCTTCGTTACTACTTGGGCGAGGAGCTGTTCCAGAAAGGGCTGCGCAACTATGCTAACACGTTCCGGGAGAAGGTTGTTGAGACAAGCGACTTCCGGCGCGCGATGGAGGAAGCGACAGGGCGGAGCCTGGAAGGTTTCTTCGACCAGTGGGTTTACCACGGAGGCCATCCTGAATTCAAGGTCAGCTACGACTGGGACGACAATGCGATGATAGCCAAAATTTCAGTATCACAGACGCAAATTGGAAACGGCGAGACCCCGCTGGTCTTCCAGACCCCTGTCGACGTTTCCTTCACCTTTGCCAAAGGAGTCCAGACGAGACGGGTAATGGTCACTCAGCGCGACGAGACCTTCTACATCTCTCTACCTGAGAGGCCAAGGGATGTCGAGTTCGACCCAGGCAACTGGGTTCTCAAGACCCTCAGCTTCGACAAGCCCAAAGGGATGCTTCTCTATCAGCTCACAAATGACAAGAACGCGGTCGGAAGAATACGAGCTGCCCAACGCCTGGCTAAGCATCCGACCGAGGACGTCATAGATGCATTGAAAACCGTCTGTTTGAAGGACCCGTTCTGGGGCGCCCAGGCAGAAGCCGCTAAGGCTCTCGGCGTCATACAGACAAGCTCAGCACTAAAAGCCCTCATCGCCAGTCTCAAGATCAAACATCCCAAAGCCCGCAGAGCCGTTGTGAAGGCTCTAGGCGAGTTTCGCGATGAAGACTCGGCCAAAGCGTTGATAGGAATCCTGGATGAAGGAGACGCTAGCTACTACGTGGAGGGAGAGGCGGCGAGAAGCCTCGGCAAGACGCGGTCCCTCAAAGCCTTCGACGTTCTCAAGAAGAACCTCCGCAAAGAATCCTTTCTCGACGTCATCCGCGTCGGGGTCTTCGACGGGTTCGCGGAACTGAAAGACCTTGAAGCCATCCCCATCGTAACAGAGTGGACCCGATACGGAAAACCGCACCCGGCCAGGGAAGGGGCCACGAAAGCCCTCGGCAAGCTCGGAGAAGGAAGACCCGAAGTAATAGACCATCTCACACGTTTACTGGACGACCCCTGGTTCAGGGTTCGCATAGAATCATGCATCGCCCTTGGCGAGTTGATGGAGCCCAAAGCTGTCGCAGCTCTACAGAGGCTTATCGACAAAGAGCTGGACAATAGAGTCAAGAGACGGGCTATGGAGGCCGCTCAGAAAATTCAAGCGGGCCGCGAAGCTTCAACAGCCTTCCAACGGCTGCGAGACGATGTGAACAAGCTCCGTGAGGAAAACCGACAGCTCAAGGAGCAACTGAACAGGATAGAAGCTTCCAAGGAGAAACCCGCCAGAAAGTCCTAACCGGAAAAACTCTCGGGTCCTCAACATCGGTTGCAACGCTAGTTTGAAGTGGCCAGTATCCGCAAGTCCGGGCCTGGGTTCTAGGAGAGGCCATGCCTGGCGATGATGCGGAATCTCAACCTTCTCGCATCAATCCAAGCCCTGCCTCGCGACCTGCGATTACTGTTCCTCTCGCTCTTCCTCTGGACCTTCGGGCTAGGTGTATACAACTATGTCTGGTCCATCTATCTCCGAAACCTAGGTGCACTGCCTGAACAAGTAGGCCTCGTATATTCAGTAGGCTTCCTCGCCGCGGCTGCCTCTATGATCCCCGGGGGTCTGCTAGCGAACAAGTACGAACTGCGAACCTTGATCATCATCAGCTGGGCCATGTCCCTCCCACCGCCAGTAATGTTCTACTACGCCCGCGTCTGGCCCGATGTTATCCCGGGACTTTTGATTCTCCAAGTCTCCGGGTTCAGCCTCCCAGCCTTCAACGCGTACATATCAACCGCTAGTGACCAGGGAAAAATGGCCTCAAGCTTCGGAGCAGTCTACGCCGCGGCCCCATTGGGAATCGTCATTTCACCTGCGATGGGAAGCATTCTGTTGAACTGGCTCCAGATCCGAGACCTCTTCTGGGTCAGCTTCGCATTCTTCTCTGTCTCAACACTCGTCCTGTTTCGAGTAGGACGCCAACCCCCGCTGGAAACCGACAAGAGTCATCCACTGATCGAACTCCCCAAGTCCTCCTTGGAGAAGACAATCCTCATCCTACTCGCAGGCGATACCATAGCCTACAGCATCACAGCATCGTTTCTGCCTCTTTACTTTCAGGACATCTATCACCTAACCAATGTCCAGATTCAGCTCCTCGGCGCAGTCCAGTCGCTCGGTGGAGCGGTTCTCGCAATACTCCTAGGAAGGTGGGCTACAAGACGCAACCCAGGTGGGGCCATGGCCGCAGGATTTCTCCTCGTTTCGGGAGGGGTCGCTGGAATTGCCCTTACCGCCTCACCCTTCCTAGTTCTTCCAATGGTATTCTTCTTTGGCACCGCAAGGGCTCCTTCGCTAGTCAGCTACTCAATCCTTAGCGGGCTCAAGAAGGGAGGGTCGCGCGGCGGCCGGTTTGGCCTCTACCTGACCCTCGAGCAACTTGGCTTCGTCATTGGCTCTTCCGTGGGCGGGTTTCTCTATGCAATGGGTCCTGTTTCAGTCTTGGGAGTGACGTTGGTCTCGTTTCTCGCTCTTGCAGGGCTAAGCCTGCTGCGCATAGAGAGACTCGTCCCCTCACAAAAGCAAACGTGATCATCGGTGGGGGAGAGAGGAAAAAAAGAGGGGAATAGAGAATGGAGCGGGCTAGTGTCTCGACAGAATAGTTACTGTGACTGCAGTCGTGTGAGTCAGCGACCCACTAGTCGCAGTTATGGTGATTGTGTAGGTCCCCGTTTGCGTCCCGCCGTTCGTGGAAACCGTCAATATGGCTGTATCGCTTCCGCCTGGAGATAGGTTCAGACTTGTCGGTGTCAGTGTTACTCCTGGGCCTTTCTTGACACTGGGCGTGATGGTTGCGGAGAGGGTTACGGTTCCCGTGAAGCCGTTTAGGCTGGTGAGTGTTACCGTGGAGCTGGCTGACTGGCCTCTGATGATGGTTAAAGAAGACGGGCTGGTTCGGCTGGCGAAGTCTGGTGGCGGGGCAGTCGATGTGAAGTTAGCCTCGAGGACGTTCTCTGGGTCAACGCCCCCTGGAGCATTCGGATTTGTGACGGTGACGCATATGTTGTCGTTGCTCGTTCCGCTGCAGCCAACAGGGAACAAAATGTAGGTTCCCTGAGTGGTGCCCACGATGTTGTAGGTGATGCTAAAGAAGCGTCCAGTAGTCGGTGCGGTAGTGATGCTGCCTTGGGACACAGCCGCCACTCTAACAAGACCGCTGGTTGAGTTGACAGAGTTGCGGACTACGAAGACGTTTTGAAGAACAGTTCCGTTGAGACTATCACTGACTGGTCGAAGTACACTAGGGTCTGTCAGTACTAGGATGTCGAAGCCGTTGAGAGCAGGTGAATTCTGAACGTTCACAGCGACACTCAACTGTCCCCCAACAGTTCCCTGGGCCATCAGTGGAGTCGAAGGACACGAGGTGGACGACGCGGGAGCGATGCACACCGTACCAGGTGTGAGTGCGGCCACTATTGTAAAGGACGATGTTGTCGAGTGAGATAGGTTACCGTTTGTCCCGGTAACGTTGACGACGAAGGTTGTGGTTGGGCTTCCAGTAGTGGTGGAGAAGGTGAGGGTAGACGTCGCAGATCCCCCTGATGGGAGAGTGACGTTTCTAGGGCTCAAACTCCAGGTTGGACAGCTGGGGCATAGAGGAGGTGCGGAACTTGAGAGATTGACCGTGCCGCTGAACCCGTTAATGCTGGTGACCACGATCATGGAGGTCGCAGTGGAGCCTTGCTGCACGTTTTGGGAAGCCGGGTTGGCAGACATGGAAAAGTCCGGTGTTGGAGCCTGCACGACTTTGAACGAAACTGTCACCGAATGGGACAGGCTACCGCTGGTTCCTGTGACTGTGACGTTGAAGATCATGGCCGGTGTGTTAGAGGATGTTGTGAAAGTCAGCGTGGCCTGGGCTATCCCGCCCGAGGCAACGAACACGCTGCTTGGGCTGATGCTCCAAGACGGGCATCCTATAGCGAGACACATAGCAGGGAGCGAGAAGTTGACTGTGCCCGAGAAACCGTTCAGGCTGGCGACGGTTATGGCTGACTTTGCGGAGGAGCCTTGTTGGACCGTTTGAGACAGCGGGTTGGCGGCAATGGTGAAGTCGGGGGTTGCCGTCCCGCCAAATGTTGCGGTCTGAACCATCTCGGGGTCAACCGTGTTTCCGTTGACAACTGTCACACACGTACTGGGAACGCTTGTGCCCGAACAGCCTGTCTGAAAGACAATCGCTGTTCCCTTGGTTGAGGATAATACCTTGTAGAGGATGTTGAACAGGTTTCCTGTGACAGGACCTGCTATAATATAGCCTTCAGCGACTATCGCGAGACGCGCGATTCCTGTTGACGAGTCCGTAGATTGCGCGACTATAAGGCGGGGATCGTGGACTACGCTGTTAGCTACGGTTATGTTCAAGGGTTGCAGAACAGACGGGTCAACTTGGACTGCAATGTCGAAGCCGTTCAGGCTGTCACTGCCTTGAATGTTGACTGCGAGAGTAATGCTGGAACCTACCGGCGCGGACAGGGAAGGGGGTGATGAGGGACAAGATGAAGGGTTCACTGAGCTGTTTGCGATGCAGACGAGGCCTGTGGCAGCGCTAACTTGCGGAACGGTTACCAAGAGTCCTAGCAATGTTAGAGTTAGAAGAGAGCTGAGCGAAAGAATCATTTTCAGTTCTTTCAAGAATTTCCGCAAAAGGCTAGGGTCGCAGTGCGATAAGTGTTTCTGAGTCTATACGCAAGTATATCATGGTTTCTCAGGGTTGTCGCGGGAAGAAGACGCAGATTTCCTTCGGAGGCTGCGGTCTACCCAGAGGCACTGCAGGAATCTTTGAGAAACCATTGAGCAGCTTGGGGCCCGCATGTCCTCCCACTCCAGGGCCCGTGCCTCCACTCACCCTTCTCAGCTACCCGATTTCCTTCACAGAGGCGCTTTCCCACTATCGTTTCTTCCCGTAAACCGCACAGACGACTCCCATTGTCAATGGGACAGAACGAGTGTTCACTAGGCCCTCTACGGTCATCAAATTTTCCACTTGTTGCCCGGTTCGAGCTCGCAATATGGACCGTCCCAGATAGGATAGTGTCTGCCCCCAGGCTTCCGATACGATTCTCCCGATTACTGGGAAGAGGCCCAGCAGGTAGTCGTAGTAGACGACCCTGAAGAGCTTGTTGGTAGGACGGGTAAAGTCTAGCGAAATAACCGTACCCCCAGGAATCGTGGTCCGGGCCATTTCGCCGAGCGTCTTCTTCGCATCCGACACGTTTCGGAGGGCGAGGCTAATCGTTGACGCGTTGAAACACTCATCTTTGAATGGGAGATTCTCCGCCCGGGCTAGGACCCAGTCCGCCCTATTGCCAAGGTCTCGCCCACGCAGGTTCGTCTTTGCTGTTTGGAGCATCGCTCTGGTCAAGTCGATCCCCACAACGAGGCCCCTTTCCCCGAGTCGTTGGGAGAGTTCCGTTGCGAGAGTTCCAGGCCCGGTTGCCACGTCGAGGACCAGCCCGTTTGTCGGCAAGTCAGACTTCGCAGCAACGAAACTTCGCCAGTAATGGTCCTGGCCGAATGTCAAGAGGCCGAGGAGTGCATCATATTCCTTCGGGACTCTGCTGAATAGACTGCGAACATACCAGGCCTTAGGGTCTGTCACGTTACTAAGCAGGTCTTGCTGCGGCCTGCTTGTTCTGGGCCCGCAGGAAACTGTAGCCTACTGCGGCTATTCCGGCGATGATTATCAGCGTCGCAAATGTCACCGGTAGAAGTTCTCCGATGTTGAAGGCGATGAACCAGAGGATTGAGACACCTGTCAGCACGGCTCCCCAGCCGACAATCAGTATGCGCGGGGTGGAATAGGGGTTCTTTGATGGTGGAATGATCGTTCCTAGAAGGGCGAGCCAGGCACCAAACAATACGAAAACAAGCGGCAACGCGTTAAGCGGTGCCAACGGAATAATCCCAAGGAGCGAAGTGAGGATTAGGCTTCCGAAGACTATGAGAAAGACACCAAAGTTCAATGGCGCCCAAGGCACGCGCATCAAAGGTCCCTTTCAGGCGACGAGTTGTTATTCGCTTATAGTTCTGTCGTCACCGCTACCAAGCTTTCTTCTCCGTGCGACTGTGATAATAGCTGCGAGCCCGACGGCTGCCCAGGCCGCGATTGTTGCGTAAATGAAGAATGAGGCACTCGGCTGGCTTGAGGTAGGCTGGATTGTGGTCTCGTAGGACACTCGGACCGTAGTGTTGGAGTTTACGACAAGTGAGCCTCCAGATGGGTTCGACTTGTATCCGGGAGGGTTTTGCACGGTAAACAGATGCGTGCCCTTTGACACTTCAAACGTTATCGACTTTTCGGTTGACTCCTGACTGATTCCATCTAGGATCACCGACCAAGTTGTGCCGGGCGCAAGTCCTGATTTTGAAAAGCTGACGGAGTACTCTAGTGGCGCGAATCCTACGAGTTGGGAGACGGGGTTTCCGCTTACTTGCAGGATGGCTGATGCAGGGATGCTGGTGTAGCCGTTGATGGGTGCGACCGTGAAAGCGTATGTTCCGTTGGGCTCTGAGAAGAGGACACTCTCGGATGTGGAGGAGAGAGTTGTATGGTTGAGTGTGACGGACCATGAAGTTCCGGGTCTTAGGCCGGTTTCTGTGAGTCTGACCGGGTAGGTACTCGGGCGTGAGACTTGAATGAGTGTCGCATTGCCGTCATTGTAGTAGTTCTGGTATAAGCCACTATTTGGGAGCGTGTAGCTTGAAACCGAGACGGTCGCGCTGTTCTGCGCGAAAGTTGAACGAACCTCTCGCTCGGCGATCTCCCAGCCGTCGATCACATGCTTGCAAAACGGAAAGGGATTGCATACGCTGGTTTCATGGTGCGCGGCACCTATGCTCCATTGCCCGAGGACAGGGTCCAATCCCGTGTCCCAGACTCGAATGTGAAAGCGGGGACCGTAGCAGGGCGGGATTTGGCCTCCGGTATCAGGTGTTTCAAGGGTGAAGTCGTACGTTTTCCCACTGAGCGTCTTTGGCTCCGAGCAGGGCGTCGGGTTCCATCCGTTAAAGTTCTGAAGAACCCACCAAGCTGGCGCGTACCCGGTGAAGATTAGGTTTACAGGATCTAAGCCGTCGTCGGTTTGAGGGGGAATTGTCATGGTGGCGTCGGCCCCCCGAACAGCCAATAGAAACGAACTCTCGAGACAGAGAGCTATGAGAAGGCCTGCGGTCGTTCTCAATTGTTCCGCTAGAAACTGGGAAGGGTCCTGCTCTTAGCCTTGGCTTCAGATGTGCCTATAGATGCTCGTCTGGGTGAAGGTTCCCGAGTTCAGGTCCTGTTCTATCTCTCGGAGAAGGAGGATTCTCTTGAACACAGGTGGGTGTGTGGAGAATGCTTCACTGAACTTTCTCCAGTTCGACTTAGCCTCGGTCTCCATTGCCTGTTCCAGTTCACGTTCACTGAGCACTCCGTCATGGTCCAAGTCGTACCGGTTCTTCTGTTCTAAGATACTTGCGACTTCCATCCGGGCTTGAGCGGGGTCTTCGATGAAGAAAGCCCGGGCCCCGTGGGGTTCCTCCGGCGACAGCGATAATCCATAGGCGATTTTCGTCAAAGCGCTCTCAAGCTCACGAGGTTTCTGCGTGAGGAAGGCCGAGTAAGCGTCCGCGTAATGCTCTCGAAGTCGGGTCAGACGAAGGCTGAGGAGCGTCGTTACAATGTAGACGACGTAGGCGGTCACGGCGGCGATGATGAGAATTCCTGCCCCATTGTCCGATTTACCCCTCCGCCCACCGTAGCTCGAGGTAGCGCTGGTCCAGAAGACGGTACGGGCGACTAGATACGCTACGAGCGGAATGGCGCTGACGAGCGTAACGACGATAAAGTCCCGGTGTTTGATGTGGCCAAGTTCATGGCCGAGAACCCCCTCAATCTCTTCCTCGTCCAAGCGTTGCAGCAAACCTTGGTTGACCGCGAGAGTTGCATCGTGCTGCGTCCTGCCGAAGGCGAAGGCGTTGGGAGTTGGGTCGGGGGATATCGCGAGCCGCGGCATTGGGATGCCGGATTTTCCGGCAAGCTCGCTGACTTTTGCCTCGAGCCACTGATTCTCACCAGGCTGAAGATAGTGAAGGTGGCTTGTCCAGGCGACTATAGTGGGGCCGATGAGGTATTGAATGAACATGATTAGGAAGCCCCCGGTGAGGCCGAGGATGAAGGCAGCTCCCGGGCTTATCGTGAAGAGCAATGAGATGATTGTGAGGAGCGCTAGGAAAATTGCGAAAGTGATTATTATCGTCAGGCCCATTGTTCGTTTAAGGGCCCCGAGTCCCGCCGTACCGTGCTCCCTCCTCGTCAGGGAACCTTTTTCCAGCCAGTCTTAATCCTTAGCACAAGCAGAATTAGGTCGCCACGAAATGTCCAATGTCGTCTCGGAAATTCGCTGCAAGAACTGCGGCGCCCCGCTCGACCTGCATCCTGGGGAACTGCTTAGCACATGCCGATATTGCGGATACACTGCCGTTGTCGGCGCGGACTCCACGTTTCAACTCCAGCACAGTTTGATCCTAAACCAGCATAACGCTGCAAGTACGACCGACATTCTCCAGGACTGGATGAGATCGGGGTTCATGAAGCCAGGTGACCTGGCGAAGAAGAGCAACATTACGATGCTAGAACTCCGGTATTTGCCATTCTGGCTAGTCCCATTGACAGCAACAAGCAACTACGAAGGTGTACTAGAAAGAATCTCCCCGCCATCACAACGAAAAGGGACGATTGAGAACAGCTACGACTGGCTGGTCCTCGGAAGAAAGGCTGCAGAGTTTCCAACGCGGGACTACAAGGTCCCCGTCGAAGGAAAGATCCCTTTCGACTATTCAAAAGTGGAGGCGTCGGCGAAGTTTCTCAACAGCGAGATCGAGAATACGGAGGCAATAGCACACGCCAAGGACGAGGTCGAACAACACCACCAGTTCCTTGCGAAACAGGAGGTTGACCGTTTGACCAATTTTTCTACAACTTTCAAGGTTGAGGCTGCAACATACCTTCACGCACCATTATGGTTTGCACAATACGACTACAAGGGACGGTCGTACAACGCGATTATCGACGGCTCATCAGGGGCGGTGTTGCGCGCAGACATACCGCCTGTCGACTTCAAAATGTTCTGAACCCTACAATTGGAGTTTCCGAGCTCGGGTTACTGGACTCAGAAGCCAAACATGTTGGATGAGGTCTTGTTCTGTGGAGTGAAGGGCGCGAGGGTTCGGTTGTTTAGGGGAGTCGAGGCATCTTGGCGGATGCAGCTCAACGGTGTCGGCCGCTCATCGTTAAGAAAAGCTACACGGGTGCGGAAAACGCTCTCACGAACGAAATCCAGTAGAACCTATAGGTAAGCGTCACGAAATTGCCCAATCTATTATGGGTTTAATACAAACAATCTCCGCTGGCCCGGGCCTCTTTGTCCCGCGCACGTCCTATTCCATTGGCGTTTCGTCATCCGGTGCGGCATATTTCTTGGGCGGCTCCCAAAGCTCTAGCCAGTTACCTTCAGGATCGCTTATCCAGGCGAACTTGCCGTACTGTGATTTTTCGAGTTTCCTGGCGATTTTGACCCTTTCTCTGCGAAGTTTCTGGAGCACTTTTTCCAGGTTCTTGACCCTGTAATTGATCATGAACTGCTTGCGAGGATTGTGAAAATAATCAGTGTTCGAGGGGAACAGGGCCCAAACAGTGTAGCCCTTCCGTTTCGCCTCCTTAGGACCTTGCCAAGTGAAGAGGGCGGTGTTCTGGGTAGTCTTGAGCCCGAGGTGCTTTCTGTACCAATCGGACAACCTCTTCGGGTTTCGCGCTCTGAAGAACACACCACCGATCCCGGTCACCCTTTTGCTGGAGGGCTTTGCGGTCAATGTCGGCCGTTTTCGTCCTCGATTGCCCTATTATCACCTTCTAAGGAACCCGAGTCTCATTTTTTCAATCTCATCGCAACGAACCCGGACGGGCGTGCCCTTTGAGATTAGTAGAACCTATTGAAACTGAG
>Ga0209058_1001679_pt1 | contig 18701 bp, 17 predicted proteins | sample GraSoiAngelo_147_FD_185904 | JGI IMG/M metagenome (GOLD analysis project Ga0209058, IMG submission 185904) | Grasslands soil microbial communities from the Angelo Coastal Reserve, California, USA - 14_1009_05_40cm (SPAdes) (version 2) | ecosystem: Environmental > Terrestrial > Soil > Grasslands ... | reverse complement strand
CGCGACTGGCCCCGGCCGGCGCGGCAATCGGTTGTTTCGATCAGGCCTGCGATGCCGGGTCGCCTGCTGCGCTTTTCCGCGTACGCATGGGGCCGGATGAAAATCGCGTATTTCGACTGCCCGAGTGGGGCGGCGGGGGACATGATCATGGCGTCGCTCGTCGATGCCGGTGTCGACGTGGCGGCGCTGCGCGCCGAGCTCGCCAGGCTCCCGCTCCAGGGATGGGAGCTGACGGCGCGCGAGGTCCGCAAAGGCGCCTTCAGGGCCACCAAGGTCGACGTCGTGGTGAACCGCGAGGCTCACCGCCATCACCGGTCGCTCCGCGACATCCTCGAGATCCTCGACACGAGCACGCTCGCGCCCAGCGTGAAGGAGCGCGCCTCCCGCATCTTCACGCGCCTGGCCGACGCCGAGGCGCGCGTGCACGGCGTGGCCCGCGAGACCGTGCACTTCCACGACGTCGGCGCCGTCGACGCGATCATCGACGTCACCGGCGGGGTGATCGCCCTGGATCTGGCGGGCGCCCAGGCGGTTCACGTCTCGGCGCTGCCGATCGGCGGCGGGCTGGTCGGCGGGCCGCACGGCAAGATCCCGGTTCCGGGGCCCGGCACTGCCGAGCTGCTGCGCGGGTTTCCCGTCGTGGACACCGGTGTCCGGGCCGAGCTCGTCACGCCGACGGGTGCCGCGATCCTCACGACGCTCGCGGTGTCGGCCGGGCGGATGCCGTCGCTGACGGTCGACGCGATCGGCTACGGCGCCGGCACGATGGATCTGCCGGACACGCCGAACATCCTGCGCTGCTTTCTCGGCGAGACGTCGCCGGTCGCCGGGTCGGAGGAGACCGTGCTGCAGGTCGAGACGACGATCGACGATATGTCGCCCCAGCTCTACGAGACGCTGATCGAGCGGCTCTTCGACGCCGGCGCCCTGGACGTGTTCCTCCAGCCCGTGATCATGAAGCGTGGCCGGCCGGGGATCGTCGTCACCGCGCTCTGCGTGCCGGAGCGCCACGGCGACCTCTCCCGCGTCCTCTTCGAGGAGACGAGCACGATCGGCGTCCGCTGGTCCGCCAGGGAGCGGGCGCGCCTGGCTCGGGAGATCGTCGTGTTGACGACGGCCTACGGCGCGATCCCCTTCAAGGTCTCGCGCCTGGGCGGGCGCATCGTGACCGTCACGCCGGAGTTCGCCGACGTCGCGCGGATCGCCCGCGAGAAGTCGCTGCCGGTCCGCGAGGTCCTGGACCAGGCGCGCGCGGACGGCCGGCGCCTGCTTCACGATTGACAGTCCGCCAGCGAAGTCTTACCCTCTGACGCGCCAGATCGGGAGCGATCTAGGGCCCGCTCTCAAACCGCCGAATCCCGGAGGACGAGTCGTGAAACTGCCAGTCAAGATGACGATCAACGGCCAGAGCTACAGCCACGAAGTGGAGCCCCGGCTGCTCCTGGTGCACTACATCCGCGAGACCGTGGGCCTCACCGGGACGCACGTCGGCTGCGACACCAGCCAGTGCGGCGCCTGCACGATTCTGATGGACGGTCAGGCGGTGAAAGCCTGCAACTTCTTCGCGGTCCAGGTGGACGGCGCGAATATCATGACCATCGAGGGACTGGCGAAGGACGGCGAGCTGCACCCGATCCAGCAAGGGTTCTGGGAGAAGCACGGGCTCCAGTGCGGGTTCTGCACGCCGGGCATGATCATGTCCGTCTACCAGATGCTCGAGCGCTACCCCAAGCCGTCCGAGGAGCTGATCCGCCACCAGCTCGAGGGCAACCTGTGCCGGTGCACGGGTTACCACAACATCGTGAAGGCGATCGAGTGGGCGGCCGAGCACATGCCCGCGAAGAAGTGAGGTAGACCTCATGGCGACCGTCGCGGCGGACCGTTTGTTCGGGAAGTCGATCAAGCGACGCGAGGACCCGCGATTCATCACCGGGCGCGGCCAGTACGTCGACGACTTGAAGCTCCTGGGCATGACGTACGCCGCCTTCGTCCGGAGCCCGCACGCCCACGCGCGCATCCGGAAGATCGACATCTCGGCGGCGACCCGGCATCCCGGTGTCGTGGCGGTGTTCACCGGCAAGGACATGACGGGCGTCAACTCGCTCCCCTGCGGCTGGGACCTTCGGAAGGAGAAGAAGGTTCCGGGCGTCATGCAGGATCTGGCGATCGTACCGCACATGCCGCTCACGTCGGACGCGGCCCGTCACGTCGGCGACCCGGTGGCGGTGGTCATTGCTGATAGCCACGAGGCGGCGGTCGACGCCGCCGAGAAGGTGCAGGTCGACTGGGAGCCGCTGCCGGCAGTGACCATCACTGACAAGGCGGCCGCGCCAGGCGCGCCGAAGCTCCACGACGGCGCGCCGGGCAACGTGGCGTTCAAGTGGGAGATCGGCGACCGCGCCGCCACCGACGCCGCGTTCAAGGGCGCCGCGGTGACCGTGAAGAAGCGCATCGTCAACCAGCGCCTGGTCGCCAACGCCATGGAGCCCCGCGCGTGCGTGGCCCGCTACGAGGACGCGACCGGGGATCTGACCCTCTGGGTGACCTCGCAGAATCCCCACGTGCACCGTCTCCTCATGTGCGCCTTCGTGCTCGGAATCCCGGAGCACAAGGTGCGAGTCATCGCGCCCGACGTCGGCGGCGGATTCGGCTCGAAGATCTTCCTCTACAACGAAGAGGTCGTCTGCTCGTGGATCTCGCGCCGGCTCAAGCGGCCGGTGCGCTGGACCGCGAGCCGCCGCGAGGCATACCTGACGGACGCCCACGGCCGCGACCACGTCACCGACGCGGAGATCGCGCTCACGCGTGACGGCAAGATCCTGGGCCTGCGCGTGAAGACCACCGCCAACCTCGGCGCCTACCTCTCGACCTTCGCGCCGGCGGTCCCGACGTTCCTCTACGGCACGCTGCTGAACGGCGTCTACGCGATCCCCGCCATCCATTGCGAGGTGACCGGGGTCTTCTCGAACACGACCGCGGTGGACGCCTATCGAGGCGCGGGGCGACCGGAAGCGTGCTACGTCCTGGAGCGCATCGTGGAGGCCGGGGCACGGGCGGCCGGGATGGACGTGGCCGATCTGCGCAAGAAGAACTTCATCCCGAAGTTCTCCGGCGCCTTTCAGACGCAGGTCGCCGTCGTCTACGACAGCGGCGACTACGGCGCGGCCTGGGACCGGATGCTCCAGATGCTCGACTATCGGAAGTTCCGCGCCGAGCAGGAGGCCGCTCGCAAGCAGGGGAGGCTCCTGGGCATCGGCTTCTCGGCGTACATCGAAGCCTGCTCGATCGCGCCGTCCAAGCTCGTCGGCGCCCTCGGCGCCGGCGCCGGGCTGTACGAGTCGGGGAAGGTGCGCGTGCACCCCACCGGCATGGTCACCGTGTTCACCGGCTCGCACTCGCACGGGCAGGGTCACGAGACGACATTTGCCCAGATCGTCGCCGACAAGCTCGGTATCCCGATCGAGCAGGTCGACATCGTCCACGGCGACACCGGGTCGGTGGCGTTCGGCATGGGCACGTACGGCAGCCGGTCGGCCTCCGTCGGCGGTACGGCGATCTTGATGTCGCTCAACAAGGTCATCGAGAAGGGCAAGAAGATCGCGGCGCACCTGCTCGAGGCGTCGCCGGGTGACATCGACTTTTCGGGCGGCGAGTTCCGGGTCAAGGGCGCGCCCGGCAAGTCCGTGCCGTTCGGCGCCGTGTCCCTCACCGCGTACGTGCCGCACAACTATCCGGAGGGACTCGAGCCCGGGCTCGAGGAGACGTCCTTCTACGATCCGTCGAACTTCTGCTTCCCCTTCGGCGCCCACGCGTGCGTCGTCGAGGTGGACCGCGACACCGGCAACATCAAGATCCTCCGCTACCTGGCGGTGGACGACGTCGGCAACGTGATCAACCCGATGATCGTGGACGGCATGGTGCACGGCGGCATCGCCCAGGGCGTCGGCCAGGCCCTGTGGGAGGGCGCTGTCTACGACGGCCAGTCCGGGCAGCTCGTGACCGGCAGCCTGATGGACTACGCGCTGCCCAAGGCGGACATGCTGCCGATGTACGAGACCGACCGCACCGTCACCCCGACGCCGGTCAACCCGATGGGCATCAAGGGGGCGGGGGAGACCGGGACGATCGCGGCCACGCCGGCGGTCGTGAACGCCGTGGTGGACGCGCTCGCGCCGCTCGGCGTGGATCACATCGAGGCCATGCCGCTGACGGCCGAGCGCGTGTGGAAGATCATTCAGGGCGCCAAGAGCGCTCGTTAGGAGAGGGGATATGTATCCAGCCGCGTTCGAGTACCACGCGCCGGGCAGCGTCAAGGAAGCGCTGGGGCTTCTCGGCAAGCACAAGGACGACGCGAAGCTCCTGGCCGGTGGCCACAGCCTGATCCCGATGATGAAGCTGAGGCTCGCGCAGCCGAAGCACCTGATCGACCTCCGCAAGGTCCCCGGGCTCTCGGGCATCAAGCAGGACGGCAACGTGCTGTCGATCGGCGCGATGACGACCCACTGGCAGGTCGAGTCCTCCGCGCTGGTGAAGTCGAAGCTCGCGGTCATGTCGGAGGTCGCCGGCTTGATCGGTGACCCGGCGGTGCGCAACCGCGGGACGGTCGGCGGCTCGATCGCTCATGCGGACCCGGCCGCCGACTGGCCGGCGGCGATGATCGCGCTCGGCGCCGAGATGGTCTGCGAGGGCGCGAAGGGCCGGCGCACGGTGAAGGTCGACGACTGGTTCAAGGGCCTGATGTCGACCGCGGTCGGCGAGGACGAGATCCTCGTCGAGATCCGCGTGCCCGTCCTGCCCGCGAGCAGCGGCGCCGCCTATCTGAAGTTCCCGCACCCCGCGTCGCGCTTCGCGGTGGTCGGCGTCGCCGCGGCGGTCACGCTCGACGGCAAGGGGATGTGCGCGAAGGCGTCGGTTGGCGTCACCGGCGCTGGCACCAAGGCCGTTCGCGCCAAGGGCGTCGAGGCGGGTTGCGCCGGCAAGAAGCTGGACGCAGCGGCGATCGAGGCGGCTGCGTCGAAGGCCGCTGAGGGTGTCGACGTGCAGGCTGACCTTCAGGGGTCTGTCGAGTACAAGTCTCATCTGTGTCGCGTGTTCGCGAAGCGGGCTCTGACGGAAGCGGTCAAGCGCGCTGGCGGATAGCCGGTGGGGGCTGGGGAGCGACGCTGACTACACGGGTCGCGGAACCCTCCCCAGCTCCCCACCGAATACCCGCCAGCGCACGCGTCACGCTCAGAACTCGCTCAGTTCGCACACGCCCCCATTGAGCCTTCTCCTCTCCGTTTTCAGGGGACGCCAGGCCGCGCTGACCTTTGGGCGGCGCCTCGCCGGTCGCACGCGCGCGCGCGTCGTCTCGTTCCGCGGGTGCTCGCACTGGTGGCAATCGCCGCGAGCCGGTGAGGTGACGGCCGAGCTCGAAGCGCACTGGGCCCTGAGCGTGGTGCGCGGGTGATCGCGGCGGTCGTGCTCGCGGCCGGGCTCGCCCGTCGCATGGGACGGCAGAAGCTCCTGCTGCAGCTGCAGGGCAAGCCGGTCGTGCGCTGGGCGGTCGAGCGGCTGAGCACCCACGTCGAGGACGTCGTGGTCGTCACCGGTGCGGACGACTCGGCCCTGCGCGAGGCGCTGGCCGACTTGACCGTCCGCTTCGTCGTGAACCCGCGACCTCAAGACGGCCAGGGGAGCTCGATCGCCGTCGGCGTCACCGGGCTCAAGCCGTGGACGCGCGCCGCGATGATCGCCCTCGGCGATCAACCGCGCGTGCCCGACGCGGTCCCGCGCGCGCTCATCGACGCCTTCGACCGCTCGGGGAAGGCGGTCGTCGCGCCCGTCTATCGCGGCGTGCAGGGCACGCCGGTGCTGTTTGCGGCCGACGTGTTCGCCGAGCTGCGCGCGCTCACCGGCGACGCGGGCGCGCGCGCGGTGGTCAAGGCGCGGCCGGAGCGCGTCGAGGCGGTCGCGTTCGATTTTGCGATGCCGCCCGACGTGGACACGCCGGAAGATTACGCGAAGCTTCATGTACAATAAGCAGCCATGCGTGACGAGATCCGGAAAATTCAAGAGATGATGGAAGCGGCAGAATACGTCACGGACGCGCCGGTCGCGACGTCCGTCCACCTCGCGATGCGGCTCCGCAAGCCGCTTCTCATCGAAGGGCCCGCCGGTGTCGGGAAGACCGAAGTCGCGAAGGTGATGTCGCGCATGCTGGGGACGAACTTGATCCGGCTCCAGTGCTACGAGGGCCTCGACGCCTCCACGGCGCTCTACGAGTGGAATTACCAGAAGCAGCTCTTGCACATCAAGCTCGAGGAGGCGGGGCACAACAACCGCGCGATGGCCGACAAGGAGCACGAGATCTTCTCGGAGTCTTTCCTGCTCCGGCGTCCGCTGCTCCAGGCGATCACGCAGACGTCGCAGGCGCCGGTGTTGCTCGTGGACGAAGTCGACAGAAGTGATGAAGAGCTGGAGGCGTTCATGCTCGAGGTGTTCTCCGACTGGCAGGTGACGATCCCGGAGATCGGCACGATCAGGGCGACGCACCCGCCGCACGTCGTCCTCACCTCGAACCGCACCCGCGAGCTCTCCGACGCGCTCCGGCGCCGGTGCCTCTACCTCTGGATCGACTATCCCGCGCCGGACAAGGAGACCCGGATCATCGCGCGCAAGGTGCCGGGCATCAACGGCCGGCTCACGCGCGAGATCGCGAAGTTCATGGAGACGCTGCGGCAAGTCCGGCTCGCGAAGGTGCCGGGCGTCGCCGAGACTCTCGACTGGGCCCAGGCGCTGGCGTCGCTGCACGCCGACCACATCGACGAGGCGCTCGTCGCCGAGACGCTGGGCTGCGTCCTCAAGGACGTCGACGACATGAAGCGCTTCCGCGCCGAGGTCGCCAAGTCGGGCCTCGCGCCGTTCCTGTCCGCCCCGAGCTAGACGGTGCCGCGCGACCTGTCGACCGCGGTGGCGCGGTTCGCGACGCTGCTGCGGCGGTCCGGTCTCCCGGTGACGCTGGTCGAGGTCACCGACGCGGTGCGCGCCCTCGATCACCTGGACATCGCCGACCGGCACGAGCTCTATCTCGGCCTGCGCGCCGTCTTCGCCACGCGTCCCGAAGAGTTCCCCGTCTTCGACCGCTGCTTCGAGGCGTTCTGGCGCGCGGCCAGGGAAGCGGCCGACGATTCGGGATCGATCCCGATGCCGTCCCTGGACGATCAGGACGGCGCGAGCCTCGCCGGCGGCCAGAAGCGAGAGGCGCTCGCGCTCGACTCGTGGGGCGACGGCGAGGAGGAGAGCGAATCGGGTGACCCGCTGAGCGTTCCGCTGGCCTCCGAGAGCGAGACGCTGATCGCCCAGGACTTCTCGACCTTCAGCGCCGACCAGCTCGACGAGCTCCTGAAGCTCACCATCAAGATCGCGCGCCGCCTCGCTCACCGGATCAGCCGACGGCGGAAGCCGGTCCGGCGGCGCGGGCGCGTCGACCTCCGGCGCACGCTTCGCGCCAACCTCACCAAGGGCGATCTGATCGACCTGCGTTTTCGCCAGCGCAAGCGCAAGAAGATCCGCCTCGTGCTGCTGTGCGACGTCTCGGGCTCGATGGATCTCTACAGCCGCTTCCTGCTCCAGTTCCTGTTTGCCCTGCAGAGCGTCTTCGGCCGGGTCGAGACCTTCACCTTCTCGACGCGGCTCACGCGCATCACCGAGTATCTGCGCGGACGCTCCTACCGCCAGGTATTGCGGCGGCTGACCGACGTGCGGGACTGGTCGGGCGGAACTCGCATCGGCGAGTCGCTCGCCCAGCTCAATCGCGAGTGGCCGCACCTGGTGGATCGGCGCACGATCGTGATCGTGCTCTCCGACGGGTGGGACACCGGCGAGCCCGACCTGCTCGCGACCGAGCTGCTCCGGATCAAGCGGCGCGCCGCGCGCGTCATCTGGCTGAACCCGCTGCTCGGGAATCCCTCCTACGAGCCGCTCACGCGCGGCATGGCCGCCGCGCTGCCGTTGATCGACCACTTCGCGCCTGGCCACAATCTCGCCGCGCTCCGGGATCTCGCCGGGAAACTGTCGCTCTAGCGAGACGAGTGCGTCCAGCAGCCGGTCGGCGTATCATGAGGGACCATGGCTGAACTCTTCGATCACATTGACGAATTGCGACGCTCCCCGGGCAAGGTCGCGGTCGCCACGCTGGTCAACACGCGAGGCACCACGCCGCGCAAGGAAGGCGCCAAGATGCTCGTCGGCGAAGGCGGATCCGTGCTCGGCTCCGTCACGATCGGCGGATGCGTGGACGCGCAGGTCATCGAGCAGTCCGAGGACGTGCTGACCACCATGCGGCCCCGCTTACTCGAGCTGAACCTCGGCGACGAGGAAGCGTGGGAGATCGGGCTCACCTGCGGCGGCACCATCGAGGTGTTCGTCGAGCCACTGGAGGGCGAGTTCCTGGAGCGCGTGCGCGCCCACACCGGGCGTGGCGGACGGGCCGCGATCGTGACACGGCTCGACGGCCCGATCGGTGCGAAGCTCCTGGTGCTCGACGACCGCGCCGTCGTCGGCACGCTCGGCGACCGGGCGCTCGACGAGAGCTTCACCCGCGAGGCCCAGGCGGCGATCGCCGCCGGCTCGTCGCGCACGCTCCTGCTCGACAACGTCCGCGCGTTCGTCGAGGTCTTCGCGCCGCCGGCCCTGCTGCTGATCGTGGGCGCCAACCACGTCGCGATGCCGCTCACCGCGCTGGCGAAGGTGCTCGGCTATCGCACCGTCGTGCTCGACGGGCGTCCGCGCTTCGCCACGAAAGAGCGGTTCCCGGACGTCGACGAGGTGAAGATCGGTATCCCGTCGGAGCTCGTCGGCGACTATCCGCTCGCCCCGTCCACGGCGCTCGTGCTGACGGCCCACGACTACAAGTACGACATCCCCGTGCTCCACAAGGCGCTCGCCACCGAGGTGGGCTACATCGGGATGCTCGGATCGGCGCGCCGCGGCGCGGCCATCCTGAAGCTCCTCGCCGAAGAAGGGGAGAGCGAAGCGTCGCTCACGCGCATTCGCGTGCCGATCGGCCTCGACATCGGCGCGCGCTCGGCGCCCGAGATCGCGCTGGCGGTCATGGCCGAGATCCAGGCGGCCCGCAACGGCGGCAACTGCCTGCCCATGAGTGCGCGGAAACGGAGCCACGACGCTTCTGTCTCGGGCCACCCGCGGTCCGAGCCGGGCACACCGGCTCCGATACAATGAAAGCGATCGCTCAGCGACGCGACGCGGCGAGCGTCGAGACGCTCGTGGGGCGCGTCCTCTGCCACGACGTCCGGGACGGAGCCGGGAAAATCGCCGTCGAGAAGGGCGCCCGCCTCACGACGGCGACTGCCGAAGTCCTGCTCGCGACGCCGTGGGAGGAGATTCACCTGCTCGTCGTCGAGCCCGGCGACCTGCACGAGGAGGAGGCCGGCAAGCGACTGGCGGCGGCCGTCGTGGGCGACGGCGTCGAGGTGAAGGCCTACACGGGCGGGCAGTGGACGCTCACCGCGACCCGCCGCGGCCTGCTCGACGTCAGGCGTGAGGCGCTGACCGACGCGAACGCGCAGGAAGGGATCTCGATCTTCAGCCTCTTCGCGGGTCAGCCAGTCGAGCCGGGAGAAACCGTCGCCAAGTGCAAGGTGACGCCGCTCGTGATCGCCGCCGACACGCTCCGCGCCGTCGAGAAGGTCGCGCGTGACGCGCGGGGGCTGGTGGCCGTGCGCGGGTTCAAGCCGACGACGATCGGCGCCGTCGCCCAGGAGCGGCTCGAGCCGAAGCAACGCGCGAGGTTCGAGACGGCACTGAAGCACAAGATCGAGTGGTTCGGTGGGCGCCTGCTTCCCATTCGATACTCGGGCGGCGCGGCGCGAGTCGTGGCCGAGGAGCTCACCGCGCTCCGGGCGGAGGGCGCCGAGCTGTTGATCGTCGCGGGCGCGAGCGCGCTCGACCCGCTCGATCCGGTCTTCGGTGGCCTCACGCTGCTGGGTGCGCGGATGGAGCGCCACGGCGCCCCAGCGCATCCGGGGAGCTTGCTGTGGTTGGCGACGTGGGACGGGCGCGCCGTTCTCGGGATGCCGACCTGCGGCATGTTCTCGCAGGCGACGACGTTCGACCTGGTGCTGCCGCAGATCCTCGCCGGCCAGCGCGTGGACAATCGGGCGCTGGCCGAGCTGGGCCAGGGCGGCCTCCTGTCGCGCGACATGGCGTATCGCTTCCCGCCGTACCGCACGAACGCGGCGAGGGGAGAGCTCGAGTGAGCCAGGCGTCGTCGGCCCCCAACCGCCTCTACAGCGACGTCATCCGCGAGCGATGGCGCCGTCCGCGGCATCGGGGTGACCTTCCCGGAGCCAACGCCGTGGCCGAGGACGTGAACCCGCTCTGTGGCGATCGAGTGCGGCTGATGCTGACCGTCGAGCCGCAAGGCCGGATCGCCGCCGCGCGCTTCGTCGGCGACTCGTGCGCGATCTGCACCGCCTCCGCCGACGTCCTCGCCGAGCTGGTCTCCGGCCGGTCCCGCAGCGACGCGGCGGCCGTGGAGGTCGGCGACGTGCTCGCGGTCTTGCAGGCGGAGATCCGCCCCACGCGGATGCGTTGCGTGACCCTCCCACTCACGGTGCTGGCCAAGGCACTGAACGGAGGTCGGGGCGCGTGAAACTGGACGAGCAGACCCGAGGCGACTTCCCGATTCTCCAGCGGATCGTCAGCGGCCACCCGCTCGTCTACTTCGACTCCGGCGCCTCGAGCCAGAAGCCGCGCGCGGTGATCGAGGCGATGAGCGAGTACTACGAGCGCAGCCACGCCAACGTGCACCGCTCGATCCACACCCTGGGTGAAGAGGCGACCGAGCTCTACGAGCTGGCCCGTGACGCCGTCCAGCGGTTCATCGGCGCGACGAGCCGGGAAGAGGTCGTCTTCACTCGCGGCACCACCGATGGCCTCGGGCTCATCGCCGAGACCATCGGACGGACCTTGAAGAGAGGCGACGAGATCGTCGTCACCGAGCTCGAGCACCATTCGAACCTGATCCCGTGGCAGCTGGTCGCCCGCGATCGCGGCGCCGTCATCAAGGCGGCGCCGATTCTCGCCGACGGCACGCTCGACCTGGCCGCCCTCGATCGTTTGCTCACGGCGCGGACGCGCGTGGTCGCGTTCACCCACGTGTCCAACGTTCTGGGGACGGTCACCCCAGTCGTGGACATCGTCCGGCGGGCGCGGTCGGTCAACGCGATCACGGTCGTCGACGGGGCTCAGGCGGCTCCGCACATGCGGGTCGATATGTCCGCGCTGGGATGTGACTTCTACGTGTTCTCGGCGCACAAGATGCTGGGCCCGACCGGCATCGGCGTCATGTACGGCCGGCGGCCTGTTCTCGACAGCTTCGAGCCAGGTCGCGGCGGCAGCGAGATGATCAAGGAAGTGTGGATCGACCGCGCCCAGTGGAACGACCTGCCCTGGCGGTTCGAGCCGGGGACCCCGCCCATCGCCGAGGCGGTTGGACTGACGGCCGCGATCGGATACCTCGAGAAGCTCGGGATGGACCGCGTGGCCGCGCACGAGCGCGCGCTCACCCGCCGGACCATCGAGGGGCTGGCCGCCATTCCGGGCGTGACGGTTTACGGCCCGCCCCTGGCGGTGGATCGCGGCGCGGTGGTCGCCTTCGCGGTCGACGGGCTCCACCCCCACGACGTGGCGGCGCTGCTGGACGCCGAAGGCATCGCCGTCAGGGCCGGGCACCATTGCGCGATGCCGCTCATGCGTCGCCTGGGCGTCGTTGGCACCTCGCGCGCGACGTTCTCAGTCTTCAATTCACCTGAGGAAGTCTCACAGCTCCTGACCGCGGTCGCCGGGCTGCGCGCGTCGCTCTAGGGAGGACTTCCGTTTGAGCACGTCGGGCCCCCGGGACGCGTTCGTCTCTCCGCGATTCGGCCAGATCGCGACGTTCATGCTGCTGCCGGCGGTACCCTCGGCCCGTGACCTCGACATCGCCTTGCTCGGCATCCCGTACGACGGAGGGACCTCGTATCGGACTGGAGCCCGCTTCGGGCCGAGAGCCGTGCGCGAGCAGTCGTCGCTGATCCGTCCCTGGAATCCCGTCCTCAAGGTCCATCCCTTCGAGCGGATGCGCGTGGCCGATTGCGGTGACGTGGACGTGGTGCCGATCTCGATCGAGCGCACGTACGAGGCGATCGAGCGGCGCCTGGGCCAGGTGATCGCGGAGGGCGCGATGCCCGTCTGCGTGGGCGGCGATCACTCGATCTCCCTGGCCATCTTGCGGGCGCTCGCTCGTCGTCACGGGCGCCTCGGCCTCGTGCACTTCGACGCGCATCCGGACACCTGGGACGAGTACTTCGGCTCGAAGTACTTCCACGGAACGCCGTTCCGCCGCGCGATCGAAGAGGGCCTCGTCGATCCGCGCCGGATGATCCAGGTCGGGATCCGCGGGCCGCTCTACGGCGACGAGGATTTTGCGTTCCACCAGCAGCATGGGATCGAGTTCCACCGCATCGAGTCCGTGAAAGAGCAGGGGACCGCCTGGGTGGCCGAGCGGTTCTCGCGCCTGCGTACCGGCGGGCCGGTCTACTGCTCGTTCGACATCGACGCGGTCGATCCCGCGTATGCGCCGGGAACCGGCACCCCCGAGGTCGGCGGGCTCACCTCGTACGAGGCGCTCGTGCTGGTGCGCGCGCTGGCCGGCATGCCGCTGGTGGGGGCAGACGTGGTCGAGGTCTCGCCGCTCTACGACGGCCCGGGCCAGATCACCGCGCTGCTCGCCGCCAATCTCCTCTTCGAGCTCGTCAGCGTCCTGGCCCTCAAGAAATGACGCGTGGTCGCGTCTGTCTCAGGCCACCCTCGGTCCGCGCCGGGCTCACGGCCCTCGCTACAATGAATCCGGCTCGCGTCTGTCTCAGGCCACCCTCGGTCCGCGCCGGGCTCATGGCCCTCGCTACAATAATCGCGATGTTGCTGCCGGTGGCGGTGTGGGCCGCGCCGGCGCCGGTCGCCACGATCGAGATCGAGGGCGTGATCAACCCCGTCACGCTGCGCCTGGTGGGCCTCGCGATCGATCGCGCGCAGGCCGAGCGGGCGCAGGCCTTGGTGATCCTGCTCGACACGCCGGGCGGGCTCGAGCGCTCGATGCGGGCGATCGTTCAGCGCATGATGAACGCCGAGGTGCCGGTGGTCGTGTTCGTCGCGCCCACCGGCGCCCGCGCAGCGTCGGCCGGGGTGTTCATCACGATGGCCGGGCACGTGGCGGCGATGGCGCCCGCCACCAACATCGGCGCGGCCTCGCCGGTGTCGGTGGGCGGCGGCGGCGCCGACAAGACGATGATGAAGAAGGTCGAGAACGATGCCGCCGCCTTTATCCGCACCGTCGCGATCGAGCGCGGCCGCAACGCGGACTGGGCCGAGAAGGCCGTCCGCCAGGCCGTCGCCGTCACCGAGCGCGAGGCGCTGAAGCTGAACGTGATCGACCTGGTGGCCGACTCCCTCCCCGACCTTCTCGGCAAGATCGACGGCCGCACGATCAAGCTGCCGAAGGGCCCCGTGACCCTCGCCACCAAGGGCGCGCCCGTCCGCCCGATCGAGATCGGCTTCCGCGACCGGTTCCTGAACGTGATCACCGACCCCAACGTGGCCTACGTCCTGATGATGCTCGGCATGCTGGGCCTCTTCTTCGAGCTGTCGAACCCCGGCGTGATCCTGCCGGGCATCATCGGCGGGATCTCGCTGATCCTGGCGTTCTTCGCCTTCCAGAGCCTGCCGATCAACTACGCTGGTCTCCTGCTGATCCTCTTCGGCATCGTGCTGCTGGTGGCGGAGATCAAGATCGTGAGCCACGGGGTCCTGGCGATCGGGGGCATGATTTCGATGGCGCTCGGCTCGTTGATGCTCTTCGACTCTCCGGAAGTCGGCTTTCGCGTCTCCTGGTGGGTGATCGCGCCGACGGTGGGCGCGACGGCCGGTCTCTTCCTGTTCGTCGTCGCCGCCGGTGTGCGGGCGCTGGGCCGGCCGCCGGCGACTGGCGTCGAGGGGCTCGTGGGCAAGACCGCCATCGTCCGGGAGCGGCTGGCCCCGGAGGGCCAGGTGATGGTGTCCGGCGAGATCTGGCGCGCGGTCGCTCAGGGCGAGCCGCTGGAGCCCGGCGCGCAAGTGCGGATCGTCTCGGTGGACGGGCTCACGTTGAAGGTCGCCAAGGCGGAGGCCAAGGGAGGAGTCACATGATCGGGATGGAGTCGCTGCTGCTCCTGGTCGTCGCCATCGTGGCGATCTTCTTCATCGGCTCGTTCGCGCGCATCCTGCGCGAGTACGAACGCGCGGTCATCTTCCGCCTGGGCCGCAGCACGAAGGCGATCCTCAACCCGGGCGGCCAGGGGAACGGGCCTGGGCTCGTGTTGCTGGTGCCCCTCATCGACAAGTTGGTGAAGGTAAGCTTACAAACCGTCGCCCTCGACGTGGCGCCGCAAGACGTCATCACGCGCGACAACGTCTCGCTCAAGGTCAGCGCGGTCATCTACTTCCGCGTCGTCGATCCCGAGCGTGCCGTGATCGCGGTCCAGGACTATCTCTACGCGACCTCGCAGATCGCGCAGACGACGCTCCGCAGCGTGCTGGGCCAGGTGGAGCTCGACGATCTGCTGTCGGCGCGCGACAAGATCAACCAGCAGCTCCAGCGGATCATCGACGAGCACACCGAGCCCTGGGGCATCAAGGTGGCGACCGTGGAGGTCAAGCAGATCGACCTTCCTCAAGATATGCAGCGCGCGATGGCCAAGCAGGCCGAGGCCGAGCGCGAGCGCCGCGCCAAGGTCATCAACGCCGACGGCGAATTCCAGGCGGCGGCCAAGCTCTCCGAGGCGGCCGAGGTTCTCACGCGGCACCCGATCGCCGTCCAGCTCCGGTATCTGCAAACCATGCGCGAGATCGCCTCGGAGCGGTCCACGACGACCTTCTTTCCGCTGCCGCTGGACCTCTTCGGCCCTCTGCTCCAGGCCTTCAACAAGGGTGGGGACGGTCCCAAGGCGTGATGTAAAATACGTCGGTCGGTGCGTAGTCCCGCGTTGGTGGTCTCGGGGGGTTAGCTCAGTTGGGAGAGCGCGGCGTTCGCAACGCCGAGGTCGAGGGTTCGAATCCCTTACCCTCCACCATTAATTCTCCTCCGCTCTGATCCGTACTTAGCGATCGACCCGCCGCAGGTGGGACGCAGTGGGACGTGGCGGGACGACGGTGGCCCAGAGATTCTCGCGTTCCGCCGTCGTCTTGAGGCGCAGCAGCGGGCCAGAGTGCCGCATCGAGCGCGTCCACGTCCCGCTCGTGATCCTCGCGCACAAGATGCCCGTAGGTGCCCTCCGTTTCCCCGATCGAGGCATGTCCCATCTGGTCCCTGACCCAGCGGATGTCGGCGCCCGCCTCGAGGAGCCACGTAGCGTAGCTGTGCCGCATGGCATGCGGCTTACGGTAGGGGAGGCCAGCCTTCCGTAGGAGGGATTGCCAGACGAGCTCGAGGAAGGCCCCGTAGCGCGTGATGCCGCCGACCGAGTTGGGAAAGACGAGCTGGCGTTGGTCGGGTGTCCAGGCGTTGAGCGTCGCTTCGAGATCCATCGCCTCGCAGTGAGCCTGCAGCGCCGCGAGTGTCGAGACGGGGACGGTCACCCAGCGATCTTCGCCGTCCTTGCATCGCTCAAGACGCCCGCCGCTCTCCGACCAGGTCCGCTGCACGTGGATGCGGCCGCGGCGCCAGTCGATGTCCGCGCGCGTGAGCGCTGTGGCTTCGCCCCATCGGAGTCCGCCCCCGAACGAGACGAGCAGGAAGGCAAACCAGCGGGGCTTGAGCGTACGGCAGGCCACGAGCAGCCGCCGGGCCTCCTCCTGGCGGAACCATTGGAGATCTCGCTTGCGACCTCGCTTACTGGGCTGCCGGCCGAGAAAGAACTTGAGGTCGACCGCCGGGTTCGTGCCCTTGTAGCCTTTCGCGTTCATCTGCCATTGATAGAACCGCGTCAGTGGGCATCGGATCTGCTCGAGGCAGGCCATTGAGCGGCCGGCCGCGCGCAGGTTGACCAGCACCTCGCCGATCTGCTCGCGCGTGAGTTCGTTCCAGGCGGTGTCCCCGATTTGGGGATACGCCCACACGGCCAGGCGATTCTTGTAGCCCTTTGCGGTGCTCTTGCGGATCTCGCCGATGCCGACCATCTCGTCGAGGAACGCGGGAAGGGCCTCGCGGATCGTGGGATAGCTCTTGGCCTCGGCGACCTTCGCCAGTTGGGCCTTCCGTAGCGCCTCTGTGAGGTCGACGCCCGCCATTCCGAGCCGATTGAAATGGCGCACGAGGGCGATAGCGTCCGCCTCCGTCCTCACCGAGCGGGAGATGCGCGGGCCGTCGGCGGGACGAATGAAAACTCGGAATCGCTTCCCGCGTCGCACGTACGTGGCGGTCACGGTCGCGGCGCCCATCGTCCATTGGCTAACGGTCACACGTCCTCCTTGTCAAGACCGAGCTCCTTGAGCGCACGGGCGAGCTGAGGCCGTCCCCGGGACTGATACTGCGCCACCCAGGCATCAAACTCGGAGCGGCGCACGAGAATCTTGCCGCCCACCCGATAGCACGGTAGAGCTTGGTCCGGCGGGAGCTCCAAGTACTGGCGGAGGGTGCGAACGCTGAGCCCGGCGTAGGCTGCGAGCATTCGAAGAGGGAGGAACGGGTCCAGGTCGGTCGCGATGACCAAGCGCTCGGGCACGAGCCGGTGGACCCGATCGGCCCCTCCGCTCTGACCGTCTCCGGTGGATGCATCGGAATCGCGGTGCGCGAAGCGCCGACCCACGTCGCGATCTGGTGAGCGAGCATCATGCCAGCGCTGGCGCCCACCACTGGCCGGCCCGCAATTCCTGGAAGAATCGGGCAGATGGTACGAGCGTGAGCCCGTCGGAGGGCTTGTCGTACCCAGTCAGAGCGATGCGAAACGCAGCGACCCTGTGGCAGGTCGACGCGAGACTCTCACCGCCATTGGCCAAGACACTGCCTGACGCCGAGGTCGAGGCCCAACGACGAGCGCGCACTGCGCGTCACCCCCTCGGCGCAATGCGGCGGTAACCTTCGAGGCGCGGGGCGTGATGGTCCGCCGACGCCCAGAGACCTCGGGACCTGGTGTCCAGCCGGGATCAGTCGGCGTGCGGGGCGATCGTCTCGGCCGAGTCGCTTCAGGCGCCTCAGTTCGGACCTTCCCGGGGGGCACCTCGCGGCACGGCTGTGCGAGCCCGTCCTGGGCACCGAGACCTCGCCACTGTCTGCGCCCCGCTGGTCGCGCGATGGCTCCGGCCCTGTTGCTCGCCCTGGCTCTTTCCGGTCTCAGTGCCGGTCACGGCGCTGGACAGCCCGCGGGGCAAGAGGAGGATCTAGGTCGTGACGACAACGCAATGCGCCCATGAAGCTGAAGCCAGTTTCGCCTACCCTCTGGCGGCGCTCACACGGGGAGAGTGCCTGGCGGTCTCCCGCAAGCGCTACGGCCTACGCCGCCTTTCTATCGCAAGCGAGCGGCGAGAGGCCCGTCGCCGTGCGGATCTTCCAGCAGTTCGTGGGCATGGGGCCGTGACTTCCAGGCGTGTCCGCGCCGGACCCAGAACGGGCCCCGCGCGGGACCGACGACGAGCTCGCGACGAGACCGCGGAGAGCGAGGCGGGCGAAAGAGGGAGAATGTACAGCAAGATAAAGCTTCACCTCACTCGCGACGGAAGTCCTTGTCGCATCGGGCGAAGTCGTGAAGCACGCCCTTTCCGGGGTACTTCGTGGCCTGCCAGCACACGCGCCGCACGTCCGCTGTCGCTCGGCGTGCTGCCGGACATCCGGCTGGGCTGTCCTCGCCGTACCTGTGGCCTGCGCACTCCTCGCCGTGATCCTTGCGTTTGGCCTGCACGTGAATCTCTCCGCAAGTGCGCCGCGGGGGCTGTACCGGATGGTCGCCGGACGCCTGACGCGAGGGGCGTGGGTGGCGGTCTGTGTGAGCTCCCATAGTGCGGCGCTCGCACGCGCGCGAGGCTATCTCATACGCGGGCCGTGCGCGGGCGGCGTACAGCCCGCGCTCAAGCCGGTCGTCGTCCTCGCCGGCGATGTCGTGGAGAACGGACCCGAGGCGGTGACCGTCGACGCACCGTCTTCCCAGCAGCTCGGCCGCCGGCGCCGACAGCCTGGGCCGCGCGTTGCCGCATGCGGCGTGGGGGCGCTACGTCGTCGGAGCGGACGAGCTCTGGCTCGTCAGCATGCGGGTTCCGAACAGCTGGGACAGTGGCGAAAGACAGGGAAGCCGCGAGCTAGGGGGTGGCGCCGTGACGCTCGGGGCCTGGCTCGCGGTCGGCACGAGTCTGCTCGTCGCCGTCGAGCGCACAGTGACCGTCATGGTCGTCGCGTGCCCACATGCGCTGGGGCTCGCCGTGCCGCTGGTCGTCGCGATGTCCACGGCGGGTAGCCGAGCGGCGAGGCCACCAAGCCCGCGGCCTTGATATGGAAGCCTCCGCCCGAAGCCGGCACGCCCAGCACGCCCGGGCCCAGGGTGCGGCCTTCGGCGTGGAGGCGAAATGCACGCTCGACGGCGTCGATGCACTCCGGAAGCGACAGCAGATCGACCACGTCGCTACGCGAGAGGATCAGGGTCATGATGTGCCCCTCCGCGACGTCGTGGCATAGAGCCCTTCGAACAGGGCCAGCC
>Ga0209058_1001677_pt1 | contig 18721 bp, 19 predicted proteins | sample GraSoiAngelo_147_FD_185904 | JGI IMG/M metagenome (GOLD analysis project Ga0209058, IMG submission 185904) | Grasslands soil microbial communities from the Angelo Coastal Reserve, California, USA - 14_1009_05_40cm (SPAdes) (version 2) | ecosystem: Environmental > Terrestrial > Soil > Grasslands ... | reverse complement strand
TAGGTCCCGCCCGCGTGCACCGCCGCTGCCTGGGCGCGCGCCGCCTCGGCGAGGACGCGGGAGAGGTTCGGGCAGACGGGGTCCGCGAACTGCGTGTGCGCAACCACGCCGCGGCCGAAGAAGGTGCTCTGGCGCTGGCGCGTGCGGTCGATGAACTGGTCGGGCACGACGACGTGCCCGGGGGCGATCTCGGCGCGCAGGCTCCCGACCGCGCTCACCGCCACGATCCACTCCACCCCGATCCGCTTGAGCGCGAAGATGTTGGCGCGGAAGTTGATCTCGGTGGGGAGCAGGCGGTGGCCGCGCCCGTGCCGCGGCAGGAAGACGAGGCGCGTACCGCCCAGGCGGCCGATCACCAGCTCGTCGGACGGCTGGCCAAAGGGGGTGTCGACGCCGACGCGCTCCACGCCCTCGAGCCCGGGCAGGTCGTAGAGCCCGCTGCCGCCGAGGACGCCGAGGGTGGGTTCTGCCATGCCGTGCCGCCTGCGGCCGCCGGCCGGCCGCGGCCGGGACATGGTAGGGAAAAACGGCTCGGTTGCAAGGCATAGCCAGCGCTGGCCCCGATCGGGGTGGGATGGCGTGTCGCCTCAGGGTACGCCGTGGGCTATCGTCCCATGCTCACGAGAGGAGGATCGCATGAACCACGATGATGCCATCCGGCTGTTCGCCAAGACCCTGCAAAACCTCGAGCAGTGGATGGACAAGGCCACCGCGCACGCGAAGGCCAAATCCTTCGAGGTCGACGTGCTCGCACAGGCCCGCCTGGCGCCGGATCAGTACCCGTTCGTCCGCCAGGTGCAGTCTGCCTGCGACCAGGCGAAGTACGCGGCCGCGTACCTCGGCGGCAAGCCGGCGCCGTCCCACCCGGATACGGAGCAGACGTTCGCCGAGCTGCGGCAGCGGATACGGAAGTGCCTCAGCTTCCTCGAGACCGTCCAGGCGAAGGACCTGGCCGGAGCGGAGGAGCGGAAGGTGTCTCCACCCTGGCTCGGCGGGAAGTGGCTCCGCGGCGACGACTACCTGGTGCAACTGGCGCTGCCGAACTTCTTCTTCCATGCGACGATGGCGTACGCGATCCTCCGCCACAACGGCGTCGACCTCGGCAAGATGGACTACATCGGCTCGATTCCAACGAAGGAAGGCTGAGGCCGGCCAGCTCGTCGTCGTCTGTCGGGGCGAGCGTCGGGTAAGCAGCCTGTTAGTTCGTCAGCTGGGGTGGAGACGGAGGCAGCCCGCCCCTTGGAGTAGATTGAGCAGACGATCGCGGCCCTCCTGCTCGCTCTCGCACGGCACCACGCAGGCGTCGTGGAAGGCACCGCCCAGCCACTGCTGGCGGTAGCACTCCTTCAGGAACGCCTCCTCACGCATCGTCCCGCAGGCTGTGGGCTCCCATCTTCGTCCGTGCGAGTCCCAGAGGACCTTGTCCCGGTTGCAGAGCTCGATCATGTGCATGCCGCAGAGTGTGCTGCACGAGTACGGCTGCTCGGGCGCGGGCGCCGGGGTACCCGAGCTGCCGCCAGCGGAGCTACCGGCGTCGGCCGCCGAGTCGGGGGCCGACGTCTCGGGCAGCTCGGACGCCTCGCCCCGCTTGAGGCCGTGCGCCGCGTCGTCGTCCACGCGCCTCACGCGGCGCTTCGCGGCTTCGCGGATCATGGCGAGTGCCGCCGTCCGGACCGCCCGTCCGGCTGGTGCCGACGTCAGGCCCGCGTCGGCGAGTGCGAGCGCCACGAACGGACAGCCCGAGGCGACCAGCCGCCGCGCAACGGTATCCCACTCTGGCGACCGAAACGGCGGGACATCCTGCAGCGCCTCGGAAGCGAGCGCCGCGATGTCGGGACGCGGTGTCAGCGCGGAAGGCTCGACCTGCGTGACGGTGCGCGCAACGGGAATGGGCCGCGAGCCGCGCCGGCCGGGGAAGAGCAACACGTCCACCGAGCCCCTGGTCGTCGCTTCGCGCGCGGTTCCCGTCGCGGCGAGCCCGACGGCGCGGAAGCCCCGGGCGAGCGGCCCGAGCTCCGCCGTCTCCGTCGCGGTCGCCGGGCGCGAACGCTCGACGTAGTCGAGGGACACGCGGTACACGGCGTCCACTTGGCGCGTGATCGCGGTCAGCACGCCCGTCCCGGTCGCGCACCGGGGCTCCCGCCATTCGTACCCGGCAATGGACGGGTTCTCCCTGATCAGCCGGGCCGCCAGGTCCTTCACCGCCGCATCGCGCGCCGAGACCGGCGCGTCGAGGAGGACGACGCGGCGCCGGCTCGCCCGCTGCAACGCCTCCGCGACCCGCTGGCGCACCCCCGCGCGCGCGAACGCCGCGCCAGTGGTGATGAGGCCGACGGGGCGCGCGGAGGTGTCGGGTCCGGGCGCGAAGGGCTGGAAGCCCGAGCGCCAGCCGCACGCGCCGGCGAGGGCAACGACGAGCAGCGACAGCAGCGACAATCGTGACGGGCTATGCATTCTCGCCCTGGAGAGCCGACCACGTGGCAAGAACCATGCCCGGTGCCTCCCGGTCGTTCAGACTCGGAGCGGAAGAATCCGCCCGTCCGCCGGCGCGAATGCCTCGTCACGCGCATGGCGTAATGACAAGAAGATGACGGTGCCGGGGCCCTCTACGGCACTGCCTGCAGGAGCCCCCCGGCATGCTCGTTGCTGCCTAGTCCGGCTCCGTGCGGATCCGTCCCCTCCCTCCTCTCGGCTTTGGGGCCCGCCTCGGGCTCGCCACCTCCGCGCTCGTCGTGCTCGTGTGCATCGTCCAGAGCTGGATCCTGGCGCAGCGCGGCCTCGACCACCTCCGCCAGCACCTCATCGAGACCGGTCGCAACGCGAGCGCGCAGCTCGCGAACGAGGTCGGCGCCACGATCCTCACCGGCCGCGTCGACCGTCTCCGCGAGCTGGCCGACCAGGCCCGAACGCGCAGCGGTGTGCGCTACGCCCGCTTCTTCGACCGGCACGGGTTGCTCCTCGTCTCGACCGGGAACCCGCCGACCGGTGCGACGCCGGCGGCGGCCGCCGCGCCGGCCGGTCCCATTCCGGTGGGTGCCGATTTCTGGGAGTTCCAGGCGCCGATCCTCGTGGCCGAGCCACGCGCGCGTCAGCTCCACGCGCCGGCGGCGCTCGTCGCGGGCGGGCGGGCCGGGACGGTCGCCGTTGGCATCTCGCTCGAGTCGCTGCAGGCGCTGCAGCACCGCACCGTCACCACCGCCGCCCTCTTCACCGTACTCTTCACCCTGGTCGCCGTCCTGGCGGCGGTCCTGCTCACGCGCGCCATCAGCCGACCGCTCACGGCCCTCGCCTCCGCGGCTGATGCGATTGCGCGCGGCGACCTCCACGCCAAGGTGGAAGTGCCGACGCACGACGAGATCGGCCGCCTGGCCCAGTCGTTCAACGCGATGGTCGAGAGCCTGACCCGCAGTCGGGCTGCGCTGGAGGAGAAGGTCGTGGAGCTGGAGCGGGCGAACCGGCTCAAGTCCGAGTTCCTCGCCACGATCTCGCACGAGCTGCGCACGCCACTGAACGTCATCATCGGCTACGTCGAGATGCTGACCGACGGGACGGGCGGGCACCTCGACGAGGAGCAGGCGAAGATGATCGCCGCCATCGAGCGCTACTCACGGGTACAGCTCGAGCTGATCACCAGCGTGCTCGACTTTGCGCGTCTCAGCTCCGGCCAGATATCGTTTCACGTCGAGCGCTTCGCCCTGGCCCCGCTGCTCACCGAGATCCAGACCCTCCGCACGGGCCGGCTCGGCAACCCGCGCCTCGGCCTCACCGTCACGGTCGAGCCGGACCTCCCCATGTTCGAGACCGACCGCGTGAAGCTGCGGGAGATCGTTCACAACCTGGTCGACAACGCGGTCAAGTTCACGGAGGCGGGAAGGGTCGCCGTGGTGGCGCACGCGGGAAAAGGCCCCGGTTGGGTCGTGATCGAGGTCAGTGACACCGGCCCCGGCATCCCGGCCGAGGACCTGGATACTGTCTTCGACGCCTTCCACCAGGTCGGCGAGAGCAGCACCCGCCGCACCGGCGGTGTCGGGCTCGGGCTGAGCATCGTGAAGCAGCTCGTGACCGCGCTCGGCGGGACGGTCTCCGTGACCAGCCGAATCGGAGAGGGCTCTGCGTTCCGGATCGACGTCCCTTGCCGCCTTCGAGCGGCGGGCGCTCCCGCCCCCGAGACCGTGCCGGCCGGGGTCGTGGCCCTCGACGAGGTCACGCGCTACGTGGCGAGGTTGCCGCGGCGCAGGCGCGTGTCCGGGACGCTCGCAGCGCGTTCCGCCGCGAAGTAGCGCTTCAGCGGCGCCTGGGCACCTCGTCCCCTGCTCCCCGGCGTCGGCGAGAGCTAGACGAACTCCGCGACCGCCGCCAGGCGCTCGACCCATTCGCTCGGGATCAGGGTCAGCTCCCCGCCGAACTGCTTGCAGTAGAGGAGTATCTTCGCCGTCTCCTCGAGCATCATGGCGCGCGTCGCGGCGTCGCGCATGGTCTTCCCGACAGTCATCAGCCCATGGCACTGGAGGATCGTCCCGCGGCTCGCCCGGAGCGCCTCGCCGACCGCGTCGGCCAGCTCCTTCGAGCCGGGCATGTACCAGGGCACGATCTTCGTGTCCGCGAGGAAGATCGCGTCGGTGTTGATCGGCGGGAAGGACTGGTTCGTGATGCCGAAGGCCGTGGCGACGGGCGCGTGGGTGTGGACGGCCGCCGTCGCGTCCGGACGCGCCTGGTAGGAGGCCCAGTGCATCTGGTACTCGACCGAGGGCTGCCTCGTGCCCTCGCAGACCGTCCCGTCGGGCTTGATGCAGACCAGGTCCTCGAGCGTGAGGCCGCCCTTGTACATGCGGCTCGGCGTGATCCAGTAGAGCTCGGGGTCGGCCGCGCGTGCGCTCACGTTGCCGCCGGTCGGCGTGAGGAGCCCCATCGCGAACAGCTCGTTCGTGATCTGGATGATCTGCTCCTTCGCCTCGGCATCGGTGCGCATCGCGGCCCTCAGCCGCCGCCACGCAGGACGCGGCCGGGGCGGCGGCCGGCCGGCGCGCCGTCCGCGACCACGGGCACGCCGTTGACGAACACGTCGACGATCCCCTCGGCGCGTTGGAGGAGACGCCGCTGGCCGCGCGGCAGGTCGTACACCATCTCGGTGGGACGCATTGCGACGCGCGCGGGATCGAAGAGCACCAGGTCCGCCGCGTAGCCGGGCGCGAGCCGACCCCGGCCGCGGAGCCCGTAGCGCTCGGCCGGCACGGAGGTGACCAGGCGCACCGCCTCCTCGAGCGCGAGCGCGCCCAGCTCCCGCACCCAGTGGCCGAGGAGGTAGGTGGTGAAGCCCTGGTCGCAGAGCGTGTCGACGTGCGCGCCCGCGTCGGAGAGCGCGAGGAGGCCGGCGGGATGCCGGATCAGCTCGGCGACGGCTCGCTCGTCGTGGTTCATCAGGACCACACCCCATTGCGTCGCGAGGTCGTCCTCGAGCACGAGGGCGCAGAAGGCGTCGAGCGGCGTCCGGCCCTGGGCGGCCGCGATCTCGGCGACGCTGCGGTCCTGCCAGTGCCGCAGGCCCTCGCTCGCGGCCAGACGGAGGACGAGGCGGTCCCAGCCCTGCGCGAGCGCGGCCACGAAGCCGGTCTGCCGGCCGAGCTCTGCCCGGAACTCGGCGTCGGCGAAGAGTCGTCGCCGCTCGTCGCGCGATTTCGCCATGATGGGCCGCCAGAACGGATTCTGCTCGAGGTAGAAGGCGGGCTCGGTGAAGTCGAAGCGCACCTCGAGGGGGCGGCAGCCGACCTGGGGTACGACCTGGACGCCCCCTGCCTGGAACTCGGCCGACTCCTCGATGATCTTCCGTGCGCTCCCGGGCGCGAACGGGTTGTCGAGGAGCGGCGCCCACGACACTACCGTCCCGCTCGCGCGCGCCAGCTCGGCGAAGAAACGCTGCTCCTCGGCCTTGTCGGCGGGAGGTCCGATGGTCGTCCGCGGCGCGATCTCGATCACGCCGCGCCCCAGGTCCGCCAGCGCCCGAGCCAGCGCCAGGAGCTCCGCCTCGTCCGCGAGCCGGCTCGGCGCCGGCGTCCCGTCGCCGAAGAAGTGCGTCGGCGAGAGCGAGGTCGACCAGCCGATGGCGCCCGCGGCCATGCCGTCGCGGACGAGGGCCGCCATCTGCGCACACTCCTCGGCGGTCGCCGGGCGCTCGACCGCGGCCCGGCCCATGACGCGGTAGCGGACCGCCGAGTGGCCGATGAAGGCCGCGACGTTCGGCCCCACGCCCCGCCGCTCGAGCGCACCCAGGTAGCCCGCGAAGTCCTCCCACGCCCACGCGATGCCCGCGCGCAGCGTCTCGATCGGCATGCCCTCGACGAAGAGGAGGAGCTGCATGAGCGTCTCGCGGTCGGCCTCGCGGCAGGGCGCGATGGTGAAGCCGCAGTTGCCTATGACGACGGTCGTGACGCCGTGCCACGGCGAGGGGCTCGCCTGCGGGTCCCAGAAGAGCTGGCAGTCGTAGTGGGTGTGGACGTCGATGAATCCGGGCGCGAGGGCGAGGCCGGCGCCGTCGATCTCGCGCGCGCCGCGCTCACCGACGTGCCCGACGGCCGCTATGCGGTCACCGGCGACGGCGAGGTCGCCGCGGGCGGCCTCGTGGCCGCTGCCGTCGCAGAGGAGCGCGCCCCGGACGACGAGGTCGGCCATCCAGACTTCTTGTAGCGGGTCGGGGCCCCTGCCGCCAAGGGCGCGGGGTTGCCGTCCCGGGCCGCGGCGTCAGCGGTGCGGCTTCTTCCGCGTCGGGGCCGGAGTCTCCGGCCGCCCGCCTTCGAAGTAGCCCCACGGGAACTCGGGGTTCAGGATCGGTCGGTAGTCCGCGGGGACCGGGAAGGGCGCCGAGACGAACTCCCACACGCCCACCAGGGTGCGCGGGATGATCATGCCGAGACCCTTAGCGAAGCCCAGCGGGATGCCCTCCCCGTAGCCGCGCGCGCGGCTCTCGGCCACGATGTTGCCCGGCACTTCCAGGACCGAGGTCGTCATGCCGGCGAGCCCACGCCCGAACTTGCGGGTGGCGGTCTGTGCCCCGGCGGGCGAGGCGAGGAGAAGAACAAGCGCTGCGAGGGTGAGCGAGCGTGCCATGGTGAGCGCCCTCCTAGAGCTTCGCGAGCATCGACTCGGCGCTGCACACGTTGAGCCCGGGCCCGGGCTCGACGTGGAGCTGCTCGACCCTGCCGTCCTTCACCACCATGCCGTAGCGCTGGGAACGTTTGCCCATGCCGAAGCCGCTCGCGTCGAGCTCGAGGCCCATCGCGCGGGCGAACTCCCCGTTGCCGTCGGCCAGCATGCGGACCTTGCCCGCCGCTCCCGACGACTTCCCCCACGCGTCCATGACGAAGACGTCGTTCACCGCCACGCACACGATGTCGTCCACGCCCCTGGCGCGGATCTTCGCCGCCTCGGCGACGAAGCCGGGCAGGTGCTTCATGGAGCAGGTGGGCGTGAAGGCGCCCGGCACGGCGAAGAGGACGACCCTCTTGCCCTTGAAGACCTCGCCCAGCGCGACGTCCTTCGGACTTCCGTCCTTCATCTCCTTGAGCTTCAGGTCGAGCGGGAGTGTGTCGCCAACCTTGACCGCCATGTCGCCTCCTTGGAGGAATGGTGATACGGGCCCTCTATGTAGCGGTCGGCGGCAGCGGCGGCAACGGGCCCGGGCGCCCTTGACGCCGCGCGCGCGGACGGGCACTTATGCCCCCCGAGTCGGCCGAGACCGACCAGAGGAGGAGTCCATGGGTGCGAGAGGCCTATTGATGCTCGGCGCGCTGCTGGCGGCGGCAGGGTGCGGCTCGGCACCCGCCCCGACCCCGAGCGAGAACACCGATACCGAGCAGCTGGTCAAGTACTACCGCAAGAAGAACAACCTGCCGCCCAGTGCCAAGCTGGCGGTGACGGGGCTCCACGACTCGGGCATCAAGGGCGCCAGGGAAGGGACGCTGGAGATCGGCGAGGGGGCGGGCGCGCAGAAGATCACCTTCGTGACGTCGCCGGACGGCCACTTCGTGGCCTTCGGCACGGTCGAGGACGTGACCGTCGATCCCGCGAAGGCCATCATGGCGAAGATCGACCTGAAGGACCAACCGGTCAAGGGCCCCGCCGACGCCAAGGTGACCATCGTCGAGTACTCCGACTTCCAGTGCCCGTTCTGCAGCAGGGGCTACGCCACGATCGAGAACGAGGTCTTGAAGCAGTACGGCGACAAGGTCCGCTTCTACTACAAGAGCTACCCCCTGCCCTTCCATCCCTGGGCCAAGCCCGGCGCCGTCGCCGCCGAGTGCGCGAAGCAGCAGAGCCCGGAGGCTTTCTGGAAGGTCTACAAGGGCTTCTTCGAGAACCAGGGGCAGATCAGCAAGGACAACGTCAAGGACAAGGCCACCGAGTACCTCGCCGACACCGGCATCGACATGACCAAGTGGGCCGACTGCTTCGACAACCAGAAGAGCGCCCCCGCGGTGGACGCGCAGATGCAGGAGGGCAGCTCGGTCGGCGTGCGGGGCACCCCCGGCTTCATCATCAACGGCCGCCTGGTATCGGGGGCGCAGCCCTTCGACAGCTTCAAGAACGTCATCGAGGACGAGCTCGCGTCGGCGAAGTGAGCGCTGGACGCGCGTCGCCCGGGCGGCCTGCGCTGCCCCGGCGGCCCGTCCGCCCGAGCGCGCGGTCCGCGACCCGCCCTCAGCGGGAGATCACCATCTGCGAGGTACTGGCGAGCGTGATGCTCGTCGGAACCATCGGGAAGAGCACGCTCGGGGCCCACTGGCTCTGCACCTTCACCGCCACGCTGCCGCCGGGGTCATTGTTGGGATTCCACGTCACCGTGACGTCGACCGGGATGCCGACGATCCTGTTCTTGACGAAGGTTTTGATGTCGTCCGCAGTGGCCACCTGGCCGCTGGCGGACCCGCGTACCACCGCCCAGCGCACTCCGTCCCTGGCGCTCGAGGACACCATGTTGTACGCGAAGATCAATCGACCGGCGTCGATGATCCCGAACGTCAGGAACAGAAGCAGCACCAGGACGACCGCCAGCTCCGCCAGCGACTGGCCGGCTTGCGCCCTCTCGAGACGTTGCCGTGCGTTACCGTTCGCCATCACTGCACCCGGATGATCGCCCGCCGGTTGATGTCGGTCGTCTTGGGGATCCCCGGGTAGGGGAAGAGCGTCGTGAACACCTTGTCGACGGTCACCTGGACGAACACCTGCGGCGCATCCAACGGGCAACTGTTGAGACAGGCCGACCCGGTGGCGCACAGATCGGCATTGTCGGCGGGGCAGCTGGCGCAGGAACCCGTCCCATCCGCACACCGGCAATACCGACACGCGGTCACCGTGAGGTTGCTCACATCGCCCAGGGCATCCGTGGCCGCCTGCCGCATGCCGGCGAAGTCGCCGGACTTGGTGTTGTTCTGAGCGCCATACTGCACGCCTGCTCGCGCACCGTGCGAGATCGCGATCGCAGCATAGAAGACGCGGCCAAAATCGAGGACGCCGATGAAGAGCAGGAGCACGATAGGGAGCACCAGCGCCATCTCCGCGACTGACTGACCCCGGCGTCGCCCGGCGTATCGGTCACGGCGGCTCAGGCGCGTTCCCTCGGACCGGATCTCGGCGAAGCCGTGTCCGACGCTGCGTCGATGGTCCCTCATGCCCCGATCCCTTCCGCCGCCACCTTCCGCTCGATGCGCCGTCCCGTCACCCATGGCAGGCATGCCGGGACGGTCCGGAGGGAGCAGGGTGTGACGTTTTGCGGGTGTCGCGACGCCTTCCCCACTGCAAGGCCCGTGCCGCCGAGAGGGCTCGGGAAACCCGACTCGAGCGCCTCGCGGGAGGATGCCCGGTAATCACCGCCGTGCAAGGATGTCTGTCGCTCCGGCATGGTCTTGACGCTGCTCAGGTGGTCAACGTCTGTACGGGTCGCCACCGGCGGCGCGTAGCTCTACGATCGGCCCGTCGCCGACGAGGTGCCGCTCCGCGATCGCTATGGCGCGGCGCTCCTGGTCGGGAGACGCGGTCAGCAGATCGACCACCAGGGACCAACGCTCCCGATCCGCGTCCCCGAGCTCGTAGAAGCGGACGGCGGACTCGAAGGCCCTCCGCCGGAGGTGGCCGTCACCGAGCGCGAGCAGCTGCTCGCGCGGCACGGGGACATTTCCAACCTCGCACACGAACATCGCGTCCGGCACCCGATTCCGTTCCATCAGACGCTCGACGAGCAGCCTCCAGTCGCGCTTCTCGACCAGGATCGCGTTGCGGCAGAAGAGCCGCATCGCCGCGTCGAGGAAGCCGTGCTCGAGATACCTACGCCCGACGCGCACCTTGGAATGACTCGCCTGCAACGCTTGCCCCATCGACGTCCTCCCGGCGCCGTGCCGGACGCAAGGTACGTGCCGGTACGGGGAGCCGCGGCGGACGGGGAGGAGAGTGTGCCAGGGGCACGGGCAGCACATGCCCATGGGTCAAAGTGGCTCAACGCCGGTCTTCACGCGGGCGCCGCCGTCGGTCACGGCTTGCCGGGGATGGGCCCGACGTGCTTCTTGGAGACCGCCTATGGTCGTCAGCGCTCGCGTCGTGGCCGACGGCTTCCACTTCCTCGAGGGACCGCGCTGGCGCGACGGCCGCTTGTGGGTCTCCGACATGCACGGCGACCGCGTCGTCGCCGTGACGCCCGACGGCATCGTCGAGCCGATCGTCGACGTGCCGACGCAGCCCTCGGGTCTCGGCTGGCTCCCCGACGGCCGGCTGCTGGTCGTCTCGATGACGGACCGGCGGCTCCTGCGTCTCGAGGGCGGCCGTCTCGTCGTGCACGCCGATCTCTCCGGCCTCGCCACCTTCCACTGCAACGACATGGTCGTCGATGCCGACGGCCGGGCCTACGTCGGCAACTTCGGCTACGACTACGAGGCCGGCGAGACGTTCACCCCCGCCGTGCTCGGGCTCGTGCATCCCGACGGCCGCGTCGAGCCCGCGGCCGACGACCTCGCCTTTCCGAACGGCATGGTCATCACCCCGGACGGGGGCACGCTCATCGTCGCCGAGACGTTCGCGCATCGGCTGACGGCCTTCACCATCGCCGCCGGCGGCCAGCTCGCGGAGCGGCGCACCTGGGCGTCGCTCGACGAGCGGGTGTTCCCCGACGGTATCTGCCTCGACGCGGCGGGCGCCATCTGGGTCGCCTCCCCCCTCACCAAGGAGGCGATCCGGGTCCGCGAGGGTGGCGCCGTCACGGATCGCGTGGCCGCAGACCGGCACGTCATCGCGTGTATGCTCGGTGGCGTCGACCGGCGGACGCTCTTCGTCCTCGCGGCGACGGCCATCCCGCGGGCGTCGGCGCGGGCGCAACGCGGCGCGCAGATCCTCGCGGCGGCCGTGGACGCGCCTGGGGCGGGCTCGCCCTGAGGGAGCCGATCATCGACCGAGGCGCGCATCACGACCGCCGGTCAGTCGGATGGAGTCGCTCTTGGGTCAGGGGGGCGGCAGCGGCGTCGTATTCGCCGAGTTGAAGGCCTGCACGCCAGCCTCGTTGTCGCCGTCGAACGGGGTCACCGGGCTGTCCGGTCCGAGACAGAAGTCGTCGCCAGTTGGGTCGGCGAACCAGGCGCCGACCTGATTCAGATCGACGCGCACCCGCTGACCGTTGACCAACGTGGACGCGAACGCCTCCGCGCCGATCAACCTGAAGGTGTTATCGGCCCTGCCATTGTCGTCGGACGTGAAGTCGCCGATGTACTCGGCGGCGCCGAAGGGCGCGCGCGCCTGCTCGAGCAGGAAGGCGGTGAACTTGGGCGGCAGGCCCGTGGCGTGCACGTGGAAGACGTCGAAGCCGCGGACGTCGGTGGTCAGCCGGACGGTGACGTCGACCCGGGCGTTCGGCATACACGCGGCGAGCTGCGCCGAGGATGGCGTCAGGTTCAGCTCCACGACCTCGGGCCTGGCAGCCAGGGCTGTCCCGGTCGCGACGCCCATCGCGACGGCAACAGCGACGAAGAACCTGTTCCTGGACATCATGTGTCTCCCTTCGAGTTTAGGGGCTCGCCCCGCCCCGATGGGTGCGCGTCCTGTTGGTTGGGCAGGGAGACTCGCACCGGCCGGTGCCGACGGTCAAGAGAAAAAATCGGCCCGGGGGCGTGTCCGCTTCGGGATGGATTCGCGTCGCTCGTCACCGTCCCGATCGTAGCGGAGGTTGCAGCATTGCACGGTGTGCGAGAGCCCAGCATGCGGGTGGCGTCGACCGGCGGACGCTCTTCGTCCTCGCGGCGACGGCCATCCCGCGGGCGTCGGCGCGGGCGCAACGCGGCGCGCAGATCCTCGCGGCGGCCGTGGACGCGCCTGGGGCGGGCTCGCCCCGAGGGAGCCGATCATCGACCGAGGCGCGCATCACGACCGCCGGTCAGTCGGATGGAGTCGCTTTGAATGCCATCCGGTACCGCCCGCGCATCGACGCCGCGCGCCCAGCGGAGCAAATGGCGACCGTCGTGCCCGAGGCGGTCGGGCGGCAAGGACGGCGGTGGGCTTCGGCGTCGAGACGCGGCGCAGTGGTGTGGGCAGTGCCTTTCCGTCTGCTTTGGACGGGCCGGCGGCAGTTTACTGGAGGCGCGAGTCTACTGCACCGAGAACGTGCAGGTGGTCAACGTGGTAGTTCTCCGATCATTCGCATCCACGATGGAGACGGTCTTTGTCCCAAGATCCTTGGGGTAGAATACGGTGCTCACGATGGGCCCGAGGCTGAACGTGCCGTTAGCCGTAACGGTCCCCCCCGGGTACAGGCTCCCATTCACTATCCACGTCGATATCTTGTCCTTGATGTAGACGTTGACGACCATGCCAGGCGGGAAGCCCGAGCCCGAGACGGTGTACGTGGCGGCGTTCGTGACCGGGCTCGGGGCGGCCGCGCATTTGTAGGTGGTAGTGGTCCTCGTTCCTCCCGCCAGGGCCGGGCTGGCGGCCAGTGCTGAAATCGTCAGCGCGCCAACGGCGAGCAGCCGGAACTTCCTGTAGAGGTGAGACGACATGAGCATTCCTTCCTTTCTCTTCCACGGCCTCATTCGGCGAGGGTGACCTTCGTGATGAGGTTGCGTTCTGGAGGCTCTCGCGAGTGCAACGCCCGTGCCTCCCGGAGGGGTCCGGACGCCGCCAGGAGCGACAGGGAAGAATCCGGTGTGAAATCGGGACCGTGCAGGGCGGGGCGCCGGCCGACTCTGGTGCCAGGAGGGCGTCAGCCGATTGCCGCTCCCTCGGCCGAATTTGAACCCGCGAGGAGCCGTCACGCTGTCCTTTCAAAAGCCCGACGCGGCCGACACGGGACCATGGCGTCGGGCGTTACGCGCACACCGCGCCGGCACTTCTGCGTCGCGCCCCGCACGGTTTGGTCCCGCGCCCGACGTGCCGGTTGCCGTGCGGGTCCTCCCCACCCTGCCCTTCGCGGCGGTGAATCTCGCTCGCGACTCAGTCCGCACCGCCCTCCTCAGCGACGACGGCGACGGGCGAGAGGCTACGCGCTAGAGCAACTGCAATGGGAGCGCGAGGTGATGCGGCGGGAGATGGCTGGGCGAGTGCGGTCCGTTGCTCGTCGACATCGGGCGCCGCCGGTAAGCCGGTGAGCGCCGCGACGGAGGACTGCACAGGACAGTCTCCCGTTGCGGACGGCACACGCGACTCTGTGCGGTCAGCTCACGGCGGCCGGTCCAATCACGACGCCCCGCACCGCCCGCACTGAGGTGCCGCCGCTCTCATCGGCGGTGAACATGCCCCCGTCGAGGAAGACCACGGACCACGGAATGGCAGAGTGGAGCCGAAGGGAGTCGAACCCTCGACCTCTTGAATGCCATGGCAATGCCGGGGCGACGCTCCTGCTCACCGTTGCATCACATCGCCCGCTATCTCTACGCGTTAACGGCCACGGGCAGGGGGCAGTGGCGGGCACCGACGAACAAGCCGGACAGAGGAGCGCGGTCACGGTTCGGTCACTGCTAGGGAGCGCGGTCCCTCACCGTGAGGCCGCGCTCCCCCGTGCTCAGCCCTTGACGTCGGCACCACCGCAGGCGGAGACTTTGCTAGGCAGTGCCCGTGTTTGCCGCCGCCGCGTTGCCGGAGCGGAGGTGAGGTGGTGAGTGGCACTTGAGCGGCCGCAGCAGACGAAGGAGGTCAAGTTCATGGCCGTTCGCGAGGTGCTTGCTGCGTTTGCGGTGCTGGCGCTCGGTGTTGGCGTTCTGACCTCCGTGGCGAATGCCGCTCCGGCGTGCGGTCATAAGGCCTGCACCGATGAGGTCGCCGCCAGCGGTCTCACGCGCACGCAAAGGGTAGCGTGCTTCAAGCAGGTCGTCGCCGACTGCGAGGCCGGTTCTTGCAGCTGCACGGGTGGGTCACCCCCGTGCAGCTGTGCGTGTGGGGACGGACTCTGCGGACCCTCAGAAGACTGTTCGACGTGCCCGGGAGACTGTGGGGCGTGCCTGACGACGACGAGCACGACCTCAACTACGACAACCACGGTGGGGGCCACCTGTGGGAACAATGTGATCGAGCCGGGCGAGCAGTGCGACGGAACGAGCGGGACGTGCGCGGGGACGTGCGGTTCTCCTATGTGCGCGTGCGGTGCTCCTGGGGAGCTTGACGCATGCTGCTGCCAGCATACCCCCTGCAACGTCTACGCTACCCCCGCCTGTCCTTGCGGGGACCAATTCTGCGCGGAGTTCATTCCGGGCGGCGACGGCTATTGCTATCCACGAACATGCGCACCGCCCGGGACCCTAAACTGCGGTTTTCCCCTCGTGCTCGAGTGCTGCGCGCCCTACGTGTGCGAAGTCCTGCGCGGCTTCGATGTCTCGGCCTGCTGCCTTCCGGCGGGTGAGAGCTGCGTAGCGGGCGCCGGCGGCGGGTGCTGCAGCCTGTCCTGCAACCCGGACACATTGACCTGTGACCCGTGAGTCCCGCTACCGCTCTGCTCTCCGGGCGGGACGTGCGAGACGGTGCGGACCGTCGATCACCTCACAGGTCCCGGGCTCGCCGGCAGGAACCTCTCTCCCCAATCAGGTACGTGTCCACTCCGCGCGCCGCGAACTGTGGCCGGACGCAGGGATGCGCGCGCGACGCAGCGCGCGTGAATCGCGGGGGTCAACCGCGCTTGACTGCCAAGCAAACGGACCGCCGGAAGGCCGCGCCAGTCGCGGGCTTCCCGTGCGCGTGACCGCGCCGTGACCGCCCGGGCGCGCTGCTTCCACGGCGCAGCTTCATTTCGCCCGCTGCGGCTCCGCGTATCGTCGGCGGCATGAGCGAGGAGACCGCCCCGTCCGACTTCGGGCGATTCTGTCAGCCTGGCCCGAGAAAGGCGGCGAATATCGGCTATCGGCCTACCTCGCGACCCGCGGGATGCTTCCTGGCTCCGTGCCCGACACCAAGGCCCCGGCGTGAGGATTCTCCTCGGACGCGTACCAAAACCGTTCGGCACACCGGAACCGCTGTCCCGGGCCTCTGCGAGAACGGCGAGTTGTAGTGCCGTCGTGACCAAACGTTTCTGGTACAGGTGGCCGAGGTACGGGCGGGGGGAAGGTCAGCGGCTAGCCGCTCGCAGGAGAGCACCGGCCTTACAAGGGCGAGCCAGGGGGGAAACGCCGAGAAGCAGGCTGACACGCTCGGCGTCAGACATGTAGCTGGCTCGCGGGCTTCGCGCATCTCACGGGAAGCGGGCCTCTCCCAGGAAACCGCCCCTGGCCGCCGGTCGCTGCACAGCAACTACACAGCACGCCTCGCCGCACCCCCCGGCCGCCGCCGTGCAACTGCTCGACCGGTGAGCTGAGCCACCGCCCTGTTGGCAGTGCCTACCGCCGGGCACGGGTGTGCCCGCCAGCGGGGTGCCAGCGCTCGCCCGGGGCAATGTGCCACGCTGGGCGTGCCACCCTGGGCCGCCCGCCCGCCGAGCTGCCGATGGGTACTGATGGGAGCCTGGTCAGCAGACCCTTAGCACCCCCCCTGAAGTCGAGCTACAGGCCGAGGTGAGGCTTAGTCCAGTGAAGATGTCATATGGGCGGTCGAGGGCAGCAAATAAATCGTCGATGGCTGCTCGTAATGCACGACTCTCCTCCATCATCGGTATCAGCAACTCGGCCGTCGCGTCTCCCTGCATGGCATCCATGATGCCCGGCGGGACTACAAAACGGTCCGAGGCGCGACGGCTTCCCTTCTGTGCCAACTCAAGAAGGACGATGCGCTCGAAGGACTCAAGGACGTTCTGCTGCCCATGATGCAGAACGTCTTGCCGCAGGGGCTTGTGCGGCTTCACGAGCGCAGCGATGGCTTTGAGCTTGGTCTTTAGACCGAACCGCTTCACCCGAGGATGCTTCGCGACGTCCTTCTCGCGCACCGCGTAAGGCGGGATGTCGAGCCGAAGGAGGACGTTGCAGAGGTTCAATGCTGTATCGAAGGCGGCCGAAAGCAAGAAGACGTGCATGCGGTGGTGGTAGTGAACATGGTCTGTGGCGCTCATCTTCACGCGACGTAAGTATGCCTGGGCTTGCCCCGGTTCCGTAGACACTCAGGTTAGGCCGCTCGCTTCTGCTCGTGTTGACGTTCGAAAGCAATGGGACTGAGGTACCCGAGCACGGAATGCCGTCGCTGCCGGTTGTAGAAGATCTCCAGGTACTCGAAGACGGCGCGGTACGCGTCCCCGTGCGTGACCCACCCCGCCTCGTGCGCGAGTTCCATCTTGAGCGTCGAGAAGAAGCTCTCGGCGACGGCGTTGTCCCAGCAGTTGCCGCGTCGGCTCATGCTGATCACGATGCCGTGGGCGGCGAGGACGGCGCGGTAGTCGGCGCTCGCGTACTGGCTGCCGCGGTCCGAGTGATGCATGAGTCCCGGGCCGGGCTGGCGATGGGCCAGGGCCATCGTCAACGCCTCGAGCGCGAGCTCCCGCGTGATCCGGTTGCGCAGTGCCCAGCCAACAACGCGGCGCGAGAACAGGTCCAGGATGACCACGAGGTACAGCCAGCCCTCGCGCGTCCAGAGGTACGTGATGTCGGACACCCAGGCCGTGTTCGGTGCCGCGACCGTGAACTGCCGATCGAGAAGGTTGGGCGCCACCGGGAGGTCATGCTGCGAGTCCGTCGTGCGCTGGAAGCGGCGCTTCTCCCGCGCGCGCAGGCCCTGCTCCCGCATGAGGCGCGCCACGCGATGGCGCCCAACGTCGTGGCCCTGCGCCTGGAGTTCCCGATAGACCCGGGGACTCCCGTAGCGCCCGCGACTGGCCGCATGGGCGGCGGCGACGTGCACGGCCAGCTGTTGATCCTCGCGGCGCCGCGCCGGCACCGGACGTCGTCGTGCCGCATAGAACCCGGCGCGACTGACGCCGAGCACCGTGCAGAGCAGGTCGATCGGGAACGTGGCCTTCTCTCGCGCGATGAAGGCGAACTTCATCCCTGCTCCTTGGCGAAGAAGGCCGTCGCTTTTTTTAGGATGTCGCGCTCCATCCGCAGCGTCTTGACGTCCCGCCGCAACTGCGTCAGCTCCGCGCGCTCGTCCGTAGTCAGCGCGCCGCTCCCGCTGCGCCCGGCATCGAGGTCCGCCTGGATCACCCACCGCCGCAGCGCAGTCTCGGTCAGATCGAGCTCACGCGCCACCGTGCTGACGCTCTTGCCACTCTCCCGCACCACCCTGACCGCTTCCGCTTTGAACTCCGGCGAGAACGATCGCCGCCTCCGCTTCTTCCCCATGACTCACTCCTATCGCACTTTCCGTGCGGTTCGGAGTGTCTATGTAACCCGGGGAAGCCCAAACGCTTGAGTTCAGCTGCAAGGCCGCAGGGTTGGAGCCATGGATGCGGCTGGAGCGGTGCGCGGCCTTCTCAGCTGCAACGATTCGTTAGGCGCCAGCGGGGACGTTGCGCAGCGGCGCGCCATGAGACCTCGCCGATGCAAAGTGTGGACGGCCGCTCGGCGCCGTCACGGCAGCGTGAGTCCCATCTGCGATGCCCTGCCGCCGCTTCGTTGCCGGTGAGGCAGGATTTAACGTACCTTCTCGGACGTTCGGAAAGGCGGGCCATGCGGCCTATCCCCATTCCGTGGATTAGCTTTGGGCTGTGGACTTGTTCAGGGTCACGGCGGCGCGAACGAGAGTCCTCAACGCCTCCTCGTCTATCTTCTCGCCCTCGTGGAAGTCGATGGCACGCCTTATGTTCCCGTCAAGACTGGAGTTGAAGAGGCCCGAAGGATCCTTCAGAGCCGCCCCTTTGGCGAAGGTCATCTTCACGACGTTCTTATAAGTCTCGCCTGTGCAGATCAATCCGTCGTGCGACCACACCGGAACCCCTCTCCACTTCCACTCCTCGACGACTTCGGGATCGGCTTCCTTTACTAAGGCACGGAGCCGGCTGAGCATCTTGCCCCGCCAGTCGCCTAGCTCCTTGATTCTCGCGTCTATCAGCTGAGAAGGAGACTTGCTTTTCTGCGACCCGGTCTTCTTCATGGCCGTTTCTCTTCCTTAGTCCCGAGGCTTTAATAAATGGGGGTCACCGCCACCGTGCCGATTCTACTTCCGGCCTCGGCCCCCGAGAGACTCTTCTCTCCCACGCACCTCAAGCACGCGTAACGCGATGCGGCTAAGCCGTGGCGAAAAAAGTGAGCCTAAAGGCGAGTGTTCTCGACATCAGTCTTAAGCCGCGTGTTATGCCGCCTTTCGCCTTGAAAGCGACACCCGCTAATACAGTTAACGCTGGGGCGCA
>Ga0209058_1001674_pt1 | contig 18724 bp, 16 predicted proteins | sample GraSoiAngelo_147_FD_185904 | JGI IMG/M metagenome (GOLD analysis project Ga0209058, IMG submission 185904) | Grasslands soil microbial communities from the Angelo Coastal Reserve, California, USA - 14_1009_05_40cm (SPAdes) (version 2) | ecosystem: Environmental > Terrestrial > Soil > Grasslands ... | reverse complement strand
CGGCGTCCGCCCCGCGCTCGGCGAAGGTGTCCGCCAGCGTTTGGTAGTGGTTCCACACGTCCGGGTCGTAGAGGCTCACGTGGGTCACCAGCCGCGCCTGATGGACCTGGGCCCCGCGCTGGAGCAGCGTGGCCATCGTGGCGATGCCGATGCTGCCCCCTGCGGTCCGGATGAAGTTGAAGAGCCCGGAGGCGTGACCCATCTCGCGCATCGGGACGGCGCTGAGGGCCACCGTCGACAGCGGCACGAAGGTGAGCCCGATGCCGAGCCCCTGGATGAAGCGCGGCAGCATGACGTCCCAGTAGCTCGCCTCCAGCGTGAGGCTCGCCATCAGGTACATGGCGTAAGCGTTCACCGCGCAGCCCGTCACGATGATCCAGCGGGGGTCGATACGGTTCAAGAGGGCGGCGGCGATCGGCATCGTGATCAGGGTAGCCAGGCCCCCCGGGCCCAGCACCAGCCCCGCCAGCATCGCCGTGTACCCCATGAGGATCTGCGTGAACAGCGGGGAGAGCACCATGATCCCGTAGAAGGCGATGCTGATGACGAACATCGCCGACGTGGCCACCGCGAACGTGGGGTGGCGCAGCACGCGCAAGTCGACCACCGGCTCCGCCACGCTTAGCTCGCGCACGACCAGCGCCACGAGCGCCACCGCGGCCACGATGCTCAGCCACACGATGAGCGAGGAGGCGAACCAGTCCTCGCGCTGGCCGCGGTCGAGCACGAACTGCAGCGCCGCGACGCCGGTCACGAGCAGGACGAGGCCCGGCACGTCCACGCGCCGCACCGCCGGCCGCTCCTCGGTGGAGTCCGGGACGAACAGCCACGCCAGCAGCACCGCCACCGCCCCGACGGGCACGTTGATGTAGAACACCCAGCGCCAGCTCCAGTTGTCGGTGATCCAGCCGCCGAGGGTCGGGCCGACGATCGGCGCGAACATGATGCCGATGCCCCAGACGGCCATCGCCATCCCGCGCTGGCTCGCGGGAAACGTCTGCATCATCGTCGCCTGCGAGAGCGGCACGAGCGGCCCCCCGGCCAGCCCTTGCAGGAAGCGCGCGATCACGATGAAGGCCAGGCTGGGCGCCGCGCCCGCCGCGGCCGAGGTGAGGGTGAAGGCCACCGTGGCGACGATGAAGAGCCGCTTGCGCCCGAGGAGGTCGGTCAGCCACCCGGTGATGGGCACGCTGATGGCGTTGGCGACGAGGAACGCGGTCAGCACCCACGTGATCTCGTCCACGGCGGCCGACAGCGTGCCGCGCATGTGATCGAGGGCGACGTTGGCGATGGTGACGTCGAGAATTACCAGGATCGTGGCCATCATCATCGTGGCGGCCACGATGGCGCGCTGCAGGCCCGGGCTCATCGCAGCTCGATGACGGGGACGACGGACATGCCGGGCACCAGCAACGCGTGCCCGTTCTGCCCCGGCTCGAGCACGAGCTTCACCGGGATGCGCTGGACGACCTTCACGAAGTTGCCCGAGGCGTTCTGGGGAGGAAGGAGGGAAAACCGGGAGCCGGTGCCGCTCTGGATCGAGTCGACCCGCCCTTGGAGCACGAGACCGGGGTGGGTGTCGACCGAGATCGCCGCGCGCTGGCCCGGGCGCACGTGGGTGAGCTGCGTCTCCTTGTAGTTCGCGATCACCCAGACCTGGCCGGCGTCGACGAGGGCGAGCAGAGGCTGGCCCGGCTGCACGACCTGGCCCACCTCCACTGTGCGCCGCGTCACGCGGCCGGCGACCGGCGCGAGGATCGTCGCGTACTCGAGGTTGAGCTCGGCCTCCTGCAGGGTGGCGCGCGCCTCGGCCATCTTCGCTTGCGCGCTGGCCGCCTCGGCGCTGCGAATCGTCACCTCACCCCGGCGGCTCCGGGCGTCCCCGAGCCCCGCCTCGGCCGCCTCGCGCTGCCGGCCCGCTTGCGCCAGCGCCACCTCCTGACTGGCCAGCTCGGCTTCGGCCTGCGCCACCTCGGCGCGCGCCCCGTCGAGGCGTCGCCGGGCCGCTTCGAGGGCCGCGCCGGCCATCCTGAACGCGCTGTCGGCGTGGTCGAACTCCTGACGAGAAACCAGCTCGCGGCCGAGCAGCTCCTGCATCCGTCCGCGATCGAGGCCCGCTCGATCGAAGTCCGCCTGGCGCGCGGCGACGTCGGCCGTCGCCGCCTGCACGGCCGCCCGGCGCGCCAGGAGTCGGCTGCGACGCTCGTCGATCACGCGCCGCACGCCGTCGATGCCGAGCGCCGCGCCCGCCGCCGTCGCCTCGGCGAGGGCGACCTGACTCCGGGTGGACTCATCCGTCATGGGCACGCCCGCGGCGGCCGTCCGGAGGTTGCTGGCCGCCGTGGCCAGCGCGGCCCGGGCCTGGTGGGCTTTCATCTCGAGATCGCGCGGGTCCAGGCGCACGAGCGCGGCCCCCGCCGGCACCTCCTCGTTGTCGCGCGCGAGCACCTCCACCACGGTGCCGCGCACCCGTGCGCTCACCGGCGAGATGTGGGCCTCGACGAACGCGTCGTCGGTCGAGATATGGCGGTCCCAGTAGCGCCAGACCCGGACGCCGTACGCGCCGATGACCACCACGACGACGGCGAGAAGGGCGAGGGCGATGGCGCGCCGGCGCCGGCGCCCGGTGCCGACCCGCCGAAAGGCGTCCCCGGTGTCGGTGTCGCTCACGGTGCCGTCCTCGCGCCGCCTTCTTTCCCGTCGGGCCGGCGGTGTCCGAGCCGCGCCGAGAGGGTCCGCGCGGTAGCCACCACCTCGGTGGCGAGCGCGCGGATCCGGGGGCCAACCCGGTCCGTGGGCCCGCCGATCGCGCAGGCGCCCGCGACGCGGCCGTAGCGGTCGAAGACCGGCGCCGCGATCCCGGAAGCACCCGGCACGAGCTCGTCGGTGGTCACGCAGACGCCGGCCCGCCGGATTTCCTCGAGCGAGGCACGGAGCGCGGGCAGGCTCGTCACCGTTCGCTCCGTGTGGCGAGCGAGCGAGAGCGACTGCAACACTTGCTCGCGCTCATCCGGAGAGAGAAAGGCGAGGATGACCTTGCCGCTGGAGGTCGCGTGGAGCGGGCGGCGATCACCGACCCCGCCCGCGTACCGGATCACATGGTCGCTCTCGACCTTGTCGACGTAGACGATGGACGCGCGGTCGCTGCAGAGCGTGCCGAGGAACACCGTCTCGCCTGTGCGCCGCATGAGATCGACGACCGCCGGCCGCGCCACCTCGACCAGCTCCCGGTGCGCCGGCGCGGCCGCCCCGAGATCGAGCGCGCCCGGGCCGAGCCGGTACTCGAGTGCGCGTCCTTGCGCCAGGTACCCGCGCGCGGTCAGCGCCCTCAGGAGAGGGAGCAGGCTGCTCTTCGGCGCCCGGAGGTGCCTGCTCACCTCGCGGAGGGCGAGGCCGTCGCGACTGGCCGCGAGCAACTCGAGGATGTCCACGAGACGGTTCGCCGCGCGGTGCCCCCCGTCCGTGCCCCCGCGCCGCGCGCGCTCGCGGCCAGCGGCCTGACGCCGCGTTCGGTTATCAGAACCGCGTTCCGTATTCGGCACGCAGGCAGTATAGCCGATCGCGGCAAGGGTTGGCCAGCGGAACCACGGAAGGGGACGAGGCTTCCGGATATGTCTCGTTGTGACGCGGGTTTCATCTTGACGGCTGTGTAGCGGAAGAACATGATCGCAGTCCGCTTATTGGAAGCGGACGGAGGTGACCGGCCACGATCTCGACGAACGCGGATCGGATCATGTTGGGTATTCTCGGCGTCGGACTAGTGACCGCGGCGGCGGCATGCACTCTGATCGCCGAGAAGCAGCAGCCGACTGCACGTAGATCGCCGCCACCTGCGACGGCGCCCATGCCGCCGCCGTCCTCGCCATCCGCGGCTTCCCCACCCATCGTCGAGCGTCGAGGACAGCCGCCGCCCCCACCAGATCCAGCAATCGCGCCAAGGCCGTCTACTGACCCGGATCCCCGGGCGGTGATCGACTGGCTGCTCAATCCTTCAGAGCGCAGACGGTAATGGACCCTTCCTCAGCATGAGGTTCTCGAGCACCGTCATCCGGGGGAATGGCCGCGGCACCTGAAACGTGCGGGCGAGGCCCCGCACGAAGATGCAATCGGGGGTGAGTCGGTCGATGCGCTCACCCAGGAACCGGATGGCGCCGGCCTCGGGCGCGAGCGCGCCCGCGATCAAATTGAAGAGCGTGGTCTTGCCGGCGCCGTTCGGGCCGATGAGCCCGGTGATGGTGCCCGCGGCGATCGCGAGATCGACGCCGTCGACGGCGCGCAGATTCCCGAACGCCTTGACGAGTCCCGATACCTCGAGCATGACGCCCGATTATGGCAAAACCCGGCCGTCAGGCTCTCCTCAAACGGCCGGGCCGGGTGAGTCGGTCGGGGGGTGGCCGGCGAGCGTGGTCCGGCGCACGTCGCGAACTTCACGGTGGTCGAAGCGCCGGCCTCGGTGCATCGTCGCGCGGTTGTCCCACATGACCAGGTCGTGCGGCTTCCAAGTGTGGGAGTAGACGAACTCCCGCTGCGTCGCGTGCTCGGTCAGGTCGCGCAGGAACACGCGCGCCTCGGGGATGGTCCAGCCCACGATCGCCCCCGCGTGGGCCGACAGGAAGAGCGACCCACGCCGGGTGGCCGGATGCCGGCGCACGAGAGGGTGGCGGACCGGCGTGAAGGCCGCGATCTCCTCGGGGGTGAGATCGACGAAGCCAATCGCCTCGCGCGAGTAGATCAGAGAGTGCTCGCAGATCAAGTCCGCGACCTCGGCCTTGGTGCGCGCGTCGAGGGCATCGTAGGCCGCCCGCATGTCGGCAAACTCGGTGTTGGCGCCCCACGACGGAATGATGCGCCCCGAGAGCAGCGAGTACTTGGCTGGCGCCGGGCGGAAGGAGCTGTCGGAATGCCACAGTCGATCGCCCAGCTTGAAGAACCAGACGCGATCCTCGGCCGACATGATGTTGCCGTGGCGGTCCAGATTGGAGAAGTCCGCGATGCCCGGGCCGAGTCGATGGTCCTCGCGCTTGCGGATGTGGCCGGGGCTCTTGTACTGCTCGAGCTCGCCGAAGTTGAGCGTGAAGGCGATCTGCTGCTCGTCCGTGAGGTCCTGGTCGTGGAAGACGAGCACGGCGTACGCATCCATCCCCGCTTCGATCGCCGCCACGTCGGCGCGGTCGATCGGTCTGGTGATGTCCAGCCCCGAGACCTCTCCCGCGAACGCGTTACGTAGTGGGCGGATCGATATGGACACGGTAGCCGCTCCTCACAGGCTGTCCTGGCCGCTGGACCATCTCCGGCAGATGTGATGGGCGATCGCGATGGGCGCTGGCAGCGACACCTTCGCGGGGTCGTCGGCGCCGGCGGCGGCGCGCGCCACCATCTCCCGGATCTCCTCGCGGCCGAACCAGCGCGCCTCGGCGATCTCCTTGGGGTCGACCGTGATCTCCTCGGTCAGGGCTTCGGCGAGAAACCCGATCATGAGGCTCGACGGAAAGGGCCACGGCTGCGCAGCCACGTAGCGAACGCGCCCGCACCGGATGCCCGCTTCCTCGCGCACCTCGCGGCGCACGGCCTCCTCCAGGGTTTCACCGGGCTCGACGAAGCCGGCGAGGCATGAGAATCGGGCGCCTGCGCGCCGCTGGTTGCGGCCGAGCAGGGCCCGATTGCCACGGATGACGAGCATGATCACGACGGGATCGGTGCGCGGGAAGTGCGCCGCCCGGCACGCCGGGCAGCGCCGCACCCAGCCCGCCGACGCCACATCGGTCGGCGATCCACACTGGGCGCAGAAGCGATGGCGGGCGTGCCAGTCGAGCAGCGAGCGGGCCTCGGCGAGGATGGCTGCCTCACCGGTGGCGATGGCCGGGGCGAGGGCGCGCACGTCGATCAATTCGGTGTCGATGTCGGGGGCGACTTTCGCCCCGGTCGCATCGATCGCGAAATGCGCGCGCCCGTCGCCGAGCCCGAGAAAAATGAACGCCGCGCCCGTCTCGATCTGATCGCGCCACTGTGCCACCGGCTGCCAATCGAGCGCCAGCGCCCCCTTGTCGCGAGTGAACGGCTTCAGGTCGCGCAGGGCCAGGATGCGCGTCTCCGGGTCGCCGAGCAGCGCGGCGATCCACTCGCGGTCATCGCGGCGCTCGCTGGCCCGATCCAGCGGATTCCCGCCGAAGCAGTAGACGTCCTCCATGGAGGCGGCCAGGTCAGCTCATTCTCACCGACCGCCCCGTCGCGGCGGACCGCTCGATCGCGTCGATCAGCTGGTGGCGCTGGACGGCGAGGTTGAAGTCGACGTCGAAGGACCCACCGCCGCGCAGGGCGCCCGCTGCGCGCGCGTACGCCTGGGCGACGTTGTAGGGCTGGCCGCCCGGCGTGCCTTCCGGAGCGAACTTGTACTTGGCCGGCACCGGCATCGACACCATGGCCTCCTTGCCCTTGCCCGCGTGCATCTGGTTCGGTCCGAGGCTGAGCGCGCCATTCGCCCGGATGACCAGGGCGCCCTCGCGCCCGTAGATCTCCAGTCGGTTGCCGCCGGGATTCGAGGGAACCGCGGCCACGTTGACCGACACCTCGGCGCCGCTCGCCATGCGGCCCACGACGTTGATGCTGTCCGGCGCGTCGACCGGGACCGGCTTTCCTTCGAGCGTGCGCCACTCCGGGATGCGCGTCGACACACGGGCCGAGACCTCGGCGAACTCACCGAGCACGGCGCACAGCGCGTCGATCGCGTGGCCGCCGGCGATGGTCAGCGTGTTGGCGCCGTTGGCGCGCACGCCCTGCCAGATTCGGCCGGGGCCCCGCTGCAGCTGGGCCTGGGCGACGGTGCTCAGGTTCGCCGTGAGCACGTCGCCGATGTAGCCCGCCTGGACGAGGTCACGCGCGTACAGAATCGCCGGGTCGCTGCGCGCCTGCAGGCCGACCATGGTCTTCAGGGATCGCTGGCGGGCGAGCCCGGCCATTTCCTCCGCCTCGGCCAGATTCGCGCCGAGCGGCCACTCGCAGAACACGGGCTTGCCGGCTTGCAGGCCGGCCATGACCAGATCGCGATGACCGGGCACCCGCACGCAGACCACGATGAGGTCGACCCCCGGATGCGCCGCCATGTCGCTGAACCGGTGGAATGCCCGCTCGGCACCGAACGCCGCCGCCGAAGCCTTGGCCGTGTCCTCGTGCGAGGTGCAGACCGCCTTCAGCTCGTAGTCGGGCAGAGCCTTCAGTGCGGGGACATGAGCATTGGCCCCCCAGCCGCTGCCCCCCTGGGTCACGGTCGCTCCCACGATTCCTACGCGAATCTTGTCTGGCATCTGAACCTCCCGGTCTCGCCCGTTTGGTGTTTCTCGCGCTCGGGAGGCGCATTGTAGCATCCGGCTCGCGGCGGCAAGAGAGGGCCGGATCCCGCACCTTCGTCGTCAGGGGTTTTCTACGTTCTGAGGCGCGGCGCGCTGGACTGGAGGATATGAAATAGGCTCTCCTCCGACCGTCCTGCTCGCGGGCTGCCGACCTCCGCCGCCAGCGCCGGATCTCAACCGCGCCACGAGCCCGGCGTACGTCGAGTCCCGAAGCACCTGAGCGACCTGAGCCCGGTAGTTCTCGATCAGGCTCACGCCGTCGACGACCACGTCGCGAACGAGCCAGTTCGCGCCGGCCTTCGTCATGACGTAGTCGAAGGGGACATCCGCACCGTCCCTGGTTCGAACGACCGTACGAACGAGCGCGACCCGCCCGCCCGCGCCCACCTCTTCAGCGACCAGGCGAATCGTCGGCGGCCGATCCCGCGACAGTCTGCCTCGGACGAGGCTGAGGTATCCCCACAGGAGGTGATCACCGAAGAGCCGGACGAACTCCTCGCGTTGGACCACGCTGAGCGTATTCCATCCGGGTTCGAGCACGCGGCGCGCCGCGCTCCGGACATCGAACAGGGGCCGCGCGAGCTGCTGGATTTCTTGTTGCGCCTGACTGGCGCGCTCGTGAGAGAGCTCACCGCGAGACGCCTCGGTGAGAATCGTCGTGGCTTTTCGGAAGAAGTTATCGAGTTGTTCGTAGGGCGACGCGCTCGCAGCCGGACTCGAGATCACCAGTAAGAGGATGACAACGAGAACGCGGGGCCCGCGCATCCTCGCATTGGAACGCCGCCGGTAGCCACTGTCAAACCAGCCCGCCGGCAGTCGCGGCGGGCCAGCAGCGGGCCCGGCGGACCTTGACCCTCCAGGTCCGGGGCGCTAGTCTCGGCCCACTAGCCATGGTCATCCTCGTCTTGTCGCCGCGCCTCACGGAGAGTCGTCGCGCCTCTTTCCGCGCCGTGACCCAGGGGCTCGGCGAGATCCGCTTCGTGGTCCCGGGCGGGCCGCCGCCCGACGTCGCCGAGTACGGCGCGATCGTCGTCGACGGTCCGCAACCGGCCCAGCCCCTCGAGTTTCTGGGCGCGATCCGGGCGGCCGTCGAGCGGGGAGCGGCGCTGCTGGCGGTCGGCTGCGCCCCGGCCGAGCGCGATGGGTTCTGGGCCGATCTGCTTGGCGCGATCGCCGGCCCGGAGCCGCCCCTGGGCGAGTACTACGCGCGGGTCACCGAGGCCCACTCCCACATCTCCGCCCGGATCACGCGTGAGTTCGCCGTGGTCGACGGGTTCGTGCCCCTCATCCCGCTCGCGGACGGCAAGGTCATCGTCGACGTGAGCGTTGCGCTGCGGAACTTCGCCGCGGTCGTGGAGACGCCCCGCGGGGCCGGCCGGGTGGTCGCCTGCGGCCTCGGGAACACGGATGCGGCGCTCCGCACGCCCGAGCTCGCCCAGCTGCTCGCGCGGGCGCTGCGCCCCGACCTGCACTGCTGCGAGCGCAACATCGGAGTGGGGATCGTCGGGTATGGTCCGCTCGGGGCCATGGGCTACCACCACGGGCTCGGCGTGATGCGGACCGAGGGGCTCGAGCTGGTCGCCGTCGTCGACCCGAACGTCGAGCGCCGGAAGGCGGCGGAGACGGACTTTCCGGGCATCCGGACGTACGCGTCGATGAGCGAGCTGATCGGCGACGATGATGTCGAGGTGGCGTTCGTGGCGACGCCGCCCGCTCACCACGTGGCGCTGACCCTGGAGCTCTTGCGCGCGGGTAGGCACGTCGCCTGCGAGAAGCCGCTGTGTCTGACCGTCGCCGAGGCCGACCAGATCATCGCGACGGCGGCGGCGAGCCACCGTGTGCTGACGGTCCACCAGAACCGCCGATGGGATCCCGACTTCGTGGCCGTACGGCGCGCCGTCGGCGCCGGGCTCCTCGGCGAGATCTTCAACGTGGAGACGTTCGTGGGCGGTTACGCGCATCCCTGCCGGACGTGGCACTCGGACACGACCGTCTCCGGCGGCGCCGGGTACGACTGGGGATCGCACCACGTCGACTGGGTGCTCCAGCTCCTCGACGGCCGTCCACGGGTCGTCCAGGCGCACGGGCACAAGCGCGTGTGGCACGACGTCACCAATCAGGACCAGATTCGTATTCGTATGACCTGGCCCGATGGCCGCGAAGCCGAATTTCTGCAGTCCGACATCGCCGCGGTGCGCCGGCCCAAGTTCTACGTGCAGGGCACCGCCGGCACCCTCGTCGGCACCTACCGAACGGTCACGCTCGAGGCCATCGAGCCTGGCCGCGGATACGTTGCCACGCAGGCGCATCACGCGGAAGCGCCCGCCGAGCTCTTGCTCGCGCGCTACGAGAGCGGATACGGGATCAGCGAGACACGCCTGCCGCCGGCCATCGAGCAGCCCTACGCGTTCCACCGGAACCTCGCCGATCACCTGCACCTCGGCGAGCCGCTCGCCATCACGTCGGCGTCGGTTCGGCGAGTCATCGGCGTGCTCGAGGCCGCTCATCGCTCGAGCACACGAGGCGGGGAACCGGTGGTGATCGAGGGCGGGGAGAGCTGATCTGCGGTCGGCCTCGAGGTCGATCGGCTGGGGCGTGATCGGCGCCACCTCGCAGGTCGCGCAGAAGGCGGTGCTGCCGGCGATCGTCGCGAACCCCGGGGCGCGCCTCGTCGCAGTGGCGAGCGAAAGCGCCGCCGACGGCGGACGCGGCCGCTTCAGGGCAGTTCGCGCCTATCGGACCTACGCGGCACTGCTCGACGATCCCGAGGTCGACGCGGTCTACGTCCCGCTGCCGAACGGCCTGCACCGGCAGTGGGTGGAGCGAGCCGCGGCGGCCGGCAAGCACGTGCTCTGCGAAAAGCCACTGGCGCCGACGGCCGCCGACGCGGAGGCGATGGGAGCCGCGTGCGCAAAGGCCGGCGTGGCGCTCCTCGAGGCCTACATGACCCCGTTCCATCCACGGGCGGGGGCGATCGAGACGCTCATTGCGTCCGGCCGCCTCGGCGCGCTGCGGTTCGCCAGGGCCGCCTTCACCGGAGCTCTCGATCGGCCCGACGACCATCGCTGGCGGCCCGAGCTGGGCGGCGGAAGCCTGCTCGATGTCGGCATCTATTGCGTGGCGCCGCTCCTGGCGGCGGCGGGCCGGCTCCCGGCGCGGGTCGAGGCGGCGGCGTCGCTGGCGAAATCGGGCGTCGACGCGTCGTTCTCGGGCTGGCTCGACTTCGGGGACGGGTTCACGGCGACGATCGAGTGCTCCTTCGACGCACCCGAGCGGCAATCACTCGAGATCGTCGGGACCGAAGCCGCCGTCCTCGTCGATCGTGCGCACACGCCCGGGCACGAGGACGTGGCGTTCACGCTTCGCCACCGTGACGGTCGTGTCGAGGCGATGGTCGCGGGGGGGGGGGATCCCTACCGAGGCATGATCGAGCACTTCCAGGCCGTCGTGCGCGGCGAGGTCGAGCCGCGTCGATCGTGCGCCGACTCCGTCGCGCTTTTAACTGTCTTGGAGCGCCTGCGCGAGGCGAGCCTCTCCTAGGGCAGCATCTCTCGGACAGTCTGGAGAAAGCCCTTCACGCTGATCGGCTTCGCCTGGTAACCGTCGAAGCCGGCGGCCATGATCTGGCGGCGGTCCTGGGTCATCGCGGAGGCCGTCACCGCGACGACCGGGATCGCGCGGGTGGCGGGATCGGCGCGCAGCCGCTTCAGAGCCTCGATCCCGGTCATACCCGGGAGCTGGATGTCCATGAGGATCAGGGCCGGTTGCTGTTCCGCCGCCATGCGCAGACCGTCCTCCGCATTCTCCGCCTCGACGACGCGGTAGCCGGTCGCCTGGAGCACGTCGCGGACGAGCATCCGGTTGTTGTCGTTGTCCTCGACGACGAGGATCAGCTCACCCGGCATGGGGGCTCGCGGGAAGCGTGAACGTGAACGTCGATCCGACACCCACTTCGCTCTTCACCCACAGGCGGCCGCCGTGCAGCTCGACGAACTTTCTCGCCAGCGCGAGGCCGAGACCGGTGCCCTCGCGCTTGCGCGCAGCGTGGCCCACCTGGCGGAACTCCTCGAAGATCGCCTCCTGGTCCGCTGGCGCGATGCCGACCCCGGTATCGGTGACGGACACCTCGACGGTGCCGTTCGCGTGCAGCGCCCGCACGTCGATCCGGCCGCCCTCGGGCGTGAACTTCACGGCGTTGGACAGCAGATTCAGGAGCACCTGCTTGAGCTTGCGCTCGTCGGCGACGACGTCCTCGATCGTCTCGTCGACTGTCAGGTCGAGCGCTAGCCCGTGGCGCATGGCCCGTTCGCGTATCAGCGTGAGCGCGTTCTCGAGGGCCATGCGGAGATTGAACGTCCCGAGCTCCAGCTCCATCCGTCCCGCCTCGACCTTGGAGAGGTCGAGGATATCGTTGATCAACGAGAGCAGGTGGCGCCCGGAGCTCAAGATGACGCGCACGTACTCTCCCTGTTTCTCGTTCAATTCGCCAAACATGCGGTCGTCCAGTACCTCCGAGAAGCCGATGATCCCGTTGAGGGGCGTGCGGAGCTCGTGGGACATGTTGGCGAGGAACTCGGACTTGTGGCGGCTGGCCGCCTCCAGCTCGCGGTACAGGCGTCCGAGCTCGTCGTTCATGCGGTTGAGGTTGGCGGCCAGCGCCCCCAGCTCGTCCCGGTTGGGAATATCGACGCGCCGGGAGAAGTCCCCGGACGCGATCTGCGCGAGGCCCGCGTCCATCGCGCTGACGGCGCCGACGAGCGACCACGAGATGGCGAACCCGAGCACCAGGGCCAGACCGGTGGCGCCGACCGCAAACCCGATGACCGCCCACCGCGCCCGGACGTACGCGTCGTGGCTCGTGTCCACGCTGGCCACCATGTCGGCCTCCGCCTGGTTGACCAGCTGATTCGTGAGCCGCTCCAGCCGGTCGGCCAGCGGCGTCGCCTGCGCGAGCTGCAGCTCCCGCCCTTCCCCGACGCGGCCGCTCCGGATCAGCTCCACGACACGCGTGACGACCCGGATGAACTCGTCGTAGTCGGCCCGCACGCGGCCGAGCAGCTCGACCTCGTCTCGCGCGACGAACTGCAGGCGATCCAGGTCGTAGCCGAACTGGTTGAGCTGGCGGAGGATGGCGTCGAGGCTCCGGTCCTCCGGGACGAGGAGCGCGGCGGCCACGCTGTAGAGCTGGCCGGTCGTGTCGTGTTGCAGCTGGCGGTAGGCGGCGATCTTGCGCTGCAACTTCACGAGGTCTTCCGACCGGCGATTCACCCCGCCGAGGACCTCGAGACCCACCGCGCCGAGCGCGATCAGCAGGCCGACGATGATCAGGAACGCGACCAGGAGCTTGGTGTGCACCGCGGCCGGGATCCTGGCGACGAGGCGCGGGAGCGCGGGCACGAGCTTGCCCATCACCGGCTGCCTTCTCGGAGTAACGAGTGGAGGTCGCGCAGCATCTCGTTGGGGTCGAAGCGGACTCCCATGTACTGGACGCGCAGGGCGCCGGCACGGTCCACGAGCGAGGTGAGGAACGTGTGGTCGACGTCGCCGCGGTCCGTCTTCCGCGCGAACACGCCGTAGCGCTGGGCCACGTCCTTGATCTCCGCCGGCGTCCCGGTGAGGAACGCCCAGCCCGCCCCGCGCGCGCCGTGCGCCTGCGCGTAGCTCCGCAAGACGCCCGGGGTGTCGCGCTCGGGATCGACGGTGATGGCGACGAACGCCACGTCCGCGCCGAAATCCTTCCCCATCCGCTTGCCGAGCGCGGCGAGCTTCGCCGTGAGCAGCGGACACGTGTCAGCGCACGTTGCATAGATGAAGGTGACGGCGACGATCTTGCCCCGCAGGTCGGCCAGGGCGAGTCGCCCGCCGTCGGCGGTCGTCAGCGCGAATGCGGGCGCCGCCCCGATCGTGGGCAGCCGCGCATCACGGCCCGGCTGGTGCGCGAGCGACGGCACCGCCGCCGAGAGGACGAACGCGACGGCGAGTCCCGCGACCGTCGGTGCCACGACGCGTGTCAGCCCTTGAGTTCCTTCTTCAGCTCGTTGAGGAAGCGCCAGTCGGTGCCCTGGGTGAGGATCTTCTGGGGAGCCGACTTGATCATCCCGATCTCATGCAGGCGAAGCGAATAGAAGCGGACGGTATCCTCGGCGTCGTATTCTCGCCACTTGTCGTATGGGATGTCTTTCAGGGTCGCCAGAGCATAGTCGTAGTTGTAGCCTCGGTCGGCGATGCGTCGGGCGGCGCTTTGCGGCTCAAGGGCGCAGAGATTGGCGGCCTTGAGGATGCCGCGCAATGCCCGCTTGGTCGCTATGGGGTGCTTCCGCACGAAATCCCGGTTCGCACCCACCATGCAGCAGAAGTACTGGGACCACGGACGGTCGGAGCCGCTGTCGACGACGACGTGGCCGATCTTCTTCGCCCGCAGCTCCTGCGGATCAGGCGGGAACCCGAGGAAGGCGTCGACTTTGCCTTCGGCCAGGAGCCGCATCGACTCGGGAGAGGGGTTCGTCACCCAGGCGACATCCTTGTTCGCGTCCAGGCCCACGTACGCCAGCATGGTCGCGAGGAAGACGTGCTGGCTCGAACCGAGCGCCTGGATGCTGACCGTCTTCCCTTTGAGGTCACGCAAGGCGCGGACGCGTTCCGTCCCGAACAACACGAAGCAGCCGACGTGGACGCCTGCCAGCAGCACGATCGGATCCCCCGCCGCCATCTGGATGATGAGAGGCGCCACGAAGTTGAGACTGATATCGGCGCTCCCGGCAGCGAGGGCTTTGGCCGTGGCGATTCCAGCGGCGGCCTGAAAGTACTGCACGTCGGTGAACCCCTCGCTGTGCAGAAGATCCTTCGCCACATACTGAGGGGCGATGCAGATGCCTGAGATCTCGATCAGCTTGATCCGCGTCGTCTCCGGCGGTTGCTCCCCGGAAGCATGTCCCGGTGGCCAGCCGAGCAGCCCTGCCGTCCCCGCGATCCCATGCAGGAGGGCGCGCCTGGTGATCATCCCTTCAGCTCCTTCTTCAGCTCGTTGACGAACCGCCAGTCGGTCCCCTCGGCGATGAGGCGCTGCGGCGTCGACTTGATCATCCCCGCCTCGCGGAGGCGCAGGGCATAGAAGCGGAGGGAGTCCTCCGGATCATAGACGCGCCACTTGTTGTACGGGACGTCCTTCATGGTCTGGAGCGCGTAGTCGTAACGCGCCGTGAAGCCGCCGTCGACGAGGGCGCGAGCAGCCCGCTCAGGCTCGAGGGCGCAGATGTCGGCCGCTTTCAAGATGGCCCGTAGCGCTCGCTTGGTCGCGATCGGATTCTTGCGAACGAACTCGCGATGACCCGCGGCCATGCAGCAAAAGTACTGCGACCACGGCCGGTCGACCGTGCTGCTGGCGACGACGTGTCCGACCTTCCGGGCGCGGAGCTCCTGCGTGTCCGGCGGGAATGCGAGGTAGGCGTCCACCTTCCCCTCCGCGAGCAGGCGCTTGCCTTCGGCGGCGGGATGCTCGGCGAACGTGACGTCCTTGTTTGGATCCAGCCCCACGTGGGCAAGCATGCTGGAGAGGAAAAGGTGCGCGGGTCCACCCAACTCGGGGGTCGCGACCGTCTTCCTCTTCAGATCCCGGATCACGCGAACCCGGTCCGTCCCGAACAGCTCGAAACAGCCGGGGTGCACACCGCCCAAGACCGTTATGGGGTCGCCGGCGTCCAGCCGGATGACCAGGGGCGCGGCGAAGTGCAGGGAGACGTCGATCTCCCCCGATGCCAGTGCTTTTGATATGCCCGCGGTGGTCATCTTGACGTATTTGATGTCGCTGAATCCCTCGGACTTCATGAGCTCCCCGACGATGTACTGGGGGGCCACGCAGATGCTCGTCGAGTGATAGAGCCTGATCCTCGTCGTCTCCGGCGGCGACTCCCCGGAGACATGTCCCGGCGCCCATCCGAGCAGCCCTGCCGTTCCCGCGATACCGCGCAGGAGATCGCGCCTGGTGATCATCCCTTCAACTCCTTCTTCAGCTCGTTGAGGAAGCGCCAGTCGGTGCCCTGCGCGATGATCTTCTGCGGGCTCGACTTGATCATCCCGGCCTCGTGCAGGCGGAGCGCGTAGAAGCGGATCGTGTCCTCGGGATCGTACTCGCGCCACCGGTTGTAGGGGAGCTCCTTCACGAGCTGGAGCGCGAAGTCGTAGCGGGGCGTGTACTTGCCGTCGACGAGCGCGCGAGCCACCCGCTCCGGTTCCTGGGCGCACAGGTCCGCCGCCTTGAGGATCGCGCGCAGGGCCCGCTTGGTCGCGACAGGATGCTTCCGTACGAACTCGCGGCTCGAGATTGCCAGGCAGCAGAAATATTGGGACCAGGGGCGGTCCATTGCGCTATTGACCAGCACGTGGCCGATCCGCTTGGCGCGCAGCTCCTGCGGCGTCGGCGGGAAGCCGAGCAGCGCATCGATCTTGCCCTGGGTCAAGAGCCGCATGGACTCCTCCGGAGGATTGACGGCCCAGGTGATGTCCTTTTGCGGACTAAGCCCAACGTGAGCCGCGATGCTGGCGAAAAAGTAGTACTCGGCACCGCGGAGATCCGGGACGCCCGCGGTCTTGCCCCTGAGGTCGGTGATCCGTCTCACCCGTTCCGTGGCGATGACTTCGAAACACCCTACGTGCACGCCGGCGAGGAACACCACGGGATCCCCCTGGTCCAGCCGGATGATGTTGGGCCCTACGAAGTGCAGGCTGATGTCTGCCTTGGCCGCCGCGAGAAACTCCGACACCGCGCCGCCCGGGAAATTCACGTACGTCACGTCAGTGAAGCCTTCGGCCCGGAGGAGGTCCTCGGCAACGTACTGCGGTGCCCAGCAGGTTCTGCCCGCCTCCTTGAGCAACCGCAGCTTTGTCGTCTCGGGCGGCGGCTCTCCGGAAGCGTGTCCGGGCGGCCATCCCAGCAGCCCCGCGGTCCCCGCGACACCGCGCAGGAGATCGCGCCGCGTGATCATCCCTTGAGCTCCTTCTTCAGCTCGTTGAGGAAACGCCAGTCGGTCCCCTCCGCGATGAGGCGTTGCGGCGCCGATTTGATCATTCCCGCCTCGCGAAGGCGGAGAGCATAAAAGCGGATCGAGTCCTCTGGATCGTAGACGCGCCACCTGTTGTACGGAACATCCTTCATGGTCTGGAGCGCATAGTCGTAACGCGGGGTGAAGCCGCCGTCGACGAGCGCTCGAGCGGCCCGCTCGGGCTCGAGGGCGCAAATGTCGGCCCCTTTCAGGATCGCCCGCAGCGCCCGCTTGGTTGCGATCGGATGCTTGCGGACGAACTCCCGGTGACCCGTGGCCATGCAGCAGAAATACTGTGACCACGGCCGGTCGACCGCACTGTTGACGACGACGTGTCCGACCTTTCGGGCGCGTAGCTCCTGAGGGTCCGGCGGGAAGCCGAGGTAGGCGTCGACCTTCCCCTCCGCGAGCAGGCGCTTGCCCTCGGCGGCGGGATGCTCGACGAAGTTGACGTCCTTGCGCGGATCGAGCCCCACGTGGGCCACCATGCTGGACAGATACACGTGCTGGGTCAGCCCCAATTCAGTGACCGCGACCGTCTTGCCCTTCAGATCCCGGATCGTGCGAATCCTGTCCGTCCCGAACAGCTCGTAACATCCCACGTGCACGCCGCCCAAGACCGTGATGGGGTCGCCGGCGTCCAGCTGGATGACCAGCGGTCCGACGAAGTGCATGGAGACATCGACCTCCCCGGATGCCAGAGCTTTCGTGATACCCGCGATGGTCACCTTCACGTACGTGATGTCGGTGAATCCCTCGGCCTTCAGGAGCTCCGTGACGATCCACTGAGGGGCCACGCAGATGCTGGGCTGCTGGGCGATCCTCAGTCTCGTCGTCTCCGGCGGCGGCTCCCCAGCGGCGAGTCCGGGCGGCCATCCGAGCAGCCCCACGGTCCCGGCGACACTGCGGAGGAGGTCGCGCCTGGTGATCATGCGGTGAGCTCCTTGCGTGCTACGAGGTCTTGGCGAGCTCCATCAGCCGGCCGAGCGTGGCCAGCCGGGCGTCGAGTGTCGCGCCGGCCGGCTCCACGCGCAGTGTGGTGAGGCCGCTGGCGCGGTAGACGCGCAGCCGCTCGCGCACCATGGCCTCGGTGCCGAGCAGGTTCGCCTTCACGGCCATCTCATCGGGCACGCGGGCGGCGGCCTCGTCGCGCTTGCCGTCCAGCCAGAGGCGCTGCACCTCGGTGGCGGCGTCGGCGTAGCCGGCGCGCTTGAAGGCGTCGTTGTAGAAGTTGTGCTGACGCGAGCCCATGGCGCCGAGGGTGAAGGCCAGACCGGGCTTGCGCGCGGCCACCAGCCGCTCAACGTCGTCACCGAACGCGACGGCGCCGCCGGCCTGCAGATCGAGGTGGCCGAGCGTGCGTCCCGCGCGCGTCGCGCCGGCCTCGAGATGGTCGAAGAAGATGCGCGCGTGGTCGGGCATGAACGAGGTGCCGAGCCAACCGTCGGCGATCTCGCCGGTCAGCTCGAGGCCGCGCGGCGAGAGCGTGGCGAGGTAGACCGGGATGTCCGGACGGGGCTGGGCCGAAGACCGTAGCGCCTTGCCCTCGCCGCCGGGCAGCGGCAGCTCGTAGACCTGCCCCTTGAACGCCACGCGCTCACCGCGCGTGGCCCGGCGCACGACCTCGACGATCTCGCGCATGCGCGTGAGCGGCCGATCGAAGCGCAGGCCGTGCCAGCCCTCGATCACCTGCGGCCCGCTGACACCCATGCCGAGCACGAAGCGACCGGAGGACATCGAGGCCAGGCTCAGCGCCGTCATCGCGACGAGCGCCGGCGTGCGCGTGCCGGCCTGCATGATCCCGGAGCCGAGCCGGATGCGGGAGGTGCGCGCCGCCATGAACGCCAGCGGCGTCGCCGCGTCCAGGCCCCACGACTCGTGCGACCAGACGAAGTCGACGCCGAGGCGCTCGGCCTCGGTCACGTACGTCGCGGCCTGCTCCCAGTGCTCGTTGGCCTCGAGGCGCAGGCCGATGGCAATGCGCATCAGAAGGCGCCCGCCACCTTGGCGAGCTGTCCGGCGTGATCAAGGTCGTGCAGCCGGATGAACAGCAGCGTCTCGCGCCAGTTCAACGCGCCGAAGAACGGATGCGGGATCGTGGCCTCGAGCCGCGCCATCGGGGGCGCGCTCCGCACGCGCTGAAACAGCTCGGCGCGGTCGCGCTCGAGCCGCGCCCACCATTCGGCCATCGGACGCGGCCTGGTGTCGCGGGCGGCGACGTCGCGCGGCTCGCCGGGCGGCTGGCCGTCGAGAATGCGCACGATGGCGGCACTGAAGTGTCCGCCGGCCTCGACGACGTGCGCCATCACTTCGTTGGCGCTCCACTCACCGGGCGCCGGC
>Ga0209058_1001673_pt1 | contig 18725 bp, 19 predicted proteins | sample GraSoiAngelo_147_FD_185904 | JGI IMG/M metagenome (GOLD analysis project Ga0209058, IMG submission 185904) | Grasslands soil microbial communities from the Angelo Coastal Reserve, California, USA - 14_1009_05_40cm (SPAdes) (version 2) | ecosystem: Environmental > Terrestrial > Soil > Grasslands ... | reverse complement strand
CGCCTCGAGGGCTGATCTCGATCTCGCGGCCTCGCCACGTCTCGTCGGTGTAGACCACGAGCGCGCCGGCGCCTGGACCGACGTCCACCATCACGCCTTGCTCGAAGTCCCGCGCCCGACCATGCTCGGTCACTGGGCAGGCAGCTTAGAGCAGGTCGAGGTCCTGGCCTTCGTCGGCGAGGGCCGATGGCGCGGGCTGGGCGCGTCGCGCGATCAACCGGGCGGCGCTCGCCATCTCGCCCTCGGCCTCGAGCTCCGGATCGCCGCCCCGATCGAGGCCGACCGCCGCTCGCAGGACTCCGCCCTCGACGTAGAAGCCGATCAGCTTTCGCTGCTGGAGCGAGCCGCGAACGACGAACTGGTCCCAGGTGCGCGCGTGCCCCGCGTACTCGAGCTTATCCTCGTACTGGTCCGACCAGAACGTGTGCAGATAGCCATACGCGGTGTCCGAACCGAGCATCGACCTGGCGGCCGCGGCACCCTGCTTCTCGGCGTTGTTGTAGTGCTCCACCCGAATCCGCCCGAACAGCGGGTGCAGGTGGTTCGCAACGTCTCCGGCGGCAAAAACGTCGGGGACACTGGTCCGGCACGCTGCATCGACGAGGATCCCATTGTCGATCGCGATCCCCGCGCCTTGCGCGACCTCGACGTTCGGCTGGATGCCGACGGCGACGATCACCAGATCGCAGTCGACCTTGCGGCCGCTCTTCGTGACCGCGCGCTCGACCCGGCCGGCGCCGTCGAAGCGATCGACCGTCTCGTGGCTGAGCAGCTGGACTCCCGCGTCGCCGTGGATGCCCGCCATCGCCTCACCGATCTCCGGTCCCAGGACTGAATCGAGGGGGAGGCTCCCTGGGAAGACGGCAGTGACATCGAGCTTCAGCTGGCGCAGCGAGGCCGCCACCTCGGAACCGATGAAACCCATGCCGACGATGAGGGCCCTGACGCCCGGACGGGCGGCCTGCTTGATGGCGTCGCAGTCGGCCACGGTCCGCAGCTGGAAGATGTTGGCGAGTTCGGAACCGGGCACGACCAGGCGCCGGTTCCGCCCGCCCGTGGCGAGCAGCAGCTTCGAGTACTCGACCGTGCGACCGGAGTCCAGGGTGACCGTCCGCGTCTCGGTGTCGATCGCGGTGGCCGTGGCCCTGATCCGCTCGACCTCGTTCCTGGCGTACCACTCCGCGGGCTCGACCAGCCAGCCCGACAGGTCTCCCTCGCCGCGGAGGTAGGTCTTCGACAGCGGCGGCCGGCCGAAAGGGACGCCGGGATCGTCGCCGATCATGACGATGCGCCCGTCGAAGCCTGCGTCGCGAAGCGTCTTCGCGGCCACACCGCCCGTCATGCCGTCGCCGACGATCACCATGGATCGCGGGCTTCGCACGCGATCAGACTGACGATGTCGCCGCCAGCGCCTGCAGCGTCACCGCGGCCAGGGCCTGGACGAACTGGGGGCGCGCGTTGAACGACGCGGTGCGGCGCAGCCGGATCCCCCTTCCGCGCGCGAACTCCTGCGCCTCGACGTCCAGGTCGTAGAGGATCTCGAGGTGGTCGGCCACAAAGCCGATCGGGCAGACCAGCACATCGCGGGCGCCTGACCGCTCGATGGACTCGAGCAGGTCGGGGCCGAGCCACGGCTCGCCGGTGTGGCTGGCGGACTGAAACGCAAGCTCCCATTGCGGCAACCGCATGCCGGCCGCGACCAGACGACAGCTCGCCAGGAGCTGGTCGCGATAAGGATCGCCCTCGGCGAGGATCCGGGCCGGCAGGCTGTGCGCGGTGAAGATCAAGAGCTCCGGCGCCGAATCCGCCAGCGCCTCGCGCAGCAGGACTCGCACGGCGTCGACGAACGCCGGGTGGTCGTGAAATCCGGGGACGAAGACGAGCTCGCCCGGCCACGCCTGGCGGAGGGAATGTTCGTAGGCGCCAACGCTCATGCGTGCGAAATGAGGCGCCAGCGGCAGGCCGACGAGCCGCTCGACGCCGTGACGCTGCGCTGCGGCGGCGCCGTCGGCGATGAAGGGCGGCGCGTGCTTCATGCCCACGAACGTGGGCAGTCCGGTCACATCCGAAAGCGCGGTCGCCTGCGCGCGCGTGATCTCGCTCAAGGGAGACCGGCCGATCGCGCGGTAGCGCCGGGTCAAGTCCTCCAGGGACTCCGAGGATGGCGCGTGTCCGCCGCGGATGTGTGTGTAGTAGGGTGCGATGTCCGCCTCGGTGGCCGGGCTGCCGTAGGCCATGCACAGGAGTCCAGTGGTCGGTTCACGCGACATGAGCCGGCACCCACGAATGCACGGTTTCGACGAGAAGCTGAAGATTCTGGACGCTGGTCTCGGGCAGGACGCCGTGGCCGAGATTGAAGATGTGACCCGGTCGCCCAGCGGCGCGGCGCAGGACGTCGCGCGCACGCGCGACCACGAGCGCGGACGGTCCGAGCAGCACGGCGGGCTCGAGATTGCCCTGCACACCGCGCTCGAATCCAAGGCGGCGCCAACCCTCGTCGAGCGGAACCCGCCAGTCGAGGGAGACGATGTCCGGGCCGGTCTTGACGATCGATTCCAGCAGGGCCGCGGTACCGGTGCCGAAGTGGATGCGCGGCACGGACCTGCCCAGGGCGTCGAAGACGGCTCTGGTGTGCGTCGCGACCTTTCCCTCGTAGTCCTCGACCGCGAGCGCGCCCACCCAGGAGTCGAAAAGCTGCACCACCTGCGCCCCGGCGGCCACCTGCGCCCGCAGGTACGAAGCCATAGTCCTGGCGAGCTTCCCGAGCAGCAGATCGAAGGCTTGCGGCTGGTTGTACATGAAGGATTTGACCTTCGCGAAGTCGCGCGAGGGACGTCCCTCGATCAGGTAGCTCGCAAGCGTGAAGGGAGCGCCCGCAAAGCCGATCACCGGGACGGGGGACTCGCCGACGACCTGCCGCACCGCTGCGATCACCTGCGGCGCGGCCTCCTCGCCGTCCGGCACGCGTAGCTGCTCGACGTCGGCCGCAGAGGAGATGGGATGCGTGATCACGGGGCCGACATCCTCCACGAGCTCGAAGTCGACTCCCATCCCGCGGAGAGGCAGCATGATGTCGGCGAACATCACCGCTGCGTCGACACCCAGGCGGCGGACCGGCTGCAGCGTGACCTCGGCGCATAGCTCGGGTTGGGCGACGATCTCGGCCAGCGTCCAGCGCTCACGCAGCTTGCGGTACTCGGGCAGGGAACGCCCGGCCTGCCGCATCAGCCAGATGGGCGTGGCGTCGACCGGCTTGCCGCGCGCGGCGAGGAGAAACCTGCTCACCTCGACGCCGCCTCGAGGGTGGCGTCGATGACCGAGGCGTCATGCGCGGCGGAGACGAACCAGGCCTCGAACTGCGAGGGCGGAAGGACCACGCCCGAGTCGAGCATCTTGTGGAAGAAGCGGGCGAAGGCGTCAGTGTCCGAGCTCTTCGCCTCGCGGAAATTCCGCGGCGCCTGTCCGCGAAAGAACAGGGTGAGCAGCGATCCGACCCGAGCCACGCTCGCGCCCTCAACGCGAAGACCCGATTCCAGGCGGGCCGCCTGGCGTTCCACACCGGCGTAGAGCTCGGGAGTCAGCGCGCGCAGCGTGGCCACGCCGGCGGCCATCACCAGCGGGTGGCCGGAAAGCGTTCCCGCCTGATAGACCGGGCCCGCGGGCGCGACCAGGTCCATGAGCTCGGCGCGTCCGCCGTAGGCGCCGACCGGCAGGCCTCCACCGATGATCTTGCCCAGCACGGTCAGGTCCGGACGCACGCCGAACAGCTCCTGGGCTCCGCCGGGACCGACGCGGAAGCCGGTGATCACCTCGTCGAAGATCAGCAGCGCGCCGGCGCTCGCGGTCAGGTCGCGCAGGCCTTCGAGAAATCCTCGCGCCGGCGGGACGACGCCCATGTTGGCCGCGATCGGCTCGACGATGACCGCGGCGATCTTCCCGCTGTGGGCTCTCAGCACAGCGTCGACCGAGTCCAGGTCGTTGTAGGTGGCGACGAGCGTCTGCTCCGCGACCGAGCGCGCGACGCCGGCGCTGCCGGGGATGGACAGCGTCATCGCCCCCGAGCCCGCCTCGACGAGCAGCGAGTCGGCGTGACCGTGGTAGCCGCCCTCGAACTTGACGATGAGGTCCCGCCCGGTCGCGGCGCGGGCCACCCGGAGCGCGCTCATCGCCGCCTCGGTCCCGCTGTTGACGAAGCGGATGCGCTCGATCGAAGGCATCCGGCTCGCGATTATCTCGGCGAGACGGACCTCGCCCGGGCCTGTCACCCCAAACGGTCCGCCGGCTTCGGCTGCTTCCGTGATCGCCGCCACAACCTCGGCAGGGGCATGACCCAGGACCAGCGGGCCGAAGGCCCCGACGTAGTCGATGTAGCGGTGACCGGCGTCGTCCCAGACATGCGGGCCCTCACCGCGCACGAGCACCGGCGGCTCGCCTCCGACCGCGCGATAGGCGCGCACCGGACTGTTGACCCCGCCGGGAAAGAGGGTCCTGGCGGCGATCATTCGGCGCCGAGCAGCCGCGTGATCTCCTCGATCGGCCTGTGGATGCCGGTGAGGATGGGCGTATCTCGGACGGTCGAGCGCCGGCTCTCGGTGCCGCGCAGCTCGCGCACGAGCTCACCAAACACGGCCAGGTCATCGGTCTCGTAGGCGACCAGGAAATCCATGTCGTCGACCCCGAACGAGTAGGCGAGCAGCTGGCGGACCTCCCTGTATCGATGTCCGACCTTCATGTGCTCGTTCATGACCGCCTGCCGCGCCTGTTGGTCGAGGAGGTACCAGTCGGCGCTCTTCGTGAACGGGTAGACGACGAGGTAGGCGGACCGCCGGCCCGCGAACAGCGATTGCTCCTGGGGCGTTGGCTTCTTCACGTACTGGGACGCTCGGATGATGCCCAGGAAGCTGTGGCGCGCCGTCATCCACGCGCCCATGCCCGAGCGGAGCACCCGCGCGCTTCTCTCCTCCAGGGCGTCGAGCGACGGCGCCATGCTCCACAGGAGCACGTCGACGCCGGCCTCGAGGCCGATCATCGAATAGGTGAAGGTCGTCACCTCCGAGTGAGCGCTCACGGCCGCGCAGAGCTCTTCCGCCGTGCGGCAGCGCTCGTCCCGGCTCAGCCTCCGCCACCCGGCATCCAGGCCCAGGGCGAGGGCGTGCACGTACCGGCTGTCAGTCACCGTGACGGTTGCAGCCAGGCCGCGGCGTCCGCCGCGAAGTACGTGATCAGAATCCCGGCGCCCGCGCGTGCGATGGCGGTGAGCGACTCGAGAATCGCGCCCTGGCGATCGATCCAGTCGCGCTCCGCCGCGGCTTCGATCATGGCCGCCTCGCCGCTCACCTGATAGGCGGCGAGCGGAAGGTCGAATCTCTGCCGCGCCCGGGCCAGCAGGTCGAGCGATGTGATCGCGGGCTTGACCATCAGGATGTCAGCGCCCTCGTCCGCGTCGAGCTGCATCTCTCGCAGCGCGTCGTGCGCGTTGGCCGGGTCCATCTGATAAGACTTGCGGTCGCCGAAGCTCGGCGCCGACCCGGCCGCCTCGCGGAACGGCCCGTAGAAGCTCGAAGCGTGCTTGGACGCGTAGGCCATGATCGCGGTGTCCCGGAATCCGGCCCCGTCGAGTCCGGCACGCAGCGCCCCGACCTGTCCGTCCATCATCGCGCTCGGGGCGACGATGTCCGCCCCCGCTTGGGCGTACGCGACCGCCGCCGACGCGAGGCGCGGAAGCGAGGCATCGTTGTCCACCTTCTCGCCGTCGAGCACACCGCAGTGACCGTGCGACGTGTACTCGCACAGGCACACGTCGGCGATCAGCGCGAGCGGCAGGCCTTCGTCGCGCAGCATGCGCAGCGTCTCCGGCACGGGACCGGCCGGATCGTCGGCGCCGGATCCGTTCGCATCCTTCGCATCCGGGATGCCGAAGAGCAGAACTCCGCCGATGCCCAGCCCGGCGAAACGGTGCGCTTCGCGCAGGGCAAGGTCGGGAGAGAGCCGGGCGTGGCCCGGGAGCGAAGGGATCTCGAAGCGGCGTCCGCGCCCACTGACCACGAACAGAGGAGCGATGAGCTGGCCGGGATGGACGCGCGTCTCGCGGACGAGCGCACGCACCGCGGCGCGGGTGCGCAGGCGCCGAGGGCGGTGAGGTCCAGCCGGTTTGACGGCTGGGATCACGCCGGCCACGGTCGCCGCGAGCTCGGCGACGCCGGGAGCGGCGGCCTCGGCGATAACCTGGAACCCCTGGTTGCGCGCGACCAGGCTCGTCCGAGGCCCGATGGTGATCGCCGGCAGCGCGGTGCCGCCGCCGAGCTTGACGAAACCGCGCACCGCCGAGCCGGACGCGAACACAACCGCCGCCACATCGCGGTCGCCCAGCGCGTCGCGGAGCATTCCGGTCGATTCCGCCGGACCTTCGACGGTCTCGTAGGCGGTGACCTCCTCAACCACGGCGCCGCGCGCCCGCAAGCCCGCCGGCAGGTCTGGGTCCGCCCCCGACGCGCGGACCAGGAGGACGCGCTTGCCGGCAGGGTCGGGCAGCGAGTCGGCGAGGGCCGCACCGTTCGCCTCTGACGGGACCAGATCGACCGTCGCGCCCCGCGCCCGCAGCGCGCCGGCGGTCGACTCGCCGACTGCGGCCCACCGCGGCCCCCCCGGAATGGCCGGCAGCGCCTGGACGCCGGCGGCGCTGGTCACCACCACCCAGTCGAAGGCGGCAAGGTCCGGCCAGCTCACAGCGAGCGGCCGGGTGACCACGGTCGGCACAGCGCTCACCCGGTAGCCGCGCGCCTCGAGCTCGACGACCAGAGGATCCGCGGCGCCCGCAGGCCTCGTGACCAGGACCGTGGTCATCGCAGCATCACCTCCCGGGCGAGGTTGCGGCCGGCGGCCTCCGCGACCGCCATCGCATCGGCCCGGCGACCACCGAAGGTCTCGACCCTCATGTCGGTCCCATCGCTGTTGACGCCGCCGACGATCATGTTGAAGCGGTCGTCGGCGATCGTCGCCAGCGCGCCAACCGGGGCGCGACACGTGCCGCCGGTGGCGGTGAGGACTCGCCGCTCCGCGTCGACCGCGAGCCTGACGTCGGGGTGGTCGTGCCATGCGAGCACAGCGAGCAGCTCGGCGTCCACTCTGCGAGCCTGGATCGAGAGCGCGCCCTGGGCCGGCGCGGGCGGCATCACGCTGGGGTCGAGCCTCTCGTCGATCCGCTGCCCGTCTCCGATGCGGTCGACGCCCGCGGCGGCGATGACGATGGCGTCGACCTCGCCCGCGTCGAGGCGGCGCAGGCGCGTGTCTACGTTGCCGTGCAGCGGAACGATCCGCAGGTCCTTGCGCGCAGCGCGCACGAAGCCGGCACGGCGTGGACTGTCGGTGCCCACCGTGCTTCCCGGCGCCAGCGAGGTGAGCGACCCGCCCCCGCCCCGGGTGATGAGCGCGTCGCGTGGATCGGCCCGCTCCGGATAGGCTGCGACCACCAGGCCCGGTTCTTCTTCGAGTGGGATGTCCTTGGCGCTGTGGACCGCGACGTCTACTTCGCCCCGCAGCAGCGCCTGCGCGATCGCCGCGACGAACATGCCCTCGCCGGGCACCGAGTCGACCGGGCGCGTGTCGCCCGCGGTGACGATGCGCACTATCTCGACGTCATGGCCGCCGGCGCGCAGGCGGCGGGCCACCGATTCGCTCTGCGCGAGAGCCAGCCGCGAGCCGCGCGTGCCGAGCCGGATCCTCACGCCGTCCGCTCCAGCCACATCATGTACTCGGCTGTCTGGAGCACGACGACGCGCTCTGCTTCCCTTATATATGCGCCGGGCAGCGGGCCTCGGCGGCGGTACAGGTCGTCGATGCCCAGAAAGCTTCCGTTCAGCCGCCGGCGGACCGTGTCGGGAACGGCCTGGGGCGCGGAGATGTCCGCGATCGGAGGCAGCTCATGGCCCTCGGCTCGCTCGAGGTCGGACCATGGTCCCGCGAGCGCCACGGCGACTGCGGCCACGCTGGGGGCAAGACGCGCCCCATCGCTGAGGTCGATGCCCGACCCGCGGTAGACGCGCGCGAGACGAGAGGCCTTCCTGGCGTCACGGCTGGCGATCACGATGTCGGCGCCGGCCAGCTCGGCGGAGTGCGCGAGCGCCGACCCCATGCGGCCCGCCCCGGCGACCAACACGGTGCGGCCCGCGATCTCCGACTTGCCCCGCAGCCAATGAACGGCCTTCTGGGCCAGATTGCCGCTCGACTCCGTCCGGCGCGAGCGGGCCTGACGTCCAGCGGCGATCGCAACCTGGAACAGGCGGTGCAGCCGCCGGTCCAGACGCGTGTCGCGGCTGGCGTTCCCCAGCGCCTGGCGCACCTGGTGTAGAACCTCGTCCTCGCCGACGATCACGCTCTCGAGACCGCACGCCACGCGCAACAGGTGCGCCACGGCCGCCTCCCCTGACGCCGTGCGCGCCTCCGCGAGCTCGGGCGGCGCGCCGAATCCGTAGAGCTCGGCGCGATGGCACGTGACCAGGGCGACGCCGGCACCGATCTGGCGTGCGATCCATTCGGTCATCACCTCCGCGAGCGCCTGTCGCGACGCCGAATCGACGCGATCGGCCGAGGCGGTGAGCGCCCACAGCTCGCTCACGATTGTGTGTGTCCTGTCATCAACGCGACCAGCAGTCGATCGAGGGCCGCCTCGGCGTCGACCAGCAGCGCGGTTGCTTCCCTGGTGTCGAGCCGCCGCAGCCGAGCGAGCGCCACGAGCTCGTCGACGAAGGGCTTGCGAAAGCGAAGAAACCCGTCGACCGTGTCGCTCAGCGACGCGCCCAGCCTCGCGGCCTCACGACCGTAGTCGGCGGCGCGGCGCTCGGCGACGCTCAGGTCACCGCGATCGGCGTCCAGGTACCCGAGCAGGTCGCCCACGAGCTGCATGCCGCGCCGGCGGAACTCGAGACGCTCTGCCTCGGACAGCTTCTCCATCCAGTGCGGCCGGTCGTGGGCGAGGGCCAGCGGGCGAGCCCGGCGGTAGGCACGCACCATGCGCTCGGCTGAGGTGGCCAGGGCGGGACGGCGGGCGCGCGAAGCCGGAACGAGCGCCTGGACCGCGTTGGCAAGGAACCGGCGATGCCCGCCCGGGGTGGTGAAGGTGGAGATCTCCCCTCTGTCGGCCCAGCGCCGCAGGGTGTTTGGCGTCACTCCGAGGGTGCGGCTGGCCTCGCCGAGGGTCAGCCAGCGATTTCCGTCATTCCTAGCCAAACCTAGCCAAATCTACCATCGGCCGGTGCCTCGACGCGACCTGGGCGACGACGTCGCCGACGATCAGCGTCGCGGGAGACCCTAGTTCCGCGTCCGCCGACCTCGCCGCGAGGTCGCCCAGCGTGCCGGTGACGACCTTCTGCTCCGGCATGGAGGCGCTGCTCACGACCGCGGCCGGCCGGCCGGGACCCAGCACCGCGGCAATCTCCGACGTCAGTTGGGGCAACCTGGCGTGGGCCATGAGGACGACGAGCGTGTCGGCCGCCGCGGCGAGCCGCGCGATGTGATCGCCGGCCGCGCCGCCCTCGCCCGTGGTCACGGCCAGCGACGAGGACACGCCGCGCATGGTCAGCGGGATGCCCGCCGCCGCCGGTGCCGCGATCGCCGCGCTGACCCCCGGCACTGCGACGACGTCGATACCGGCCTCGACCAGGGCGCGCATCTCCTCGCCGCCGCGACCGAAGACGAAGGGATCGCCACCTTTGAGGCGCACGACCAGATGTCCCTGACGCGCCAGCTCGATGAGACGGTCGTTGATCGCCTCCTGGCGCGCACTGGCGCGACCCGCCCTCTTGCCGACATCCTCCAGCTGGGCCGACGGGCCGCAGAAAGCCAGGGTCTCGGGACTGACCAGCGCGTCGTGAAGGACGTAGTCCGCGTCGGCCAGCATCTCGCGCGCCCGGACGGTGAGCAAGCCTGGGTCTCCGGGGCCTGCGCCCACCAGCGCGACGCGACCAGGGACGCGGCCCGACGGACGAGACAGAGTCGCGGCGACGCGCTGCGCCGCCGCGGTTTCGCCGGCGCGGATCAGGTCGCGCACCTCCGAGGTGAGCAGCCGCCTGTAGACCCGCGTTTGCTCCGCGATCGGCACACCGCGCTCGCGCAGGTCACGCCGGACGCGGCCGACCAGGGCGGTGAAGGGACCCCACTCCCGACCGAGCCAGCGCTCGAGCCGGGCGCGGAGCGTCGAGGCCAGGAAGGGACTCTCGCCGGAGGTGGAGATCGCGATCAGCAGCGGCTCGCGGTTCACGATCGCCGGGGCGATGAATCGGCACTGCGCCGGGCGGTCGACGACGTTGATCATGATGCCGGCCGCCTCGGCCTCCGCCCAGGTCTGGCGGTTGATCTCCGGGTCGTCGCTGGTGTCGATGACCAGGCGCGCCCCGGCGAGGACGCCCGGCCGGTATTCACGCGAGGGGATGACGCAAACGTCCGCGCCGGCCTCCCGCAGGCCGGCCTGCTTGTCGGCGGCGAGCTTGCCGTCGCCGACCACGACGCAACGCTGGCCCGCGAGGTCGACGAACATCGGGTAGTACCTCACGCCGTCGCCTCTTCCTTTTCCTCTTGCGCGGCGTCGAGGAGCACGCGCGCGACCTCCGGACGGGTGAACTCGGGCGGAAGGTCCTGACCTTCGTCGAGCAGCTTGCGCACCGCGGTGCCGCTCAGGGTCTTGTGCATCTCCTTCGGGTGCGGGCAGGTGCGCGTGGAGGCCATGCCGCCGCAGGCCTCGCAGTAGAAGGTGTGCTCGAAGCGCAGGATCTCGATCCCGAGCTCGTCCGCCCGGTAGCCGTCGAAGACGCGGTGCGCTGCGTAGGTGTCGTAGTAGCTGCCCACGCCGGCGTGGTCGCGGCCGACGATGAAGTGCGTGCAGCCGTAGTTGCGGCGGACGATGGCGTGGAACACGGCCTCCTTGGGACCCGCGTAGCGCATCCACGCGGGGTTGGTCGCGAGCAGGACGCGATCCGATGGGAAGTAGCCGGCGAGCAGCTCCTCGTAGCAGCGCATGCGCACCGCGGCCGGGATGTCGTCGCTCTTGGTTTCGCCGACCAGCGGATGGAGGAGCAGGCCGTCGATGCTCTCCAGCGCCACCTTCTGCAGGTACTCGTGGGCGCGGTGCACGGGGTTGCGGGTCTGGAAGCCAACCATCGTCTGCCATCCGCGCTGCGCCTTGACCTCGCGGACCTGGCGCGGAGTGAGGTCGAACTCGGGGAATCCCGAGCTCGGTCGCGCAAGCGCGACGACCTCGCCTGCGACGGCCCACCGTCCCGAGCCCTTCAGGACACGGACGCCTGGATGCGCCTCGTCTTCGGTGCCGTATACGGCGAGCGCCTCCGCGGGCCGGTCGGCCTCGTAGGCTTCGGCGACGTCCAGGATGGCGACCGGCCGGTCGCCGATGAAGAGGCCGAGCCTGCCGGCCGTGGGCGCATCTTCCGTGCGGAGCACGATCGGGATCGTGAACGGGGCTCCGTTGGCGAGCCGGCCACGGGCCACGATCGACTCGTAGTCCTCGCGACCGACGAATGCGTCGACCGGTGTGAGCGCCCCCGCGGCGAGCATGAAAACGTCGGCGAGCTCGCGCTGCCCCACCTGCAGGTGAGGCAGGTTTCGGGCCAGCAAGCGCAGCTCGTTCAGCTCCTCGCCCGCCGGCAGGCGCTCGCGCGCCTGTCGCGGGAGGTGACCGAGGCGCTCCAACCGGTCGACCACTTTCGCCACCGACTCCGCGACGCTCTCCTTCGACGTGTCGCACACAACCTCGGGGTGCAGCGGCTCTTCGTACGGGTCGCTGACGCCGGTGAAGTTCGCGATCTCGCCCGCGATCGCCTTTCGGTACAGGCCCTTGGTGTCGCGCTCGACGAGCGTGTCGAGCGGTGCCCGGACAAAAACCTCGACGAAGCCCGGCATCTGGCTGCGCACCTCATCGCGGACCTCGCGATAAGGCGAGATCGCGGCGGTGATGGCCACGCCGCCGCTGCGCGCGACCAGCCGCGCCACGTAGCCGATGCGGCGGATGTTCGTGTCCCGGTCGTCTTTGGAGAAGCCGAGGCCCTTCGAAAGGTGCGTTCGCACCTCGTCGCCGTCGAGAAGCTCAGAATGCCGGCCGCGGCGTGTCAGCTCGGACTGCAGCGCGTTCGCGATGGTTGACTTGCCGGCGCCGGACAGGCCGGTGAACCAGACGACGAATCCGTGGCTCATCGCCATTGGTCCCGGATTCGCGGCGATGCGGAGCCCGCGCTCATGGTTTCCTCCAGTGGATGCCGCATTCCTTCACCTCGCCCTGCTCCCACCACCACCGTCCCGCCCGCTCGTCCTCGCCGGGCTCCGTGGCTCTCGTGCAGGGCGCGCAGCCGATCGACGTGTAGCCGCGCTCGTAGAGGGCGTGGTAGGGCACCTCGTGCTCGTGGATGTACGCCCACACCTGGTCCGACGACCACGCCGCCAGCGGCGCCACCTTGGCGATGCCTCCGTGCTCGTCATCGGTGGCGACCACAGTGGTGGCGGCGCGGGTCGCCATCTGGGACCGGCGGAGGCCGGTCACCCAGGCGTCATAACCTCGCAAGGCGCGCGCCAGCGGGCGTGATTTGCGCACTGAGCAGCAGAGCCGGCGCAGCTCGGGCGAACTGTGGAAGAGGTTCGTGCCGTTGGCCGTAACCATCTCGCGGACCTCGTCGGGATCGGGCGCCACGACCTGCACCTGGACCCCATACCGGGCGCGGACGCGGTCGATCATGTCGTGCGTCTCCTGCGGCAGCCGGCCAGTGTCGAGGGTCAAGACCTCGACTCCGGGGCGGATCCGCGCCGCCATGTCGATCAGGACCGACGACTCCGCCTGGAAGCTCGCCACGATGACGACGCGCCTGAAGGACTCGAGCGCCCAGCCGAGCACGGCCTCGGCGTCTGCGTCCAGCGCCAGGGGTGTGGGCAGGAGCGCGCTCATGCGGGCCTGGCAAGCGGTGACGCGACGCTGCGGAGGGCCTCGAATCCAACTCGGTCGGTCCAGTCGCCGAAGCCCTCGGTCGGGATGCGCTCCGCTCGAAACGCCTCGAACAGCGGCCGGAGCAGGCCGGGAATCTCGTGCATCGGCACGTTGGGGGCGTACACGCGATTGAGTCGGGTGCCGTCAAAGTCTCCGCCGAGCATCACGTCGTACTTGCCGAGCGTCGTGCCGACGAAACCCACGTCGCCCAGGTAGGGGCGCGAGCAGCCGTTGGGGCAGCCGCTCATGCGGAAGCTGATTCGCTCGTCCGCAAGGCCCAGCTCCTCGAGCAGACCGGCGATCTCTCGGATCAGCCCGGGCATCGCCCGCTCTGCCTCGGCGACGGCGAGGCCGCAGGTCGGCAGCGCGGGGCACGCCATCGAGTGCCGTATGGCGCGAGGGACCGACTCGACCGCGACGATGCCGTGCGCCGCGAGCAGCTCGTCGACGCGCCGGCGCTGCGACGGCTCGACCCCGGCCAGGATGAGGTTCTGCTGCGCGGTGAGCCGGACCTCGGGGCGCAGCTCATCGACGATCGCGCGCAGCCCGGTGCGCATGCGCACGCCGCCCACGTCCGCGATGCGGCCGTTCTCCACATACACGCCCAGGTAGAGGTTGCCGTCGCCCTGCTCGTGCCATCCGAGGTGGTCGTCGACCGGCTTCCAGGAGAGCGACTCAGGCGGCTGAAGCCGGAAGGGGAGCCGGCTCTGCACCTCGCGGCGAAACCAGTCGAGGCCGCGATCGGCGATCGTGTACTTGAGCCGGGCGTGGCGGCGGTTGGTCCGGTTGCCGTAGTCGCGCTGCACCGCGACGACCTCGCGAGCGACGTCGACGACCTGGTCGGGCTCGACGAAGGCGAGAGGCAGCGCGATGGCGACAAATGTTTCCGGCTTGTTGTGGGTTCGCCCCAGCCCGCCGCCGACGAGGACGTTGAAGCCTCGGACCGAGTCGCCCCCTCCACGCATCGCGACGATGGCGAGGTCCTGGGCGTAGATGTCGACGCAGTTGTCGCCCTCAAGGGCGACCGTCGTCTTGAACTTGCGGGGCAGGTACTGCTCGCCGTAGAGGGGCTCGACCTCCGGCTCCGAGGACTCGACGACCTCACCGTCGAGCCAGATCTCGTGATACGCGCCGGTGTGCGGTGTCAGCTCCGCCACCACGCGAGAGATCGCCTTCTGCACCTCGGCATGGAACGGGCCGGCAAGCGGCTCAGGGCAGCACATGATGTTGCGTTCCACGTCGCCGCAGCCGCCCAGCGTCGTCAGCATGGCTTCGTTGATGGCCCGGATCGAGCTCTTCAGGTCGCCCTTCAGCACGCCATGCAGCTGGAAGTCCTGGCGCGTGGTGACGCGCAGGGTTCCGTTGGCCCAGCGGCGGCTGATGTCGTCATGCGCGATGTAAGCGTCCGGTGAGACGACGCCGCCCGGGATGCGCGTCCGGATCATCAGCTGGTGGTGCTTGTCCAGGCCCCGGGCGCGAGCCTCCTTGCGGCGGTCGCGGTCGTCCTGCTGGTAGACGCCGTGGAACTTCAGCAGCTGCTCGGATTCTTCGCCGAACTCCGGAGTCGGGGCGCCCAGCTCCTCTTTGATCGTGCCGCGGAGATGTTCCGAGCGCGATTTGATGCCCTCGTTCTTGGAGAAGCCGTCGAGCGAAGGGGTGCAGCCGCAAACCTTGCACATCGCCTCAGGCCACCTTCAGGGCCAGCGTCCACACCGCCACCGCGACGGTGAACCGGGTCACCCGCTCGGGGACGAGAACCGAGAGGCGGCTGCCGATGACGACCCCGGGCAGCGATCCGGCGATCAGCAGGGCAGCCAGGTGAAAGTCGAACGGGGTCTGGAGAAGGGCCAACGGCGCCGCCACCGCGGCGAGGATCAATGCGTGGACCATGTCCGTGCCCACGACCCGGGCGACCGGCAGCGAGGTGAGCCCGATCAGCCCCGCGACGGCCACCGAGCCGCTGCCCACGCTCGAGAGGGCGACCATCGCTCCGATCAGAACCCCGAGCAGCGCGAGCTTGACCGGGTGGTTGGTGCCCTGGCCAGGCCGCAGGGGAACGAAGAATCGATAGGTCAGCACGGCGGCCGCGATCAGCAGACAGACCTGGATCAGGCGTGACCTCACATCGTCGCTCCCACCTGCCCTGGCGACATGCGTCAGCACGAGCCAGGACCCGACCGCGGCCGGTAGGCTGCCGACGGCCAGCTGTCCGACCACCTTCAGGTCCACGGTCCCCTGGCGAAGGTGCTGCACCGAACCGACCGCCCGCGTGATCAGCGTGAAGACCAGCGACGTGGCCACCGCGACCCCGGGATGAACACGCAGGACCAGGATCAGGAAAGGGGTCAGGAAGGAGCCGCCTCCGACCCCGGTCAGGCCGACAGAAACCCCAACTCCCAATCCCAGGGCAACGACAAGTAGTTCCGACAAGACAGATGCGCCTCCGTTGTTAGCTGCTGCCGACGGTTGCCGCGTCCACGGACGCGAAGCGCGGAGAGCTCGCCCTCCGCTCGAAAGGTCGGCCTAGCTACAGAAGCAGCTGGCGCAGCGCACGTAGTCGATCACTCGCCGTCTGGTGAGGTCCGAGCCGCGAGCCATCGTTCTACGCACGGTCGGAATACTTTAGCCGGGCCCAGATCCCGGCGTCAATTTGGTGGGGTACCAAGGGCGATGATGCGAATTTGTGGCCCGGTGACAGCGCGCTCAGGCGCCCACGTCTTCCTTGCGCAGCAGGCCGACGAGCCGGCCGTCTGAGGTCGTGATGACCACGCTCACGCGCTCGTGGTCGCGCATGTATGCGGCCATCTCTTCGGCCAAAACGTAGGGACGAAAGGTGCTCGGCGCGGGCCGCATCGCTTGCGAGACTTGCTGATCAGGGTCGAGGTCGAGCTCCTTGGCGCGCAGGAGGCCAAGGACCACCCGTTCGGAGTTGATGACGACCGCGGCATCCCAGCCCTGCTCCCGCGCCCGGTCTCTGACGTCCCCGAGCCGCTCGTCGAGCCGGCAGGTCGGGACATCGGCGCGCGCCAGGCTGCCGGCCCGCGGCCGTTTGGCGTTCGTGCCCTCGGTCGGAAGGCCCGCGGCCATCCAGTCGAGCTTGCCGCCGCGGTACTCATACACCTCTCCGAACCCGAGGCTCTCGAGCCGCCACGCGGCCCTGGGGGACATGTCTCAAGCGATGTCCCAGCAGTAGACGATCACCGGGCGATTCGTGTCCAGCGTCGTCGATGCCTCGTCGTCGAGACGCCCCAGCGGGATGCTGATCGCTTTCGGCAGATGGTCCTCCGCGTACTCCTCCTCCGGCAGCACCTCGACGAGCTGGGCACCCGCCTCGACCAAGCGCCGCAGCTCGTTGCGATCGATCTCCGCGGGCATCTATACCTGCCGCTGGACCACGTCGGCCCAATCCCGCGTCCCAAGCTCTGAGGCCTCTTCGAGACCCATCTCCCGGGTTCTCACACCCACTCGGGACCGATTCGTGTGCATGTCGCCAGGCGCTCGGCAATTGGCTCGAGCGTGGAATCCGCGTGCTCTGCGATCCGGTCTAGGCCGCGCAAGGCAAGGCTGTACACGATCTCCTTGCCGCGGCGTTCGGCGCGAACAAAGCCGCAGTGACGCAGGCACGCCAGGTGGGTGCTCACCCGCGGCTGCGGCTGTCCCACGGCTGCCACCAGCGCGCCGACGGCGAGCTCACCCTCCTCGAGCAGCTCGAGGATGTGAAGCCGAGTGGGGTCACCGAGGACGCGAAAGAAGCGCGCCGCGGCGGCGCGGTCGACTGGTGCGAGCACGCCGGAATACATATCTGGAAAGCAGGATATCATTTTCCTGTGAAAGTCACCCTCCAGTATTTCGACGGGTGTCCTCACTGGAAGCTGGCTGACGAGCGGCTGGCCAGGGTCCTTCGAGGCCTGCCACGCGGCAGGGTGACGCTCGAGTACCAGCGCATCGACTCACCCGAGACGGCGGAGCAGATCGGCTTCCATGGCTCACCCACGGTCCTCGTCGACGGTCGCGATCCATTTGCCACCGGCGCCGAGCCTGTAGGCATGTCCTGTCGCGTCTTCCGGACCGAAGATGGCGCTCAAGGCGCGCCTACGGAGGCTCAGCTCCGCAGCGTTCTCGGGGTCTAAGCCGCGGCGCGTCGCATGGTTGGAGCGACCATCGTCGGCCGCAGCAGCCCAAATGCGACCAGCCCGAATGTGATCGCGTACAGGACGTGGCCGATGATGAACGCGCCCCGGGGCGTCATGTCCGGGATCACGGGGTTCGCGCCGATCGGCGGCGGCAGGATCACGTACATCATCAGCGCGTAGAGGATCACTCCCCCGATCACGGACGCTCCGACGTAGCCCAGGCGCGTCGTCAGCAGCGGCAGCCGAAGGGCACGGATCGCGAAGTAGATGACAAGAGCGAACGCGATACCGACGACGATCGCGAATGACATGTGCACCAGGAAGCCCACCGCCAGGTGCGATGGTTGAACAGGCTCGTTCATCGACATCCCGGGGTGCATCATCATGTCGTGCATCATCATCTGGGCCTCAGAGCGATAGATGAATGAGGCAAAGCACACGTTGAGCGGCGTCCAGAAACCGTTGTTGGTGGCGGCCGAGTAGACCATCATCCACACCGCCATCACCACTCCGCCGGCGGCGCCGCTGACCGCCGCCAGGCCCACAAACCGACTGTCGATACCCCGGCTGGCTTCCATGCGAACCTCCTGAGCTGCAGGTGCCGATCGGTGCGCCGATGACCGCCCTGTCAACGCACAACACGGCATCCGGCACGTAATTCCCGAAGACGGCAGGCTCGCAAGGCGCGAGCTTCAGTCGTAAAGCAGCGCCCCCCACTGCTCGCCCGCGAGGTCGAGGTCGAGGTGCTTCAGCGGCCCGAAACCGCGGACCGTCAAGCCGAATCGCGAGGGCAACCTGGGGGCCGCCCCGCGGTCGATGAGGAAGGTGGTGCCATCGCACAAGGCGCCGGGCACATAACGATCGGATTCATCTCCCGGTGACAGCTCCCGCACGGTGACCTGGCAGATCTTGCCGCCGCCGCAGCAGCGGCGGACGTCGTAGGCGACGACGCGGGTTTTTGACGACGGGTGGGTGTCCAGCCATTCTCGCGCCCGGGCGTCGGGTTCCAGCTGGAACGGACCGTGATCAGGCATCCCCGATCCTCTCGCTGACGCGTCGGACCGCATCGGCTACCGCCGCGGGAGCGTCCTCCTGGATGTAGTGGTTGGCGTTCTCCACCCTGGTGACGTGCGCCGAGGGGAAGTCGCGCTGCCAGCGTTCCAGAACCGCAGCGTTCCCAAACGCCGGGTCTTTCATGCCCCAAACGAGCTCGACCGGCTTGTCGCCCAGCGTTTTCGGAGCCTCGTTGGCGAGGCGTTCGAGCATCGGTCGAGCGCGCCTGATCTGGCGTGGGAACTCGGCCACACCGCGGCGCGCGTCAGGGGTGGGCTGCGCGTCCTGGTAGGCCTTGAACACCGCCGGCTCCATCGGCGTGGCCACAGATCGGGGCATGATGAAGTTCACGAACGAGTTGCGCTGGAGGATCAGCCACTGCGCGGGCGGAGTCGACATCACCACGCTGAAGGTCGACAGAGATCCCTGCGCCGGCCAGTACCAGGTGTTGGCGAAGACCATGCCCGCGACGCGATTGGCGCGCTCGAGCGCGACGGTCATGCCGATGGGGCCGCCCCAGTCCTGACCGACGACGATGAACCCGTCCAGGTCGAGGTGAT
>Ga0209058_1001666_pt1 | contig 18783 bp, 17 predicted proteins | sample GraSoiAngelo_147_FD_185904 | JGI IMG/M metagenome (GOLD analysis project Ga0209058, IMG submission 185904) | Grasslands soil microbial communities from the Angelo Coastal Reserve, California, USA - 14_1009_05_40cm (SPAdes) (version 2) | ecosystem: Environmental > Terrestrial > Soil > Grasslands ... | reverse complement strand
GCCGGGCAGCGAGCTCTCGAGCTCGATCCCCTTCGCGAGCGCTTCGGGCACGACCTGCGCGATGCTGCGCTCGGCGAGCGCCGAGAGCGCGATGACCTGAGGCATCGCCTCAAGCTTGCCCTCTTCCATCTTGTACACGTCGAGCAGCGCGTTGACCATCCGGAGCAGCTCGCTGATGTTCGACTCGGAGAGGCGCAAGAGCTCGTCGAATTCGCGGCGGCCGGGCTCGAGCTGTCCCATGCGCACGAGCTGCATGAACGCGACGACGCTGTTCGCGAGGTTGCGGATGTCGTGTCCGAGCATGCCGATCAGCTCTTTGCGCGATTGCTCCATTCGCTGCAGATCCGCGGCGGTCTTACGCAGCTCGTCCTGGAGGCGCTTGGTGAAGATCGCGCTCCGCACGCGCGCTGCGAGCTCGATCGGTTCGAACGGCTTGGTGATGTAGTCGATCCCGCCGACTTCGAAGCCCTTGCTCAGATCTTCGTATCGGTCCCTCGCGGTGACGAAGATCACGGGGATGTCCGCTGTCTCCGGCTGGGACTTGAGGCGGCGGCAGGTCTGCCAGCCGTCCATGCCGGGCATCATCACGTCGAGCAGGATCAGGTCAGGCTGCTCGGTCCGCGCAAGGGCGATCGCGCGCTCGCCGGAGCTCGCGACCTGTGTCTGGCAGCCGATCGCCTCGAGGCGCCGCGCCAGGAGCTCCACGTTCGCGATCTCGTCGTCGACGATGAGCACCTTGCCGAGCGTGATCGGGACGGGCCCGCGGACCGTCGGCGTGCCGTCCCGCGGAGCGGGGACCTGGGCGGCCCCGCCCGGGAAGTACCGCAGCAGGATGGCCCGTAGCTCCGCCGGCGCGAAGGGCTTGGAGACGAAGTCGTCGCACCCGGCCTCGATGGCGCGCGCTCGGTCGGAGGGAAGCGCGAGCGCCGAGACCGCGATGATCGGGATGCTCGCGGCCCACGGCTCAGAGCGCAGCGACCGCGTAAGGCTCCACCCGTCCATGCGCGGGAGGAGGAGGTCCACGAGGACGGCATCCGGCCGCTCGACACGCGCGAGGTCGAGTCCCGCGACGCCGTCCGCGGCCACGAGGGCCTCGTGCCCGGATGCGCGGATGATCCGCGACGCGACGTCGAGGTTGTTGGCGTCGTCCTCGACGACCAGCACGCGTGCCATCAGCGGCTCGCCGTGCGGGTGAGCAGGGCGGCTTCGCTTCCGGCCCGCACGCGAATGGGAAGCGTGAAATGGAACGTGCTCCCCTTCCCCACTTCGCTATCGACCCAGATGCGGCCGCCGTGCAGGGTGATGAGCCGCTTGGAGATGGCGAGCCCGAGGCCCGTGCCGCCGTAGCGCCGCGTCGTCGAGCTGTCGGCCTGGCGGAACTCGTCGAAGACGTAGGCCTGTGCCTCGGGCGTGATGCCGACGCCGGTGTCGGTGACGGAGATCGTCACCCACCCTTCCGCAGAGCTCGCGGATACGGAGACCGATCCGCGCTCGGTGAACTTCACGGCGTTGGCGAGCATGTTCGCGAGGACCTGCCGCACGCGCGCCCGGTCGCCCCACACGTTCGGCAACGCGCTCGGGATCAGCGAGCGGACCTCGAGCCCCTTCTCGTCCGCGTGCGGTCGTACGAGCTCGAGCGCCTCTTCGGTGACCTCGTTCATGCTGACCTCTTCGACGTTCAACTCCATCTTGCCCGCTTCGATCTTCGCGAGGTCGAGCAGGCCGTTGATGAGCCCGAGAAGGTTGTCCGCGGCCTGGGCGACCCGGAAGAGGTCGGTGGACTGTTGCGCCGTAAGCTCGCCGTCGAGACCGTCGAGCATCAGCTTCGTGTAGCCGATGATCGCATTCATGGGCGTGCGCAGCTCGTGGCTTACGCTCGCGAGGAACTCGCTCTTCAGGCGGTTGGCCCGCTCAAGCTGCAGGTTGTTCACGCGCAGCTCGCCGACCAGGTCCGCGTTCTCATTCGCCACCGAGATCAGACGCGCGATCGTTCGCAGCGCGCGGGCCTGTGTATCGGTGAGGTCCCGCTGTTCGCGGAAGTACGCGGAGAGGAGGCCGATGGTGCGGCCACGCGCGGACAGCGGAACGTGCGCCACGAAGCGCAAGTCGCCCGCCGAGACACTCGACAGCCTGATGCGGTCGGTGTCCGCCTCGGAGCGCACGAGGACGCGCATCGCCAGCATCACAGCCGTCTGGCCGTCGATGCCCACCGTCGCGGGGGCGTTGAGGCGGCCGCCGGATCCCGGAGGTGCGCCGGGCGGATCCTCGCGGATGACGATCGCGCCGCCGTCGGCGCCCAGGAGCGACACCATCCGGTCGAGCGACCGAGCGAAGATCCGCTCCGCGTCGGTGACGCCGACGACAGCATCGGCTACCTCGTTGACAGCGCGAACTTCGTCGAGGTACTCCCGCTGCGCGCGCTCGCGTTCGTACAGCGACGCGGCCATGGTGTCGAACGCGCGCTCGAGCGTGCCGATCTCGTGCGGCGACACCTGCTGCACGCGTGCCGCGAGGTCGCCCGCCTCGATCCGCTGCGCGGCCGAGGCGAGGCTTTCCAGGGGCTGGGTGATGCTTCGCGCCGTGCGATAGGCGAGAAGCGTGACGACACCGACGAGCGCGATGCCGAGGACGATGAGAATTGCGATGAGAGTCCGCTGGGCCTGCTCGACCCCCGCGGTCGGAACGAGGACCGCGAGAAGCCCGGGGTTCTGCCGCTGAGAGCGAAGGACTCGGAAGATGCCGTAGTAGTTGGTGTTGTTCGCGTAGATGTTCTGGATCAGGACATCGTTCGGCTCGGCGTCGACCTGCGGGACGCTCGGGAACACGGTGTTCGTCCCGAAGTCGACGGTCGACGCGCGCACCCGGCCGCTCCAGATGAGCGCCAGATCCGCGTTCGAGCGGGTCTTGATGTTCTTCAGGAAGGATGATCCGAGGATGTTGCCGACCTCCATCGTGCCGATCGGCTCCTGGTCGGCGTTGCGGATGACGTAGATCGCTCGGATGACGAGCCCCTGCGGTTCGTCGAAGAGCACCCAGGACTGCTGTACCTGGGCCTTGGCCAGCGTGACGAGCTCCGGCTCGAGCGTGTCGCTCGTCTTTTCCTGGGCGGTCGCGATGATGACGCCGTTGTTGTCGGCGACGCTCATGTCGTCGACGCCGATCTTCGACTTCACGGGGAGGAGGAAGTTCGTCAGCTCATCGGCGTCCCGCTGCTCGGTCAGCTCGCGGGTTGTCGGGAGTCCGGCCACCAAGGTGGCCGCTCGCTGCGCCAGATCGGCCTGGTCGTTGATCTCATTCAGTGCTACGTCGGCCAGGATCGCGGACTCGTCGGCGAACTGGCTGAGGATGAGGTCGTTTGATTCGTAGATCGCGACCGCGGTGACTACGACAAGCGCCAGGACGCTCACCAGCACGTTGCGGCTGACGAGCGCCCTGAGCAGGCTCGGCGTGAAGAGCTTGGGCATCAGCTCCTGGGTCGCCCGACCGGTCCTTAGAGGCCCGCGAGGATCTTCTGGCCCTCGGGCCCCTTGACGAAGTCGATGAATGCCTTGATCGCCGGCTTCACCTTTGTCGGGTCGGCGTTGTAGACGAAGTACAGCGGCCGGCGGACCTGGTATTTGCCGCTGTTCAGGTTCTCCCGCGAGGGCGCGACGCCGTCGATCGTCGTGAAGGCGATCGTGGTATCCGAGAACGTGCTCGCGTTCATCGTGACCATGCCGATCGACTCCTTGAAGGAGTTGATGGCCTTCACGGTCTCGGTGATGGTCGTCACTTCCACCGCGTTCGGCGCGTAGGGAAGCTTCTTGCCGTCGAAGAAATAGGCCTCAAAGGCGCTGCGGGTCGCGGCTCCCGATTCGCGGATGAGGACACGGATCTTTCCGGGCGACCCACCGATGTCCTTCCAGTCGGTGATCACCCCGGTGAAGATCTTCGCGACCTGGTCCTTCGTCAGAGACTTGACCGGATTCGACGCGGCCACCGCGACCGCGGTGCCGCTTGCGCCGATCGCCAAAGACACGACCTTGCCCTTCTCGGGATCCTTCAGGTCGCGGCTGATGTAGCCGAGATCGGTCTCGCCGCTGACCGCAAGGTTCACCCCGGCATCGGAGCCGATGTCGGCGAGGCCTTGCCAGGTGATGCTCGGGTGCATCTTCCCGAACGCGTCCGTGAAAGCTTTGACGTTGTCGAGTGCGCCACCGCCGCCGTTGACGATGTACTGGCCGGCGAAGGGATCGGCGGTCGGCGCCACCCCGATCGGGCCAGCGCCTCCGCAGCTCGCGCCGAGCAGTACGCCAACGACGAGCAGATATGTTCGCAAAGAGCGCATTCGGGCCCTCCTCATGGGTCGAATCGAGACAATCGAGACATTAGTGTCTGACCTTTGTATAGGGAGGTCTATCCCTCCGACGGCGGATTCGCGTTACACATCGGGATAGACGGCCTCTACTCCAAATGCATTAGCCGACACCAGAATTGGACCAAAAGCGTGCGCTTTCGCGGCATACTGGCGCGTCGTGAGCGAAGGACACACGGCGCTGCGGGCGCGGACCGTCCCAACTGGCCGGCTCGCCGACCTCGATATACGGGGCAGGCGCCTCGTATTCCCGCTCACGCTTCTCGCGGCGCTAGGTATCGCGGCCATCTGGCTCGTCGACATCTCGACCGGCCCCGAGTACGGCTTCGCGATCTTCTACCTCATCCCCATCGGTCTCGCGAGCTGGTGGCTCGGCCGAGGTCCCGCGGTGTTCATCGCGCTGCTCGCCACGATCGCCTGGATCTGGGCGGACGTCGTCGCGCGCTCGGGCATCCCGATAGGCGCGAACCTCTGGAACGGCCTCACCCGTGCGGCCATCTTCCTCATGCTCGGACTGCTCATCGACCAGGTGCGGCGCGAGCGAATGGCGCTCCGCAGCGTGGACGCGCATCGCGAGGAATCTCTGGCGCTCATCGCGCACACGCTCCGCCGTTCGGCCGGCGAGATCGAGTCCGCCATCCCCGACCTGACCAGAGCTCCCGCTCTGAGCAGCACGGAACGCAGCGCGATCAACGAGCTTCGCCGGCAGAGCCGCAACTTCAACCGATTCGCCGAGGACGTGCTCGAGGTCGGGCAGCTCGAGGCCGGCCGTTTCCGGTTGAACCGCGGCAAGATCGACCTGAGCGAATTCGTCGCCGAGCTCGCGCGCGAAACCGATAAGGATCGTTTGCAGCTGGTCGCCGAATCGGATCCGATCTGGGTCGACGCCGATTCGGAACGCCTGCGGACGGCCATCGAGCACTTGCTGAACAACGCAATCCGTTTCTCGCCGATGGGATCGACCGTGCACGTCACCGTGAACCGCAGAGACGGTCGCGCGCGGGTATCGGTGAAAGACCAGGGCGTCGGGCTCGCGAAGTCGCAGCTCGGAGTGATCTTCAAGAAATACGGACGCGTCGAGACCGACGCGACCAAGGACAAGATCGGCGTCGGCCTGGGCCTGTACGTCACGCGGCTGATCATCGAGGCGCACGGCGGCAGCGTGTCCGCGAGCAGCGTCGGGCTCGGGCTCGGATCGACCTTCACACTCGACCTGCCGCTGGCCGAGGCTCCCGCCTAGCTCAAGTGGCAAGAATCCTGGTGGTCGAGGACGAACCCAATAACCTCGAGCTCGCGCTGCGCATCGTCCGGCACGCGGGGCACGAGGCGACCGTGGCGACCGACGGCTACGCTGCGCTAGAGCTCGCACGAGAGCAACGGCCGCAGCTCATCCTTCTCGACCTCCAGCTACCGAAGCTGGACGGATGGGCAGTCGTGAAACGGCTGCGCAAGGAGTCCTGGGCCAAGGACGTGCCGATCGTCGCGGTCTCGGCGTCGGCGAGTCCGGGCGACGAGTCGAAGGCCATCGAGGCCGGCTGCACGGAGTTCCTGTCGAAGCCCTACTACCCGGCGACACTCCGCGATGTGCTGAACCGGTATCTCGTCGCCGCCTGAGGAAAAGAAGAAAGGAGAAGCAGTCCGGCACGCGGGCGATGCCCCTCAACCCTATGCGTGCCTTGACCGCCTCTCCTTCCGAAGAGCGCCTCGGCGGAGTGTGCGGTCGCTACGAGCGCTTAGTAAATTGGCCTGTTGGTGGAGATTTCTCTAGCGAAGATGCATTAGGGTCGATCGCCTCGAGGAGCCGGCGCGAGGCACGGCCCACGTCCCGCACGGCGGCTTCGAAGGCACGCGTATTACGGCGGGAAGGGGCGCGGTAACCGCTGACCTTTCTCACGTACTGGAGCGCGGCGGCCGCGATTTCCTCGTCGGAGGCCGACCCCTCGGGGCGGCGGAGCGTCTTGATGCTGCGGCACATGACCTTACCTTAGTCGCTCCTCCGCAAACCTGGGCATCGCGGTTGACTTCGCGCCCCGCGCGACGGATGGTCCGACGGTGAGCCCGAACGTCGTGCTCCCGCTCCTTTCCTCCATCACCAGCTTCGTCTTCGCCGCCGCCGTGCTCGCGCAGTGGTCCCAGAAGCGCCGTGGGTTCCAGCTGGTCTGGGCGATCGGCCTCCTCTGGTACGGCATCAGCGCCGGCACCGAGTTCCTCGGCTCGGCATTCGGCTGGAACGAGATGCTCTATCGGACCTGGTACCTGATCGGCGCCTTCTTCGTGGCGGCGTATCTCGGCGCGGGCACGATCGTGCTGCTCGCGCGAACCCGATTCGGATATTTCGTCGCCGCGAGCTTCCTCTTTGGCGCCCTCTACGCCTTCGCGATCCGGGGCCGGTATCCGAGCGACACGATGGCCTTCGCCGTCGTGCTCGTCATATGCATCGCGACCGCGCTCGCGGTCGGTCTCGCGACATGGCGCGCCCGCGCGCTCGTCGCGCCCATCGTGCTGACCGTGCTCGCCGCCGGGTCGGCGATCGCGGCAGCCCTGGTGTTCAGCGCCAACCTGAGCGCGGCGTACGCGCTCGACCCCGCCACCGGCGTGCCGATCGGCGAAGCGATCCCGGGGAACGTTCGGATCCTCGCGGGCCCGTTCAACATCATCGGCGCGTTCGCGCTCGTCGTCGGCGCCATCTTCAGCGCGTACGTCTTCATGCCGAAGCGTCGCGTGCTGGGACGCCGGTCGCTTCCGCCTGCGGTCGCCCAGCTCTATGGAACGATCGCGGTCGCGATCAACTTCCTCGCCTCGCTGCCGCGAGCGGCGGTCGCGCTCGTTCGGGGCGAGCTCCACTCCCGCGTCCCGGCGACGCTCCTCATCGCGCTCGGCGGCTTCATTCCCGGCGTGACCAGCGGCCTGAACCGTTTTGGCATCACCTGGGCGTTCTTCCTCGGAGAGCTCCTCGGCGTCGTGCTCATCTTCGCGGGGTTCGTCGTGAGCACGGAAGTGTTCGGCGCGCGCGTGCGCCTCGGTCCGCTCGTCATGCGGCGCGAGGAGGAAGCGCCCGCCGCCTAACATCCGGAGCGTGCTTGTTCTCACGCGCGCCGACGTCGAGCGGCTCCTGGATCCGGACGGTCTTCGCGAAGCCGTCGCGAGGGCTATGGCGGATCTCTCGGCGGGTCGCGCCTCGATGCCGGCGCGCATCGCCGCGAGCGTGCCCGAGCGAGATGGCCTCCTCGCCGCCATGCCCGCGTACCTGCCGTCCTCCGGCGCATTGACGACGAAGCTCGTCTCGCTCTTCCCGCGCAACGCCGACCGGCCGACGCATCAGGCGGTCATCGTCGCCTTCGACCCGGAAACCGGGACGCCGGTAGCGCTCATGGATGGCGAGGCGATCACCGCGGCGCGTACGGCGGCCGCGTCGGCTCTCGCGACGGATCTTCTCGCGCGAGCGGACCCCTATCGCCTCGTGGTCATCGGGACAGGCGTTCAGGCACGCGCGCACCTGCGCGCGGTGTCACGCGTGCGGCGCTTCGGATCGATCTGCGTGGTCGGCCGTGATCTCGCGAAGGCGAAGGCCTTGGCGATGGAGTTCGGTGGTGGGAATTTCCGCGAGGTCGGCGCCTACGTTCAGATCGAGCAGGCCGTGCGCGAGGCCGATGTCGTATGCGCGTGCACACACAGCCCCGAGCCGGTCGTGCGGCGTGAATGGCTCCGCCCTGGAACGCACGTGAACTCGGTCGGATACAACACCGCCGGACGCGAGGTCGACGCCGCGACATTCCGGGACGCGCTGCTCGTCGTCGAGTCGCGCGTCGCGACGCTCGCGAAGCCGCCGGCGGGTTCGAACGACATCGCCATGGCGATCGCGGAAGGCGCGATGACACCCGACCACGTGCACGCCGAGCTGGGCGAGCTCGTGAGTGGCGCGCGCCCCGGGCGCGCGGACGCGGCGCAGATCACGCTCTACAAGTCTGTCGGGGTCGCGGTGCAGGACGCCGCCGCCGCGGCGCTCGTCCTGGAAGGCGCGCGACGCGAGCACGTCGGTCGCGAGGTGGAAATCTAGCTCGGTCTGGCTCTACGAAACGGCGATTTTGGTGGTACGGCGGCCGATGCGGCAGCCGGTGTCGACGAGAGCGCTCGAGATCCACTCGTCGCCGATCTTGGCCTGGACGCGATAGGGCGACGACTTACCGGCATCGAGGGCGGCGACGACTTCATCCGAGATTCCCAGGACCACCCAGGCGACGCCGGCGGACGGCTCACCTTCGATGATGCGCGCGTGACCCTTCTGCCCGGGGCTGAGCGGAATGCACTTACGCGTCTCGACCACATTGTCGTGATCGTCGAGAAGGCGCACGGCTGTTGGAACGAGCTCCGACGTCCCGCCTTCGAGCTGCATCCAGTGCCGATCGCCGTCGTCGTGGATGCAGAAGCGGAACGGGACCTTCGGGAGAAGCCGCGGCATCGGGAGGGACGCCGTCGTCGAACCGGCCGGCACGAGCGCGCGGACCGCGGCGACGATCTTCTCCGCGGCCTCCCCAAGCGCGGGGTGGCCGCCGAGGACCTTCGCGCCGTACGCGAGCTCCATCGTCGCGCGCGCGACGTCGCCGATCGGCAACATGAACTCGATAAAGCGCGCGTACTCGTTCGCCGCCCCGTCGACGTCGCCGCTGTTGGCGAGCATCGCGGCGAGGCGCCGGTGGGCGCCGAGGTCGGTCGGGTCGATCGCGACGGCCGACCACATGAGCGCGAGCGCGGCCACGCGGTTGCCGGCCTGGGTCAGTATCGCGGCGCCCTCTTTGAGCGCGTCGAGGTCCGAGCGGATCCGCTGGGCATCGGTAACTTCGCCCTCGGGCGCGGTAACGAGGGCATCGTCGTGCCCCTCGATGGCCCTCAGGCGGAGATCGTCGCTCATCCCGAACAGTCTTAGTCCTGCGTCAATTCGCTAGGTTGAGTACGTCAAATGCCGTCCCTCATACGGGGGATGCCCAGCTGGCGCCCACCGGCGTCGTGGCGGCGCATCGGCGCGATCGAATCGCACGCCGCGGGCGAGCCCCTCCGGGTCATCGTCGAGGGGCTCGATCCGATCCCCGGCGGGACGATCCTCGAGAAACGGCGATTCGCCCAGGAGCGATTGGACGGCCTTCGCCGGGGGCTGATGTTCGAGCCGCGGGGTCACGCGGACATGTACGGCGCGATCCCCACCGTGCCGGTCACGCCCGACGGCGACCTCGGGGTGCTCTTCCTGCACAACGAGGGCTGGAGCACGATGTGCGGCCACGGGGTCATCGCCCTGGTCACCGTCGCGCTCGAGGCCGGTCTGCTGCCGGCGAAGCGCGAAGTTCGTCTCGACACGCCGGCCGGTCGCGTGACCGCCCGGCCGCGGCAGGAGGGACCCCGTGTGCGCAGCGTCGCATTCGAGAACGTGCCGTCGTTTGTCGTGTCGCTCGACGACGCTGTGGCTGTCTCGGGCTTCGGGGAGGTCCGGTACGACCTCGCATTCGGCGGCGCGTTCTATGCGTTCGTCGATGCCGCGAGCATCGGCCTCGCACTTACGCCCGAGCGCTTCCGGGATCTGATCGCCGCCGGCGGCGCGATCAAGCGCGCGGTGCAGGCCACGCGCGAGGTGCGTCATCCGCGCGAGCCTGATCTCTCGTTCCTGTACGGGACCATCTTCACCGGACCGGCGATGACCGTGGGCGCGGACTCGCGGAACGTCTGCGTGTTCGCCGAGGGCGAGGTCGATCGATCGCCGACCGGCACCGGCGTGTCCGCGCGAGTGGCGATCGAGCGCGCGCGGGGACGGCTCGCTGCGGGAGCGCCGTTCGTCGTCGAGAGCATCATCGGCACGCGATTTGCCGGTCGGTCGGTGCGGGAACTGCGGTGGGAGGGATACGACGCCGTCGTTCCCGAAGTCGAAGGAAGCGCGTGGATCACCGGACGGACTGAGCTGTACTTCGCGCCGGACGATCCGCTTCTCGATGGATTCATCCTTAGATAGAGGAGGGACCTCCCCAAAAAGGGGTCCTTAAGTAACGGCGAGTAGCGAAGAGAGCCTGGTACCGCTGCCCTTCGTCACGGCGCCGCCACCGGGGAGTTAAGTTCTAGGTGGGAAGCTCCGCCACTGCTCGGCCGCGCTCGTGGCACCAGGATCGTTCGCTCACCGCGCTTGACCGCCGGATGCTGGAGCACGTCGAAGGCCTGTACGGGCCGCCGGCCGAGGTAGCGCAGCCCGACCAGAGACCTGCGCGCGAAGCGGCTGATCGCGCCCGCCATCGGTCCTTTGTGCTGGCCCTTCGGACCCTCCTGCTCTGTGCCCTCGCGGTTCTCGCCGTGTCGGCCTCACCGTACGCGGCCCAGGTCCGCGACTGGGCCGGCACCGTGCCGTTCCTCTCGGCGCTGATCACGGAAGACGCCGCGCTCGATGCGCTTGGACCGAAGTGCGTCGAGAGCCGGGCCCAGCTCGTCGCCGCAGCGACCCAGATCGCGGCGTTCTCGGGCCGGCCGCGCCGTGAGCTTCTCGTGACGTTGAACGGCGGACTCTCGTCGCAGACTCGCGAATCGTGGCCTGTCGCGTGTCGCGCGTTCCTCGGAGCGCCGAGGCCCTAGCCCGCGCGAACGCTCGACCTGGCGAGCGCTGCCCCCACATTGCCGGAGGACACGGCCACCACGGCGCGCAGCGAGCTCGGCGCGAAACCGCGCGCACTGCTGGACGGCATCCGCGACACGTTCGGCTTCCCCGGTGACGACGGAGCGCGGTCGGCGGGCCCCGGACGAGACGATCCGCATCGGCGGATGTGAGCGGCATCACGCCACCGTCCCTGATGACCGACGCGCGGTCATAATCTCCCCAGAAGCGGGGGAGGGCGTGCGATGCGTAATGTGCGGCTGACGAGCGCGGCGATCCTGGCTTTCGCGGTCATCGTCGCGGCGTGTGCGCCGGCGGGGCCGGCGGCGAAGTCGCCCAGCAGCGGGCAGCCCAAGCGCGGCGGCACGCTGATCCTCGCGCGCTCGGGTGAAGTCACAAACCTCGACCCGCACAAGGTGCCGGCGTTCACGTCCGCGCGGGTCTTCGAGCTCGTCTACAGCTATTTGATGCGCCTCGATGAGAACCTCGGCGTGCAGCCTGATCTGGCCGAGTCGACGCCATCGGTCTCGTCCGACGGCAAACAGGTCACGGTCAAGCTTCGCAAGGGCGTGAAGTTCCACAACGGCGATCCGCTGACGAGCGCGGACGTGAAATACACCTTCGATCGGATCATCGACCCCAAAACCGCCGCGGTGGCAAGGTCGTTCTTCACCGACGTCAACACGATCACCGCGCCGGACGACTCCACGGTCGTGTTCGATCTGAAGAATCCGAACGCCGCGCTGATCGCGTACATGGCCCACCCCAACACCGGGATCGTCTCGAAGAAGATCGGGGAAGCGAACGCCGACCTCTCCAAGAAGGAGACGGCGATCGGCAGCGGGCCGTTCAAGCTCGCCGAGTGGGTGCCCGACAACTACATGCGCTTCGAAGCCAACAAGAGCTACTACGTCGAAGGCCAGCCCTATCTCGACGGCGTGCGCATCAACGTCGTTCCGGACGAGTCGGGCTTGGCGGCCGCGCTGCGGACGAAGGCCGCCGACATGGCCATCGTCACCGACGCGAAAGTCGCGCGAACGCTGCGCAACGAGTCTTTTCCTGAACACGAAGCGGAAGCCCCTCGACAACGTCAAGGTTCGCCAGGCCATCGCGTATGCCATCGATCGCAAGGCGATCATCGACGCGGTCGCCTTCGGCGAGGGCGAGATAACCGGTCCGGTCGCCCCGGCCCTAACGAACTACGCGCTGCCGACGTCCCAGTATCCGCTCTACACCCGCGACGTCACGAAGGCGAAGCAGCTCCTCCAGGAGGCGAACGTCGGGCCGGTGCAGTTCACGATCCTGACGGCGACGACGGAGCCGGCGTACGGCAAGGATGAAGCCCAGCTCGTGCAGGCACAGCTCGCCGAGGCCGGGATCACGGTGAAGATCGAGACGACCGAGCTGACGCAGTACGTGGACCGCTGGCTCAAGGCCGACTTCGATATGGCGACGGGGCTGAACGGCGGCGGACCCGATCCGGACTTCTACGTGTTCCGGTACTTCACCGACGACGGCAACCTGAACTTCGTGACGAGCTACAAAAACCCCACGTCGAGCGACGCGATCAAGGCCGCCCGCGCGTCGACCGACGTCGCGAAGCGCAAGGACCTGTACACGACCGCGCAGAAGGAGCTGGTGAACGGCGTGCCGTTCATCTGGCTCTTCGTCGGGCGCGACTACAACGCCACCCTTCCGACGACGAAGGGGTTCACGCACCTTCCGACCGGCTCGATCATCTACCTGCGCCAGACCTGGCTGGATAAATAAGGAGTAGCGCTCCGCGCGCTATCTCGCGAAGCGCCTCGCCGGCGCGATCCCGACCTTGCTCGGGGTCTCGCTCCTCACGTTCCTGTTCATCCGTCTCATTCCGGGCGACGCCATCGCCGCACGGCTCGGCACGTCAACCGCGCTCACGCCCGACCAGCTGACGAGCCTTCGCGCGTACTTCGGGCTCGACCAGCCGCTGCCGCTGCAGTACTGGAACTGGCTGACCTCGCTGCTACGGGGTGACGCCGGCTACTCGATCCGGACCGGCCGGCCGGTCTTCATTGAGATCGCGCAGCGACTACCGGCCACGCTCGAGCTCGCGCTCGCGGCCACGGCGATCGCCCTTGCGGTCGGCCTGCCGCTGGGCCTGCTATCGGCGCTGCGCCCGCGGTCGCGCCTGGACGCCGCCGCGCGCATCGGCGGTCTCATTGGACTGTCGCTCCCGAACTTCTGGCTCGGCACGTTGATCATCGTGCTGTTCTCGCTCTACCTCCGGTGGCTGCCCAACACCGGCGGGTACGTCGATCTCCTCCAGGATCCGCTCGGAAATCTGCGCCTGCTGCTCTTCCCGGCCATCACCCTCGGCCTGGCGCTTGCGGCCGCGACCCAGCGCATGACCAGATCGGCGATGCTCGATGTGCTCGGGGCTGACTACGTGCGGACCGCGACCGCGAAGGGGCTCGCGCCGCGAGTCGTCCTGCGGCGTCACGTCCTCAAGAACGGGCTCATCGTCGTGGTCACGCTGCTCGGCATCCAGGTCGGTCAGCTCCTGGGCGGCGCGGTCGTCGTCGAAGAGATCTTCTCGGTGCCCGGGGTCGGCCGGCTTCTGCTGAACGCGATCGTGCAACGCGACTACGCCCTCGTGCAGGGCGCGGTCCTGGTGATCGCGATCCTCTTCGTCGTGCTCAACATCATGGTGGACCTCCTGTATGGCTACCTGGATCCCCGAATCCGCCTCGCCTAGCGCGCCCGCCGTGCGGGCGGGCTTCCGCCTACGAGACATCGCGGCCGCGATCGTCCGCGAGCCGGCGGCGCTGGTCGGTCTGGCCATGGTCACGAGCTACGCGCTCATCGCGCTCACGGTCGGCCTTCTGCCTCTACGCGATCCCCTCGAGGTCTCCGCGCAGCGGCTCGCCGCGCCGACCTTCGACCACCCGCTCGGCACCGACGCGCTGGGCAGGGACCTGTTGAGCCGGATCCTCTTCGGCGCTCGGCTCTCGATGCGCGTGACCGTGCTCTCGGTCGCCGCCGCGACGGCGGCGGGCGGCGCGCTTGGTCTCTTGTCCGGATATCTCGGAGGCTGGGCCGATCTCGCGATCGGCCGCGTCATGGACATCTTCTTCGCTTTCCCGGCGATCCTCCTCGCGCTCGGCATCGTCGCCGCGCTCGGCCCGGACCCGAATAACGTCATCATCGCCATCGCCGTCGTGTACACGCCGATCCTTGCGCGCGTCGTGCGCGGCCCGGTGCTCGCGCTCAAAGCGCGCGACTTCGTGGAGGCAGCACGGGCGATCGGCGCCCGACCGGCGCGCATCATCCTTCGCCACATCCTGCCCAACCTTCTTTCTACGCTGATCGTCCAGGTGAGCCTTGCGCTCTCGTGGGCGGTGCTCACCGAGGGCGCGCTGTCGTTTCTCGGGCTCTCGGCCCAGCCGCCCGCACCTTCGTGGGGCGTCATGCTCAACGAGGGCAGGCAGTACCTCGAGTTCGCGACGCACCTCGCCTTGTTCCCGGGGCTCGCGATCATGATCGCCGTGCTCGGGTTCAATCTGCTCGGCGACGGACTCCGTGATGCGCTCGATCCCCAGCAGCGATGAGGATCGTGCCCGCGACCAGGGCGCATGTCGCCGCGCTCGCCGCGCTGATGGCGAAGTCGCCCTTGCTGCGGCGCTACGAGGTCACGGCGCGCGGCGCGAGGGCGAGCCTCTTGGAAGCAATGCGCGCGCGAGATGTCCTACTCGTCGCGATCGAGGACGACGCGGTGGTCGGCTTCGCGTGGTCGATCAGGACGCGCGCGCTCGATCGCACGGCGTACCTCCGGCTGCTTCTGGTCGGTGAGGGCCTCCGGTCACGTGGGATAGGGGCAGCGCTCCTCGCGCGAACCGAACGCGCGGCCCGAGCCGCCGGTTGCCGCCACATGGTCCTGCTCGTCACGGCGACGAACCGCGGCGGCCGGGCCTTTTACGCGCGCAACGGCTACCACCATGTCGCACACCTGCCGGGGTTCGTCCGGCCGGACGTTGCCGAATCGCTCTACATGAAGAATTGGCTCGCGCCGAGGCGCGGCAAATGACCGGAAAGACGCCCGAGGTCCTGGCCTTGCAGCCCGTTGCCACCGTGGTCACGCTCGCCGAGCAAGCGCAGCTCATCGCGGGGCTCGCGGAACGGCGCTGGGATCTTCTGGCCGAGGACGACGATCCTGGCGCACGCGATCGCGCCCGCCAGCTGCGAGAGCACGTCCGCACGTACGTCCTCCCGCGCGTCGCCGCGGTCGAGCTCCCATTGATCGTCGTGCTTCTCGGCCCCACCGGCGCCGGCAAGTCGACGCTCATGAACACGCTTGCGCGCGCACCGGTGAGCCGCACCGGCGTGCTGCGGCCGACGACGCGCGAGGCGGTGCTGCTGGCGACGGACCCGGACGCGCAAGCCCTCCTGCGCAGCGCACTCGCCGGAATGCCGGAGGGAAGGCTCGTTCGTGCGCCGGCCGCGGCTGCGCGCGCGGGCCTCGCGCTCGTCGACGCTCCCGACCTCGACTCGATCGAGCGTGCGAACCGCGTCGTGGCCGACGCCCTGGTCGAGGCGGCCGACCTCGGGATCTTCGTGACGACCGCGACGCGGTATGCCGACAAGGTGCCGTTCGACGTCCTTCAGCGCATCGCCGAGCGTGGGCTTCCGCTCCTGATCGTCGTGAATCGCCTGCCAACAGATGATGCCGAGCGAGAGGTCGTTCTCGCCGATTTTCGAAAGGTCCTGGCCGGGACCCCGCTGCGCGGCCTTGATGATTCGCGTATCGAGATCATCGGCATCGACGAAGGCCAGCTGGGGTCCTCAGGCGAGAGCTTCACTCCGGACGCCGCCGCACGGGTCCTCGCGCGCGTCGATGAGCTCGCGGCCGACCGCGAACGCCGCGTCGCTCTCGCGAAACGCGCGCTCGCCGGGGCTCTCGCGGGTCTCGATCCGCTCATTGCGAGCGTCGCAGCGGACGTCGAGCGGGAAGCAGCCGAAGCCGAGGCAGTGCGAGCGATCGCCCGTAACGCCTACGACGCCGAGCTCGCGGCGCTCGTCGAGGAGATGCGCGGCGGCACGTTCCTCCGCACCGAGGTGCTGCGGCACTGGGAGTCGTACGTCAAGGCCGACCAGATCACGCGGTTCTTCTCGCGCGGCCTGGGTCGGCTGCGCGGGACGATCGTCACCGCCATCCGCGGCATGCCGGAGGCGCCGGTCGGCGTCATGGAGCGCGAGGTCTCCAGCGACGTCGTCGCGGCGACGGTATCCCGCGCGACCGAAGCAGCGCGACGCGTGGCGGGCGAATGGTCGAGCCGGCCTCGGTCCGCTGTCCGCCTCGCGCGCGACCCTTCGCTCTGGTCGGCGTCACCCGATCTGGCCGCGCGCCTCGAGCCCCGTCTCAGGGAGTGGGTCGCGAGCATCGCGACGGAGGTGCAGGCCCGTGGGGCGCCCAAACGCGACCTCGCGTTCGGCGTCTCGCTGGGCGTCAACGCCCTCGCGGTCGCCGCCATGGTCGGAGTGTTCGCGCACACCGCGGGCGTCACCGGAACCGAGCTCGGTATCGTCGCGGCCACCGGGTTCCTCAACCAAAAGCTCCTGCAAGCCATCTTTGGCGAAGCCGCGATGCGCGAGATGATCGCCGGAGCGCGCGAGCGTCTGGAGGCGCTCCTCCGGGATGAGTTCGATCGCGAGCGGCGCCGCTACGACAAGCTCGTCGCGGACCCAGCGGAGCTGCGCGACCTCGCGACCGGGCTGCGCGGCGTGCGCGTGGCACTCGAGCCGTGACGCTTGCGATCTGCCTCGCGGCGCTCGCCGACGCGGCCGATGCCGCCACCACGCTCGGTATCGACGCGGCGCGCGCGCGGGGCGTGCGCGAACGAGCCGGCGCCCGACTCGGGTTCGAAGGCTCCGCATACGTGCTCGCCCTGGTCGGTGGCACCGGCGTCGGCAAGTCGAGCTTGCTCAACGCGCTGGCGGGCGATGTCATCAGTCCGGCGAGCGCACGTCGTCCCACGACGGATGCGCCCGTGGCATGGGTCGCGTCCAGCGCGCGGCGCGAGACCGCTCCGCTGCTCGACTGGCTCGGCGTTCGCGAGATACGCGATCACGACACCGGCGGCTTCGGCGATGTAGCGATCCTCGACTTGCCGGACGTCGACTCGACGACGCCCGAGCACCGCGCACGCGTCGACGAGCTCCTCCCACGCGTAGACGCGGTCGTCTGGGTCGCGGATCCCGAGAAGTATCGCGACGCCGTCCTCCACGACGACTACTTAAGACGATGGGCGCCGCGCCTTGCGCGACAGCTCGTCGTCGTAAACAAGGCGGACCGAATGCCCGACGACGTGGAACGAGTGCGAGAGCATCTCGCCTCGAGCCTCCGCGATGCGGGCCTGAACGGCATTCCCGTCGCGGTCACGAGCGCTACACAAAACGGCGAGGTGCGCGAGCTTCGCGAATGGATCGCGCAAGGTGTCGAGGCCAAGCGCGTGATCAGTGCGCGGATCAGCACGGAAGTGCGCGAGGCGGCAGCCGATCTCGCGGCCCGCGCGGGCGTCGTCGAGGGTGCGCCGGTCCTCGTCTCTGCAGAACGGCGGACACGGGCACTGGCGGACGTAACCCGCGAGGCCGCGACGGTCATCGACCTGCGCGGTCTCGAACGGCAGGCCGTCGCTGCGACACGGCTCGCGGCCCGTCCGCGCGGCGCGGGACCATTCGGTCATCTCACCGCGCTCATCTATCGCGCGAGCGGGCGCGATCGCGTGGCCGCGGACCCGGAAGGTTACCTGCGGAGATGGCGCGAGCGCGGAACGCTCGCGCGGCCCGCCGAACCGGTGCGGGCGCTCATCGCCGAGCTGATCGCGAACGTGCCTGCGGAGACCCGCGGCGCCCTCGCATCGCTGATCGACGTCGAGGGGCTGCGCGGGCGTCTGGCCTCGGCGATCGACGCGGCCGTCGCAGCGCGGACGACGGACGTCCGCGCGCCGACAAGCTTCGTCTGGAGCGTCATCGGACTGCTCCAGTACGCGGTGACCGCGGGTCTCCTCTTCGTGGGACTCTGGATCGCGGCCGTCTTCCTGTTGCACGCGCCCTTCGCGAGCGTCGACGTTCCCGTGCTTGGGCCCATCCCGACGCCGCTCGTCGCACTCGCGGCGCTGCTCCTCGCCGGATACGTCCTCGCGCGGATGCTCGGTGCGCATGCTGGTCTCTTGGGGCGACGCTGGGCGCGCCGCCTGCGAAACGACCTCATGCGCGAGCTTGAGTCGCGTCTGGGTGACGCCTTGTTCGCGCCGCTCGCGGCGATCGATGCGTCGCGAGCGCGGATCGCCGCGGCCCGCGCGACGATCGAAACGGAGTGCGGCGCCGATACCCTGCTCGCTCGTCCTTCGACTCTCCGTTAGAGCAATCAAGCGAGGACGGCGTGAGCGGTGGCGCCGGTATTTCTTCTGGGCTGTTCGGTTTCTGGTGCGTCTCAGTTGGCATCTGATTTACCCCGGGTTTATGCGGACCGGCATTTCCACTCGTAATTTCAATAGTGGGAACGGTCGCTGGCCGCATCCCAACTCAACCCGACCCACCCTCCCCCACCTGCGTGCGGCGGGCTCCGGTCCACAGAGACCGGAGTCCGTCGCCACCACGCGGTGGTTCGCCGATGTAGGTGCGAGCCCGCGCCGGGCCGTCGCTCCTAGCGATGCGTCACGAACCCGAGCCTTGCGTGGATCTCGCGCGTGGCTTTGGAGAAGTTGAGCGTGTAGAAGTGCAGCCCGGGTACGCCAGCCTCGAGCAGATCGCGGCAGAGCTCGGTCGCGAC